>Ga0326728_10014426_pt1 | contig 16782 bp, 14 predicted proteins | sample MB3enrmetagenome_FD_207602 | JGI IMG/M metagenome (GOLD analysis project Ga0326728, IMG submission 207602) | Lab enriched peat soil microbial communities from McLean, Ithaca, NY, United States - MB31MN | ecosystem: Environmental > Terrestrial > Soil > Wetlands > Peat | place: USA: New York...
TCTGCTCTGCGATGGACTTGAACACCGGAGCTGCCACATCAGCCCCGTAAATTGCCCCCACCGGCGTGTCGATAACCACCAGAATGGTTATCGCCGGTTTCTCTACGGGAGCAAACCCAACAAAAGAAGCGACGTAGTGGGACTTCGAGTAAGCGCCGGAAGGGTCGATCTTCTGCGACGTGCCGGTTTTTCCAGCGCAGGAGTAGCCTGTGAGTCGCGCAGCCTTGCCGGTTCCTCTCTCCACTACGGCCGTAAGGAATTGCTTCAGAATACTTGCTGTCCGCTCGCTAACCACCCTGTGTCCGGGAACGGGGGGCATGGGATCGTGTACTTGACCCAGATATAGATCATGAATCAAGCGGGGCTCCAACAACACTCCCCCGTTGGCCACCGAGGAGTAGGCCGTGACCAGTTGAAGGGCCGTCACCCCAACTTCCTGCCCCATGGAAATTTCGCCAATCGAGATTCCGGACCAGCGACTCGGGGGCTTGAGCAGCCCTCGCTCTTCTCCGGGCAGTTCGATCTCGGTTTTCTCGCCGAAACCGAAATTGCGAATGTATTTGTAAAGCCGCTGTTCACCCAGACGCAGCCCCAGCTTAATCGTGCCCACGTCGCTGGAGTTCACCAGTACATCCCTCACGCTCAGGCCGCCGAATCGCTTGTGATCGTGAATGACATGGCCTGCCAGCACGATGCTGCCCATCTGGCAGTCGATGACTTCGTCCGGGTTGGCCAGTTTCTCTTCCAAAACGGCGGCCATCGTCACGAGTTTAAACGTCGAACCCGGTTCGTAAACCCAGGCAACACCACGGTTCTGCAAAGCCTGCGTGGGGCTCTTCGCAAAGTCGCTAGGATCGTAAGTGGGCTGGCTGGCCATGGCCAGGATTTCGCCCGTATTGGGATTCTGAACGATGGCTACACCCCCGGCGGCCTTCCATTTCTCGACCCCTTCCGCCAGGGCTTTTCCCGCGATGTACTGGATCTTTTCATCCAGTGTCAGAACTATGCTTTTGCCTGGCTCACCAGGCCACTCCGTCGATTGAAACGATTTCCGTCGCGCGTCCGTGGCCAGAAGCACGCGTCCTGGGCGCCCCCGAATGGTTTTGTCCATGCCGTACTCGAGGCCTGCGAGCCCCTTGTCATCCAAACCTACGTAACCCACAAGTTGGGCAGCCAAGTCCCCTTTGGGATAAAAACGCTTGCTCTCCTGCTGGAAGTACACTCCCTTCAGGTTGAGGTCACGGGCGCGGTTGGCTTCTTCGGCGGTGACCTTCCGTTTCACCCAGCAAAAGGAACGGGAATTGGCGAGGCGGCCCCGCAGATCGCGCGCATCCAGGCGGAGCGCTGGGGCCAGCAGGTCAGCCACCATGTTGGGGTCGGAAATCTCGTTGGGGTCCGCAAAGACCGAATCGACTGACAAGCTCATGGCCAGCGGATTCATCTGCCGATCGTAGATTTCGCCGCGCCGGGGCGCGACTTCAATCATGTGTTGCTGTTGTCGCTGAGCCCGAGCTAGCAAATCGCCGTAATCGATGATCTGGAGGTGATAAAGCTGGGCGCCCAGGCCGACCATCCATAGAACGAGTACACCACCCAACAAGAGATCCCGGTTCGAGGCGCGGGACCTGTTGGTTTTTTTCGGCTGCGCCTGGGTAATGCGAAGCACCATGAGACTATCGTTCGCCCGCGCCACCGTTGCCGACGGTGGGGGAGTTAAGTGCAACTTGCGCGCTCTCCGGTTGTTGCTCTGGCGCGCCCCCCCCGCTCCACTGGATCACTTGTTGCGGGCTGGGCGAGACCATTCCGAGATCCCTCCGCGCCAGGGTGTCGATCCTTTGTGGATCGGCCAGCCCAGCTTCGGAGAGCTTCAATTCATGGTTCCATTTCTGCAGCTTGACGCGCTCCGCCTTCAGTCCTTCAATCGCGTAACCATCCTGCACGCACTTCAGATGCTGCCACGCGAAGAGCAAGACACAAACAAAAACCAGTGCCCCCGACACCAGCAGCTTGAAGTATTCACGCCACTTCTCCGGGCCCGCCTCCCGCACCAGGCGGGAGTTATCAATCTGCTTGGTGAAATAAAACTCCGGGAATCTCGCTCGGCCTGCCACCAGAGGGTTAACCGGACGCCGCCGCGGCGGTCTGGTCGGTTTCGGTAGTGTGACTGCGATAGTCGCCATATGCCAGAGACAGGGGCTCAGGAACTGGGCTCAGGCAACTCAAATCCATTCCCCGCCCTTCCCCTTTTCACTCCTTTCTGATGGCCTTCTTTTTCGCTCGCCGTTGGCTGTCTTCTCTAATGCTGGTTGTGGGTATCCCCGCCCCTTGGATCTACCCGGTAGCCTTTTCCGCCGCTCGCAGCTTCGCACTGCGCGAGCGGGGATTGGCGATCACTTCTTCTTCACTCGGCCGCACGGCTCGGCGCGTCAGGATTTGCGCCCGCCCGTGACTTTGCCAGGCTCGAAAGGCTTGCTTCACCCTGCGGTCCTCGAGCGAATGAAAGCTCAGAACCACCACTCGCCCGCCCGGCTTCAGCACTCCCAGCGCCTGCGCCAGCAGGGCGTCCAGGCATTCGAGTTCCCGATTCACGGCCAGTCGTAACGCCTGAAAAGTGCGGGTGGCGGGATGAAGGTGGCGGAGGGCCGTCCGGGAGGGGATCGCTCGCGTCACCACCTGCGCCAGTTCGGTGGTTAATCGAAACGGACGGCCCTTCACAATGGCTCGCGCTATGCGGCGCGAGTGGCGCTCTTCCCCCAATTCGAAAATCAGATCAGCCAGATCCCGCTCGCTCATCCGGTTTACCAGGTCTGCCGCACTTTCACCCGTGGCCGGATCCATCCTCATATCCAGCGGTCCTGCCGAGCTGAACGAAAACCCGCGAGAAGCGTCATCCAGTTGCAACGAACTCATCCCCAGGTCAGCCAGCAGCCCGTCGGCAGGCCGAAGCCCGCTTGCCGCGTGCAGCTCGTTGATGTGGGCGAAATTGCCGTGCATGGTGATCAGCTTGTCCGCAAAACCCTTCAGCCGTTTGCGGGCGACATCCAGCGCCACCGGGTCCCGATCTATTCCTAGCAACTTCCCCTTTTCCAGACGCCGAAGAATTTCCCCGGCATGTCCCCCTGGCCCCAGGGTCGCGTCAATGTAAAATCCGTCACGTTGCACATTCAGGATCTCGATTGCCTCTCGCCAGAGCACCGGCAGATGCGCCCGCCAAGGTTCCGGATGCATTGCGCTAGATTCCCAAGTCACTCAGGGCCTTCAAGTCTTCCTCGGTGAACGGCTCGCGCTCCAGGTGCTCGAGGTAGCGCTGGTTGTTCCAGACCTCGAGATACTTCAGGTAACCGAGCACCGCCACTTCTCCCTGCATTGCTGCTGATTCCCGCAGCACAGACGGGATCAGGATCCTTCCCTGGCCGTCGACGCGGCCCATCTGGCCGAAGTAATTGGTTCTGTCGAGAAATTTCTTCACCGATCTGTTCATGGAGGGCAGCGGCTTCAGCTTGTCTTCGATGTCCTGCCACTCCCGGAAGGGGTAGATGCGAACCGACAACCCATCGAGGCTAGTGACGTAGAAGTTAGAGCCGTAGGTCTCGTCCAGATAAGACTTGAAGACCGCCGGAATCTTCAACCGACCTTTGCCATCCACTGTCGCGGGATAATTACCACGGAGCATGTGGAATCCCCAAAAAGCCGCTGGCCCCGGCGGGCCCTTCCCCAAATTGCCACTTTTTACTACTAATTACCACTTTGCTCCACCAAAGATACGGTTTCGCTAATTTCTTGTCAAGGCTTTTTTGCGGCCTCTGCGCTTTTTTGTTCTCCGCCCCGATGGAATAATAAGTCTTTACCTACCAATGCGATGAGCTAACATTATGACGTAAAGCTCGAATGAAAAGCGAAAGCTCGGGCAGTCCACGACCGGCAACTGCTACACGCCGCGGTAAAAGGCTCGGCGGCGGCTTTATGCCGCTACTTGCGTCGCGCAGCATGTCAGCTTGTGGCGACGTAGAGTCGCCGCTACTCCCGTGGTCATAGTTTTTCTGCAGCCCGCTAACTAGGCTGTTCCATTCCCAAACATCCTGCTAAGATTTCACCCTCGGACTCCGCACGCACACCGGCAGGGGAAGCAGCGCGGGCGAAGCCGATCGCAATTAGCGATACAAAGGGGGCCAACGTGAAAAACTGCCGTCGTACTTTTGTTACATTCATTGCAGAGCACAGACTCCAGACAGGCTTCAGCCGTTGGGTTACGCGCGTCACACTTTCGGTGTTGCTTATTTTTATGCTAAACATTTGGGCAATACCCGAAAATAAAAATGTTGAGGAATCCGTCAAGAAAATCGACGACGTAGCCGCGAAGGGCCCTTTTAGCGCATCCTGGGACTCGCTGGAAAAGTTTACAGTTCCGAAGTGGTATGAAGACGCCAAGTTCGGAATCTTCATCCATTGGGGCATCTATTGTGTTCCGGCTTTCGATAGCGAGTGGTATCCCCGCAACATGTACCTGATGGATAATCCCGTTTTCCAGCACCACCTCGAGACCTACGGCCCGCAATCGAAGTTCGGTTACAAAGACTTCATCCCCATGTTCAAGGCCGAGAAGTTCAACCCCGATCAGTGGGCGGAATTATTCAAGAAATCCGGGGCAAAGTACGTGGTGCCCGTGGCGGAGCATCATGACGGCTTCCCGATGTACGCCTCGGACCTTACGGATTGGTGCGCCGCGAAGATGGGTCCGAAGCGCGACGTGGTGGGCGAGTTGGCTGTGAGCGTGCGCAAACAAGGATTGCATTTTGGGGCTTCCTCGCACCGCGCCGAGCACTGGTGGTTCTTCAACGGCGGCAGAAGCTTCGATTCCGACGTGAATAATGCCCGCTTCCAAGGCTTCTATGGCCCGGCACAATCGGATAAGATTCAGCCCGATCGCTCCTATCTGGACAATTGGCTGGCGCGCATCGGCGAGATTGTGGACAAGTATCATCCCGATCTCATCTGGTTCGACTGGTGGATCGAGCAACCTGCATTCGGGCCTTACCTCCAGAAGTTTGGCGCCTTCTACTACAATCGCGCCGCCGAATGGAAACGCCAGGTCGCCATCAATTACAAGAACAAAGCGTTTCCCGAGCGCGCCGCGGTGCTCGACATTGAGCGCGGGCAACTCGACACGCTGCGTCCCATCTTCTGGCAGACGGATACTTCCGTGGGCGAGAAGTCTTGGGGATACATCAAAGACGAAACTTTTCGCACGCCGGAATCGCTCATCGACGAACTGGTGGATATTGTAAGCAAGAATGGCTGCCTGCTGCTGAACATCGGACCCAAATCCGATGGGACTATTCCTGACCAGGCCCAGAGGGTTTTGCTGGACATGGGCAAGTGGCTCGCCGTCAATGGGGAAGCTATCTACGCCACGCGGCCCTGGAAAGTTTCCGGCGAGGGTCCGACCAAAGTTGTGGGCGGCTCCTTCAAAGATACCGCCACCAGTGGATACACCGCAGAGGACATTCGCTTCACGGCCAAGGGCGACACACTCTATGCGATCGTGCTGGCATGGCCGGAGGATGGCAAGCTGAGGATCAAGTCACTGGCCGCAGATTCCGAGTTGACGAAGCGCGAGATCAAGACAATCCAGATGCTGGGCTCGAAGGCCCAACTCAAATGGACCCGCACCGCCGACGGCCTGATCATCGAACTTCCCAACGCCAAGCCGAGTCGTTACCCTGTCGCGGTGAAGATTTTCCCCGTGGATCGCGCCACAGGAGAGGCGGAGGAAGGGCAGTAACTTCCCACGCTAATCGGCTTCGCTCTGCCCCTGCAACGCGTAAGGGGATGGTCAGTACCCTCTCTCTTACCCTCATTTAAGGGTAACCCTCTTTCCGCAAGGTCGCGCCAGGGCCGCGTGCGAGACACACGATCTTGCCCGCCGTCTGAAGGTCGCGCAGAACCCGCCGCACCATATCGCGGCTGACGCCGGGACACGCGCGCGCCAGTTCATTGAGGCTCAACGGGCCCGGAAATGCATCAATGGCTGCTTCGACCAGTGCGGTCTTCGCTCAGAATGACAGCGTGGTCCAGGCTCATTCAAACTGCTTGCGGAAGTCTTCCAGTTGTTGTCGAAGGTCCGCAACCTCTTTCCGCAGGCTCTCGAGCCCATTCTCCAACCTCGTGATCCGCTCTTTGTCTTGGCCGGCTGTCGCTGCCGTTGGCTGAGTCTCTTCCGGCGCGCTCCAGCTTTCCAACTCCCCTGCCAGCAAGTGCGCATAACGGGATTCTCTGGTACCCGGCTGGCGCGCCAGTTTCTTCACCAGTGGAGGCTCTCGCTCCATCAGGCGATGCAGCGCAGATTCCACCACGCTGAGGTCATCGAACTTGTACATCCTTTCGGTGCGACCGCGTAATTCGCCCGGAGTCTGTGGACCGCGCAGCAGAAGCACGCAGAGCACCGCCGTCTCTCGTCGATCGAAGTTATAGACTTCCTGCAAGTGGTGCATGTATTTTGGAACGCGGCTATCCGCGCTGGTGGCCTGGCCTGCGAGGTTCTTTTCACACAGGGTGTCCAGCGCTTGCCGCACTGCACTTTCGTCCAGGGCCATGACCGGATCGCGGTTGGACTTCTGGTTGCATGCATTAACGAGGGCATTCAAGGAGAGCGGGTAGTATTCCGGAGTGGTGATCTCCTTCTCGAGAAGAGCGCCGAGGACTCGCGCTCCGATTTCGTCCAGCTTGATCATGGCTCGCCCGGAGCCTCGCCTGCCTTGCCCGCAAGAAACAACCACGCCAGGAAGAGCAACGCCAGCACGGCAAGCAGTAACCCATTCCACCGATAGACCCCCGATTGTGGCGAGAGCAAGGAAAGCAAAGGCTGTGCCACCTCCAAGCAGAAAGCCGCGCCCCAGTATGCCAACAGATTATCTCGGTAGAACCAGAAGACAATCGCCGCCCCAGCGGCAAGCGGCACAAAGCTCATGATCCAGCCGGCGAAGTACTCGCGCAGGGAGTGCGCGCCGGCCGGCCCAAGCCCCACCAGCACCAGCAGTATTCCCGCCCATAGCCACCAGGCGTGCTTACTCCAGCCAAGACGGAGAACGTAGATGATCAGTCCCAGCCCGCAAATGTCAACGATGCTGAATCCAAGCGCGTGCAGGAAAACTCCGGCGCCCGGAATTGCAGCATTGAAAGTCCCTGAAACGACCTCGCTAGCCACGGGGCCAAAGGCGTGAAAATGGCTGGCGAAAAGCGCACCCAGCTTGTCCAAGCCAAGCTCAGCGGCCAGAGCTAGCACGATGCAAACCGCCGCATCTCGCCGCCATAAACGCCGGGCGCTGTCCTTCAAGAGCAGCCAAGCCTGCGGATAAAGGCTGGCCGCAAGGCCCACCAACAGCCAACAAAGCAGACCGGCCAGCAAGGGAACGACGACCATGCTGACCACCTCGAAAAGCCGCCAGGTGGCGAAAGGCAGGGAAGTCGTATACTGGCGGTCCAGCGCCGACCACTCGTTGAACTCAGCAAGAGCCATCAGGGTCAAAATCAAAGCTCCCACCATCGCTGCCGGCCGCCAAGCGATGCGCCCGGACCTGATTTGCAAGACTAGCAAGACCACACCGGCCCCAACCAGGACCAGGCCTACCAGAATTCCCGCGAAGGAGAGCACAGAATTCACCAGAGTCGAGGAGCGCTGTTCCCGTTCCCACGCCTCAGGCAGCTTAAACAAGCGCGCAAACCCCACCACCTGGTCGCCAGCCACGTCCGCCTCGAGGCGATAATGCGCATCTGCCACATTGCGGGGATCGCCGGCTTTCGCCTGCCACACAAGCGTATAGTCTTCCCGCGCCTTCCGTTTCTCCACTTCCGAACTCTGGAGATCGAAATCCGCAAGCTGGTAGCCTTGTTGCTCGACAAAGTTTGCTGCCAGGGTCTGAGCCTGTTCGGGAGTGAGCGAAGCGCCGGGCGCATTATCGTCCAACAACGTCCTATAGCCGAACACTTGGCCCGTGGTGGGATCCAAGAAGACGTGGTGCTCCTCTTTTTCCAGCGGACGGAAGTAGCGCACCTCATAGAGTGCGAGGCGGGTGGCCCGCCGGTAGATCTGGTCAGACTCCTGGATGGATTTGTGTTCGAACAAATAACGAAGGGCCAAGGGGTCAATATTGTCGTGAACCCACGCCACCACATGGTAACGACTGGGGTCCACGTGCTGCTGCCGCACATAGGCATCCGCAGCGCGGATGGCTTGGGCGCGGGTGATCTGCAACGAGAAGCCCTGCCCAAAACGATAGACAGGAATTAGCGCCAGTAGAACAAAAACCAGGGTGAGGACACCGGCCACGGCCAGCCGGGTCTGAGACAAGGATTGATAAGCAAGAGCCGCTTCGGGTTCGGCAGCCTCTTTGCGAACCGGCCTGGAAAGACCCTCGCGTGCGTTAGTCAGGGATTCGCCATCGCTGAATGTGCCGGTGCGCCAATAGGCGACGCCGGCGATTACCAGCGGGATTAACATGATGCCGGCGGAAACGGCGCCGGACACCGAGAGGTAATGATTGGGAGAGCGAATCAGGAGGAAGGCCGTGTAAAGCGCATCCACGGAATAGTGCCAGATCAAGGTGGCCATGATGCCGAAGCGGAGCATAACCAAGCCCATCACGATGCCGCCCAACCCCACCTCGAGGCCGCGAATGAAGAACGGTTGGTTCGGGTACGCCGCGTGCAGGAATCCCCACATGAAAGCCGAAAGCACCACCGCCAGCGGCCCCGAGCGCAGCAGCTTTTTCAGGAACGGAATGGAAAAGGCCCGGAACTGCAATTCTTCCGAAACGGCTGGAAAGAAGCCGATGAAGAGCACGGTAATCCACGGAAACTTCGTATTCAGCAGGTCGGTAAACGGGAGGTCGGCGGGCGCCCAAGCCCCCAGTTTATTTGCGGCGAGATAAAAAACGGTCTGGTACGCAAAGAAGAAGAAGGTGAGAGTGATTCCAACCACGTTGGCCATAAAGAAGGAGCGGCTTCGGAGCCCCTGCCAACTGAAGTATCTGCGCAGAGAGATTTGGTTCGGAAAACTCTCCCGGTACATGGGCTCCGAAGCAGCGACAAGCAGGAATATGGCTGCGCCCGTACCCACCGCCGCCAGGAGGGCGTCCCATACAAATCGGGTCACAAAGCTCGAGTAGGAGTCGGTGGTTTGGTAGCCGAATTCATTCAAGGAAAAACCGTTGAGCTGTCCAAGGAAATACAGGCCCGCAGCTACCCCGCCAAAAGCTAGAGCCATCCAGACCGGCACATCACGATCTCGCAGGCGCCGGATCAAAATCACCAGCATGGCCACGCTTAGCAAAATCCAGAAGACCTCGTCCACGATTTGGGCGGCATCATTGCGCGAGCGCAGCTTCTCGTAATCGCGAGTCCATTGCTCGGGAACCTTCACGAACTCCCGGTAACCTGCCACCTGGTCGCCATCGACCATCACTTCCAGGCGCAGGCTGCCGTCGCCCAAATCCAGGTTCTTCTGCTTCCAGGTGAAATCATGATCCGTGCGCGCCGGGCGCTTCTCCGTTTCGGTCTCGACGAACTCGAGATCAGCCAAGTCCCGCTTCATTACTTGAGTGAGAAAGTTCTCCGCGATGCTCCGTGCAGCAGCCTGATCGAGGGAGGCGCCTGCCGTAGCTTCGGGGATCTCGTGATCAAAGCCGACCACCTCGCCCGCAGGTGTGACGTCCGCGCGGAATTCTTCCTCCTGAAGCGGCTTGAACCAGCGATGCGACCAACGCCACAAATGAATCGGGCCGCGGGTCAGACCGTTCATCCGTTCCAACCCCTGCGTGCGCTCCAGATAGGTCTTTGCCTGGTCGTTGTAGTCGAATTCCGCAGCGTGCCGGTAATTCTCCAGCTTGAAGCCACGCTCGGTGAGGAAACTCCGGGCCACGGGAGCAGAATCGTCCCGATTCACGCGGAACTGAATCGAAGCTTCCGGAAATGCACGGGAGAAGTACTTGACGCCGATGGCGAGAGAACAAGCCGCAATGAGGATGGCAACGCCAATGGTCTTGCTGTCGGAGGATTGTAGTTTAATGGGCATGGGCTCCTCAGCATCAGGAAGCGCGGGAGTCTCGCCCCCGTAGGAGCGGCGCGGGCAGCAGGCCCACGTGACAGCGGGCGGGACGACGCCCGCGCTACCGAGCTTTATCTTTCAACCATTTCAACATGACCCAGGCCGAGGCGCCGTCCGCATAATAGTTCTCGAGGCGGTCCACCTTCTTGTAACCTCGAGCCTCATAGAAGCCTTGTGCCGGGGTGTTGTTCTCCGCGGCTTCCAGGTAAACCAGCAGCAGTTTCTGCTCGAACGCCCATTGCTCAGCGGCGTCCATCAGCAGGCTTCCCACGCGTCGCCGGCGCCAGCGGTCCACCACGTCGATGGTCACAATATGTGCCACTTTCTGTGCCAGGCGCTGGGCAATGAGGAATCCAACCACTTGCCCGCTCTCTTCCGCGACCCACGTCCTGCTTCGCCGCTGGCCGATGAACCCTTTCATCTCCTCCCGAGAGTATGAAATCCCGGGCGCGAAACAAGCTTGATCAATCTTGTAGAGAGTCTCGAGATCCCCGGAACGGAACGCGCGCAAGTGCATAAGCACAGGATTCAGGAGTCAGAAGCCAGTGGTCACTTGTCGGTCGCAAGAACAGGAGAAGCACCCGAGGAGTGGGGCTCCCCGGCGCCCAGTTCCTAGCCGATCCACGCCTCTAGTGACGTCTGATTCCTGACTGCTGACTCCTAACCTTCACTTCATTCCCGCTTCGTTGATACTCTCGCCCAAGTGTTCCGCCACCACCTGCGCGGTTTGATTGACGGCCTGGTCGAGGGAAGGCGGGTTGTAAGGCCGGACGACGTTGTCCTGCCAAATTGACCCGCCACCGCGGCCGGTAATAAATACCTCGGAGTGCACGCGCTTTAGCCGGCGCGACTCCAAACACGAGCCCGTCACTAAGGCATCGGCGTCTTTAGCGTTGGAGGCGATCTTGAAACGGCCCAGTTTCCCAAGGCTCACGATCAGCTTTTCATTCAGCGCATTGTCCATTCTCTCGATGTAGATGGTGCGAATTCGCATGAGCTTCCGGTAGTCGTTCACCGTGGCGGTCCGAGGGCCGGCAGGCTCGTTGGGCCCCGGCTTGGGACCGAGAGTGGGCCTTTCTTGCTGTTCCTGTCCTTGCTGTTCCGGTCCTTGCTGTTGGGCATCCTGCGCTGCCAACACTGGAACGAACAGGAATGCTAGCGCCAACAACACGACGCTTGGCTTCATGGCGACCTCCCATGACGACGACTAACCCGCCTGTCTCGTCCTTTCTTGAATCAACCGCTCGCGATCTCTCAGGTCCTGTCGGTCGTTCCTCTGCTGTTGGCGCAGAGCCTGCTTGTCACGCTTCATTTGGTGCTTTGCCTGCGCGCGGTTCGCTTTGGTCATGTGCGCGCCCTTCCAGGAGTGCTTCTGGACTTTCTGCTGGGCTTTGAGCGCCTTCCATTCCCGCTTTTGTCGCGTCCTGAGCGTCTGTCTTTCCGTCCGGAAATCGTAATGGCTCTGTCCCGCGGCGGCGCGGGCTAAGGGAAAACTCAGAAGAAACATAAGCGTTACGCCGATAAGAAGTCTTCGCATTCCACCTCCGCTCACGGCTAGCTATTACACCGGCCCACCGTGTCTTTCCCCCTGTCGCATCTTACCGGGAATGCAGCCGAAGTACAACTGGCGTCATGCCCTACGAGCGGCAGGGCGATAGAACACGTAGAGCATCCAACCCACTGTAGCCAGCCCAGCCAACAACAGCACCACAAATATGGAGAAAACCACCCACTGGCCCCGGACGGGCAGCGAGTTTGGATCAAAATACGGGCGTAAGTAAGCAAGGCGCACGAGGTGCCGCAATACGCCCATCGCGCTGACTGCGCCAAGGATAGCCACGCTCGACGCCAGGAGACTCTTGGGAGCCGTCAACAGACCCAACAGAGCCAAGAAAATACCCAAAACAAGAAGACCCACAGCGAGCTTATCTCCCACCAGGGACTGCCTGATCTCCACCGGAAGGCTGAACAAAAACCAGAGCCCCACGAGAAACTGCACAACGGTTCCACCCATGAACCACGTCACGCCGTAACGTCTTCCCCAACGCGCCAGTTCCGGCGAATCGGTTCGCCAGCGCGCCGAAAGCAGAGCAATCCCCAAGCCGGCCAAGGCTACCGCGGCCACTACGAAGTGAGCCAGACGTGCGATGTTCAGAGACGTGACCGAGCCGAGGATTGTGCCGACCTGGCCGCTCAGGAAGAGGCGGTAGAAATCCTGAGGATGCAGCATAGTGGTGATGTTCTGCGTGAAAATGAAGGCCACGAGCATAAAGAGGATGGCCGTCGCCAGCATCACCCATGCCGCTCTCGCCCCCAGTTCGTCGTGCTGCATTTGATACCAATAAACTCCGTAGTAGCCGAGCATGACCAAAAACACCACGGCAAGCCAGTACCATGCCATGAGATCGGAAGATGTATAAAAGAGCTGGCCATATAGGAGTTGTACGAACAGCAGCGGAGCCACGCCGAGCGTGATGGTAAAGGCCGTCACGGGGGGGAGGGCGCGGGAAACACGACGCGTCAGTTCATGGCGCCCCGAGTCGTGCCGGCCCAGGAAGCTCGAGACGCTAACAATGATGACCCCACCCAAGAGAAAGTCCATAGCCAGTACGTGCAGCACAAACGTAAACACCAGTAGAAACTCCAACAACCATGGAGGCGCCGGCAAAGGCACGGGGACTGGCGCGGGTATAACGGGATTCATGGTTGCGATGGTCCTTCTTCAGCCGCGTCCGTGGCCTGGCTGCTTACGGCGGAAGATGCCGGCTCGGTGGCGATGTTGGTGGGCACCGGATTCAAACTTGCCAGCCAAGCGCCCAGAGCCTGGCGCTCCGCCTCGGTCCCTACGAAGGCCGGCATGAAGCCTTTCAAGGAATTGAGGTGGGCCAACTGGTAATCAATCATCGCCCAACTCCAGCCTTTGACGGCGAAGCGGATGCTGTTGTAGCCATCCACCGTATGGCAACTCGCGCACTGCACCCGATAGACTTCCTCGCCGCTCCGCCCCAGAGCCTGCGGGTCCACCTCATGGTGGCGAACCCACCGTGCCGACTTCAGTAAACCCAACTCGCGTGTGCGCTCCACGTCCGCCAGGCGCATGCCGTTCGAGTACATGTAGCCATAAATGATGTAGGGCTTGCGGACTGCCTCCCGTACCCATTCCGTGACGGCGGTGGTCGAAAGCGCGAGGACGGCCAGCAGAAAAGCAAAGACCATATTGAAATGGCGTGGGCGCTGGTGGGGACCGAAGTAGGTGAAGGCCATGACGAGGGCGGAGAAGAATATCGAGAGCCCGGCGAAGATAGTAACCGCGGGAGCCCCGCCCATCGAGATTTCCCGCGCCATCGCGGGAACCGTCGAGATATACCAGATTCCCGCAAAGGGGATTATCAGTGTGCCAGCCAACAGCCACTTGGCCGCGTAGCCGACAACTTGGCTTCGCAGGCCTGCGTCGGCGACCGCAGAGGAGGTAATCAGGGCATAAACGCCGGCCAGCGCGATGCACACAGCCGTGCGCACCACCAGCGAGGGCAGCATGCCGGGATTGAAGTAAGCTGACGCGAACGTCTGAGTCTTGATCCAACTCCCCGGCGTCAGCATGAACGTCAGAATGCCGTTGATCACCAGCAGGCTGGCCCAGGCTGCCCCGAAGTAAATCCATCCGACCAGGAGGTGCGTCTTAGGATCAAGCCGGTCCCAACCGTAGTAGTAAATGAAGGCTGCGGCAATCTCCACAATGAAGAAAACCCACTCGATGGCCCATCCCCAAACGAAGACGTGAATGAGCGTCGCCGTGGCTTCGGGATTCACCAAAGCGATGCTCCACCAGATGCCGACACCACTCACCGCACCAAAAACCAGAACCACCAGGACGAAAAACTTCGAGTGGGACTTCACGTATTCGAGCAGCGCGGGATTGTTCTCGCGATAGGCCTTGCGTTCGGTAAGAGTCAGAAACAGACCACCACCCACCGCGAAGTGCGAAACGAAGACGTGGAGAATGGCGATGATCCCAATTACCAATCCCCCGCCTAACATGAAGGGTTCCCAAACCGGATAATTCATCAGCGGACCTCGCGAGCGGCAGAGTCTTCACGGACCAAGACGAGGACAGATGTTATGCTGGAAGAGGTAGGTTTTCAACTGACAGGATGTCCCTGTGGGTGGTCCGTTGTCAGTTGTCCGTGGTCCGTTGCCGGTGGTCCGTGGTCCGTTGCTCGAATCCCGCACTTTAGAACGGAACGTCCGAACCTCATCCGCTCAGCCCCTAGTCCCCAGACCCTAGCCCCTAGTACCTAGCCTCTTCCCAGCGCCCGTCCGATGGCCGCCTCCGCCACGGGCGCCATGAGCGCGTAACCGCGATCGTTCGGATGCAAGCCATCATCCGAGTATCATTTCCATTGGCGTTGCCTTCTCTGGAGGCGAGACGGTGTTCCTCCTCCCTTCGGGTCATAGGCGCTCGTTTAGGGCACGAGGCGTGGACCGTGAATGCCCGAGGGGCGTTAAGATCATTAGCCGTAGGTGGAACCTACGGATGAATGGCCGTCCCCCTTCAATACCCGCCGACCCCGAAGGGGTCGAATATGCCTCCGTTCAACCCCTCCGGGGTAGTTTAACTCTCAGGTGTTTGCGCCGTCCGTAGGTTTCACCTACGGCTAATGCCATTGGGTCCCTTCGGGACCCACGTGGCGCTTAAGTTAGCGCCTATGCCCCTTCGGGTGCGGGTTCGCGTGTCGAACAGCGCGGAGCCCCGGTTTTGGGGTCCGCGGTACCCGTCACGGTAAGACCTTGTACTTCAGGTTGCGGAATTCTATGCGAAATCCCTCGGCTTCCAGGCCCAAGTAGCCTTTGAGCACTTCAGGAACCGCGAATTGGCTGCTTGCCTGGCCGTTGACCCACAAAGTGATCTTCGGCCCTTGGCACCGAATTTCGTAGGTATTCCACTCACCGGGCGGCTTGATGTGGTTTACTTCGGGTTTCGGGCTAAACACGATGTCGGTGAGTTTCCCATCAAGCAAAGTCTGTCCGAAAAGGTAGCCATCGTTTCCAGCGCCGATTTGTGCCTGGTGCCAGACGCGCCCGTCAAGACTATTGCGAATGAAGACCCCGCTGTTATATCCCTTGGGGCCATTACGCTTCGTGAAGCGCCATTCTACGTGAAGCATAAAATCGGCGAGTTCGCGATTATAGCGCAGCCACTCGTGACCGTGGTTGCCCTCGCAGACGATGATCCGCCGCGCCTCATCAACGCTCCACTCCGAAATAGGGTCTAATGGTTTGTCGGGCGGGATGGCGACCCGGGTCCAGTTGTGGAACGACGCGTCCGGAAAGATGTCGACCCACTCGTGAGAATCGGGCGCCGGAGCTTTCTGCGCCCGCAGCGGCGCTGAAAACAGAACCAAGAAAGCTGTGAGCGGAATGCAGAGCAATTTCATTGATGCACCTCGGAAAGTCGGGGGAGTCGAGAAGTTGAGAAGTCGAGGAGTCGAGAAGTCCAGAGTCGACAGTCGAGAGTCGGGAGTCCAGGTTAACAAATATGCCCCAGGCTGCCGGCCGACCTTGGTCTCGTATTCGGCTCTCGACTGCTCGACTCCTCGACTTTTTGACCTTGTCGTTTGTTTTCATCGACATTCCCGGTTTGTTCCTAACCAAGCTATCAGCGTTCAGCTATCAGCCGTCAGCCTTCCGTTGTCGGCCTTCCGACTTCTTGGCTTCTCGACTTCTTGACTTCTCGACTTTCTTGACATTGTCCTTTGTTTTCATAGACATTCCCGGTTCGTTCCGGCAGTTTTGAATACTGTGGCTGCCACAACGCGGACTTTCTGGCCGTGACGAGATTCGCTGACGATTTGACAATGTCACGTTAATTGGCACTGGTTCTCTTCCTGAATCCTGACTCCAGACTCCTGACACCCTGCACAGGTTGACCAGTCTAGCCTATCTCGGTTCGGATGTCAAGTAGAAAATGCGCCGCCTGAAGAATCGGACATAGGGTCAGGAGAACCTCCAAATGGCCGCCGACCCCTGACTCATCGCTGGCCGCAGGTGACGCCGCCGCCCAACTGTGGTACAAAACTTCCAGGAGAGGGCAAGAATATGCCAGCACTCGATTGGTCCCAATGTCCCGCCGTGGAAAGCATCCCCGGCAAGCGTAGCGGCGCATGGGTATTCCGGGATCCGAAGCTGCGCATATTCACTGCACGGCCTTTCCCGAGTGGAGCCTTCGTCCGGCTTGAGTCTCAGCCCACAGCGCAGGATATGGAACAAACCTATCTCCGTCTGCGCGATCTCTTGCCCAAATCGCAAACGCAGACCGGAACAGACTCACCTTTCGAGGCCCGGATATTTCGAGACTTGATGGTGGCTGCCCGCGCGCTGACGCAGCGATAATGATGCAGGTAGACCCGCCTCCGCTTTTTGCCTCCTCTCTCGCGCCTACCACGTCGGAGGTTAGACATTTCCCAGAGGCAAGTCGGCGGTCATGGCCGTTATACATCCTAGTGTAGAGGAGCGCAGAGCCAGACATCCCAGAACCCCGTTTGCATGATTGCAGGTGGGAAGGGCGTTTGAACGAAGCCGCTGGCGCGGCGGACGCTTCGCGTGTGTGGACTTGAACGATTGTTCTGATCAGGTATGGTCGGGTCATAAGGAGGTTCCCTATGACCCGTTTACGCAAAATG
>Ga0326728_10014427_pt1 | contig 16781 bp, 22 predicted proteins | sample MB3enrmetagenome_FD_207602 | JGI IMG/M metagenome (GOLD analysis project Ga0326728, IMG submission 207602) | Lab enriched peat soil microbial communities from McLean, Ithaca, NY, United States - MB31MN | ecosystem: Environmental > Terrestrial > Soil > Wetlands > Peat | place: USA: New York...
GTTCATGCCAGCAGCGCCGCAATTCGCTGTTGGTGTTTAGAAGCACAATTCGTGGCGGAAGTTTCCCGGTGCCCATCACGGGGGCCGACGCCGAGTCGTGAGGGGGAAAAGGGAATGTGATTTCTGCCGATGGTGATTCTGGGCTTGGTCACCCCCGCCGCAATGCGGTGGGTTCACAAGAGGGACACGGGAGAGCCTGGGCGTTTTTCTTGGGAAGGAGGGTGCCCCGGCTCTCCCAGCCGGAGGCAAGAAGTCAATGTGAAGATATTGGGACGGGGCGCGGCAGGACGTACCTTATGGTCAAACTGGCCCCTTGCCCCTTTGGTGGCTGGGAGACGATTGTGTCACCGGCGTCGGGGGCAAGCGTCGCCCGCATGACCTGGCAGCAGACCGGCATCCGGTGTCTCCTGCCGGGGTAATCGCCCACCCGCCTGTGGAGTTTCCCAGCGTTGATTTCCGCAAAGGGCTTTCCTGCGTTCATCGCTTCCAGCATCATTCCGTGCAGTTCGTCCCGGAAATCGTCGGCGCTCGGCATTTCTGCCTCCACATGAATGTGTCAGTGCGTGTCAAAATCGTTATAGGGGGTTTTGAGCACGACCGCCACATAAATCTCTAGCAGCGTCTGCCGAAGTGGGTCCGCTTCCTCCACGTACCGCAGTTCCATCTTGCGGATGCGGACCTTCGCTTCGGCAAAGGCTTGCTTGAAGCCAGGGTCTCCTGCGAGGGTCTTGCGGGAATTATCGGCCGTGTATCCGGGCTCCCGTCGGCCGGTTGCCTCGCGTGCGAGTTTGAAAGCGAACACAGCCTGGTTATGCTGTGCTGAATTGCCGGAGTGTTGCCTCAATCGCTGGCGCAAGGATTGCCGCCTGGTTCTGCCAACGTACAGATGCCGTCCAGCTTCGCTGAATAGGTAGATGCACTGGGATGGCGCGTCCTTAGGCAGTGTGGCAATCGTCACGGGTGCCATCTGCGTAAGGCGTTCGAAGAGGGGATGCAGTGATTCGACATACTGGCTGAAAGCTGGGTGCAGCATGGGGCTGACCTCCGCAGAGTGGCAAGGATGCTTTCACGGGTTGGAATAGTGCGGCAGCGGAGCGCGCCGGGCTTTACGGAAAGAACGGGCCGCCAACAATCTGGTCGGGAACCATCACGTCAAAATCCTGTTTGCATTTCACACACCGGACCGTTTGGTCACACGCTTGAGTAAATCCGGTTCGGGCGCGAACCTGAACAACCTGTTTTTGTTGGCAGTGCGGGCACGAAATAGTCATCACAACGTGAGGCGGCGTTTCTTGAGTTGTCATCTGCAAATTCTAGCATGTTGCCGCTTCTCTGGTGGTTTCAATGATTCTGTGCGAGAACGGCTTTTTCAAACTCTTCAACAAGCGCCAAATGAATATCAGTCGGCAGAGGCGCGGCTGAAAAATACTTTCCTTCTGAAAACGGTGTTTGCTGCCTCCGCTCGATACTGAACGACTGCACGGGCATCCGCTGCTCAGCCGGGTCTAAGCCCCACAGGATGCCAGTTGGTTCAAAAATGGCAGAGAGGTGCAAATTCTCGGAAACGGTTTTCGCAAGCTTCATGCTTAAGTTCTTCAGTATTGGGTTCACTTGTAAGAGCGCCGAATCACTGTAAAACGAAAAATAGCTGACGTATGCTTTCATCTTTACCATGTCAGAAGTGTATTTCAGGCCCAATGTTTGTGCTGCCCAGCTCAGCGCCTCTTCAAGAATGGCCTCCGAGTCCTCGGTTGAAGCTCTGGTGTCCAGTTGCAGTCCGTTCTGGTATATCACGAATTTATCTATAGTCGTATTCCCTGTCGTGCCTAGTTCAAAGGTGATGCCCTTACTCTCATCGAAGTCCTTGAATTCTTGCGGAAACTTCTGAAATCCGTAACGCTCATTCAGCGCCCGCACAATACTTGGATAGTACGCGGCTCCGCGTGGATTCAAGTCAAGAACTTCGAGGAAAAAAATGACCCTAGCTTGATGTATGGCCGAAAGCCGCATAGGTCGCCCCCCCAAGGCCAGGTTCGAAAACGGGTTTTTGAGGCGTCTGCGCAATCGAGGTTCGCGGTGCCAAAGCAACAGCCCAGACTCCGGGACGATGGAGTCTCATTTCAACCAGCTCCGCCCAGCTCGCCCCCGTCACAGAGTCCGATAGAGCGAGGGCCAACTCCCTTGAAATTTGAGGCACAGCTCTTCTGGGTTTAGTTCTTTCAAACCATCGCCAGAAAAAATAAGCCAGCGAAAAACCGAACACTAAAGGCAGAGCGATAGAACTACGTCCTTTCCACCCCGCCATCTGAAGTAGGAAACCGAGCAGTCCCGCTCCAGCAAAACAAAAGCCCACTCCTAGATAGCCAACAGTCAGCTTTCCCGTTTCACGCAACCACGAAAGAATTTGTGGGGGCATTGCCAATTCTACCTTTCCACAAAACGAGGGCCGTTTGCCAAACAAACCAGATAACCAGTCCAATCAGCACACTTTGTTCAATCACCTCTAGTATAGCCCTGACCGCCTCAGAAAGCGGAGCATACTTGACGGCAACGCCTACAACTATAAAGCACAGAAAAGCCGCCAGAGTAGCGGACGCGTGCTGCGACAAAGCCTTGATGGTTGGGAGGTCAAGCCACTCTTCCCATTTCATAAACGGTCACTTTAAAGCAGCAAATCGCCTCCGTCAACCGAAAAGCCGGAAGGAATAGGGCTGTGATTGCTTTCCTCATAGGGCTGTTATAGCTTTCAATCCAGCGACGTGCGCTGGTGGTTGTCGCTATGCCCTGGGTTCACAAGACGGACACGGAGGAGCCGGGGTGGTTTTTGGGGAAGGACCGTGCCTCGGCTCTCCTACCCACCCAGGATTAGTCCATGCTGCGGCGTAGTGAACAGATGAAGGAATTGGGATGCCGCGTTGGAGCCACCGAAGGTTTTGGCGAACAGTGTATCATCTGGGGGGTTCCGGCGGGCTCCCTCCCGCAGCGAACCAATTATCCCCGCCAAAAACCCAGCCAGTCGATGTATACCATGAATGGGGGGAACACATGACCATCAGCGACGTCCAGTTTCTGAAAGAGATGGGAATCGACCCTCGCAGCCTTGACGACCCGTTCCCCAGTCCGCTCCCATCGCCTCCAGCGCCCGACGAAGCGCCAATCCCCAAATTGGCCGAGAAAGATTCCCGCTGGCTCCAGGACCTCCGGGTCACATGGGAGCAGGACCCGGAGCCGGGCTTCGTCCCGCCGAAGACCTTGCAGGAATACTTGACCAAGCACCCGACCGGCATCAACGAGGCTACACGAGCGGTCGCAAAGGAAATGGGGATTGCCCTGCCGGCCGGCGTTCTCGATGACTTGGCGCAGGAAATCACGCAAATGTTCCTCGATTTTCTTGCGGCCGACCTGGAAGACGTGGTTGCGATGTTCCCGTTCGACAAGTCCTTCCGCCCCAGAGCCGGGGAGCATGGGTCGGCGAAATTCCAAAGGTACGTCCGGTTTCGTGTAAAGGCTGCCGTGCAGTCTTTGCTGAAGCTCGACCCGTCAAGAGGTTGGAATAGGGGATGATAGCTGCCTCGTGGCGGCAAGGAACTGCGCCCGGTCAATGATTTCCTTCCAAGTCAGGTGGAACACGGCGGCGGTGCGCTTCTGGCGCACATACATCCCGTCCGGTCCTATCCATACCAGCCAGCCATTGGGAAGCTCCCTGCGGATGGTGCGGGTCATCTTGACGGTTTTCATAGGGCTACCTCCTCAGACAACGGCCTGTGCTACCTGAGACACAAGCAGGAAGATTGCCATATTTTCCATCTCGTCCGCCTCTCCGTCGCCCCATTCTACATCAGCCAGCTAACCGTTCCTTGCGCCCCGAATGGTGCAGTCATTCTGCAAGAATGCCGTGAAAAGCTTGCTCTGGCTGTCGAGCACATTTCGCAAGTGTTCGATTAGCCGTTGGCACTGGGCTGCCGTTGTTTCCGGCGAGGTGGCGGCGGTCAGCAGTCCGTTGAGGCTCTTTTCCACGAGGTCGCATGCGGCGTCGAACATTGTCGTCCCGTACATCTCTATCGCCGGTCCGTGCGGGGTCAGAACCAAGAGGTCAGTCGGCCCGCCGCACCCTTGGACATATTTCTTTGCCTGGGCGACCAGGTAAATACAGACCGGCACAGCCCGGTAGATTGGCAGGTGTATCTGGTCTTCGAGGAAGATGGCACCCAGATAACGGGTCAAGGCCGAATCGCCACTTCCAACGCAGTCCCAGACTGGGACGGGCGAGACGTTCCGGTTGTAGGTCTTCAGCAGGTGGAAGGTCCCGGAACCACAAAAGCCGCAAAGTAGCTGGTGGCACTCTTCTGCGCTTTGGGGGATTGCCGTATCTAGGGTCTCTTGCAGGGCCATGGAAATCTCGTCCCTGCCCTTGTCTTGGTTTTCAAGCCTATCCCTCAACCCCTGGTAGATGACCTTCATGGTGTCGGCGGGCGACCCTGCGTACCCGACGACTATCTTCCCTCTCCCTGGGGCGAGCGGAATCGTGGTGAGCTTCGATTGGTAGAACTTGAAATCGGGAGTTCCGATTTCCCGGTCGCCGCAAAGGACCAGCCCGTCCGGGCAAATGGTGGCGAGGGCTATCGACAATGCCTTTTGCCTCCTTCCGCCGTTGCGATTTTCCCGCTTTGTTTTGAAGAATCGGCGGCCTGCGGGGAATCATTCCACACCGTGCACATAGTGTAAAGCATGGAGTTTCCTTTGGCTCGGATGACCTCAGCGGATTGCGCCCTCGGGAACTGAGGTATATGCTTCACGTCAGTGGAGGCGATATCGAAGCGTTTTCCAATTTGGCGGGAGGATAGAAATGGCGGAACAGCTTGAGAGTGTCGGACACGAGCACATTATTTTCAATGATGAACAGCAAGGAATCGCTGTGAACGCAGTACCATTCGGCAAGGTTTTGTTTGTGCCAAGAAAGGGAGAGAGGCTCTACCTTCCGGGGATGAAGGAGGGTGGAGAGGGGCATTATGAAGTCTTGGGCGTGACGTTTTTGTACCATAATGACGATGACCCGGATGGCATTGGTGCAGCAAAACTAGTGCGCATTAATGTTCAGGTCGAAAAAATACGGTCGAATCGAGAAAAAGGCAAAGTGGGGGTGTCCACAAGAGCGTCACGGAAATGAATTCCATGTGACCGCCAGCCGATAGAAACTTACGACTAGGGTTGAAAATCTATCCCGGTCCGGTACGATTTGCCAAAGGGAGAAGACTATGGAAGAACCAAGGTGCGTATGTTCGGCTTGGTATTGCGAACACCCGGACGGCGTGTGCGGCAAGCCAGTTTCTGTGAAGGTGCAGACTTCTGTGTCCATCGGACCGTCCACGTTCACCGGATTCAAGGAAGTCGGCATATGCGAAGCCTGCTACGCCAAGGGCAAGGAGGCCATCCCTTGGTTTTTTCCCAGTGAAGGTTAGAATCTCGGAGGGCGCATGGCAGAGAAAGATGACCCAAGAATTCAGCGGGAGCGCATCGAGCGAATCGTCAAGGAAGTGGAGCCAAATGCCGTGGTGACCTTCGACGGGGATGCGATGCCAAGCTTCCTTAAATGGAGGGTGACCCATGGGCCATCCGGCACGGTGCTACTTGAATCGAGCGGCGACTGGATGGCCAGTGAAGTCGCCGACAAATCAGACGGTCAATTGAAGGACCTCCTCATGAGTTTGTCTGGTGGAAGGTTGCGGTGATGAAGCGGATGGACCGCAAGTACGGTCCCCGACCCCTCCTACAACTACCCCGCAAGACTGGTCAATAATCTCGTGCGAGCTTCCGTACCACCCCACGGTACCGGAACCACAGCATTGCGAATACGGACGCCGGAATCGCCTCCCGGCGCAAAGTCGGCGGGGCTGGTTGAAGGACGTGTTTTTCGGGTTTGGAACCTCTTTTTTCGCCCATCCGCCACCCACATCCCGGTCACATGGGCAGTGCGGTCATCCCAAGAGTCTGCCCGTGGCTGCGGCTCTCAAATGCACGGTTGCGACCACGACGTTTTCCGGTTTTCTTCCGCATTTTTGATGTGGCTACAGTTCCCCTTCATTGGAGCCGGTGAAGCCATCCCGCCTAAGTCAAGCTCAGCCTTCGTCGTCAGCACCGAAATCGCCGCATAACCGGGAGCCGCATGCCGGGCACCGGTCCACGGCGGGACGACGGCGGTGGGAACACGGCCGTTCCGTCTCGGACAAATCGAGCGCACCGGGCCACGGGTCCACACCGGCGACCGGGATGTCCACGGGACGGCGGTCGTCTTCGGTGGTCGATATGGCGATTGACGGCGGATTCCGATGGCATCTCGCACTGTGGCAGGGCGGTTCAGATGCCTCCCTGTCTGTAAGCTGGTGACCGCCGTCCGCAAGCCCTTTTGATGCCATGGAGCTTGACGGCTCTCCTGATTGCCCAAGACGTTAGTCCGTACTCTGTCATGAGCAATGCGTATGATACTTGAGGGTTGTTGGCAATTATAGCGGCGAGGTCTCGATAATAGTCTTCCCGAGTTGCACCCGGCCGCCGGACCAACGTACCATCCTCTTTTATGCATACACTGGTGATTACCACGACGCCTCCGTCACTGCGATATGTTCATTTACTTCGTCCTGCCGGCCGTCACGACGGTTGTGCTGCTGTTGCTCCTGGGTAGCGGTGGTCCCCGGCAATACAGTCCTCGCAGGCCCAGGAGCCGCACGCTGGGCACATGTCCTCGGCGGGGCGACCGCAGCGGGAGCACGGCTGTTCCATCTCGTCCAAATCGAGGGCGGTCGGCGAAGGGTCGAACCCCTCTATCGGTAAATCCATGACGCTCCCGTCGTGCTCCACCGCCGCCACAGCCAATCCCACTGGGCATGGCTTTGGCTTTTTGTGCGGTTGATTTCTGAATACCATCTGTCCAATCTCCTTCGTTACTGGGCTACACCATGTCGCCGTTGCCTGCATCGACGACCGCAGCGGTAGCGGTCTGCCCGACCTCCGAGGGCGTGGCGGCAGCGCTGGACGGTTCCTCGTCAGGCTTTCGGGGAGAACGCAAGATGAGTATCCCATCCTCGCACACCTCATGCCGGACACCCGAAACGAGTGCGAAGTCGCAAAGGAACCAGAACAGAGACTCGGGCGTAGTAAGCCTCCTGCTCGCACGGGACCAGACCGCCGAGCACAGCTTCCTGACCTCGTCCTGCGTCGGGAACTGAATCGCACCATCGGTGCTGTTTACGGCCGTGTTGAGCGAGCGCTCGTATGCAGCCACCAACCGGTCGCCGGACGTTCTCGGGATTTTCATCTCCCGCAAGAACTCGCTCCATTTCCCGTTTCTGCCCGGCTTGGCGAGCAGGACCTTCATGTAGAACAAAGCCTCGCCGAGCGTCTTGCCGAGCGCTCGCAACTCCCGCTTGGAATCCTTGACGGAGCCTTCCATTGAGCGGTGCGTCTCCCACATGCGTGAGATGCGGTAGGCGATGGCCTCCTCCTTGCCATGTGCTGCGAGTTCGGCGTAGGTGATGAGGGGAGGCTGCCCAGCGGGGGCTTGGTCGGTCACGACTTGGGTGCTGGTGTCCATATTTGGCTCTCCTTGATTTTTCTCGGGGCAAGTGCGCCGGTGGCGAACCGTGCTCCCATACTAGAAACCGGTAGTTGAAATTTGCATCGAGAGGAAATTTCGCCTCAGTGAAGATTCAGGAAGAAGGAACGGTACTTGGACCCCGTCGTCTGGCCATAATCCCAACCGGAACAGGTAACCCCCATCCTTTTCCGTCTTCAGAAGACGACGGGGGGTCCCCAAAGCGAGTTAGATTTTTTCTGGTACCATAAGGCTGGTAGTGTTTTGACCCCCCTCCGCTTGTAGCCTCCGACGTGTACCCCCCGTCGTGTATTCCCTCTTGGTCGGCCGGCGGGGATGCCCCCGCCGTCTCCCGCCCCGGCCACCGAGGGGGATGACTCGACCCGTAGCGGTTGCCGGGCGGAGACCCCCCGAGAGACCGGCTCGCCCGACTGGTCACACTGGACAGCTCGACTAGTCTCACGGGTCCTCCGTGACGGCAGGGGCTTCTTCTGATGGTTGCGAGTCCGGGTCAGCCGGAGGGGAAGCGATGGTGGACCCTGTCAACCCCTCCGCAGCCTTGGACACCAGCTTGAAGATTGCCAATGGGAAGGCTTCATGGGGCAGTTCGACTGGATGACGGAGACCGACCGCAAGAAGCTCGACAGGTACGTCGAGTTCCGTTCGAGGGACATCCTGAGCCAAGCCGCCGCTCTGCTGAAGGAGAGGGATGGGAAGTGAATTCTGTGAGTCTGCATTTGACTACAACCTGTCCCTAAATCATGTCCCTTGGGTGCGCCTTCAAGTTCGGCAGGAGAGGAAGCTTGGCGGTAGTCCACGGCGACTTCCCGCCTGTCGAGCTAATGTGAACGGACCTCGCTCATTCCAGACCATCCACAATCTTGAAATCAAGGAAAGGCACGGGAGGAGGGTCGTCGTCATACTCCGGGTCCCAGCCTTGTGCGTAAGGGCTACCGTTCTCAACATCAGGAACAGGATTGCTCTGGCTGTAAGGTTCGTTTGAAGTCTTGTCAGGGGCAGGATGCCTACTCTGCGAATCTGGAGTCTGTGAGTCTGTAGTCTGTAATCTGTAATCTGGTATAGCCGACACTACATCGTCACTGGATGGACACTCTTGCGACACATCAGCGACACTAGATGGACACTGCTTCGTCAACTTGTTCGCCATCTTGTGCGACACCAACGGAGCCACGTCGTCATAGTCCTTTATGTCCGTTGGTCTTAGTAGGACCGCAACATCGTCATCTCCTTGGACAACTGGACCGTCAATCCTAGCCGCATAATTGGTGATTCCGACATTGTAACTGCACCGTTTCGTCGTGTCGGGGAGCGTTATCCAGCCGCAATTCCGCAGTCTCAGCAGGATTCGCTCCACGGTCCTTACCGAGGGTCGTGTATCCGCCTCCTTCCTCCCGACCCTGCCCCAAGCCTCCTTCTGGATGCGCTCGGCGCTCATCATGCGGGCTACCCCCCATCCCCAGTCTGCCTTGCGGTGGAGGTAGAGCATCACGATATACATATCGTGGGTTATGGTGCCCTCCTCGAAAGCCTTGTCAAGCTCCTCGGGCACCTGGTTGAACAGGGGCTTGCAGGTGACAAGCTGGAAGGGCAGCTTGGACTTCTCAATCAGTGCCATGGTTGGCTTGCGCATTATGCGACCCTCCATACGGTAATCGAGCCGTCCTTGTCCCGGTGGGTCGTGAAGTGCTTGGGGGCATAGCGGATGTGCAGGTAGGTTATCGTGGACCGCAATGCATTGTAGTTGTAGTCCGTGTAGGTGATGCTGTCCCCTACCTCCATCGTGTACAGCGCCCTGTATCTCGGGACCCGGCTGGGTGCCGGGACATCGTGCTTTACCACTGGTTCCATCATCGTCTCCTTTGGACTAATCTCTGCCTTACACCCATGGTTTCGGTAGCGGGGAAATTCGGCTATTTTGCGTCGGTTTTTTCCCCGGTTGTGACAGTTGGGATATCAAATTTGGCAGGAAAGCCTGAGGGATTTTGGCGGGATAAAAAACTGTCACAATGGCGTGTATCCACGCCCTTGCGCACGGGCTTTCCCTATATTTTCGCCGTGAATAAAAGACGAAAGAGACATTGTGTCATTTGGAAGCTACCTACCAAAGCGGTAGGTCCTGGGAGGAATCCGGGAGGAAGCTACTGCCGGGCTAGTGCGAAGGGAGGTCTCGACGGAGGGTCGTTCGAGGCGGCGGGCTTGCGGGTCGGGCGTCTTCCAGCTTGGTTGTCCCCGGTGTCCACCACCCAGCCAGAGGCTACAGGATGGCAACTATAAATAGGTGTGTAGTGATATCCCATCTTCGCGGTGTTCCCGGTCCAAAAATCATTTCCGAGCGGCGGAAGCACCCGTGAGCCTCCTTTTTTTGCCCTTTTCTCGGTCATCGGTCTGGGTGGGATACACGCTGGCTTCCAATCGCTTCCAATTATGGATACACCCCCGATGTATCCATGCTCGGTGTAGCCCCCTTTCCAACGCCTTTTTAGCGTCACGGGATACACCGGTCCAAGTCCGGTGAAAGCAAGAAGACTCCTCAAGCCAACAGGACTGCGGCGAATAAGGAGACACAGGTAGGGGTGCGAGGGCTACCGCCCTGCATGAAAACGGTGCAACTCGTCCAGCTTGCGCAGCAGCAGCTTGTACAGGCGGGGGTAGTCTTGCTCGAACTTGCGCAGCTTCCCTCGCAGGTCGGAAGGACGCCACCTTTTCTTGGTGACGAGGCTTGCCAGCCCCGCAAGCTCCCCTTTCGCGCCCTTCCAACGCAGCCCCCGGACCTTCGTTGCGCCCGCATGGGCCAGCACGTAGGCGGTCAGGAAGAGGAGGCCCTTGGACTTCAGCAGCGTCTCCTCGTATGGCTTGGTATATGCCCCGGCAAGCTTGGACACCCAGGAGAGGGATTCCTTCAGCAGCGTGAGGGCGTCGGCGGCGTCTTCCGGCTCCGTCATCATCCCGCGAGGCAGCGGGAACTCGTTCGTATCTGCGACCAGCAGAAGCTCCCGCTGATGGCCGCGGATTAGGCGTCGAGTCTTTACCGCGTTGTTCGCCACCCCTTCCAGGTCCTCGCGAGTCGCCAGCTTGCGTCGTTCCGTCCACTCGGCGGATAGACTGAATTCGCCGTCGCTTCCGGGAACCAATCGCCGCTGCCGCCCATGACGGATGGCCTCAGCATCGGGGCTTAGTTCCTCCAGGCAGAAATACAGGACCTGGGGGCGGCACCCCGCCTCCACGAGCCGCTTGATGTGCCCCTCCACGTCGTAGACCTTGTCGCGGCGGAGGGCAGCACGGATGAAGGGCGGCAGCCCTCCGGGAGCAAGGGATTCCTCCAGGGTTTGGCCGTCTTGCTCCCATCTCTCCACCCACTCGTCGTGTAGCCCCAGCCGGTCCGCGAGCAGGACCTCCTCGACCTTCTTCAGGGACATCTTGTTCATCGGCGTCCTTGGTGTTGGGGAGCGCATGGCTGCGCAGATTGTACTGCGTTTTTCCCAGTCCGCCATCTCCAATCAACTCCCCCCGAAAAATCCGGTTGCCCGCCCGAAAAGCCGTATTACGCGAGGGTAGTTGGGTATCAGAGGCAGTGGATGCTGACCAATCAACTTCAGGACTTTGAGAAGAAACCTCTCAAGGTTCGGAGGTGGGGCAACCTGACCCGAGGAGAGTACATATGGCTGATGCAATGGCTGGGGGGACAGCCCTGGAGAGAGTCCCCGAAACGGAGGTCCTGGTAGGAGAGATTGACAACACGATGTCCTACCTGATGCTTGCCGCCCGGCAAGCCGAGAACCTCAGACCGTTAACCGAGGAGGAGGCGGATGGGATGACGGTGGCGCAGCTTGGCGACCGTGCAGCCCTCATCTTCTCCCACTACAAATGCACGCTGATGTCCGAGCGTGAATTCATCCTGAGGTTCCGTGCTGAACTCAACGTGCTCCGCCGCAAGACCACCCAGAAGGGGCGCAGGCTTCCGATTCCGGGATGCCCGACCTGGGGCGAGGTGAAGAAGACATACTTCAGGCTGTCGGGCAGGCAGATTGACGCCCTGCTCGCCGACCCAAAGCCTGACAAGAAGGAACCGGAACCCACGGAGGACAGGGAAATCACGGTCAGCGACGAGGCAGTGGAGAAAACCCACGAGGCGGCGGACGAGCCCGACCAGCCGCTCCCCGTGACCGACGAAGAGGTCGCACGGATACACGAGGCTGCCGCCGCCGACACGCTCCCCGACACAGGGGACGAGGTAGGTGCGGAACAGGAGGACCCCGGTACCGACCCTGTACCGTGCCGTCTCAACGAGGTGACCGTCTCAATGCTCGCAAATGCCCTCAACTGGGCGTTTGCGGAGAAGGAGGGCAGGCACGAGGCGGTGCGGGAGATGCTCAAGCTGCTGGACAAGTGCATCCTGTGGGAAATCTCGTATGCCAGCAGTGAGGAACGGAGCAACAGGCTGCAATCCGCCGATAGGAGCACCCAGCACGTGTATCCCTCCGAGGCTGCGGAGGAGGTGCTCAAGCGTGGAGGGTTCTGGTCTGCCAAGGCGCTCATCGGGGAGGCGGACATCCACGTCACGAGTGCCTCCTACCCCGGCGGGTGCGGGGTAAGCCTTGACGATTTCAAGAAGCACGTGCTCGGAAACCTGCGCCTGGGAGGCAAGCTCAAGACGAGGATGCTCGGCAGGGTCAACTGGTATTGCCGTCCCGACCACGAGGCTGCGCTTAAGGCTGCGAAGAAGCCCGAGGGACCCGAGTTCCACTGCGCCGAGGGCGAGCTTCTGAAGGGGGCGGCTCCGCAGCCGCCCTCTGCGCCGTAAGCGTCCGCCTTAAGCCTGAGCCTGCTCCTTAACAAAGAAGGAAAGGAAGTCGAGCGGCGATGGGAGTTGCCGCTGTTCGCGGGCGTCTGGGCGGCGGTCATCGGCCTCTTTGCCGGATGTTCCTGGCGGCCTTCGTCCGCTCCCTGCGCCTTCTTCTTCGTTGCCCCTCCCTGATGGCAGCCAACCCGGTTGGCGATAGCTGCCTTCGTTGGCGCTGCTTCCTTCTTTCCAATCGCCTGAGTTCATCTGCCCTGGTGGCGCATAGGGGCGAGCAGTATTTCTTGTTCGGCTCCTTTGCTTCACGGACGAAGTACTTGGTCTCATCGCACTCGGGGTTTTGGCAGACCAGCAGTCTGCTTCCTTTTCGCCCTGTCAGCCACTTTTCCAGCCAGTCGCATAGCACGAGCTGCCGCTCTCTCCATAACCCCGCCGGGTCCAAGTGCTCCCAACCCTCCAAGGTCTCAGCCCGGAGCTTGCGCCGCCGCCGCCGAGCCGTCTCGGGGTCAGCAATCCATATGGAGCGCAGCCTGTCACGGAGCACTGCAACGTGCCACTCGAAGAAAGTCCTCGGATTGTCCTGCCTTATGGAATCCTTGCACCATCGCAGTTGGGGGATGTCCCAAGTGCCCAGCATGACCTGAACGTATCTCTCTTTGTTGGGGCCATCAGTGGGGTCGGGCGGAAACCAGTCACGGTAATGTTTCGCAAAGCCGTTGCGTATTGCACCAGCAGAATCCTTGTAGTAGCCGTTCAGGACAGACTCGACGAATTCCTTGCATTCCTTGGCGGATGGCATGACTTAGCCGGATTTGGGACACCCACGTTCAGGTCGTTTTACAGGGTTTTTCATACAAACTAAACTCGGATTCGTTAGATGGACGAACTAACGAATGGGCATTCTAAGCAATTCGTCCGTGAAACACAATCTGCATCGCATTTGGTATCTCGCACCTCCTGCGATGAGCAGTGATTTGGAATGCGAACGGTTGATGAGGGATGAAGGAGCCGACATGAATGAGATTGAACAGGGGCGGACCGCCATCAACGAGCGGGTGGGGCGCTACTTGCAGGCCCATCCGAACAGGACTTACGAGCAGGTTGCGGCGACGCTTGGCGTATCCCGTTGGCGGGTCCTGATGGTTGCCGCCAGCCTGGGCATCACTCGCAAAACTGGACCGAAGGCGAGACGAGCGAGCATGACCAAAGGTGACAAGCCCCAAGGGAATGCTGCATGAAACGCAAGCACATCCGTTAGGCTCGGCTTGCTGGACCGATTGAAAAGGTATGGCACCTACGGCAATCGCCTTTTGCCGAAGGCAGGAATGCAGCCATACGTCCGTCGCTTGCAACAAGTGGCAGAGGCGATGAAGCGGTAAGCCCGTAAGTCAACTAGACAGCCTGTGCAAGTCAGGCTGAGTGGTCCACGGGGAGTGGACTCACACGGCGACGGGGTAGTGTGCCCAGAAATGGCGAGACCGGCATGGTGGACGGTCTCGCCATGGAAAACCAGGTCGCCTACGCACGTGACAGGAAGGAGGGACAACGATGGCGCTGCTGATTGACGAAATCCTCAGCCGCACTGCCGCCGTGGCGGGAAAGGTCGATGCCATCTCCGAAGACGGCACGAAGCCCGCTGGCGACCATGCGGCGGAGTTCATGACCACCGTCAGGGCGGCCCTGCGTGACTTGCGTGGCAGGTCGGTGGTGCGGGCGACGAACATCTACCAGTGGTTGCGGACCTCCGTGGGCGGTCAGTTTGGCAACCCCGTTGAGGACCTTGAATGCTGCTTCCCGCCGTTCCCCTCGATGTGGGTCGAGTGGGCGGGTGCCCCGCTCCGCAGCAACGTCGTCCGGCATGACGGGCGCATCGGGTGCCTCGCAGTGACATGCCCGAGGGACGATGACAAGAAAGGCTGGGAGGTCGCCATCCTGCCCGCCTTCATGACGGACCGTGGGTTCTCCATGACCAGGCGGTTCACGGTGTCCCTGCTGGACGAGGACGGCAACTGCAAGGGGACATGCTTCAAGGACTGCGAGGGTTGTGTCCTCCGCCTGGACGAGGTCCTTGAATCCGAGTACCAGCTTGGCATGGACACGACGCTTGTCGTCCTCCAGACCTTTTCCTTCATGAACTGTCGTGGGGTCCGGGAGACGGTGGAAAACCCAAGCTCGACGCCCATGCAGAAGAAGTGGAACCGCAAGGCGGAGAAGGACGGCAAGCAGTCCCTACCGCTGGTCAGCTTCACGACCGTGGACATCGGACCGCTGTTCTGCCGTCGCAAAAGGAATGGCAACGTGAAGCCTGAGCCGACCGGCAGGCACAACCGTGACCACTGGACCCGTGGGCACGTGAAGCACTATCCGGGGCTGCTGCTGTTCGGGCACATCCAGCTTGACAAGCCCGGCATCTGGTGCCCGGCGTTCAAGAGCGGGCGTGCCAAGGGCGAGGTGAGGAGGACCGAATACACCGTCCAGACGCCGGAGCCGCCCGGCGCAGTGCCGTTGGCTGCGGTTGCTTGAGAAGTCACCGGCAAATTGAAAGCACCAAGGGGATTGATTGCGTGGAAGGCGAGACCGTCGCTAGCCCGACGTATTCGTCAGGTGGAGTGGACGCCATCTCCAATCAAGTCCCCCCGAAAAATCCGGTTGCCCGCCCGAAAAGCCGTATTTCCCGAGGGTAGTTGGGTATCAGCGGACGTTTTTGGCGACCGTTCCGTGGAGTGGCGACACAAAACGGCACACGCACAGAACGCCAGCATCAGAGTGGACAAAGTCCACTCGGAACCCGAAAAGGGAAACAGCGACCGCAGCCTCATAAACACTGACGAGAGGCATTTCCCCGGCTTCTGGCAGGTGTGCGCCGTAACCGGGGGAGTCGCCGGAGAGGAGAAATGGTATGGCAACGACAAGCACCGCCCTCGTCCCGCTCGGGGACAGGGACTACCTGATGAAGATAGTTGAGAGGAACGCCAGCGACAAGGCGGACGTTCTGAATCCATTGACTGGTCTGGAAGCGAAGGCGCTTTCGGACGTAGCCCTCGTCACCGCCGTTGAGGCTGTCGGCGAGGCTTGGCAGCACGCACGGAACTACATCAACCGCTTTATCGTAGGTCATCTTCCCGTTTTCCTTGAACTCCAGGAACGCATCATCGCACGACGCCGTGCGGGCAAGTCGCCGCTCATCGTCAACGGTCAGCCCTGCGACGAGTTCAAGAAGGCAATCACGCTGCTCCTTCACTGCGACCCCAGCTATTTCTACAAGGTCGTGAAGAAGATTACGGGAAAGCTCGTGGAGAAGAAGGCTCTCCCCGAGCCTGAGACCACGATGACAGAAACCAGGGTTGACCCCGAGCCAGACGCTCAGGACGCCGAGGTGGTGGACGACAACATAGAGTCGATGACGAACGAGATGGTTGAACGATACCGCAAGGAGGGGATGGACGCCGAGGTTGGGGAGCCTGACCAGCCCGTTGCAATGCCGAGCGGCGAGTCGGTGGCGAAAATCCACGAGGCGGCTAGCGAACCCGAACCTCAAGACCGTGGGTTCGGCATCTTCCCGACTCTCACACCCGACCAACTCAAGGTGCTGCGAGACTTCGTCGAGAACCACAACGATGAAGAGCTTCGCAGGCTGGTGGGCAAGGCGCTGGAGGCGGTATGGGAGGGAGCGAGGAATATAGCCAAAGACGCCGAGAAAGAGGTGATGGAACTGGTCGGCGAGCGACTGCGCTCCGACCTACGCCCGCACCTGCTGGCATCGTTCCCCGACCTCGCCGCCGACGAAGACGAATACATCGGCTCGGGAGACGAGCGAGCCGAGTCGCTCAAGGAATTCCTCCGCACGCTGCCCCGCCCGTTCGTCCAAGCCCTCACGATGGCGGCGATTGACGTTGGGGGCGAGATGGATGCTGCTGACGGGGGACGCCAGGCGGAGTTGCGCAAGGCGGCGATGAGGGAAAAGGTGAACAGGAAACCGGAACTCGCCGGTCACCAATTCGACGAGGACGAGGAGGAGGAAGCTCAGGCTGCCTGACGATGGCGTGATTCGCCGAAACGGCTTGGGTCAGCCAAGCCGTAGCAGTCAAACCTGAGAAGCAAAGGAGACGCTCAAATGGCAACACCAAAGTACACCAACCGCAAGCCATGGAAAGACCCAGGCTACAAGGGTCCGTGGGTAAGGGAATTCAAGAAGGCGAAGGACGGCTTTTTCTTCGTCGCAAACGGCAAGGCGTGGAGGGTAGAGGCTGACTACGACCTTGCGAAGCTGCCTGAGGGGAAGGACACCGTCGTGTCCGCCTTCATTTCCCTCGTGGCTGAATACGGGATGGGCGCAGACCTCAAGGAAGGATACCTCTCCTACACCCACGATAT
>Ga0326728_10014429_pt1 | contig 16779 bp, 15 predicted proteins | sample MB3enrmetagenome_FD_207602 | JGI IMG/M metagenome (GOLD analysis project Ga0326728, IMG submission 207602) | Lab enriched peat soil microbial communities from McLean, Ithaca, NY, United States - MB31MN | ecosystem: Environmental > Terrestrial > Soil > Wetlands > Peat | place: USA: New York...
GCGGCTTCGGTCCCCCACTGCCACCGCATCGCCGCGTTGCGCCCCGATGGCGCCACGACGGCATGCCTACTGGCGGACGGCGCCACGCTCCGTGTGTCTCATCACCTGGCCGGCCTTCTACAGCCCGGCGACGGGATCGAGTTTTCACGATGTCCGACCGGTTCCGTGGCCACGGAACTCCGCGTTGTTCGCTCAGGCCGCGGCCGACCGAAAGAACTCTACCTCGCCGCCGTCGGCTACGTCACCCAGCCCAAGCAGGACAAACGCCAGGAGTCCTACCTCCGCGCCGAAGTCACCGGCAGCGCGCTCGGCATCCGCTCGATCCATCTCGCCACAGCAGCCGTCCGCGACTACTTCTTCCGCGCGGATCGCACGCGCCACTGGCCGGACTCGCCCACGCTCTACGAGGCTCTGCGCGTTGACCGCGCCGCGTCGCCTGGCGATCTCCGGCTGGCCTACAAGGTTCGTCGGCTCGAACTGGGCACCGGTCAAGCGTCCCGTCCCGCATTCCGCGATCTCGACCGGGCCTTCAACCTCCTCATGCAGCCCGACATTCGTTCCTGCTATGACGCGCTCCTCAGCGATCCCGAAGCACCGGCGTTGTTCCCCTACTCGTGTTTCGGTGCCCTTCTGACCGCCGGCGAGCTTTCGCGCGACCGGGCCACCTTCTTCGCGCAGCGAATTCTTTCCTTCCTGCCCGACCGCCGGCATCGCCGCTTCTGCGCGCCACTCCGCCGTGTTGAGTTCCTCCATGACCACGCGGTCTACCGCGACAGCCGCCGCAAGGTCGAGGTAATGCTCGATCCCATCGTTCTCCCGCTGGCCCCGGACCCCACCTGGAACCAGTGGAGGCACCTTCTGGGTGCCAAGATCGGCATCGAAGCCATGTTCGTAACCAGCGGCAAGTACCGCCTTCGATCAGGCGGGTGGCAGCTCACCTCCTGGTCAACCGCCCTGCCCAGCAGCCTACGCGTGACCGCACCTGCGGACATCCTGGATCAGGTGCAGACCGCCAGGACGGCGCATCACCGTTTCGGCCAGTACTCCACCGCGCTGGAGCGAATCCGGGCGCGTCTGGAGCGCGAGGCGCTGGAGCGGCGGGAACTGGACCGCCTCTGCGGCGAGTTGGGCATTCCCGACGATCTCGACGTGGCACAGATCTCCTGGAAGCCGGACTACGACTCGTTCTTTTACGGCCAACTCCGCAACCGCGCCGCCAAGATGCACCTGTACCGCGACGAGTACATCTTCGACCTCGAGCGTGCCATCGTGGTCGAAGTCCCCGAGGTCGGGCACGCCACCTACCTCTTTGCCAAGCCCAACGAGATCGACCACTTCGTCCGGGTCTACGTCACGACCACAAAGGAGGACATCCGCAAGAACCGCGACGGCATCGCCGATCGCCTGCGATTCCTCGGCCGCGTGATGCATGGCGCCAACCGGCGCACCTGGCTCCGAGAACTCAAGGAGCGAATCGGAGAGCCGGTGGACTGCACCGACGTGACTTGAGCTATAGAATGGCCACGTGATGGTTCCCAACCGATTTCGGAAACCGGTGCGGCAGAAGGAAGCGTGGGCGACTGTACGGCCAAGTGCATCTTCTCAAGCGGTTGCCTGCAAATCTGAACTCCATGCCAAAGGGCGCCAACGGATGCCATTGCCGGGCGGCGCAGCGCATGCGATAATCTAGCGTATGTTGCGCGGAATCATCGTCGGAATTGACCGCTACTCAGATCCGCACATTCCACACCTCTCCTGTGCCGTATCCGACGCACAGGGGGTCTATAAGGTACTGTGTGATGCGATTCGAGCTGATGAACTTTCGCTGACGCTGCTGACGAATGAATTGGCCTCCCGAACCGCCATTATGCATCACGTCGGAGAGGAGCTTGCACGAGATAGCGCCCAAGATGACATGGTCTTACTGTATTTCGCCGGACATGGATCGCCGGAGACACCGGGTGATATCGATACGTCATCGCGCTATCTTGTGCCCTATGACACGCAATACGACCGAATATACTCTACAGGCATCGACATGGAAGCCGACGTGTCCCGTTGGTGCGATCGTGTTCGCGCGAAAGTTAAACTCGTCCTGATAGACGCCTGCTTTAGTGGTCGCGCTGGTGGTCGAACCTTTCGGGGCCCGCGATTGGCCGCGGTCCAGCGTACCTGGCGAGGACCTCTGAGTCTCAGGCCGCTTGATCTTGGTGCGGGAACGGTCTTGATCTCGGCCTGTGGTGAAGATCAGGTCGCACGAGAGGACCCCTCCCTCGGGCACGGCATCTTCACATATCACCTTATTCGACTGTTGCAACCCCGGAATCGCACCCAGCAGACGATTAGCATCTATACGCTCTATGCCGAAGTTGCGACATCCGTACGTACTGCGACTGATGGCGCCCAAATACCCGTCATAGCGGGCCGGTCTGCCGACGTCCGGTTGCCCGTACTGAGCGCGCCCCCAACTGGAGCCCTGGAGACCTTCCGTGAACGATGAGTTTTCGTTTTTGCCATACTTTCGCGGTCTGTCCGCGAAAGTGTCAACGCTCCCGGGGTTCGAGGCGAAGAAGTCATTTCTACTGGCCGAGAGAGCCACGATTGACGCAACAATACTGGCAGCTGTCGTAGACCAGGAGCCTTTGGAAGCTTACGCCGCCGTGGACGGCGCGAAGTCAATAATCGGACGCGAGCTTCTGCTGCGAAGCCGCCTGCCCACCTCCTCAACCCTGGTCGTCCATGGCACGAAGACAACCGACGTCGAGGACCTTCTGCGATCTGAGCCGGACCTCTACATAGTTAACTTCTATTACCACGACAGTGACTTCTGGGGATTCTGCGCCTATACAGCCGACAAGGGTGGGGCCGTAGTGGAAAAGGTGACGATCGCATCTGGAGAGACCGGAACGGAGGTCGTGAGAGGTTTACGACTACTTGCCGATACTCGCATTCGCAACTCGACAAAAGACTTCGAACACATTGTATCGAGCCTGCTACAGCTTTTCGGGCAAGTGCTCTTGCCGCGCATTGCGCGGCTTACGAGAAAGCCGCGGCTTATACTCGTGCCGCACAAACTGTTGTACTTGTTGCCCTTGCACGGTATGTTTGTTCTGGATCACGAAACGGAGAGCATCGCGGTTCTGGACCAATTCACGACATCCGTTTCTTACGCTTCATCGCACCTCGCGTTCCAGTATGCCAGGGTGCGTATTACTCCTTCATTCACGTACGAGCGCGGCCGCTTCGACAGGATTGCAGCCCCTAGCGTGGACGCACATAGAATCGCTTTCTGCTGTGTCGATGCTGCTGAGTTGGGAACGGGCGGCCAATGTGAATTGGACTACTATCGCGACGTTTTCGGAGAGCACCCAGATGCCACCATAGTGACGGACGCTCATCTGATTCCTACAGACTTTAGTGAGTACTATTTCCTTCTGTGGAGCAGTCATGCCCGCTCGAATCCGACTACGTGGCGCGATAGCGCGCTCTACTTTGGGCAGACCAAGATCTCGGCTACGCAGATTCTCGAAAACTGGTTTCTGCGCAATGTGCGTGTTGCGCTTCTGATGGGATGCGAGACGGGCGTGGATCTCGCAATCGATGAAGCAGTTGATGAGTACTTTGGACTTGAGGCGGCGATCCAGATTGCGGGCGCGTCCACGGTCGTGTCGACGATGTGGAAGGTCCGCGATACGCTTGCAGCATTTCTGACTATCTTCGTATCGCAGGGTCTTGCCTCGGGCATCCCTGTAGGACGTTCGCTACGGTCGCTGAGGTTCTTGCTCATGGGCCACACCTGGCGCCAGGAAGTTGAGAAGGTTTATCGGCAGACTGTGCAGTCTCAGGAACTGAGTGAGGACCGCAAACGGAAGAGACTAAAGTGGGTGAGTCCCCTGTTAGACCTGCCATCAAATGAGTTTCAGGGCGTGAGCAACTGGTGGGTGTTCAGGAACATGGGCCATCTATGATGGGCGCGGAGGCGGGGCTATCGCTGGCGTCGCTTGCGCGGAGTGAGAGGCGATTCAGCAGGCGAATCGGCGAATCCTCGTCGACGGACTGAGGAAGAGGGGGCGTATCGGGCGGACAGCGCCCATTGGACGGGAAGGGCATCCCTCTTGATTTCGATCACGAAATAGCGCCCGCGCCCAGGGGTCGGTGTGTCTGGCTGCTCTCTTGGTTGGGTCCAGACCGGCCACCGGCGTAGCCCGGAGCCGGTGTACACTCGTTTCTTAACCACATGAACACATTCAACCGCTCCATCCTAGAAGCCGCCCTTGTTGGACTCGAAGCCCAGAAGAAGCGCATTGAGGCTCAGATTGCTGAAGTCCGAGCCATGCTACCCAGTCGCCCCGGCCAGGCCGCTGCGACGCCGGAAGCCACTCCACGCAGGCGCAGGAAGTTCTCCGCTGCGACTCGACGCCGGATGAAGGAAGCCCAACAGCGTCGGTGGGCCAAGATCCGGGGAGAATCTGAGCCGCCAGCGCAAGCCAGACCGGAAGCACCGAAGGCCAAACGGAAGCTCTCAGCGGCGGGAAGGAAGGCCATCCAAGAAGCTCTGAGAAGACGGTGGGCGCAACAGAGAGCCGAAGCTGCGAAAGCCGCGCCCGCCCACAAGAAAGCCGTTGTCAAAGAAGCAGCGGCGAAGAAGAGTGCGCCCGTCAAGAAAGCGGCGGTAAAGAAGGCGACTGCGAAGAAGACGGCCCCAGCCCCCGCGCCGGCTGTGGCCGAGCCTGCCGCTCAGTAGCGGTTCCGGAGGAAATGCCGGTTCGGATGTGCGCGACAGTGGGCTTACCCAACAGACAAGCGCTTACTGGCTCTGGATGCAGCTCTCCGGACCGTGACCATCTTGCCGCGCCGCCGCAATTGCCGCCACACCACCCGATCCACAGCGATAGGCTGCACACGGCTGCCGCCGACGTTGACGAAGGCGCCGTGATAAGCGATCGCCCCATACCGGAACAGCCGCGCCAGTAGCGCCAGGGCGTGATTCGCCAGCGTCGAATTGACGAACGGCTCCTGTCGTTCCAGCGCCTCAGCGGCGCTGCAACTCGGCCCGTCGCCGGGGTCCAGCGAGGCGTCCACAATCTCGGGGAACAGCTCCGCTACGGTCCTCAGCCGGCCTGCCTTACGCCGGTTTACGCCGTTCAGAGGCTGCCCCAGCACGAACTGCCCGCTGTCGGCGTTGTTACCGAGATCCAGCCAGTAGTGGACCTGTCGGCGGCGGTCCGTCACCCATGTCGCGAAGGTCTGGCGCGCCGCCCGCGAATCGACGCAGCCGACCACCAGGTCGACCCGGTCAACCTGGGTCGTCTCCGCAAAGTACTCGGGCGCCACCTGCCATCTCAGCCCGAAAAACAGGTTGATCCGGCTGACCAGCACCGCCGCCTTCGGCAAACCGATCTCGTGCCGGCTGAACGGCTGGCGCACGCAGTTGGTCGAGGAGATGACGTCGCCGTCCATGAGCGTCACATCGAGGCCGCCCGGGTGTCCCTGAACCAAGAGCGCTTGGTGCAAGTAGGGCAGCCCGGCGGCAATCGCGCTGCCGTTGCCGCCACAGCCGATGACCAGCACCCTGACCGGCCGTCGCAGCAGCGCGGGGGCGATCACATGCGTCATACCCGATCCCGCCTTTCCACAAACTGCTGAAGCGTCTCGCGCGCGTCCGTGAAGTACTCGACCGGGAAGGCCCCGGCTGTATCCGCCAGGCTGGCCCAGAGCGCGAGGAAGCCGCCTGGATACCTGGTCAGCCGCGCCGCACCGTATGCATGCGTGAACCGGCTCTGGAAGAAGGCCCTTTCCCATGCCTCCATGGCGTCCAGGCTCGTGCCCACCTCCGGCGAGCGCATCGTCCCCTGGCAGCAGACGCCGGACTCCGCGCAATTCCAGTACGGAGCCGTCTTCAACTCCGTTCCGGGGCCGGGACGTTGGTTCTCGGGCAGCGCCCGCACCCACAATTCGCGGCCGGCGACCTTAAACACCAGTGCCGGCTGGGGAAATCGCTTCCCATTGATCGCCTGGGCCTCTTCGACGTGTTCGGCGAAGAACATCGTTCGCACCCTCGCCGGCGACCACCACACCAGTACCTCCGGCGTTCGCACCAGGACGTTCTCCGGGAGGATCTCGACTGGAAGCCGGTGCCCAAGATCGCCAGCCAGTTGCTCCAGAAACGCGGTGGTCAGCGGCTGGGCCGCGCCCAGTTGCGGAGCTTCATCCTGCCGGCCTTCCCGCACCGCATGGTAGGTCGCAAACGCCGTGTTGTGCCCCTGGTAAAGCAGGATCGCTCCCGACAGCTTGAACTCCGGCGTTCCGCCGAAATCGACGTAGGTCTTCATTTGCGCGCCCCCTCGGTTCGCTCGTTGCCGGGCATCAGCTCGATCAGGGCACTCGCCGCCGCCAGCGTCTGCGTCATGCACGCAAGCTTCTCGAAAGCGCTCGCCACGCTGGTCGCATCCCTCCCGTTCAGCGGCAAGATCACGTTCGGCTCGGGCGGCGCCTCCAGCATCGTCTGCGCTTCCTCATCGAAGCAGCCCTCGATGGCATCGCTCCTCTCGAACACCGCCAGCAGTGCCGGTACCGGCGGATTGTTGTCTTGCAGTTGCTCGGAGACGTCCTCGTCCGCCACCGGTCGCTCGGTTTGGTTCGCCTTCTCGACGAGGGTGAGGAGCCCTCGCAGCAGCCTCTTCCGCCTCGAGCTACGTGCCTGGCGGGCCATCCGGGGCAGGCTCCGGTCCGACAGCAGCCTCCGCTTCATGCAGGCAGGGATCGCGTTCTCGACATCGGGCAGTTCGTACTCTGCCTCGGGCTCGCCAGCGAGCCATTCCTTGATCTGCTCAACCCGTTCCAACCCATCCCGATGGTCGTAGACGCGCACCCAGCGCTCAACGCTACCCACGAACCGCTGGTAGAACGTTGCTGGCAGCCGGAAGTGGACCTTCTCCAGCAGCCGCAGCGTCGGACCAAACACAACATATCCCGCCGACTCCACCTCCACGCTGATGTACAGGCGTTGAGGCCCGGCCCAGCCCTCTCCGTCGTGCCAGGACTGCGGATCCGCGTGGTCCGTGAGGGCGACGTCGAGGTAGAAGTTCCGTTCGACCACGGCCCGACCGTGCCTGTCCAGCCAGTCGTCGAGAGTCGCGCGGACGAATTCCGTCGCCGATCCCTTGGCCTGCGCCCACCGCTCCGGCTCCGCGATCCCCGTCTGAATCAGAGTGCGGGCGACCGCTGCCGCAGTCGCCTCGTTTGCCAGTGCCGGATAGCCCTTCGGGATGCCGTCCAACCGTGGCAAGACGAAGCCCCCGCCGGGAGGCATCAACTGAGCGGCGGTAGCCAGCCCGGCGGCGGGCTCAAGAACGCCGGCTGCCGATTGCGCTCCTCGGCCGAGAGGCCGCGCTGGACCGCCTGCGACGCGCGCTGCCAGTCCTCCCATTTCAGAAACCTCCCCACCATCTGGTCCTGTGCACTCTCGCACCGGCCCTGGGCGATGGCCCCAAGTTCTTCCAGGACCGCTTCCCGCAACTCCGTCATCTTCGCCATACTGATCGCCGATCTCCTGTCCCTTCGTCACTTGTCCGAAACCATGACGGGATGCTGCCGCAGTCCAGTCCCCGAAGTGCTGACGCTGGCTCAGGTTGATGGCAGCCGGGGAACCACTGGCTGGACCGGGCCCTAAGATAAGTGGGACACGGAACCGGTTCCCGGGCGCAAGCCGACTTGTCGCTACTAATCCGCCGACCTAGACCGGAGAGCAGGTTCCGAATAGCTGATCATCGTACCGGAGTTGCGGTCATAGCCGATGACAGTTGTGGAGTCGCAGCAGCGAAGACAGCCGGTACAGCCGGCACACCTGTGAAAACAGAAACTGAACTGAAACGCACTTGTGCCGAGATGTTTTAATTTCCGCTATCATATTCACAAACGAGTGAGCGTTCCCGCGGGCTGCCCGCGCAGCTCAGAGTCTGAGCCGAAAACGGTCCGGTAGGCCGCCGAATGGACGATCGAACAGCGTTACCTGAGATTGGGGCCGACGATTTTGCGCGACGCTTTTCGCTTCGGTCCAGCAACCTGATGTGGCTGCTTGGAGCCGGGGCATCGGCATCCGCGGGAATTCCGACCGCCGGCGACATGATTTGGGAATTCAAGCAGACCCTCTTCGTCACGCAACGCCGCGTTTCCCCAAAGATGGTCGCCGATCTTTCAAGCCCTGCGATTCGCGCGCAATTGCAGGCGCATATCGATTCATTGGGGAGATTGCCGGCTACCGGCGCACCGGAGGAATACGCCGCCCTGTTCGAGGCGGTCTATCCAGCCGAAGCCGATCGCCGCGTCTATCTGGATTCGAAGATGTCCGGGGCGAAACCATCCTATGCTCATATCGCCCTCGCGACCTTGATGCGCGCCCAGTTATGCCGCCTTGTGTGGACCACAAACCTCGATCCGCTCATCGCGGACGCATGCGCGAGGGTCTATGACGGAACCGGCTATCTGACGACGGCGACCCTCGACGCCCCCGCCCTCGCCAAGCAATGCGTCGATGAGGGGAGATGGCCGGTCGAAGTGAAACTGCATGGCGATTTCAGATCCCGTCGCCTCAAAAACACATCCGACGAGCTTCGCCTCCAGGACGAGCAACTGCGGCGGATTCTGGTTGACTCCTGCCGCCGCTTTGGCTTGGTGGTCGCCGGGTACAGCGGCCGGGATTCATCTGTCATGGACGCCCTCGATGAAGCCACGCAGGCCGGCGCATTTCCGGCGGGAGTGTTCTGGCTTCACCGGGGCGAAGACCCTCCGTTGCCGCGCGTGGGCTACCTGCTGGCGAAGGCCGCCGCCCTCGGCATTGATGCGGCCCTTGTCTGCATCGAAAATTTCGACGAGATCATGCGGGACCTCATGCGACTGAAAGTGGATATCGACACCCGCGTTCTTCTGGAATTCGCGCTTGACCGGCGGCGCTGGAGCGCAGCGCCAGCGCCGGGCGGACACCGCGGGTGGCCGGTGGTCCGCCTCAACGCGCTTCCGGTCGTTGAGACCCCTACCGTGTGCCGCCGCATTGTCTGCTCTGTCGGCGGGCATGCCGACGTCCGAAACGCGGTTGAAGCGGCGGGAGTCGACGTGTTGGCGACCCGAACCAAAGCTGGCGTGCTGGCGTTCGGGACCGACGCGGATATGCGCTCGGCTTTCGACGCCTACGGAATTGCCGATTTTGACCTGCACACCATCGAGACGAAACGCCTGCGATACGACTCCGGGGACCGCGGCTTGTTGCGCTCGGCCCTCACCCGCGCCATCACGCGGCAATTGGGCTTGACGGCGATCCGGCACGGGAATACGGACCTTCTGGCACCTAGCGATCCGCGCTGCGATGCCTGGGCGGAACTGAAGCAGCAAGCCGGACCGCTGACAGGGACCGTCACAAGCAATTCGGAGCTGCGATGGCACGAGGGCGTCGGCATTCGCCTTGACTGGGCCGATGAACGTCTTTGGGTATTGATCGAGCCGCGTATCGTGTTCGAAGGCATCAACGAAGAGAACCGCGGAGTCGCCGCCGACTTTTCGCGCGAGCGATCGGTAAAACGGTACAACCGCCAGCTCAATGCGCTTATCGCCTTCTGGGCGAAGCGCATCGCGGCCGACGGCTCCGAACTGCGCGCTTTCGGGATCGGCGACGGAGTCGATGCGGTGTTTCGACTATCGGGCGACACAGCCTTTTCGAGGAGGGCTGGCGTATGAGCAGCGAAATCCCCCCCCATGTCTGCCTTAAGGAGCCCAAACTGGCGTTCCATCCCGACCGGCTTTCGGATCGCGACATCCATCCTCTCAACGGGCTGATCCGCTTCGGGCCATACTCCAGCGGCCTGGTGCCCGATCCGATCCGCGTCGCTACCATAGCTCCTGCCAATGAGGGCAGCCGGCTGTTCGATTTCATGAAACAGCTCAACTCGACGGCGCGGGCGACCGAACGGATCGATTACCTGCCTAACTGGCCCGGATTCAAGACCGTCTTCGGACTGCACATGCGCGGCGCCGCGCGAAGCTGCCACATCGAACTTGACGCCGGATTTGAAGACGAGTTTCGGGCGTCCGCTTCCCCTCACGTCGTTCTGGCCGACCGGCTCGTGCGCGCGATCCAGAGCCTGGATGCCCGCCGTGCGGAATTCGACGTATTGTTCATCTATATACCGCAGCGCTGGGAGCCCGGTTATTCGGGAGGGCCCGAAGAGGATTTCGACCTTCACGACCATATCAAGGCGATGACCGCCGCCCGCCGCATGCCCGTTCAACTCGTGCGCGAGGACAAGGCCCTCGCCTATCCGGATCGCGCAAGCGTCATGTGGCGCATAGGGCTTGCGCTCTATGTTAAGGCCGGCGGCGTACCATGGAAACTCGCCGAGACTGACCCCGAAACCGCATATGTCGGCCTCTCTTACGCCGTCCGTCCGGTTGAATCAAACCGGCCGCGTTTTGTCACCTGTTGCAGCCAGGTGTTCGACGCCGAAGGCGCGGGCCTGGAGTTCGTCGCCTACGATGCCCATGAGGTCGAGGTTCAGAGGGACAACCCGTTTCTTTCTCGCGCGGAGATGTTCCGCGTGATGACGCGAGCCATGGACCTCTACCGCCGGCGCCATGCCGGCCGTTCCCCACGCCGGGTGATGGTACACAAGACGTCCGAGTTCAAAGCCGAAGAGACTGACGGATGCATGGAAGCGTTTCACCTGTGCGAGGCGGTCGATCTGGTGCAGGTTGTCGAAGATGTGGGCTGGCGCGGAGTCCAGATCCAGGGGACTGCGGCGGTCAGGAAAGGCGAGCCGACCGCATTCCCGGTCTCCCGCGGCACATTGCTCGGCATCGCACCGGCGGAAGCCCTCCTCTGGACGCATGGCAGCGTGCGGGGCATTGGGAGTCGCCAGTATTTTCAGGGTGCCCGGAGCACGCCGCGTCCCTTGCGGCTCGTCCGTCATGCCGGCCATGGTCCGTGGGATGACGCGGCATTCGCAATCCTCGCCCTTTCCAAGATGGACTGGAACAACGATGCCCTCTACGACGCGCTGCCCGTGACCCTCGAATACGCGAAAGTCCTTGCCCGCGTGGTCAAACGCATGAATGTTCTGGGCAGTGCGCCGTATCAGTTCCGTTTCTTCATGTAGGTTGTGTAGCTGGCTGGCGATGTCTCATCCAGCTTGCCCCTTCACCGCTCGGCCATGTAGTCTTACACCTGCCCCCGCCGCGTTTCTGTCTTCCCATCCGCTACGGTTCTAAATCCCTGCGAGCGCATGGACATATTGTTGAAGACCTCCCGGCGGGATGCGTCTGTCTGGCTACGCCTCCTCATACTGGAGCCGCTTCTGAACTGCAGTCTCAATCTTGGCGAAAAGGTCGGACACCTTCTCCATAGCTTCCTTGTTCTTGCGAACTTGGCTCGCGGCCTTCGCTGCCTACGAATGAATGCTATCTGGGAATTGTTGCCGATGACCTGAAGTCCCGTCTTCCGGTGACGCCCTCTTACCAAATTGCCCCGGCGGTCCGAACCGACTAGTGCTCGGGGGATGGAAGCCCCAGGCAGAGCCCCGACAAAACGGGCGCAACGTGATGCTCGACCGAAGCTGGGCGCTCTCAAACGCGACGAGATGCAGGCCGCTGCAAACGGGCTGGCCACATGGTTGGGCATCGATCGTATCCAAAACTCCTGAGAAACGCCCTGGGCTTCACAAGGAGGTCAGCGTGGAGGTCTCCCAGTGAATCACTCCCGGAAAGATGACAATGGAAACCCGGCGGGCAGCCCTTTGGCACTTCCGGAGGCGGTGCCGCCCGCCGTTTCCCTGTTGTTTACGGTTTCACCCCTTCGAGCCGATGGCACGCTCAAAGGTGTAGCGCAGCTTCCCGGCGATGACTTCTGGGCCGCTGATGGATGCGGTCGCCACGTCCGGGTACTGCGTCGCGTAGATTGCCCGGACTTCCTCCACTGGCAGGTTCGGGTTCGGGTCCGGTAGCCGGATCCCATTGAAGGAAAACTCCCGTTTGAGCGGTTCGGTGGTCACGGTCTCCCTCCCTGCTGCCGAGCGTCGGCGCTATCGTCGGAGTTCGCCGCACCGTCCGCCTGGTCAAATAGGCTCAGCGGGGTCGGACCCGTAGGTGCGGCCGGCCCAGTCCGAGGCTGCGACTCGGGAGCGGCTGCCTCAGTCGGCTTGCCCTTCTCGGCGCCCTTGCCGTTCCTCTTGCGGGCGTCTTCTCTTGCCTTCTTCGCCGCCTCGTCCATCTCTCGCTGAGCCTCCCTCAGGTCACTCACCATCGTCGCGTGATACGCCACGTAGTTCCTGACCTGCTCCACCAGGTGCTGGTCGAGTTCGTCCGGCGTCCCCTTGAGACAAAGGGGCGTCGCCAGAGCGTTGTTCTCCGTCCCGTTCAGCTTGGGCACGAAGTTCACGCACAGCGTCTTCTCGTCGAGACGCGAGATCGTGATGAGAATGGTGCGTTCCGCCGCCATCGGCATGAGTTCCGAGAACATGCCCCTGCCGGCGACGGCCGTAGCTTCGTTCAATTCGTTGTTCATGGCTTTTCACCTCGCTCCTGACCCCGCTAGAACGGTACATCACTGTCCGTGTCGCCTTTTAGGGCGGGAGCGCGCTTGGCCGCGGTCGGGTGCTCGACTCCGTCGCGTGGATTGCCCTGCTTCGGCCGCGAGTCGGCGCCGTCGCCCTCGGTGCGCGGGCTGTCCAGGAAGATCACCGTGGATGCGAGCAACTCGGTGATCGTCTTCTCCTCCTCGTTCCGGTTGGTATAGGTCCTGGTCCGCAGGTGGCCCTCGACATAGACCCTCCTCCCGGAATGAAGGAACTGCGCGCAGGCTTCGCCGACGCCGTTGAAGGCCACCACCCGATACCACTCGGTGTGCTCCTTTTCCTCGCCCTCGCGATCGCGCCACCTCTCAGTCACTCCCACCGTAAACCGGGCCACATTCTGCGCCCCGTTGGTCTCCGGATCGCGGCCCAGGTAGCCGATGATCGTCGTCTTGTTCAATCCTTGGGACATCGTTGCGTTCTCCTCTTCGTCTGCTTTGGCCGGCGGACCGGGCACACTGCCGCCCGGTCGCCGGCCACTTGTGTGAAAACCAGGCCCTCGGACACACTCCGGCCGCGGGCCGAAACAGAGAAGTGCGAAAGGTGGGTCTAGCGATGTGGAACGGCGTCGCGCTGAACTTCCCGGCGCGCCTTAAGAAAGCGAAACGGAGTCCAGGAAGCCCGCCAGTTTCGCCGTCGCTTTGTACTGCGGGATGGGTTCCAGTTCCTTGAAGGCGCTGGTAAACGCATTCGACAGGCTCCACAGTGTCCGTGGCCGAAACTCGTCGTACTGCGGCTCGAAGTACAGCTCGTGCACCCGCCGCGCGAGGTGTTTGGGCGCTTCCAGCGCGTCCTCGATGAACGCCTGGTAGATGACCAGCTTCGCCACGACAGTGGACAACTGCCGGGTCTGCCACTCCTCCACCTGCTGCTTCAGCGGGCCGAAGTTGCGCTGCATCCGATCCACGCCGATGGCCAGGCTGTCCTCGAGCGAGAAGTTCTTGGAGTGCTTCGCCAGGACCGGCGTGTAGTCGCCGTGGAACGCCAGGTTCTCGCAAACGAAGACTCTGACGCCACAGCAAATCGACAGCCGGAACGTTTTGTCGTGAGAATTGCGCAGCCCCAGGGCGAAGCGGCAGCCTTCGAAACCGGTGGCCAAGTCCATGACCCCGAACATGCGCATGCCGTCGCTGGAAACTGCGTACTCGTCCCGAACCACGCCGATCTGCCGGAAGCCGAGAGTCTCGATGAGCCGCTCGACTACCTCGATGTGCGGGATCGGCTTGTGCGTCGCGGTTCCCGCCGGCGTCGGCACCTGAGCGAGTTCGGCGCGGGTCAGCTTCCCGCCATAGGACAGCAGCGTCACGCTGGGGGCCTCTGCCACCGCGACCGGCGCCGCCGGGTGTGCCTGTTGCATTTCAATGATGTTCGTCTCCTGCACAGTGTTTCCTCGTGTGTAAACGAAACGGGGAGAGCCGAACGAGCCTACGGCCGGTCGGCGCTCCCCGGTCATGTGATGCCGCTGCCGGCGGCACGGCCCCCAACGCAACACAGGCACGTTCGCCTGCGCCGGGTCAGAGAGTTTGGAAGAGCGTGCTGGGCCTGTTCCCGCGCTCGCGCCGGAACGCCTCCGGAAAGCCCTGCGCCCGCAGGTTGCGGTCCCACATGCGCGCGAAGGCCTGCTGGTCGCGAAAGAGGCGGCGGTCAACCAGCGACCCTCCGTCTCCGGGGGGCCGCGAGTACTGCTCCACGCCCGCGTAGTCGTTCCGGTAGTAGTACGGCACCATGAGGACCTTGCCGCCATCCTCGACCAACTCGAACAGCATTTCCGGGTCTCGCATCGGGTCGCCGTTCTGCTCGCCGTAGTGCGCCACCGAAATCGAAAGATGCCCGTTCGGGCCTGGGATCTGGATGTCCTCGATCACCAGCCGCATGTAGGGCTCGTTGTCAATCCGCAGGCAGAACCCGGGGCACAGTTGCCCGGCCGCACGCAGAATCTCCAGTACCGTCTGCATGGAATCCTCCACATAGGTTGCTTCGGCGCCGTCGGGGCGCCGCCCGCTTTGGTTCACCGCAGCAGGGAGCCGCACGAAGTGATGCCCTTGGACCGCAAGCGCTCGGCCATAAGCTCCAGCGCCCGCTTGTGAATCTGGGAGACGCGGCTCTCGTTGATGCCGAACGCTCGCCCGATCTCGCGCATGGTCAGCCCGCGCCAGTGATACAGGGTGACGATCTGGCCGTACCGCGTCGGCAGCGATTTCATCGCATTCAGCAACACGCCCGAGAGTTCCGCCTCGCCAGCCGCCACATCCGGCCGCGACCCTGCGCCGGCCACCGGCTCGCTCGGTTTCGAGCTTGAGCACCCGGCACGTGCAGGCGCGATGCCGGTGCCGCACTGCTCCGGCCACACTCCCGTCCAGATGTAAACGCCCGGCGCGGGATCTTGCCCCGGTTCGCTCTCAAGGGCGCTGGCGTCAGCCTTCTTGACCTTTGAGCGCATGTCCCGAGAGAGGTGATCCATGCGCCTCAAGCCGTCAACGATGGCGCCGCGGATGCGGTGCTTGGCGTACAGTGGAAACGAGACTCCGCGCGCCGGGTCGTAGCGCTGCGCCGCCGCGATCAGGCCAAACACCCCGTCCTCGATCAGATCGTTCAGTTCGACGTAGCTAGGCAGTTTCTCCAGCACCTTCTTAGCGATGGCTCGAACCAGCCACACATGAGTCGTGACGAGTTGGTCGGCGGCGAGACGGCCGCCATTCTCGGAATTGGACACACATCCGGTTTGCATAGGGAACTCCTGTTGATTCGGGAAATCGCCTCAGGAACTTCTGGGGCCGGAGGAGAGCAGGCGAGCGACTCTCAACGCAATCGCGTCAAGAGGTCCTGTCAGGAAAGAGCGTCTGGTGATCAGGGGGCGGCGTCGAGGCAGCCAGGTCCATCGGGCCGATTGGCAGATCACCGAGTCGGCGACTATGCGGCCCTTGCCCCGTGTCGGCAATCGGCTTCCGCAGCGTTTCTGGCTCGCGTGCCGCCGACCGCGACCGGGATCGGTGGGTGCAGGCGAGACGTGTGCAACCGCAGCTCTCATCCGTAGACCTCAGCCGTCGGTCGTTGGTAGAATCGAGCTTCCTGCATTTCCAGTAGGAGTGGCACTTGGCGAAACGAGACATCGTCTCCGAAATTCAAGAGGTACTGATCAGGTCACGGGGCAGGTCTGGGGTCTGGCCGCCCGACAGGTTGTCATTCCTGGAATGGTCGCTTAAGAGGTTAGGGGCGGTCGGCGGGATGGACGAAGTCTTCAAGTACTTCCCTATAGGTGCCATTGCATGCGTTGAAGGCTACTTCCGCCGGGTGATCGCGCACCTTATCGACAGGGGCAGCCCATATTCGGAAAACGCGGGCGATCTCGGAAGGGCAATCGAAGGCAAAGTCGATCTCAGGGGAGTCCTCGCCATTCAGGAAGATAAGCTGACGGCGGGAGACTTCATAGCTCACCTGCTGCCGATCAGTTCCCTCGGCGATGTTAACCGGCACATGAGCGTCGTATTGAAGGTCGATTTTCTCGAGGCGCTGCGTCCATGTATCAAACCAGCGGCGTCGGTGGCAGTTGGCGGCGACCCGCCAGAGGGGCAGCCGAATCCGAGCGGTGACGACCTTGCAGGTCGAGTTTATGCGGATATCGACGAGTGTTTCCGTTTACGGCACATTTTCTGCCACGAGTCCGATAGCGCCGTGAACATCGAGCCAGCGACTGCCCGCCGACTCCTGGAGAGCGCCGACGTGTTCCTCGCGGGCACTGCGAGACTGGTCAAAGATCCCGACGAGCCGTCGACAGCCGAGGGGGCGACCACACTGAGCATTAACGACGCGTTGATCACCAGAAGAGAAGAACTGAATCGGCAACTGCAGGCAGCGTTCGATAAACTCCGGTCCGTGGAAGCCTCGACCGAGGAGGAAGCGTCAAGCCTACAGGAAGTACAGCGACTATGGGAAGTTTTCCGCGACGCTCAGTGTCAGTACCGATACAACCAGTACCGTGACGGCAGCATCCGCAACTCGTTGCTCCTGCTAGAAGCTGTCCGGTTAACGCAGGCAAGGATCGCAGATCTGGAGCGCGCTTACTTCGATTGGGATGTAGGCGGCAGAGCCCACGAACTGGTTCCCCCTCCGTCGTTACGGAGGCGCCGCTAAGGCCGGACCTGACCGTGTCACGCCTTCGCCGTAG
>Ga0326728_10014430_pt1 | contig 16778 bp, 10 predicted proteins | sample MB3enrmetagenome_FD_207602 | JGI IMG/M metagenome (GOLD analysis project Ga0326728, IMG submission 207602) | Lab enriched peat soil microbial communities from McLean, Ithaca, NY, United States - MB31MN | ecosystem: Environmental > Terrestrial > Soil > Wetlands > Peat | place: USA: New York...
TTGCAATGGAGCCTCCTCATTGTGCTCTACCCCTACATCACGGGCCTGGTGGCCGGCGCATTCATCCTGGCGTCGCTCGAGCGCGTGTTCAAAGTGGAAGCCGTGCGCCCCACTTACCGGCTGGCGCTGCTCACCGCCCTGGCGTTCCTGCTGGTGGCTCCCCTGCCCTTGCAGCTCCACCTGGGCCATCCCGAGCGTTCCATGGAGATGTACCTCACGCCCCACACCTCTTCGGCCATGGCCATGTTCGGCTTCGTCTACTTGTGGTACCTCACGGTGGTGCTGCTGCTCGAAATCTGGCTGGATTACCGCGCCGATATCGTGCGCATGGCGCAATCCACCACGGGCTTCATGCGCCTGGTCTACAAAGCGCTCACCCTCGGATCGGAGAACGTCAGCCCCGCCGCGCGCCGCATTGACGACAAGGTGGGATACACCGTCACCGTCATCGGCATCCCCTCGGCCTTTCTGCTGCACGGCTACGTCGGCTTCATATTCGGCTCGATCAAGGCCAACCCCTGGTGGTCCACTCCGCTCATGCCCATCGTCTTTTTGTTTTCGGCCATGACCTCCGGCATCGCGGCGGTGCTGCTGCTGTACATGGCCTCCATGAAGGTGAAGAGGATGGCGATCGACATGCGCTGCCTCGACACCATCGGCAAGTATCTTTTCTATACCTTCCTGATCGATTTCACGCTCGAGATGCTGGACCTGGTGCACCGCACTTACGAAGCCGACGAATCTTTTCGCAGCCTGGATTTCATGGTGCACACGCGCCTGATGTTCTCGCAGATCATCTTGCAGATCCTGCTCGGGACCCTGGTCCCGCTGGCGCTGCTGGCGGCCAACCAATTATGGAAGTTCTCCGAGGCCCGGCGGCGGATGATGTACCTCACGGCGGGCCTGCTCACCATGGTGGGTATCTTCGCCATGCGCTGGAACGTGGTGATCGGCGGCCAGTTGTTCTCGAAAAGCTTTCTGGGTTACACCACTTACAAGGTGTCTTTCGCCGCGCGCGAGGGCTTGTTTACGGCCGTGGGGCTGATGGCGCTTCCGTTTGTGATTTTCGTGGTGCTGGCGAAGCTTTTGCCGCCCTGGCCGGAGCGCAGCGAAACCTGAGGAGGTTCCCGTGCCGGACGATCTCGAACGCGAGGTGCGCGACCTCGCGCGGCGTGTCGCCTACCTCGAGCAGTTACTAAGAGTAAGTCCCCCGGTTCCCGGGGTGGCGCAGGCGGACCCAGAGGGTGCCCCGCCGGCCAACCTGCACCCTCTCACCGAAACCACCGCGCTCCTCCCCGTTCTGGGCCGCGCCTTGCTGGGTCTTGCGGGCGCCTATTTGCTTCGCGCCCTCACCGAATACGGAACCTTCGCGCCCCAGCTCGGCGTCGCCATCGGCCTGCTCTACGCCCTCCTGTGGCTGGTATGGGCCGCGCGCACACCCGCCGCGCGCCGCATCGAAACCGCTCTGCGCGCCCTGACCTCCGTGCTGGTGCTTTCGCCTTTGCTGTGGGAAGCCACCCTGCGTTTTCACGCCGTCTCCACCTGGACGGCCGGGGCCATCCTGCTGCTGTTCACCGTCTTCGGCCTGGCGGTCTCCTGGCGCAAGGACCTGCTGGTGGTGGCTACCATCACCACCCTGGCGGGACTCGGCACGGCCGCGGGCCTGCTCATGGCCACGCACGATGTCCTGCCCTTCACCTTCGTGTTTCTGGCGACCGCCGCCGCCGTCGAAGCCTCGGCCTGCCTGGACCACTGGCTGAGCGAACGCTGGCTGGCCGCTGCCACGGCCGATCTCTCGGTCCTGCTGGCTACCTGGCTGGTCACCAATGCGCGCGGCCTGCCGGAGGCCTACGCGCCCATTCCGCACTCGGGGCTGCTGGTTTCCCAGGTGTTGCTGCTGGCGATTTACCTCTCGAGCACCATCGTCCGGACGCTCGCGCGCGGCTTCACCTTCACGGCCTTTGAAACGGCGCAGTGCGCGCTGGCTTTTCTGATCGGCGTGGGCGGCGCCCTGCGCCTTTCCAATCAGTCGTCCGCCGTCGGTGCCATCGCCCTGGCCTGCGCCGCGGCCTGCTACGTGGTGTCGTTCGCGCTGCTCGACCGCGACGGCTCGCACGGCCGCAATTTCTACACCTACTCGACGTTCGGCATTCTGCTGACGCTGGCCGGCAGCCGCATTTTGCTTTCCGGCGCCACCGCGTCGGGCGCGTGGCTGGCACTGGCCATCGGCTGCATCTGGGCCGGCGGTTTCTTCGGCCGTTTGACGCTCCAGGTCCACGGCGGCGTCTATCTTCTGCTGGCGCTGGCTTCCTCGGGCGCGCTCCATCAGGCCGGGCACTTCCTGCTGGGCGAAGCTACGTGGACCGGCGAGAACCCGGCCTCGATTGGCGCGGGCGCGCTGGCAGCCGCGGTCTGCTACCTGCTGGCGGTCCGCCAGGCGCCAGGGGAACGCGGCACGCGGAGCTTGCAGGCATTTCGCCTGGTGGTGGCCGGCGCGCTGGCGTGGCTGGCAGCCGGGATCGCGGCCGGCGCGCTCACCACCGCGTATCACGCTCTATTCGGGGCGGGCGCCAGCCACGCCTATTGCGCCACTATGCACACGGGCGTGCTGGCCGGCGCGGCTCTTTTGCTGGCCTGGGCCGGATCGCGCTGGAACCGGCTGGAACTTTCCCGCTTGATCTACCCGGTGATGATCGCGGGCGCGTACCGGCTGGTGGTGGAAGACCTTCACCAGGACCGCAAAGCCGCGCTCTTCCTCTCCCTGCTGCTCTATGGCGCTGCGTTGATGGCGCTACCGCGCCTGCACCGGGCCGCCGCTACTTCGACAGAAAAATAACCAGCCCGCCACTGACAATCAGCGCCCCGCCAACCAGGACCGCGCGCGGCAGCGTCTCCTTCAGCACGAAGTACGATATGGCCTGCGCCGCCAGAAAAAAGAAGACCACATATAGTCCGAGCAGTTCCCCGAACTTCCAGGGCGGCCGGTTCACCGTCCATCCGTAAGCGAAAAGAACCGCGGCGCCCATCACGTACCACAACGCCCGCTGCCACGAGGAGGCGCGCATTCCGGTGCGCACGATCCCGTCCCCGCCGGCCTCAAGCAGGGCCGCTACCAGCAGGAGCAACACCGACAGATACCTGGACATTCCTACCTGCTCAACCGCCGGATCTTGAGGTTCCGAAACCACGCTTCGGTGTCGTGGTTCTGGAGCGAGATCTGGCAGAACTTGCGCTGGTGCTTCACCAGCAGTTCGTAAACCGGCGAGCCTGCGCCCCAGCGCGCGCCCGTGCCCCGCTCCACTTCCGGCGCATCCAGCCTGCCATCCACCACCTTCACGCCGTTGAGCCAGTGCTCGACGTGCTCGCCCCTGGCGACCAGCCGCGAATGGTTCCACTCGCCCACCGGGCGCGTGGCATCCCGAGAGGGCGGGAACATGTCGTAGAGGGCGCCCGCCTGGTGGCTGGGACCGACGCGCCCATCGGGGTTCCGGGCATTGTCCAGCAACTGGTATTCGAACCCGATCACGTATTCCTGCCCGCGCTCCGGCCGCCCCTTGGGACGGTCTTTCAAGGTCAGGTTAACCAGGTCCTCGAACTTCATTCCCCGGCGGGCGAGCAGAAACACCCGGTCTTGAATCCGGTACTTGATGCCGCTGTTGCCGCCAGGCGAAACCTTCCAGTCGAAATCCAGTTCGAAATCGGTGTACGTATCCCGGGTGAAAAGATCTTCCACGATGCGCGGATGCGCCACCGCCTTCAGACATTCGTCTTCGATGACGAACGAATCACCCGGCGGAGATTTCTTCGCCGGATCTTCCCACCCGGTGAACGACTTGCCGTCGAACAGGAGTTGCCAGCCGGCGGCCTTTTCCCTGGCAGTCAATTGATTGTCCGCCGCGCGCACGCCGCCGGCAGCTACCACCACCGAGGCCAGCGCACCCATCCGGATTACATTCCACATGCGATCATTGTGCCACGCCGGAGGCTTTCGCGGCGACAGTCGCTCCGCCCTAACTTGTGTTCCACGCGCCACTTGGCGGAAAATAAACGTACTCCGGCATGATTGGGCAGACGATTTCCCATTACCGCATTCTGAATCAACTGGGCCACGGCGGCATGGGAGTGGTCTACGTCGCCGAAGACACTCATCTGGGCCGGCGGGTGGCCGTCAAATTCTCCTCCGCTTCACCGGAGAATACGCAGTTTCGCGCGCGATTCCTGCGCGAGGCGCGCGCCGCATCGGCTCTCAACCATCCGCATATCGCCAGTATCTACGACTACGGAGAAACCCCGGAAGGGCATCCCTTCATCGTGATGGAGCTGGTAAGCGGCGAGGACCTGTTTCATGTGCTGCGCAGCGGCCCCATGCCGGTGGCGCAATCCCTGCGCATTGTCGAAGAGGTGGCGGAGGCTTTGGGCGAGGCGCACCGCCAGGGAATCGCCCACCGCGACATCAAGCCTTCGAACATCGTGCTCGGCGAGCGGGGTGAGGTGAAGGTTCTGGATTTCGGCCTCGCCAAGCAAATGCAGGAGGCTCCGCCCAGCCAGGACGCCTCTACCATCCTGACTTCCGCAACCATGGAAGGGACGATTCTGGGCACGCCTCAATACATGTCGCCGGAACAGGCCAAGGACTTGCCCCTGGGTCCGGCCAGCGATCTGTTCTCGCTGGGAGCGGTGCTGTATGAGTGCCTGGCGGGCCAGCCCGCCTTCACCGGGGCCAACCCGGTGGAAATTCTGGCGGCGGTGCTGCACGTGGATCCTCCGCCGCCTTCCCAGTTCAATCCGCAGGTAACTCCGGAGATGGACCGCATCGCACTGAAGGCCCTGGCCAAGCAGCCGGAGGCGCGGTATCAGTCCGCCGATGAGATGGCGGCCGATCTGCGGGCGGCGGGGCGCCTGGGCCCGGATCTCGCTCCGTCGGAGAGCCGGGAGACGGAGTTGCTGGCGGTTCCCGCTATTCCCACTGCTGCCGCCAGTGCTGCCGCCGCGGCCCGGCCTGTGCGGCGCCGGCGGGTGGTTGCCATGGCGGCCGTCGCGCTGCTGGCAGCGGCCGTGCTGGTGGGGTGGTGGTGGCTGCCGGCCAGGCGGTACCGGCCGGCGCCGGACGCGCTGCGCTGGTACCAGGAAGGGGTGACGGCGCTGCGCGACGGAACCTACTACAAGGCCAGCAAGGCACTGGAGCGCGCGGCCTCAAGCGATAGCCGGTTCTCGATGGCCCACGCGCGCCTGGCGGAGGCGTGGCTGGAACTGGACTATGCCGACCAGGCCAAGGAAGAGATGCTGCGCGCCGCGCCTCCCGGGGCCGGCTCGCGGCTGAGCGGAGTGGAGCAGTTGTATCTGGAAGCGCTGCACCTGACGATGACGGACGACTTCGCCGGGGCGGTGGAGAAATACCGCGACATCGTGCGGCGGACGCCGGAGGAGGATAAAGCCAACGCCTACGTCGACCTGGGCCGGGCCTGCGAGAAGAACGAGAAGCTGAAAGAGGCTGTCGCGAGCTACCAGGAGGCCACCCGGCGGCAGCCGCAGAATCCCGCGGCGTGGCTGCGGCTGGCGATTCTCGATGGCCGCCAGATGGACCAGGCCAAAGCGGCGGCTGCGTTCGGCGAGGCCGAGCCGCTGTATCGCAGCCTGAGCAACCTGGAAGGCGTGACGGAGGTGCTGTACCAACGCGCCGTGCTGGCCAACCGGCTCGGCAAGAGCAGCGAGGCGCAGGCGCTGCTCCAGCAGGCGCTCGACATGTGCAAGACCACCGGCAACCTGCACCAGCACATTCTGGTGCTGCTCCAGTTGAGCAACACGGAGCACCGGATGAACAGCGCCAAAGCTCAGGACTACGCCAACGAGGCCATCGACCTGGCGCGCGCCAACGGCTTAGAGAACCTCACTACCCGCGGGTTGATCGACCTGGGCAACGCCTATTTCGTGAAAGGCGAGAACGACGAGGCCGGGAAGTACTTCGCACAGGCCCTGGAGTACGCGCGGCGCTACAAATCGCAGCGCAACCAGGCGCGGGCGATGCTGTCGCTGGGAAGCCTGGAGTTGCAGCGCGGCGAAACCGGCGAGGGTTTGCGCAATGTGGAGCAGGCACTCGAGTGGTACCAGCGCGGAGGATACCAGAAGGAGACGGCCCAGGCGCTGATCCTGATGGGCCGGGCGCAACGCGAGAAAGGCGACTATCAGACAGCGCTCCGGTCTTTCCAGCAGCAGCTCGAGATTGGGCGCAAGCTCGGAGACCAAACCCAGATCGTGCTGGCCCAGCAGGGTATCGGCTCGGTGCTCGAGGCGCAGGAGCGCTGGCCCGACGCATGGCTGTATTACCACGAAGCGTACGCCGCCGCAAAACAGTCCGGCGACCAGTTGAACGTGGCGTACAGCCTGCTGGATGCGGGCGGAATACTGTGGCAGCTTGGGCGGTACGCCGAAGCGCAACAGGCGCTGGAAACGGCCGGCGCGGGCGCCTCTCGGGGCTTGCAGCAGCAACTGGACGCGGTGCGCTGCCGGATGGCCCTCAGCCAGCGGCAGTTCGCGGCTGCCGTGGCGTGTGGCCGCCGGTTGCTCTCGCAAGCGGGACTGAGCGACGAAGCGGCGGCAGAAGTTGGGAGTGTGCTGGGGCTGGCGCTGGCGGCCACTGGCGCGCGGCGCGAGGCCGTGGCGTCCACCAGCGAGGCCGTGGCGCGGGCTGTCAAAGTGGGCAAACCGTCGCTGATAGCGGAAGCCGGGCTGGCGCAGGCGGAAGCTCTGCTGGCGGAAGGCGATGCCCGCAGAGCGCTGGATACGGCGCTCGCGGCGCAACCAGGGCTGGCGCGCGCGGGCCGCCAGGAGGCGGAGTGGCGCTGCTGGCTGGTGGCATCGCGGGCGGCCGCCGCGCTGGCTGGCGGCGCAAAATCACGGGAATATGCCCAGCAAGCCTCGAATCTGCTTGCGGGCCTGGAACAGAAGTGGCATTCTGATAGCTACAGCACATACTTAGCCCGGCCCGACATCCAGTATGCTCGCAGCCAGCTTGCCCGGCTCGCGGGGGGGAGATGAAGCTGGATACGGCTCACGGGAGGGGATCCGACGCTATGATATCCACTCACTTCAGCTTCAATCGAAAACAACGCAGCCTGACGGCCGTCTTGGTAGCGGTCCTGGCGGCTGTGATCGGAGGGTGTATCCTCACGTGGGCCCAAAGCGGCGATACGCCCATCACCATTTCGGACGGATCTCTGACCATGCATTCCGCGGGGCATCCGTGGGCCAATTGGGGGACCTCGAATCCAAGGCCTCACCCCGAGCCCGGAAAATCCGTCACCCAGGTGGTGGTCGCCATGCCTGGCCATAACCAGACGTTCCAATACTCGGGACAGCAGTGCACGGTGGCGGTGACCTACGCCTCGACCGCTATTACGGTGAGAACCGGCGGCAACGGCCGAGGGCTACAGATCGACACCAACTGGAGCGCGTTTCACGCCGGGGCCGATGCCTATACCCTGGCGCACAATAACACCACCTCGAAGATTTCCCACGTGACGGTAAGGCAGGGCAATCAGACCGTGTTCAACTTCGGCCCCTCCGGGGCTGGGGACACGATCATCACCATCCACTATCAGTAGTTCCCAGTCGGCTGGGATCGAACTGTAGAGGTTTGCAACACCGAATTTCACCCAATTGGGGGCCGCTGAGGGAAATAAAAGCGGCCTTTCACCCAATCTTTGTCCTACTTGTCCGAATAATCAGGCTTCTGGAATGTGGCAGTTCGAGTGCACAGAGATATAGTTTATATGCAACTGACCAGAGCCGCCGACTATGCCGTGAGGGTGATGATTCATCTGGCCGGGCTACCGCCGGGTACGCGCGCCAGCCGGGGGGAACTGGCCCGGGCGGCCGAATGTCCCGAGCAGTTCCTTTCGAAAGTGCTACAGAGCCTGACCCGTGCCGGGCTGGTGATTTCGCACCGCGGCAACACCGGGGGCTTCGAGCTCCCGGGAGCCCACCGCGAGACGTCGATACTGAATGTGGTGCAGGCCATCGAGGGTCCCGTGCGCCTCAACCTTTGTCTCACTTCCGACCACGCTTGCAGCCGCCAGGAGTCGTGTCCGGCCCATGGCGTCTGGGCCGAAGCGCAGGAGGCCATGCTGGACGTTTTAGAGAGCGTCTCCATCGGCCGCCTGGCCGATAAAGTGGCCACCGGATACGGAAACGGCGCGCTCCGCGACGCTCCTTAATTGGCGACGGCGACGGCGGCCGCGGGCGCCCGCCGCGCCTTCCACCACAGCCACGCGGCGGCCAGCGCCACCATCAGCACCATCACGACGAGCGTCGCCAGCACGGTTTGCGGGATGGTCAGCGCGCGTTTGAGCGGCTTCGCCAGGTCCCCGTAAACCAGCATCACGTGTACCCAGTAGACCATCAGCGAAGTCTTCCCGAAGCACAGCATCCAGCTCCAACCATTTCCCATGCCGAACTCCGTCCAGAGGTACGCCCCGGCCATCATCAGCAGCATGATGCCCACGCGGATCAGGATGAGGGCCGGGCTGTCTCTCCAGAAATCGGAGTGGGGGTAGACGGAGTAGGGGATGTTGGAAAAATACTGCGCCGTGAAGACCAGCGCGGATCCGATCAGCGCGGACCACTGCATGAGCCGGTCCAACCGGTCCGCGGCCGTGCGCTTGACGATGGCGCCGGCGGCCAGGCCGAACCCGACATAGGAGGCGCAGGGGAAGAACGGGAATCGACCGCGGCCGGGACCGGGCACGAGGTATTCCTGGATGAGCGCCGGCGTTCCACCCCACGGGAGGCTGGTCATGATGGGCGCTGCCGCGGCGATGGCCAGCCCCGCCAGGACGGCGAAGCGCACGCGCCCCTTGAACTCGAACAGCGCCGCCGGGGAGACCGCGGCCATCCCCACGCCCATGCAGTTCAGAATGTCCACCTTGGTGAGCTCACCCAGGTCGGCATGGGGCAGGCTGGCCACCCAGTTGGTGAAGCGGAACAGGAATGCGATGCCCAGGATGTAGGCCGCGCGCCGCAGGGAAATGCGCCAGCGCCGCCACCGGTTCGGCTGGCGGCGTTGGAGGCTCTCCAACTGGAAAGCGAACGTCATGCCGGCCATGAACAGGAACAGCGGCGCGGCCATTCCGCCGACGAATTGCGAGAGCACGTAAGGGCCGCCCTCCCGCAGGTTCATGCGCGCAAATGAATTGAATACGTGGCACTGGATCATGATGACCACGGCCAGCCCGCGCATCCAGTCGAGAAAAGGAAACCGTTTCACAAACAATCCGCCGAATCAGGGTAACATGCGGCGTCATTCGACTTCGATAATGCCGCGGCGGATGGCTTCCGAGACCGCCTGGGCCCGGCCGCTGCAATGCAGCTTGGACAGCAGGTTGCTGGCGTGAACCCGGACCGTGCCCTCGCTGATGGCGAGTTCGGCGCCGATCTCCTTATTGGATTTGCCCCTGGCGACCAGAGTCAGGATCTCCATCTCGCGCGGGCTCAAAGCCGTGAGCGGAACCCGCCCGGCCAGTTGAGACGCGATCTCCGGGGGCACCACGCGCTGCCCGGCGTAGACGGATCGAATCGCGTCGACCAGATCCTGGCCCTTGATGTCCTTGAGGAAGTAAGCCTTGGCGCCCGCCTGGAAGGCGCGGAAAATGTTCTCGTCGCCGCCCCAGGTGGACAGCACGATGACGCGGGCGTCGGGGAATTTCGCGACGATGCCGCTGATCGCCTCGATGCCATTCAGGCCGGGGATTCTCACGTCCATCAGCGTGATGTCGGGTTGGAATTGTGCAAACGCCTCCACCGCCTGTCGGCCGTTGCCGGCTTCGGCAACAGTGACCATATCCTTCTGACTGTTGATGATCGCTTTCAGCCCTTCGCGGACCACGAAATGATCCTCGACGATCATGATGCGAATCTGCGATGAGTCACTCATAAGCCTGTGCCCTATGTGCCGGCGCTATTCGGCGAACGGCACGGAAATCACCAATTCAGTACCTTGACCAGGCGCGCTGGTCAGCGTCATGCGTCCGCCGATCCGCTCGGCCCGCTCGCGCATGCCGGTCAGTCCGTAGTGCCCCACGGCCAGGGGAATCGCGTGTTCCGCGTCGAAGCCGCGGCCATCGTCCTTCACCGCCAGCACGAGACCCGCTTCCTCGTAGCGTAATTGGACGTCGATACTCCCGGCATGGGAATGTTTCAGCGCATTCGCCATGGCCTCCTGGAAAATGCGGATCAGGGTTTTCTGCATCACCGGGCCCAGCCGCCGGGGCGTCCCGGCCACGTGCATGGCGGTCCGAACGGCGGAGCCGCCCACCAGCCGCCTGGCAATCTCGGGCAGCGCGGCAGTCAATTCCGCGCCTTCGAGCTCATCGGAGCGCAGGTCGGTCAGGGTGCGCCGGGCTTCGGCCAGGCTATAGCGAGTCAGGTTGCAGGCTTCGTCGAGCCGGCCCCGCACCCCCGGCGGGATCTCCTCCAACTGCATCTTGACCGAATCGAGCTGCAACGCAATGCCGGCCAGGTTTTGAGCGAAGGTGTCGTGAATGTCTTGCGAGATGCGGTGGCGCTCGGCCAGGACCGCCGAGTACCGGGCCTTCAGCTCGTGCATGCGAAGCCGGTGGAACAGCCACGCGATCAGCAGCACAGCCGAGGCGGCAGCGCCCCAGAACAACCGTGTCTGATAAAAGCGCGGCTGGAGGCGGAATCCGAAGTAAGCCCCCTGCTGATTCCACTGCCCGTCCACGCTGCCGGCGATCACGTGGAAACGGAAAGTGCCGGGAGGCAGATTCGCGTAATAGGCAAAGCTTCTGTCTCCAGCGTCCACCCAATCGGCGTCGAAACCCGCCAGCATGTACTTATACCGGACCTTCTCAGGATTCAGATAGCTGAGCGCGGCGTAGTCAATCTGAACTTCTCCCGCGCCCACCGGCAAACTGGGTTCGCGGTCCAGCGGCTGCTGCCGGCGGTTCACAGTGACGCCTTCGATATGCACGGGAGGAACATAAGAACTGGATGTCAGGCGGCTGGGAGCCACCACCACAACGCCCTTCAAGGAACTGAACAGCAGCAGGCCATCGGCGGTCTTCCAGGCAACCGGCTGGCTGCCGACGTTGCCGGCGCGCGTCTTCATCCCGTCGCGCACGCCATAACTCACGGGAGTGACTTTCCTGATCCGCCCTTGCGCGAAATCGGCCAGTTCGGCTTTACCGACTTTGAAGAGCCCCTGGGCGGAGCTAAACCAGAAGTTGCCTAGTCCGTCATCGAGAATGCTATAGACAAACCCGACCAACAGGCCCGGAGCCGAAGCATAGGAAAAGAACCTTCCGTCCTTGAACCGGGTAAGACCGCCACGCGCGGCGAACCATAGTGTTCCGTCCTCATCTTCGTGAATGGCATAAACACGATTCCCAGCCAGGCCCGAACTGGTCCCATAATTGGTGAAGCTCCCCTGAAAAAACCGGCTTACGCCGGCCCCGGCAGTGCCGATCCAGAGTGCGCCCCGGCGGTCGCGCAACAGCGCGCGGACCCGGTTCCCGGCCAATCCATCCTGGGCACGGTAATTGCGGAAAGCCTGGCCGGTCCATTGGTAGAGACCATCCCAGTCGGCGCCGACCCACATGCCGCCGAGCGGATCTTTGTAAATCACCATGATTACGGAAGACGGCCGCCAGCCGGGGAAAGCGGTCAGGCGGCCCTGGTCGAGCAGCAGCAGATCCTTGCCGGCGGCAATCCAGAGCCGGCCCTGCGGATCTTCCGCGAACGACCTGACGGGTCCCAAATACCCTTGTGGAAGGCTGGTGTGCGATAGCTGCCTTCCGTCGCGATAGCGGCTGAAACCGCCGGTGGTTCCGACCCAGACGTCGCCGTGCCGGTCCTCAAAAACGCAGCGCGCAATATCGTCGGGCTCGCCTGCCGGAGCAGGCAGGGTCGAGATCTGCTTCACGCGGAGACGCCCGAGCCCATTGGATTGGAGTCCAACCCAGATGCTGCCTTCGCGATCGACATGCATGCTGTACACGGCGCCGAGGTCGGTTCTCTCATCCTCCAGGGGCAATGGTTCGAACCGCCCCTTCCACAGATGGCAAATGGTCCGCCCCACGACCGCCCACACGCCCCCGGCGGGATCCTCATAGAGCAGCGCCACATCGGCGGCTGGGCCGCGGCGCGGCGTGAATGTTTCGGCCCTGCCGTCCTTCCAGTTCTTGATCGCGCCGTTGCTGAATCCGACCCACAGCGAACCATCGGCGGCGCAGGTGAGCCTTTCAATCGATCCGTCGCCCTTCCGGACGAGTCCGCCGAGCGGTTCAAAACGGCCGTCCGAGAGACGGAGCACCTGCGATCCCGTGGACACGAACACGCCGCCGGGAGAGCGCGCGCAGATGGTGTCGCGTCCGCCGACGGTGGGTTTGCCCGGCGCTTCAATGCGCGTGAAACGCCCGTGCGAATAGCGGCAGAACCCGCTCGACGTGGCGATCCAGAGATCGCCCGACGAGTCCTTCTCGATGTGCGTGACGACGTCGTCGGGCAGGCCGTCGGCGGTCGAGAAGGTCCTGAACCGGCCGTCTTTGAGGCGGGTGAGGCCGCCTCCGTAGGTGCCGATCCAGAGCGCATTCTCATCGTCTTCCTGAAGCGCCCAGACTTCGTTGTCTTTCAGACTTCCGGTTTCGACAGTGAACGCCCTGAAACTGGCTCCGTTGAAGCGGACGGCGCCGCCATCGGTGCCCAACCAGAGGTAGCCGTCGTGGGTCTGCACGATGGCTCTGACCCGGGATTGCGGGAGTCCCTCCGCCTCGCCCCAGAAATCGACGCCATAGGTGGGGTTTCCGGGCGGGAATCCGAGTCCCGCGGCGCACACCAACGGCGCTGCCAGAGCGAGCAAAACCATCGCCGCCAGGCGTCGGGATGAGACCATCATCGGCATGACAAGGTTCGCGCCCCCTCAGAGTATCATTATCGGCCGCCCGACAGAGCCTATGCGAAAGCCATAGAGATCCGTATGCGTTTTGTGTAGCTTTCCGTACCGCGAAAAACCTGGTGACATTTGGCTCGATGTGCCATAGAATACCCCTAGGGTTGCTTCTGCAAGTTATTTGGGGGCTGTACGTCTTGCCGCGCGCAATGCGTTTCAGGTTTGCACGGATCGAGGACACGAATGAGGCCGGCGAGCGGACTGATTGTAACCCAAACGTGAAGAATGGAGGATAACGATGCGAGTTTTGCATGGCTTGTTGGCAGCGCTCCTGGCAGTCGCGGCTGCGACTGCGCAAGTGGGCGGTAGTGGAACGATTCAAGGAACAGTGACGGATCCTTCGGGTGCGGCTATACCCGCCGCCTCGGTGACCGCGATCAATGTCGGGACGGGGGTCCGAACCGAGCGCAAGACCACCGAAGCCGGATTTTTTGCGCTCCAACTTCTTCCCGCCGGCGAGTACACCGTGACGGTGGCCGCGGCCGGGTTTCAGGCCCTGAGTCAGGAGCATGTGACGCTGGATGCGCTGGCGGTCGTGGGGTTGCAGCTCAAGCTGCAAATTGGAGCGGCCACGCAATCCATTACGGTGGAAGCCGCGCCGTCGGTGCTGAAGACGGACGATGTCGCGCTGGGCACCTCCATGCAGAACAATGTCTACGACGCCCTGCCCCTGGCGATGAACGCGGCGGGATCTCCGCGCGATCCCTCGGCGTTCGCCGGGCTCGCCATAGGCGTCGATAACTACAGCACGCAGGCGGCTGGTCCATCCACCGGTTCGTTCAACGGCGGCCAGACCTATCAGAACGAGGTCTACATCGAGGGTCTGCCGCTGACCAGCGCCGGAACCGAGGCCGACACGCGCAACCTGGCGTTCGGGGTTTCGGTGGAGGCGGTGGAGCAGTTTCAGGTGGAGACGGCCGGTGCCAAGGCCATGTACGAAGGGCAGGGCGTGGAGAACTACGTTCTCAAGTCGGGCGGCAACCAGTTCCACGGCGGCGTCTACGAATACTTCCGGAACACCGATTTCGACGCCCGAGGTTTCTTCGCGGCGGTCCTGCCGGTTGACCATCAGAACGAATTCGGGGCCACCATCAGCGGCCCCATCCGGAAGAACAAATTGTTTTTCTTCGGTAACTACGATGGATACCGCCTGGTTTCCGCCACGACTCCTATCGGCTACCAGAGCATACCGACCACGGCCGAGCGGACGGGCGACTTCAGCGCGTTCCCGCAACTGATTTACGATCCCACCAGCGCGACCGGGACCGCGGCGCGGACACCGTTCCCCGGCAACGTCATCCCCAGCAGCCGCTTCTCAAAGGCTTCCCAGTCGTTTCAGTCTTATCTTCCGCCCCCCACCAACGGCAACATTACGAACAATTACCTGGCCGTGCTGCCGAGCACGGTCAATAACGACAGCACCACGGATAAGATCGACTACAACCTGAGCGACAAACACCGGCTCTTCGCCCTGTACACCACGGGCAAGTATGCCTGGCCGACGGTCGGCAGCCTGACACCAGTCAGCACTTCGACGCTGCCCACACCTTATACGGACGGAAGAGACGTGATCGAGTACTCGACCGTGTCACAGCTTCACGATTCTTACGTGATCACCCCGACCCTGGTCAACCAGGCCAGCCTGTCTTTGAGCCGTCTGTGGATCCCCCTGACGGACCCCACCATCAACGGCAACTATCCCGGAAAGGCGGGCCTCACCGGTCTGCCGGCGGGTTTTGCCAGCACGGCGTTTCCGGATATCAGCTTTAGCGGCCAGAACGCTCCTGTGAGCTGGGACGGAACCAACGCTCATGTGTACAACGAAGCGCAGAACACAGTGGACGCGCAAGATAATATCCTGTGGACCAAAGGAAGGCACAACCTTACGTTCGGTTTCCAGTGGCAGACGCTCCAGGACAACGAGACTTTTGCCTTGGATGCCGCCTTCACGTTCAGTAACAATGAGACCGCCCAGTTTGTCAACGGAGCGCTAAGCGGCACTACCGGCCTGGGGTATGCGAGTTACCTGTTGGGCATGGTGGACAGCAGCAGCAACACGCAGGATTCGGTCACCGAAACCGGCGGACGTTACAAGACATATGCCTGGTACGTTCAGGACGATTTCAAAGTCAACTCGCGGCTGACCCTGAATCTGGGTCTCCGCTGGGACATATGGGGTCCGTTCGCGGAAGTGGAAAACCGGATGTCCTTCTTCAATCCAACTCTGGCTAACCCGATCGCGGGGGGCATTCCGGGAGCGCTGCAATTTGCGGGCAACGGTACGGACAGTTGCAATTGCAGGACGCCCGTCGAACAGCACAACGTCAACCCAGGGCCTCGCGTCGGACTCGCCTACCGCCTGGGCGAGAAGACCGTCATCCGGGCGGGCTACAGTATCTTCTACTCCCACGCCGGCGGCGTAGGTGGACGCTCCAATGGACGCCAGGGGCTGAGCCAGGTTGGTTTCAACGGCACCAACGCCCAGTCCTCGGTCACCACCGGGCAGCCGGCATACATTTGGGATAACGGCGTCCCAAGTATCGCTTATGCGCCGCCGTACATCAACCCCAGCTACGGTATTGGGTATATCACCGCGGCCTCTGCGCTGGCGGCCGGAGGGCCGTGGGCCGGCCCCTCCACGGCTGTCGGGCTGACGTACGGCGATCCCCTTTACGGCGGAAAAGCTCCGTATTACGAGGATTGGCACATCAACGTTCAGCACTCGCTTACGCAGAACCTGATGTTGAGCGTGTCTTATAGCGCCAGCGCGGGCCACTGGCTGCCAGGCGCCGCCGTCGCCGGACCCGAGACCAATCAGATTCCGGTGCAGTATCTTCCGCTGCAAGGGACTCTGAGCTCGACCCTGAGTGCGACCACTCTGGCAACGGTTCAGGCCATGTTCCCCAGTTTCAAGACACCGTTCCCGAACTTCACGGGAACTGTCGCCCAGGCATTGAAGCCCTTCCCGCAATACGGCAGCATCTCCGATCCCTGGCTGGATGTTGGGAATTCGACTTATAACTCGCTCCAGATCTCGCTCAGCCAACGGCTAGGTCACGGCTTGACGTTCATGTTCAATTACGCCTACAGCAAGGAGCTGGACGATTTGGTCGGGGTGCGCGATCCTAACAAGGACTTCCTCGAAAAAGGACCGGGCACCATCGATCACCCAACCGTGGTCAGCGCCACATTTGTCTATCGGCTGCCCTTCGGCGCCGGCAGGCTGAAGAGCAATCTCCAGCCGCTGAACGCAGTCATCAGCAACTGGCAGTTTTCCGGAATCTTCACGTATGCCGGCGGGGCGCCCTTGGCGATCACCGGCACCTGCACCGGCGGCGGCATTATCGACGCCTCCTGCTATCCGAATTATGCCTCGGGCTTTTCGGGGAGCGTGTGGCAGAACGGCACGCCCGGGACCGGAAATATCACCACCACGTCCTACCTGAATAAGGCGGCTTTCGTCGACCCGGCGGCTTACACGGAAGGCGACATTCCGCGCGCGGCTCCGTTGGGGCTGTTTGCGCCGCACAACGCGGATATGGATATCACCGTCCGGCGGGAGTTCCCTATCCGCGAAAGGATCCGGCTGGCATTCCAGGCGGACGCGTTCAACGTCAACAACGCCGTGCATTTCTCGGCTCCGGGAACGGGAATCGATTCCGCCACTTTCGGCATTTTCAGCGCGATGGCCAATTCGCCGCGCAAGCTGCAGTTCAGCGCCCGCGTAACCTTCTGATTCGCAGCCCGGCCGGGACGGACTCAGCGGCCAGTTCGTCCCGGCCGCGTTGCTTCGCAATGCGAAACACGGATTTGCCTG
>Ga0326728_10014431_pt1 | contig 16775 bp, 10 predicted proteins | sample MB3enrmetagenome_FD_207602 | JGI IMG/M metagenome (GOLD analysis project Ga0326728, IMG submission 207602) | Lab enriched peat soil microbial communities from McLean, Ithaca, NY, United States - MB31MN | ecosystem: Environmental > Terrestrial > Soil > Wetlands > Peat | place: USA: New York...
GCTTCAGCGCGATGGCCTCGCTGTTCCTGACGATGTGCGGCTCGACCACCGTCGCGCGGGAGGGAAAGGAGTGGACCGCGATGGACGCTCGCGCATTGCCTGCGGATCGGGGCGGTCTCGCCTCGTCGGCATCGGTAACCAGCTCGGCGCGCGCCTTGGACCGCGTCACCGGCGGAGCCGTGAGCACCTTTTCGCCTTTCGGCAGGCGCTTGCTTACCAAGCGCCGGTCCCGATACCGCTGGGCCTGATGCTCGGCGTGCTCAATGGCCTCGCGAAGCGCCGCGTCCGGCGCGTCGCCCTTGCCTGTGGCGGCAAATTTCTGCATGCGGGCTTGCACGGTCAATTCGACAATCTGGACATGTCTTTGCGCGCTGAAGGTTATGCTGGCGCGCGCGGACCGGCCCAGAATGCGGCCTATGCGTTCCATCCCCTCCTCCGCCTGCGTGCGCAACCCCTTGGAGATCTTCACTTTTCTTGCGGTCAATGCCACATCCATGGTCGCCCTCCGCTTTGTCTTGTCCAACCCACGCCGGAATCCGGCTTGGTGCAGCACAGTATATGACAACTTGGTCCGGCTGCAAATCACCGGCATGCCAGCCGGCTCACCTGCTGCCTTGCTGACTTGCTAACTCGCTGACTTGCTGCCTTTCAGATCTCCCAGCGCAGCAACACAGTTGCCACCGTGAAGCCCGCGCCCGCAGCGGCCAGCAGCACCAGATCGCCTTTGTTCAACTTGCCCTCTTCGATGGCCGTTTCCATGGCCAGCGGAATGGTTCCGGCCGACGTGTTGCCGTACTTTTCGATATTGATAATCACGCGGTCCGAGGCCATCCCCAGCCGCTCCGCGGTAGCCGTAATAATGCGCTTGTTGGCCTGGTGAGAAATAAAACATCCCAGGTCCGCGACGGTCACGCCATTGCGCTCCAGCAGCTTGGCCGAGGCCTCGGCCATTTTGCGCACTGCGAACTTATACACGGCGGGGCCGTCCTGGTGAATATAGTGCATCTTTTTGCCCACCGTTTCGTGGGTGGAGGGATTCAGGCTGCCACCGCCGGGCAGGTTCAGGCTTACTCCTCCGGCCCCGTCGATCTCATTGATGTAGTCGATGAACCCGATCTCGCCCTCTTCGGCCGGCTCAATGAGCACTGCGCCGCTGCCGTCCCCAAAAAGCACACAGGTGGTGCGGTCGGTGTAATCGACCATGCGCGTGTTGGCATCCGCCCCGCAGACCATCACCTTTCGATGCGCTCCGCTCTCGACCAGCTTCACGCCTGCCTGCAATGCATACATAAACCCCGAACAGCCGCCTAAAACGTCGAATCCCCAGCATCCGGAGGCGCCGATTTTGTGTTGCACCAGGCAGGCCGTCGCCGGAAATATCATGTCCGGCGTGTTGGTGCCCACCAGGATGACCTCAAGATCGCTGGGCTGGATGCCGCGCATCGCCAAGCATCTTTTCGCCGCCTCGACGCACATATCGCTCACGCCCAGCCCCTTGGCCAGCACATGCCGCTCGCGGATTCCCACGCGCGCCATGATCCACTGGTCGCTGGTTTCCACCATCTTTTCGAGATCTTGATTGGTCAGAACATCGGGAGGGACGTAGGTTCCGAGCGCGGTAATCTTGGCGCGGCGGCCCACCACGGGGCGAACAGTCAGGCTCAATGCATTTCTCCTTGCGGCGCACACGCGGGCGGGGGACCGCCTGGCCGGGCAAAAAACATCATGAATGAGAAAACCGCCAAAAAAGTACCGGGTGACCTACTGCGCCCGTACTAGCCCGTTACCGTTGCTTCCTTCCGGACCTGGCGGGGTTGGCGGGATTACGTCGCGTAGGACCCGGCACTGATTGATTTTATCACTCGATGCGAATTGCGCACCGGAACCAAGGTCCATCCGTCCAGAGTCACAGGGTGGCTACTCAATGACCTGCATCCAAACTCTTTCTGCCCGGAGGCGCCGCTCTTGTCTTGACAAATTATCAGATGAGATAGAATCTAATTGCCATGAATTCCGAAGAAATTAAACGGTGCCTGGAGGCAGGCGGATTGCGCTGCACTCCGCAGCGCTATGGTGTAATGGCATTCCTGATGGAGCACACCGGGCATCCCACGGCTCCAGAAATCTTCGAGGCCGTGAATCGCCTGCATCCGCGCTCCTCAAGGGCCACGGTTTATAACAATCTGAGGGATCTGTTGAAGGCGGGTTTGGTGCGTGAAGTGGCCGTCGAGGGCCGCACCGCGCGGTTCGATGCCAAGCCCAAGCAGCATCATCACTTCATCTGTGACCGCTGCGGCAGCGTGGAAGATTTGGAATGGTACGACGTGCCCCGTCCTGCCTCGGGTTCCCTGGGTAAGCGGATTCTTCGCAAATGCGAACTGATTGTTCGGGGGCTCTGCGCGAAGTGCGCGCAACAAAAAAGCAGTATGAGCTCATAAGTTTGTCGCAATGATTGAGGGTATGCATTCGAAGACGAATGAATACTTTGAGAAAAAACCTACAACAGCAAGGGGGCTCCTGTTCCCCGATAAGAAGGAGCGAAATATGTCAGACGAAATCAAAAGTCCGGTAATTGACGAGCCTAGCATCCAGTCGAAGGTCCGCGCTTGGACGAACGCGGACTGGTGGCCCAATCAACTCAACCTTAAAATGCTTCATCAGCATTCCTCTCTATCCGATCCTATGGACAAGAATTTCAATTACGCCAAGGAATTCAAGAGCCTCGACCTGGATGCCGTGATCAAAGATCTCCACGGCCTGATGACCGACTCCCAGGACTGGTGGCCGGCAGACTTCGGTCACTACGGCGGGCTCTTTATTCGCATGGCGTGGCACTCCGCGGGCACTTACCGCATCCACGACGGACGCGGCGGAGCAGGCGCCGGCCAGCAACGTTTTGCGCCGCTCAACAGCTGGCCCGACAATGTGAACCTCGACAAGGCGCGCCGCCTGCTTTGGCCCATCAAACAGAAGTATGGCAAGAAGATCTCCTGGGCCGATCTAATGATACTGGCCGGTAACGTCGCGCTGGAGTCGATGGGATTCAAGACCTTCGGTTTCGGCGGTGGACGCGCAGATGTGTGGGAGCCCGACGAGGACGTCGATTGGGGGCCTGAGGCGGCGTGGCTGGCCGACCAGCGCTACAAGGGCAGCCGCGAACTCAACAACCCTCTGGCTGCTGTTCAGATGGGCCTGATTTATGTAAACCCTGAAGGCCCCAATGGCAATCCGGATCCGGTCGCTGCGGCAATCGATATTCGCGAGACGTTCCGCCGTATGGCGATGAACGACGAAGAGACGGTGGCGCTGATCGTCGGCGGCCATAGCTTTGGCAAGACACACGGCGCCGGCCCTGCAACCTATGTGGGCCCCGAGCCTGAGGCCGCCCCGATCGAACAGCAAGCACTGGGCTGGAAGAGCAGCTTCGGCACCGGCAAGGGCGGAGACACAATCGGCGGCGGTCCCGAGGTCATCTGGAGCCAGACACCAACCAAGTGGAGCAACAACTTTCTGGAGAACCTGTATGGCTACGAATGGGAACTGACCAAGAGCCCGTACGGAGCCTGGCAGTGGAAGCCCAAGGACGGCGCCGGCGCCGGCGCGATTCCGGATGCTCACGACCCGTCCAAACGGCGTACGCCCACGATGTTGACCACGGATCTCTCCCTGCGGTTTGACCCAACCTACGAGAAGATCTCGCGCCGCTTCCTGGAACATCCCGATGAGCTGGCCGATGCCTTCGCCAAGGCGTGGTACAAGCTGACGCACCGCGACATGGGGCCAATCTCCCGCTACCTGGGCCCGCTGGTGCCGAAGGAAGTGCTGATCTGGCAGGACCCTGTTCCGGCAGTGGATCATGAGCTGATCGGGGAGCGGGACATTGCTTCTCTCAAAGCCAAAATCCTCGCATCCGGACTGTCAATCTCCCAACTGATCACGACCGCCTGGGCTTCGGCAGCGACCTTCCGCGGCTCCGACAAACGCGGTGGGGCCAACGGGGCGCGCATTCGCCTGGCGCCGCAAAAGGATTGGGAAGTGAATCAGCCGGCCGAACTGACAAAAGTACTCAAGACGCTGGAAGCGATCCAGGAGGAGTTCAACAAATCGCAAAAGCTCGGCAAGAAAGTCTCGCTCGCCGATCTGATCGTGCTGGGTGGCTGCGCGGCCGTGGAGCAAGCTGCGAAAAATGCCGGCCACGATGTGGAGGTTCCCTTTTCGCCGGGGCGCACGGATGCTTCGCAGGAACAGACCGATGTGGACGCCTTCGCCGTACTGGAACCAACCGCGGACGGCTTCCGCAACTACCTCCGCAACGGAAACGGCAACTCGGCGGAAGAACTGCTGGTGGATAAGGCGCAGTTGCTCAAGCTGACCGCCCCCGAGATGACGGTTCTCATTGGCGGCATGCGCGCGCTGAATGCGAACTTCGGCCAGTCCAAGCACGGCGTCTTTACCAACCGGCCCGATACGCTGACCAATGATTTCTTCGTCAACCTGCTCGACATGTCTACGGAGTGGAAGCCCTCCTCAACTCAGGAAGGCGTGTATGAGGGGCGCGACCGCGCGACGGGCAGAATCAAGTGGACGGGCACCCGCGTCGATCTCGTCTTCGGTTCAAACTCCCAGCTCCGGGCAATCGCGGAAGTCTACGCATCGAACGACTCGAAGGAAGCGTTTGTGAATAGCTTCGTGGCTGCGTGGAGCAAGGTGATGAACCTGGATCGGTTCGACCTTGCCTGATTTCGGCGGAATGTGCGGATCGGCAAAACGGAAGAGAGTCGCCTTTCCTGGCCTGCGCGTTGGCTCTTGGCTCGCGCGGGCCAGGTGATGCTCCCTAACTTCTAACTTCCTAATGACCGTTCGCCTAAGCCTCTCCTCGTGGAAAGATCAGAAGCGAGAGTGCAATGGGTGGAGATTCCGCGGCAAATGCGGCCGACGAACTTTGCAATTACGGGCTTTGAGTGCCAAGTCGCCACGTGAGTTATTCCAACGGATAAAGACCTGCTGATTACTCGTCACACTGCATAGTTGATCGGCAACGGCAATAACGAATGATTACCTGCGGACAAGGTAGGCAAGAGAGAGAAGGCATGAGTACTACAGCTGTGCGACCCGCTACAAAAAATCGCCAGGAACACAGCGTTCCGTGCTTCTGGCCCCTCGCGGCCGCCATCGAACTCGAGGAGGAAGGGTTGAGGATGTATCAGGACAATCTCCGCTTTCTTGCCGAGGCGGAGGAAATCACATTCCCGCATCCACCCGAATGGGCTACCGCAAACCGCATACTGATGGATCTCGATACCATGCGGCTGCGCGACTTTTCCGGGAGCGAGGCAGGGAGCACGGACATTCCAGTCCTGATTGACGCTCCCTATGCAGGACACAGCTCCACAATCGCCGACTACGCGAAAGGCCAGAGTTTGGTTGAGACGCTGCAAGCTGGCCCGTTGAAGCGCGTGCTGGTGACGGACTGGAAGAGCGCCACGGCGGCGATGAAGGACTTCGACATCGACACATACCTCGCCGATCTTGACAAGGCTGTTGCCGCGTTGGGGGACCGTGTACACCTGATCGGCCTTTGCCAAGGTGGCTGGATGAGCGCGATGTACACTGCGCGTTTTCCCGAAAAAGTGCGGAGCTTGGTGCTTGCGGGAGCGCCAATCGACACCGACGCAGGCAACGGCGTCATCAAAGAGATCGCCCATGATCTGCCGATGTCTTTCTTTGAGGAGTTGGTTGCGGCTGGTGGCGGCCTTTTGCTTGGGCAGTTTATGGTGGCCGGTTGGAAGAGCATGCATCCGGAGAAGCAATTCGAGAAGTACCTCGACCTCTACGAACACATTGAAGAAAAGAACTATATTGAGCGCACTGAAACGTTTGAACGGTGGTACGAGAACCCGGTCAATTTGCCCGGCGCTTTTTATCTCCAGGCAGTCCAGCAACTTTTCAAAGAGAATCGCCTCGCCCGCGGAGAATTCATCGGGTTAGGAAAGCGCTTGTCTCTGAAGGACATTACCTGTCCGGTTTATCTGCTTGCCGGTGAGGAGGATGACATCACGCCTAAGGAACAGGTTTTTGATGCCGAGAAATATCTTGGGACCCTCAAGGAACAGATCGTGAAGACCGTCGTTCCAGGAGGCCACATTGGCCTATTCATGGGGACCAAGACCCTGGCGGAAAATTGGCCAGGAATTGCCGAGTGGATTGGAACACCGCATAGGCTAAAATGAACGCCACGCTTCTCGCTTTTGAACAAGGTACCCGCCTTGGCCTGTGGTCCGCTAAGCGATCATCGGAACAGTCTGAGTCAGCCCGTCGGGGCTCATTTGCACCAGTTTTGCAGCACCAGTGGAATCAATCTGGTAATGAGCGCAACGCCGGTCGAGGCCGGTTCGGCACTTGTGGAAAATAGGCATGTAACCGGCAAAAATGCCAAAAATAACCCGACAACACACAAGTTTCTGGCGAACCGGAATTCTGCCCCTCCTTATCCACAAAAACCCGGATTTGTGCCGTTGACCCTGCGTTCGCACCTCCGTAAAGTCTGTAATGAAGCGGCAATCCTTCCAGAGCAAGATTGATTGAAGGAACCTTGCCGCAGGACTGCGCGTGGGGGCCTTTCTCCGGAGAACAGATGCTGAAACTAAAGAAGATTCACATCCTCGGATTCAAGAGCTTTTGCGACCGCACGGAACTGACCGTGCCGGGGACGGGGATTGCCGTGGTGGTGGGGCCGAACGGGTGCGGGAAGTCGAACATTCTGGACGGGGTGACCTGGGTGCTCGGCGAGCAGAGCGCGAAAAGCCTGCGCGGCTCGCACATGCAGGACCTGATCTTTGCTGGCACACGCGACCGCAAAGCGCTGGGCATGGCGGAAGTGACGCTGACCATGATCGATCCCGAGGCCTACGAGGGGCCAATTCCGGTCGAGCCGGAGGTGGTGGTCGATCATGACGGGCCTGCCGACTGGGACGAGAACGAAGCGCGCCGCCGGCGCGCCGCCGAGGCCGAAGAGATCATTGCCAACGAGCAGCCCGGCCAGACCATCGAAGAAGAAGCCGAAGAAGGCACTGCGAATGCGGAGACAAACGATGCCAGCCAAAAAACCGGCGCGCCGCAGGGTGTGGTCCTCAAGATTCGCCGGCGCAAGTTCTTGAGCACGCCGCAAAAAGGCGAGGTCGTCATCACGCGGCGGCTGTTCCGCACGGGCGAAAGCGAGTACCTGCTCAACGGCAAGCTGTGCCGCCTGCGCGACATCCAGGATATTTTTATGGGCACCGGCCTCGGGCCGGAGTGCTACGCGATCATCGGGCAGGAGCGCATCGGGCAACTGCTCAGCTCAAAGCCCTACGAGCGGCGCGCCATTATTGAGGAAGCTGCCGGGGTGACGCGCTACAAGAACAAGAAACGGCTGGCGGAGCTGCGCCTGGAGAGCGCGAAACAGAATCTTGCCCGCGTGGACGACATCTTTGAAGAAGTCACGCGGCAGATGAACAGCCTGAAGCGGCAGGCGGCTAAGGCGGAGCGGTATGCTGCCGTGCGCGAGGAACTGCGCGGGCGTCTGCGCGTGGTGCTGGCCAGCCGCATGGCGACGATGGACTTGGGATCGGCGCGATTGGAGAAGGAGATAGCGGAGCTGACCGAGCGCGTCAGTTCCTCAGTCGAGACGATTACCCAGCAGGAGGCAACCCAACACGCCCTCACCGAGCGTGGATACGAGTTGGACCACGAGGGCGAGACCGCGCGCGACAAGGCCAGCGAAGCGGCCGTGGAGTTGGAACGGGCCACGGCGCGGGAGCGCGGCAATACGGAGCGCGTAGCCGAACTGGAAGCGCGCATTGCGGCAGCGACGGCGGAGCTCGAACAGACGCGTTTGCAGATGGCCGGCATCGAAGAGGAGCGGGCGCAGCATCGCAGCTTCCTTGACACTGCAGCAGGCGAGGCGCACGCGTTCCGGCAGAGGGTTGAGGAGCGCCAGCACCAGGCGCGCGCTGCCGCTGAAGAGGTATTTACCGCGGAGCGGGAGCTGGAAGCTGGCCGCCGCCACGCCATGCACCTGCTTACGCTCTCCGGCAACGCGCGCAACTATATCGCGCAGGGCGAAGAGAGCCTGGCAGCGCTGGATCGCGAAGCCGAGCGACTGGGAGGCGAGATCGGCCAGGCGCGCATCGAATTGGAACGTCTTGGCGTGGAGAGCGGGCAGTCGCGGCTTCGCTTTGAGTCGGCAGACGCAGACGTAAAGCGTCTGGAGACGGAGATCGGGACGCTACGCGAGACTCTGCAGACGAAGCGGACCGTCGAACATACACGGCGCGCCCATGCCAACCAACTGCGCGGCGAACAGGCAGCCTTAGAAGGGCGGCGCGACTCGCTGAATTCCCTCATTCGCAATCATGGCTACGCCACCGACACGGTGCGGCGCCTGCTCAAGCCGGGAGCTCTCGGTCCCTCCGTGGCGCCTGTTGGCACGCTGGCGGACTTCATTGAGGTAAGCGGTGAGCACGAAGGCGTTGTGGACGAGTTTCTGCGCGAAGAGTTGAATTACGTGGTGGTGGAGAGCTGGGGAGTCGCGGAAGAGGGCGTTCGGCTGCTGAAGACAAGCGATGGCCGCGCGACCTTCCTCATCAACTCCGATGCGCAAGGTGAGCTCTTCAAGACGGGTGACGCCCAAGTCAACGAGCCGGGCGTGACGCCGCTGCGTGAGGCCATCAAAGTACTCAACGGGCTGGGGCGCTCACTGGAAGGCATTCTGCCCAAGTTGCGGCATGGGTATCTGGCGGAGAATGCAGTCGAGGCGCAGCAGTTGGCCCTGCGCTACGCGCACGCCTATTTCCTTACGCCGGAGGGCGAGTGCTTCCATCGCTCCACGGTGACGGGCGGCAAGCCGGCCAGCGAAGGGCCGCTGGCGCTGAAGCGCGAACTGCGCGAAACCGAAGGACGGCTGACCAGGCTGGAGGCGGGTCTGACGCAGGCGCAAACTGAGGCGGATGCACTGAGCGGAGCCATCGAGGGGCTGACGGCGCAACTGGAGAGCCGCGGCGAGGAGCGACGGCAGGCGGAGAGTGAGGCGGCGAATCTGGGCGCGGCGCTCAAGCAGATGGAAGCCGAGACGCAGCGCATCGAGCGCCGTTTGCAGGAGTGGGGAGCGCAGGCCGCGCGCAACAAGGACGCGAGCGAGGCCAAAAGGCAAGCGATCGGGGAGAAGCGCGAGGAGTCCGCGCGCCTTGAGGCCGAGCACACGCAGGCAGAGAGCAACTTGAACGCGCAGCAGGCCCAACTGGACGTTCTGCGCCAGAAGCGCGAGGTGCTGCAGCAGGAAGCCGCTCAGATGACCGCGGAGTTGGCCGGTTTGGAAGAGCGGCGGCGCGGCGCGGAAGCGGCCTTCCAGCGCATCGACCGGCTCTTTGCGGATCTTGACAGGCGCGTCCAATCAATCGAGCAGCAGCGCGCTGCGGCAGCGGCGGAGCGCGAGCAGCGCATCGCTGAGAGCGCCGAACTTGTCCAGCGTCAAAAGGAACTCACCGTCGCGCGTGCAGAGGCGCTGGCTCAGGCGCAGTCACTTGCGGAACAGGCGCAGGCTCTGCGCCAGCAGTTGGCTGAGATGGAGACGCAATTGAAGACCGGGCGGGCCGCGCTGGATCAGTTGCGCGAAGATCGGGCCGGGCGATCGAGCGAGCTGGCCAAGCTGCATTCCGATATTGAGCATCTCGAGACAAGCTGCCTTGCCGAGGTCAACGTCGAGGCCCAGGTGCTGCGCGCCGATGCGGAGATTGCGCGGCTCACGGGCGAGGAACTCGGGGCCGAGGAAGAAACCTGCCGCGCGCTGCGCGAGCGCCTCGAACAGATGGGTCCGGTGAACATGATGGCGCTCGACGAGTACAAGGAGACGGCGGAGCGGCACAGCTTCCTGATGACGCAGCGCCAGGATCTGATGGAGTCGATCGAAAACACGCAGGAAACCATCAAGGAGATCGAGCAGATCTCGCGCACCAAATTCGACGAGGCCTTAACGCGGATCAACGAAAACTTCGCGCAGGTTTTTGCGCGGCTGTTCCAGGGCGGGCAGGCCTTTTTACGCATCACCGACGAAGAAAATCAGGCCGAAAGCGGACTCGATATCGTAGTTTCGCCGCCGGGCAAAAAGCTGCAAAACGTGCTGCTGCTCTCCGGAGGCGAAAAATCGCTGGCGGCGCTGGCGCTCCTGGTCGGCGTCTTCCAGTTCAAGCCCAGCCCGTTCTGCGTGCTCGACGAGGTGGACGCGGCGCTGGACGAAACCAATGTGGGCCGCTTCGCTGACCTGCTTCACTCGTTGAGCCACGACACGCAGTTCCTCATTGTCACCCACTCCAAGCGTATGATGCAGGGCGCCGATATGATTTATGGCGTCACCATGCAGGAACCGGGCGTGTCGAAAATCGTAAGCGTGCGTCTGGGGCATCATCGCGAACAGCAGCGGGCCACGGCGTGAAAAAAAACAGCAGTCAGCTATCAGCTCTTAGCTCGTTTTTGGTGAGGTTGGCAAAGTGTTGAGCCAAGAGCTATGCCAACTGAAAAGTGATGGTGATGCGGGTTGTTACATCCACAGGCCTGCCATTGCTGGTAGCGGGGCGGAATCGAATCTGCTGCGCCACGCGGATAGCCTCCTGATCGAGGCCGTAGCCAAGACTTTGGAGCACGCCGTGAACGACAATCTGGCCGCTCGAAAGGAATGTCACACTCAGCACGACATTGCCCTCGATACGCGACTGACGCGCTTCAGCCGTGTACTGAACCGGCGGCTTGGAGATGATTTCGACGCTTGTAGACTCTGCCTGTGCGGAAGCGGAGACAGGCGTAGCGGAGACGGGTGTGAAGCCGGGCATACCGACTGAAGCGACCCGGCCGCCGCCGCCGCCCGAACCGAATTGAGTTCCATCGCCGATTCCGGTGGATCCCACCACGCCGTGGGGCCGAGTCGCCGGGCCCTGCATATTGCCGTAGGGATTGCCAATGGCAGCCACCGTGGCTGGCCGCACCGAATTGGGGTTGGGCACAACGCCGAATGTATCGCCTAGATGGACGGGCTTTACGGAAGGCCGAACCTGGTTGTTCTGGGCAGGCATGGCCACAGCCGGGGCGGGCTTGGGCTTGGGAGCCAGCGCGGCGGGCGGCGTCGGCGGCGGCTCGAGTTTGGCCTCCTCCTGGAGCGGCTTCGGCGGCTCAATGTGCGGCTGTTGCACATTGATCTTCAGAGGCGGCGCCGGCTGGGGCTTTTGGGGATTCACAGCTGGAGGCATGGCGGGCACGATCAGCTCCGTCTCCTCATAGTGCACCTGCATAACCTGACGGGCCGAGAACCCTGCGTAGAGAGCGACACCAAAGACCGTCAGGTTCACCACGGAACTGGCCACGAAGGAACGAATTCGTCCTTCGGGCTGGGGCAACAGACCAAGTGCGGTCTGGTCGGGGAAGCGGGCCATGTTTTCAGTCCTCACGGTAATGACGTCGCGGCACGCAGACTCGCGCGGCGATGGGGTGGCTGAGGAAACGAGCGCTGCGCCCCTGGCCAACACTGCTCGCGGTCCGGCAGCCAAAACATCTCGCTGGCGCTTTAGATGCAGAAGACCTGCACGTGAGATGCAAAAGTCATGGACGCTGTCGGGGACTCCTTTCGATGACATCAATCGTGGACAGACGCGCACAGTCAGTCAGCAGGTCAGCGAGTCAGCCGTTCTGCAAACCGGCGGTGGCTGCGCGCCCTATGTTTGTGTTTATCGATCAGTACACCGGCCCCGCCCCCCTATTTTGGGGTTAAAGGGATTGTTTTCAACATCCGCAGCCTGATCATTTTCTCCATCCAATTGATAATAAGTAATTTATTTCGCGGAGTCGTCAGATCAAAGGGCTTAGAGACCGTTTTCGCGGTTGGCGCTGATTTTCGTTCCATATTGCGGTCTTTGCCGGCGGCGCGTTGCCGTTCGGAGCCCTATTTTGAGAAACGTCTGCTCCGCGAGGAGGCTCTCTGGATGCGCTTTTACGTCTATTGTGCGCTCGAAAGGAGAAATTCTCTGCACGGGTGAGGCGAGAAATTTGCGCTGAGGAACCTGCTCATTCGCAGGCGTTTACGGAGAATGGGGTACGAGGGAGGAAACGCCTCGCGGTTGACAGCGGAGATTGTAGGGCTGGCCTGAGGTGCTGCGCGCGGCATTACGGCGATTTGCGCGATGAGGACGGCTGCTCGATGCCGGAATGACTGACGGGAAAGGCGTTTTCCAGTGGTAATCAACGGCAATGCTTATGGAATGGGGCTGCTTAGCCGAGCAATAGCTCGCTATGAACGGCTCGCGGCGATGCGGTCAAGCCGCTCTTCAAGCAGATCGCGCTCACCGCCGGAGAGTGCCGTGTCGTCCGGCTGCGCCATCGATCTACGTCGATGGCGAGGCACACTGGGGCAGCGCCTGATACGGGTTTCGAGTGGCGACCTCTCCGGCAAGCAAATGACACTCGACCCGCCGGATGAAGACGCTGCGGGGATCGTCGCTGTTGCGAATCTGGAAATGCGTGTAGAAGCAGTGACCATCCACTTCCACGTGGAGGCCGCGTCTTTGACACTTCGGACAAACCTTTACCTCTCCGTCCTCGACTCTCGTTCCCACTGGAAGAACCGTGTAGTCAGAGATCAAAGTTTCTCCCTTCCTGAGCTTTAACAGCTCATCGCCTTCGGGGTTGGGGAATGGACGTTCACTTGCGGCCGTCACTCGCAGGCACGAAGTATTCAGACTATAGGCGGCATCGACGGGAAAGGGAAGATCACCACTGTACTGCAAAAGCATCATTACCCGGGTACCCACGCGCGGAAACCGAGGTGGGATGGGGCCGTCCGCCCGCGCGCTATTAAAGTGCAAGGTTAAAGTTATCCAGCACAGCATCAAAGATGCGCTCGATCCGCGTGTAGTCTTTTTTTTTAAAACTTTGCCGGATTGAAGTTCTTCTTGAGCGCGACGCCGGCGTGAATATTGTTCCGAATGTGGCGGATCTCTTGGACCACGTCTTGAACTGCGTGTTTCCCGAACTTGTCCTTGAACTTCACCGGGGTCAATAGCAGGCTGAGCGAGTTGGGACGCGCGCGGGGTTGCCTCAAGCCACCTAAAAAGTGAGACGTCCACGATAGAACGCGACGTAAAGAAACCGCCGGATCTCCTTCTACAGCTACGACTTCGGCATTTTGTTCAGGATTCGGATTGCCGCCTCTCGATAACCTGCATCGAAGAGTGAAGACTCAGGAGGAGCGAAATGGCTCTGATCCAAATCTTGCTGACTTTAATCGTAGTGGGGGTTCTTCTGTGGCTCGTGAATCTGATCCCCATGCAAGGGACAATCAAGTCCATTTTGAATGGCGTTGTGGTGATCTTCGTGGTCATTTGGCTGTTGAACGTGTTCGGCTTGATGCCTTATCTTCATCAGATACACGTCGGGAATATGCACTTTTGACCGCAGGATTTCCGTGGCGTTCGCGTGCGCCAGGATTGCCGAATCACCGATTGTTAGTGTGGTTGTTCGCGACTCACATTAAGTCGCTGGAAACCGGCGAACGCAGGAATCCGTGTTTATACTCGTTATCGCGCCGAGGAGAATGTGGGCACACTGAATTACGTCGAGGAGAGCGCGGCCACGCCGGCGAATCCATCTCCGCGCGAGCATTCGCGGTGGTTCGATTTCCGCTTAGCCGCGGCGGCGATTTTGCTCCTGCCGGCCATCTGGTTCAGTTGGAAGACTGTTGACAGGCTGGCCGCGCGCCGTCTCATCCGCACCGATTTGGCCGAGATCACAAACGTGCGCTACGGAATTCTGAGCGCCGACCAATGGCGCACCATCATCGGCCCGATGCTCGACGCACAAGTGGACAAGCTCGATCTCAAGGGGCAGACCAAGAGTCTTCGGCCCATGGTTGAACGATCGCTGAACGCGCTGCTGGACAACATCGAGGCGAGCAAGCCCGGCGGGATCAGCGGGATGTTCATGAACAAGATGATCGAATCGCTGCGTCCGCAGGTGCCTGCGTACACCGACGTGGTGATGAAGGAGTTGGCCAAGTCGCAAACGCAAAAGGGCTTCAGGGACTCCATTCGCGGCGTGCTGGCCAACGCGGTCGCGAACACGTTCGGCAACACCGACATAACCACCTATAACGCCATCCTGAAGCGCTATGGGTGCTCGAGTGGCGCGGCTTGCGAGGACACCCTTGGCAAGAAGATCGCGGAAGCGGACACGCAGCTGAATCGTTACTATCTCACGGTGCTCGCATCTGCGGCGCTGGGATTCATTTTGTTGATGGCCGGCAGGCCGACGCTCTCGCGAGGCGCCGTTGTGGTGCTGATGTTGTTCTGCATTGCGATGCTGGCCGGAGGCGTGCTCAGCCCGATGCTGGAGGTGGAAGTTCGCGTCACGAAGATCGACGCAACCCTGCTCGGCACGCCCATCGAGTTTCGCGACCAGTCGCTGTACTACCGCAGCAAGACCGTGTTTGAGGTGTTTCAGACACTGATCCACATGGGCCGGCCAGAGATGACGGTGGTCGGCGTGCTGGTGATCCTGTTCAGCGTGGTCTTCCCGACTCTGAAGATGCTGGCGCTCGGGGCGAGTCTCTTCCGGCCGGAGCTGTTGCGCACCAACCGCTTCGTCAAGTTGCTGGCTTTCGATCTATCCAAGTGGTCTATGGCCGACGTCATGGTCCTGGCGATCTTCATGTCTTTTGTCGCGTTCAACGGCGTCATCGGAAGCGCGTGGGACGGCCTGCGCGCCGTGCCGAACGTCCAACAGGTGCTGATCCCGACGGATGCTTCGAAGATCCTGCCCGGCTATTACTTGTTCATTGCTTTCTGCGTGGCAAGCATCTTGCTGTCGAGAAAGCTGGAGCACGGGATCGCTTCCAGTTCCGCCTCCAAATCAAGTTAGAGTGGCCATCGGCGCTGCGGGCTTGCCGAAGGAGCGGTAGCGAGCTTGCCCGCGAGTGCCGAATGCGCCGGCGTCCCCGATACAATCGACAATTCGAGTAGCAGATCGGATGCGCCATCAACGTCTACAAGCGCAAACCACATTCACCGCAATGCTGAATTTGTCGCGACGCTGAATTGGTATCGATAAGTTGGCTACCCTTCAGGGATCCGCGAACCTCTGTTTCTCAATGGATGAATTCGGACCGAGCGGCCAAAATGGCTTCCCGGCATCCGTGCCGCCCGCCCGCCTTCTTCAATTCCTGTTACTTTTGTACGGCCGGCAATCCCGCGGCAATGGTAGTGGCCGCGGCACTGCAGGCCGGATGTCCCCAGCCGCTCGCGCTCACTCCGATGGGGAGGCCCGATGGATTGGTGATGTCATAGACGATATTGTCCGGCCTGGTTGGGTCGCCGCTCACCCCTGCTGGAACAAAATCGAGCATGAGATTGTTTCGCGTGCGCCATGCGATGTTATGGTCGGCGCAGGAAGAGTCGCCACTGACTCCCAGGGCGCCGATCAGCTTGCCTTGTTTGTTGTAAAGCGCCAAGCCGCCGCCAAACACGTTCACGCCGCCGATGCGTCCGCCGACCATCGGATCGTTCGCCTGCCCGTAGTTTTTCGGATCGCCAGCATAAGCGATGGATGTGTTGACCGGGTTGCTGGCTTGCAGGCCGTAAAGACTGCCTCCCGGCTGCACAGCGCTATATAGGTTCGCTGTGGACAGTGCAAGCGCGGGCAAACTGAAAGCATTCGCGGTATTCGCCTTCTGCGCGGAGATCACGCGGCTCCCGGGCCATTGCGACCCGCGGTCGGCGCCGGTAAAGGCCACGGCGCACACAACGCCGTCGCGATTGACAACCGTGCCCCACATATCCAGATTGAATCCGCCGTTCTTCTGATTCCGCGCGGTGGTGAGAGCCGACTTTAGTTGGGCATACGTGGGAAGCCCTGTGCATGCTGAAGCCATGCTTGCGATTTTGCCCGCAGGCGCCTGCGAAAACCCCGCCATACTCATGCCTGATGCCAGCAGCAGCACCAGAAACCTGCTCTTGTTCAGGTACATCGTTCCTCCTGGAATGCAAATATAAGGTTGAAGTTACGTACTGCGCCGATACAAGTCAAATCAATTTCCAGTTTTCGGCACGACTGAAGTCGTACTGCTCTAGAAGCGGCAGGGGTAATTCCTGGGGTGCGGCCGTCTATTCGAAGGTTCAGCCCAAACGTTACGATTCGGCTCACTGAGGTGTTCGATCTCAAGGCAAAAAAATCGCCTCCGAAGGATCACGTCTCTTCGGAGGCGCTTGTCGATCTGTATAACACAAGATAAAGACGGGGACCAGTAGCCGGCACTGGAGGTCGGTAGCGCGCGGCTACTGGTGATCCCTGTATTAAACGAAGCTAGCCGCGGCTTCCCCTTTCCACTGCTGCCTCGTGTCGCCCGGCTCAAAGAGGGTTTTCTAACGCACCCTCCGAACCATGTTGACGTATGCAGTGTCTCCGAAGTGAAGAGCAGACACTGTGACGGCGGTCACAGGAGTATGTTCTTCGTATCTCGAATGAATTTGTGCCGAATCGGGCCGTGGCCATGCCGCCGTACATGCCTTCGTCAAATGCCGCCGTTGCACGGGTAATCTGCTAGTGGCTGCCCCGTCACTTTGGATTTTTTGGCCGGGCGCAAGGCGATTGACAAAGCTGGTTCGCCGCTCAATGATAGGAGATTCAGTTCCCTTCGAGGAAGACTCCCCATGCCAGCTTTACTGACGACGAACCTTGGCGCCACGCCCTTGCTGGGGCGGGGC
>Ga0326728_10014434_pt1 | contig 16774 bp, 18 predicted proteins | sample MB3enrmetagenome_FD_207602 | JGI IMG/M metagenome (GOLD analysis project Ga0326728, IMG submission 207602) | Lab enriched peat soil microbial communities from McLean, Ithaca, NY, United States - MB31MN | ecosystem: Environmental > Terrestrial > Soil > Wetlands > Peat | place: USA: New York...
GGCGTGGAGTATCTCGACAAATCTGCTCATGTGCGTCCCCTTATACTCCTGGGGAAGGCTCACGTACATGCTGATCTCGGCAACAGTGTGCTGGGAGCCGTTACTCTTGTCGAGCACGACTATCGGATACCTCACATTCTTGACTCCCACCTTGTCTATCTTGATATTGCGGAAGTCATGCATGCTCTGCACGTCTTTCATATCGACCTATTCCCTGTACGCCGCGTACGCATTATCCGATTCCCACACCCGCACCTCTTTCACCACGACGCGTTCTTTGCCGACCAGTTCAGCCAGACGGCCATATACGTAGAATGCGAGGTACTCTGCCGAGCTCGCCCTCTCTTTGAAGAACGGGATATCATTGATATACTTGTGATCCAGGTCGGCGATTACTTCCCGCAGCATTCTCTTGAGGACCGCGAAATCGAGAAGCATCCCATCCTTGCCGACATGCTCGCCCTCGAAGGCGGCCTCCACTTTGAAGTTGTGTCCGTGCAGCTCTTCGCACTTGCCGTGATACAACTCAATCCTGTGGGCAGCGGCAAACGTTTCTCTCACGAAGAGGGTGAACATCGCAATAATTCTATATTTTGTCAGGAATATTGTCAACATGGAAAGACAGGCTCGTGAAGCGAGAGACGATAGCAGTTGTAAATGCCCTCTCTTTTAGTTAGACTACGACATGTTCGTCACCGACGGCAAATCAAACTATGACAGGGTCTGCGAGGAGCTGCTAGAGCTCGTATGGGAAACCGGGGCCGTCGCAAATGCACCCATGCTTTCGGGAAGCGTCGAAGAAGGGGCTGCCCATATCCCCCTTTTCGGAGAGGACTGCTGCGTCCGGCGGGACGGCGTCTACAAGGATGCGGTGAAGCTCGATACTATCGGCTCAATCCTCGTGGTGAGATACCTGCTCACGGCAGGTACCGGACAGATGCAGCATACCTGGCTGCCCTACAGGGATTTGAAGGATGGGGCACAGTTCTCGGGATTCATCAAGACCAACATAGAGGATAAGATAGCCGGGGCGTTCCAGGGAAAACGCGACGCTTTAGCTGAGCGGTTGTCGGCGCTCGGGGCTGTCAGGTGTGCGGAAGAGGTGCAGGGCGATATCGCGCTTGTCGTTCATCCCCTGCCGAAAGTGCCCGTGCTCTCTCTTTTCTGGGACAGGGACGAGGAGTTTCCCGCGTCGTTCCAGTTCCTCTTCGATGGCTCCGCTTCCTCGTACCTGGATTTGGAAGCACTCGCCGCCATGCTCCAGTACATCTATCTGAAATTGGCAGGTGTTGGATGACAAAAGTTCTTATTATCGATGACGAAAAGGCCATTCTCGAAAGTCTTTCTTCAATCCTGGTGGATGAAGGATTCGCCGTCTGCACCGCCAAAGACGGCAAAGAAGGACTGGCCATTTTCAAAAAGGAAAAACCCCGGATTGTCCTTCTCGATATATGGATGCCGGAGATGGACGGTCTTGAAGTGTTGAGGCTGGTGCGGGAAACCGACCCGGAAGCAGTGGTCATCGTTATTTCGGGCCACGGCACCATCTCTACTGCCGTTGAAGCCGTGAAAATGGGGGCGACCGATTTCCTCGAAAAGCCCCTCTCCATAGACAAGGTGCTCGAGGTAATTTCACGAGGGCTCGCGGGCAAGAGCAATGGGAAGGAGAAGGCAGGCGATGACGTGCGGATCGAGATCGCGAGGGGTTTCGAGGCGTGCAGGCAAAAGACCATCGGCAAGAGCATCGTGGCCTATGGGATGGGCCTCTTTTCAGGTGTGAAGACCGGGATGATCCTCCTGCCCATGCCGCCCGGCACGGGGATAATCTTCGAGCAAGTGCCGGAGGGCGAGCGTATACCCGCCTTTGTCGACTATGTCTACTCTTCCGGAAACGCATCTTCCATAAAGGGCAAGAGCTGCACCATTACTACGATCGAGCATCTCCTCGCCACGTGCCACATGTACGGGATTACGAATCTCCTCGTGAAGATAAGTGACGAGGTACCCATTTTTGACGGATCGGCGCAGGAGATCTGCAGCAAGATGGAGGAAGCGGGCATTATCGAGCAGCAGCAGGGTATAGAACCTCTGGTCATAAAGAAAAAGATCGTCCTCCGGAATCTGCCGGACGGCAAGTCCCTCTCGATAGAACCGGCCGGGGAACTAGAGATCGATTACAGGCTGGAGCAGCCCCGGCCCATTGGCGTGCAGCAGTACGTTTTCCGGGGCGGGAAGAGCGCCTTCTTGCGGGAGATCGCCCCCGCCCGCACGTTCGGCTCCATAAAAGACTTCGAAAGGCTCGAAAAGATGGGACTCGCGGCAGGAAGCCGCGTAAGCAGCGTCATGAGCAACGTGATACTTCTCAACAACGACGAGGTGATCAATACGGAATTGAGGTTCGCCGATGAGTTCGTGAGGCATAAAATCCTTGACCTGATCGGAGACCTTTACCTTATCACCCGCCCTGTCATAGGGAGAGTGGTCGCGCGCCAGACCGGGCACCTGGAAAATATCGCCCTGGTGAAAGAGCTGAAGCAGGCCTTTTGCCGATAGTACGGCACAGTTTAACAAACCGTCATTAACGAGTGATGACGAGGTACACTAAATATGTGCTGGAAGTGTCTCGTTTTCATTGACACGTTCTGTCACACCTTTCGTAAAAGTCTGGAACACTATCTGAGCAAGTTTTTCGTGATCAATCTTGCCTTTCGGGTCATACCATGAATAGATCCAGTTCATCATGCCAAATAACGTAAATGTGAGGGCCGTAACTATTTCCCTCGGCTGTCGATTACCCAGGTATTCGGAAACAACCTGACGCGCCATATTGAAATACTTCCTTTCCATGGCCAAGACTTCTGAATGATTCTCCGGTGGGAGGGCGTACGCTTCCTTGAGCAAAGTCTTCGCCGCGCTGGTATTGTTGGCGTAATGGGCAATGTGTCGGAAAACGATGGACCTGAGCCTTTCCGCTCCGTTTTTCTTGCGGGCCAGCGTTTCCGCCAAATTTTCGAGATCTAAGTTGATGTAGGTCGTGCAAATAAAGTAAAGAATGTCCGATTTGCTTCCAAAGTAATAATAGGCCCCGCCTTTGGTAAACCCTGCAGCTTCGGCTATATCTTCCATACTTGTTTCCAAGTAGCCCTTTGTGCTGAACAGGTCTGCGCTTACTTCTACAATCCTTTTGATTCGTTCAGCCTGCTTGGTTTTTGCGGTGTCGAATGGAATGCCTCTGGCTCTGCCCATTAAAAACCCTCCTGGTAGGTATGGTTCTACACGCAGCAGCAGTTGTTGTCAAGAAATATTTTTTGACGATGAGCTTTCTATGATCCCGCAGTCGTAGGCAAAGCTTTTCAGCCCGTGTGCAAGGCTATCCGGGCAGGCGACCATACGCGGCTTTCTGCCGTTGCCCACTACAAACAATACGGTCCTACCCTCCTTTGAGTTCTCCCCTCGCGTAGGCTGCACGCAATTTCGGCTTTTCCAGTTTTCCGGTGGGACTCCTTGACACATCGGAAAAGAGTATCTGACGGGGACGTTTATACCTCGGCAGGTTTTCTTCACAATAGGCAACCATTTCCGCGAGGGTAGCCTCTTGTCCCGGCACAGACTGAATCACTGCGACAATCACTTCGCCGAGTCTGTCATCGGGAATGCCGATCACTGCCACATCGTGAACTTTCGGGTGTTTCTGGAGTGTCGCCTCAATCTCCACAGGATAAACATTCTCCCCGCCGCAGATAATAAGGTCTTTCTTCCGGTCCACAATATACATGAACCCGTCCTTGTCGATCCGTCCGAGATCACCCGTGTGGAGCCACCCGTTCGTTATGATCTGCGCTGTCGCCTCAGGATTTTTGTAGTACCCCTTCATGACGCCGCTGCCTTTCACGACAAGCTCTCCCACTTCACCGATCTCCACATCGGTTCCATCCTTCCGCACTATCCGCACATCCCAGATCATACCCGGTCTGCCAATGGAGCCGATCTTACTTTCATCCTGAGTGCCCACGTGAGAAACTCCGGGACCACCGCCTTCGCTGAGACCGTAGGTCGTGTCATAAGCCATGGTGGGGAAATAGGATCTCCATTTCTTGATAAGGGCAGGAGGTATCGGCTGAGCGCCCATATGCACAAGCCTGAGATTACTCAGGTCATAGGTTTTGTAGTCAAGTTCCCCCCTGTCGAAAGTCCCGAGGATGTCGAGGGCCCAGGGCACAAGGAGAAAAACCATGGTGGCCTTTTCTTTAGCCAGCGTCTCGATGATGATTTCAGGCTTGATCATCTCGGTGAGGAGTATGTTTGTGGCCCCCGTGATCAGCCCTCCCAGGAGATGGCCGATAGCGAGATGGTAGAGGGGCGACATCATAAGCTGCCTGTCGCCATACCGCCATTCATGATTGGTCGCCTCGGTAATAGAGGCAACCATGAGGCTTCTATGGGCATGAAGCACTGCCTTGGGCGCCCCTGTGGTGCCTGAGGTAAAATAGAGAGCGCACTCGTCTTCATCATTTATCTCTACCTGGGGTACTGCTGAAGAAGCATTTTCCATAAGCGAATTAAGGCATTCCATACCGGGCTGCGTTGAAGGGGTGATGGATATGAACGTATGCACTGTGGGGAGATCGACCCTTAAGCTCGTAATTCTCTCTGCAAACTCCTCATCACATATAAATATCGAAGGCTCTCCGATGTTCACGGAGTACTTGATATCCTCATCGGTAAATCTGAAGTTGAGGGGTATAGCCCACGCGCCTGTGGCCATAATGCCGAAAAAGACCTCAAGCCAGTCTATCGAGTTTCTTCCCAGGAGAGCTACCTTCATCCCTTTCTTAACGCCCTTTGCGATCAGGACCTGGGCAACCCTGTTCATTTTTTCATTAAAACCGGCCCAGGTGATCTCTTCCCGGGTCTTGCTCACCGGCCTTACTTCCACATAGGCGATCGAATTAGGGTACATCCTGTTATTCCTTGCAACCAAGTCAACAACCGTCATCATAGTTTCCTCCGCGTTGTTATATCAGAAGTAGTTGGACAAATTGTCGTACATCTGCAACTTTTTCAAAGTTTTCTATCATTGCTGCAACTTCTGTGGCCCCTTTCCTGCTGATAGGCTTCTTCGCAAAACCAAGGCAATCCTGGAACCGTTTTTCATGGTCCTCCCTTGTCAAAGGGTTGCCGGGAAAGCCCGGACCTATGTCGAGCTGTCTAAAGAACTCCCGGCCGCCCCGGGTCCTGACCCGCATATCCATAGGCGTGTGCCCCCGTTCCTCCAAGGATTTGTCGGGGGTTACAGTGATCTTCTTTGTAAGCTCCGCCACCTTTCCGTCCCGTATGAGGCTCTCTTCGAAATGCTCAAGCCTGGCGCTTCCCCTGATCAGGGCGTTGGCCACACAGTACCGTATACTGAACTGGGCGTTAACTCTCGGATTGTCTCCAATCTCGAATTCATGGCCCACAAGTTTATGCGTGTAAGGAGGCACTGTAACCTCAATTCGATCTATATCCGCGGCGGAAAGTTTCTCTTCAGCCATAAGTTTAAGAATCGAATCCGTGGGACCCTGGGTAAGAGCGCAGCTCGGATATTTCTTGTAGACCATGTTCTCCAACACATACTTCTCGCCTAAGCCCCCCACAATCCGGTCTCCCTTAAAAAGGTCCTTGCCGTAGAGGTGGAGATATCCGTATATCCCTTCCAGAAAAGTTTTTGGACCTGTAATACCCTTTGAGGCTAGACGAGCGCATATGACGCCTCCCTGAGCGACCCACCCCTGGACAAATCTCACTCCGAGAGAGCCGTCTATATGGCTCTGGAAGCTGCCGCCGCAACGGTTGAATGCCAGAGCCAGGGCATTCCATGTTTCCTGTTTGCTCAGACCCAGTATTCTCGACACTGCCGAAGCCACGCCGAAGATAACGCATATCCCCGTGGGGTCGAAGCCGTTGTACGCCTCTTCGGTGAGGTTCATTCTTGCCGCCACCTCATTACCCACCGTGATGGCGGTAAAGAAATCCTTGCCGCTCATTCCGCCCATGAGCTCAGCCGCCGCCAGGGAACCTGCGATGAGGGCAGCGCCGATATGAGGACCCGGCGCGATGGAGTCGCACAAATCAAGGGCCCGCCCCATGGTGGCGTTAACAAAAGCCGCGTCATGGGCGGGAACTTTGCCGCCGTAAATGAGGATGGTGGCTTCCTCCCTGCCGCCCAGGTCCCGGTAAAACCGTACCGCCTCTTCGCAGCCGTCCTCTGCAGCACCTGCTACTGTGGTGCCCACTATGGTCAGGAACTGATCGCGAACTGTTTGCAGTGCTGTCCCGGGTATATCCTCAAATCTCGTATGACAGACAAAGTCGATCAGTTGCTCTTCGGTTTTCATGAACCGCTCTCCTGTGCCTCCAGGCACTTAGCGATGCCGCTCAGTATCTCCGCCCGCCGTGATCCGGGAGTAAATACCGCGTCAACGCCCAGACCCTTTAAGGCAACCACATCCGCAGGAGGTATAATCCCTCCCGCAAAGAGCTTCACGCTCTCAAGGCCGTTAGCCTTGAACAGCTCGAGGAGTTTTTTTGAATAATGGAGATGCTCGCCTCCAAGGAAACTGATGCCCACCGCATCTGCCCCTTCCTCAATCGTCATCTGCAGGATACGCTCAGCCGAGTTGTAAACCCCGGCATATATCACCTCGTACCCGGCGTCGGCACACCACTTAGACACGATTCTGAGACCGTTGTCATGGGCATCAAGTCCCATTTTTGCCATAATTATTCGTTTTTTTGTTGACATATCACCCACCTCAATCATTGCGGTATAGAAAAACCAACTGCTTCTCTCATGGCGTCGCTGATTTCCTGCAACGTTGCCTTTGCCTCAACTGCCTCCAGTATGGGCACCACAAGGTCCTTATCCGGGTGCTTCTTGACCCTTTCAGCCAGGTCATTGAGCGCCTTTCTCACGGGCCCCCGATCCGGGTTCTTCTTGTAGTTTATGACGTATTCGATGCGTTTTGCCTGCATATCGGGCGCCTGCTTGAATATCTCGATCTCAGCGACCTCTTCTTCGTCTCTGAAGACGTTCATCCCTATGATGGGCAGCTCCGCGCTTTCGATCTGGTCCGCCAGCTTGTATCTTGCCTGATTCAGCTCGTTCTCAACCCATCCGGCTTTGAAGCACTCCACAAATCCTCCGCGCCGATCGATCTCCTTCATCATTTCCCAGATCCTTTCCTCCATCTCGTCAGTCATTTTCTCCACAAGATAGGACCCGCCAAGGGGATCGACGGATTTTGTCGCCCCTGTCTCATAGGCAATGATCTGCTGGGTCCTGATGGCGAGTTTATGGGTCTCCTCGCTCGGCAGGCAATAGGCCTCGTCGTAGGATGTGGTATGGACAGACTGTACACCGCTTAAGATTGCCGTCAACGTCTGGACCGCGGCCCTTACTATATTGTTCAAGGGCTCCTGGGCAGTAAGGGTAATAGACGATGTCTGGACCGCGCAGCGGAACCACATGCTTTTTTCGTTCTTTGCGCCGAAACGCTCCTTCAACTGTCGTGCCCATATGCGGCGCATGGCCCTGAACTTGGCCACCTCTTCAAAAATATCCAGGTGGACGGCAGAGAAGAAACCGATCCTCCGGGCAAAAGTATCAACATTCATACCCCTCTTGCAAAGCCTGTCTATAAAGTCCATCCCCAGAGCAAGGGAAAAGGCCGCTTCCTGGACCGCGTCGACGCCGCTCTCACGGATATTGCGGGAATTAACATTGAGAACATTCCATTTCGGCGCAATGGGCACGAGGTATTCAATGAGGTCGAGTCCGATCTTCAGGGCAAGATCAATGGGAAAGAAATCGGTATTTGCCTGAAAGGTAGGTCCTACGAGCTGGGTAAAAGGACAGTTCATCATGGTGCCTATAAGGTTCTCGTAGGGTATCCCTTGGGCTTTTGCCATCATCATATACTGGCCCATCAAGACTACCGAGTAAGGGGGCGGAAATATAAGAGTCGAGCTGATTCTGTCGAGAGGGATGTCCTTGAAAAGGGCTGCCATATCCTCATAGGTACACATGGAGGTCCCCTGAAGACCCACATCGGCCTGAGCCAGGGGATAATCCGGATCGAGCCCAATCTTGCCTGCTATGTCGGAATCTATATTGATCCCGGTCTGACCCACCCTGAGCAGGAATTTGAGCAATTCATTGCTGTCTTCCGGGGACCCGAAACCGCTCTGCTGTCTACGAGTCCAGAGCCTTCCCCTGTACATATCTTTGTGAATGCCTCTCGTAAACGGGTATTCTCCCGCATCAGGAAGCGTCTTGTCCCAATCTTCCCGGGTATATATCCGCTTATACTCTATCCCTGAGAGAGACTTGAAATGAGGGATGTTTTCCCCTTCTGCATGATCAAATTGTATCTTTGGACTGTCTGCCATTGCCTCCTCCAGTTTTGGTAATAAATACGTCAATTGCTGCCTTTATCAGCAAGTATCATGTCTGCAACCGCATAGGGATCCATTTTCCTTTCACATATCTCCAGTGCATATTCATTCATCGGATCATCCACCAATCCGTCGGTTCCTATAAAACGACTGAAAAGTCTGCTTTTCACCGCCTCTCTGATCTCTTCCTTTGCCGCCCTGATCTTCCTCGCCCTCGAGCCTTGCTCTCCGGCGCAATAGGTTGCGTGGCCGGCAATCTCCTTCATGAGAACTTCCACGCCAGTGCCGTCAGCCGCTATGGTCTTCACCACCGAAGGACGCCAACCTTTTTTCTCTCTCATCCGCATTGCCGATTCAAGGTCCTGGGCCGACTTGTCCGCGTCCTGGCGATCAGCCTTGTTGACCACGAAGATATCTCCTATTTCCAGAATGCCTGATTTGATGGCCTGCAGGTAGTCGCCGAGTCCGGGTGCCACCACCACAATCGTCGTGTCTGCTATGAGGCTCACCGTGATCTGATCCTGGCCTGCCCCTACGGTCTCGAGAAGCACCACATCGCACTTCATAGCCTCCATCACCTTCACAAATGAACGGGCGGACCGTGAAAGGCCGCCATGATGGCCCCTGCTTGCCATAGACCGTATAAAAAGATTCTCCCTGCCTTCAATATCCCTGAGCCGTATTCTGTCGCCGAGAAGCCCCCCTCCGGAAAAAGGGCTCGTGGGATCGACAGCGACGATGCCAACTCGCTTGCCTTCACCAAGAAAGGCCTTTGCAATGCGACTGATGAGGGAGCTTTTGCCTACTCCGGGCCAACCGGTCACACCAATGACGAGGGCCTTCGAATCCAAGGTGTAGAGCCGCTTCAAGGCTGTTTCACCGTCAGGACCTTCCTTCTCAATGAGAGTCATGAGCCGGCTCGCGCTCCCCTTATCGCCTCGCTCAAGGCCTGTAAAAAGCATATCCAGATTTGTCTCCACTAGAGGTAATCCTTAGTCTCTATAGTTTTTTGGCCGGGGCAACTGCTTTGCCCACGGAACGTTTCAGCACTTCTACCACCGTAGGCGAACCTTGGCGATGGCATTGATCTTCTTCAGTTTTTTCGGGTCCGCTGTGTTAAAACTGATTCCTCTGTTTGCCTTCATGTAAGCCGCTACCTCTCCATCGGCCCTGTACAATCCTACTGGTTGGTATTATTCCTACTGGTTGGTATATTTTCATACGTAACACATTAATTGTCAAGAAAACTATGTTGCACGAGAATATATAATTGGATATACTCCTGCCGTATGAAACCAAATAGGCATGTGGTCTTCTTCTTGGGCTTTCGCGGGGATGATCCTTTATTTTACCCAAAGGTGGATATTCGGGCCTCTCATTCCGCCTCTCATGCATGATTTTTCCCTGAACAGGGCAGCCCTTGGACTAATCGGTTCCGCCTCTCTCCGGGGGTACATGATCACGCCCGTCGCCGCGGGATTGCTTTCTGACCGGTTCGGCAGGTGTATTTTTGAAAAAAGGGAGCTCTTATCAATCCAATTCAATATTCAGTAGGTGTTCCGATTAGAAGGGAGCCTTGTCGTTCTTCTTCAGGTAGTCCTGCATGAAGCCGATGGCCTCTTCCCCGGGCAGTCCTTTGTCCTTCAATGCCTTGATGTAGGCGTCGATGACCGGTCTCGCAGCCTTAACCCATCTCGCCATTTCCTCGGGCCGCAGGTCGATGACCTTGTTGCCTCTCTGCTTGATCAGGTCATAGCCTTCCTTGTCGGTCTCGTCCCAGAGCTTGCCCTGTTTCTCGATATACTCCTGGTTGAGCTTCTCGATCGCTGCCTGGGCGTCTGGCGGGATTGAATTCCACTTGTTCTTGTTCATGACAACGAAGAAGCCTGACGAGTAGGCACAACCGAGATCCCTCGTCGTGTAGCCCACGACTTCGCCCGTCTTCCAGGTCATGAGCCCCTCGAAGGGGCACATGACGCCGTCGACAACACCCCTGGACAGGGCGTCGTAGGCCTCTGTTATGGGCAGCCCCACTGGTGCGCCGCCCAGCGCCTTCACGAACTGGGCCGTCTGGCCCGTCGCCCTCAACTTGAGGCCTTTCATGTCCTCAAGCTTGTTGACGGGTTTCTTCGTGTTCACGAGGCCCGGGGCGTGGGCGCTCAGGTACATAATCTTGACCTCATCCAGTTCCTTTGGCTTGAACTTATTGTAGTACGCGTTGATCATCTTTGTCGCAACATAGCCGCTCTTGTATCCCAGGGGCAGGTCGATGGCTGTCATCATCGGGAATTTGCCCATGGTGTAGCCGAAAATGCTCAAGCCGATATCCGCAATACCCTTGACGACGGAGTCGTAGGTCTGGGTGGGCGGAGTCAGCGTAGAGCCCGGGTAGCAATTCACCTTTACCTTGCCGTTGGTCACCTTCTCCACGTCCTTGCACCACTGCTGGACAATGATGCCGTGCTTCTGAAGCGCAGGGAAGAAGCTGGAATACTTGAGCGCTATTACCTTCTGCTGCGCGTGACTCTGCTGAGGAACGGCGAGCGCGAAGAAGGCGAAAAACAGAAAGGTAAATCCCAATAGCCAGCGATTTCTTTCAACACATCCCATTAAAAAACCTCCTGGTAGGTATGTTGTAGTTTTAGAATCTTACCGAGGGATTTCGAAATTGTCAAGAAGAATCTTGCGTGATTATGTACTTGACACAAGGCTGATTCTGTGTTATAGTATCTTTATGAATCATTCATCATCCTTTTTGATGCGTTTTTCCTTCTCATCATCGAGGTCTTTGACGTGCTTTTTGATGTGCTCCACGGCCTTTGGATGGAACACACTGGCAATAAGTTCGTCGCTCGTCATGTCTTTAGGATGCTTGTCTTTCTTTTTCATGGAGGCCCCCAATGGACGTTAACCTCATAAGTCTTATTGAGCAATACAGGGACGAAGAAGCATGTAGGGACCGTCTCGAAGCCCTTAAATGGCCGGACGGCGTTAAGTGCCCTCGCTGCGGATCGGAGAAGATAAGCCGCATAAAAGAGCGTCATCAATTTGACTGCGACGAATGTCGGTATCAGTTCTCTGTCACAGCCGGGACGATTTTCCACGACTCCCATCTTCCGCTTTGGAAGTGGTTTCTTGCCGCCTACCTCATGTGTGAATCCAAAAAGGGAATATCTGCCAATCAGCTTAAACGGAGCCTTGCCATCAGTTATAAAACGGCATGGTATCTTTGCCATCGGATTAGAAAGGCCATGGAAGAAACTGCGCCAGGCCCGAAGCTGAACGGGACCGTGGAAGTGGACGAAACCTACGTGGGCGGGAAGTACGACAAGAGAAGAAAGCGCGGTCCCTGGGAGAAGCAGGCCGTCATGGGTATGATCACAAGACACGGGAAGCTTGAAGTCAAGGCTATCCCGACGAATGGGAAAAAGGTACTTATCCCGATCATAGAAGACCGCGTTGACAGGAGCGCAACCGTTATGACAGACGAGTATGCCGCGTACAGGTCCCTCGACAAAGAGTACCGCCATGAAGCCGTGAACCACAGCAAGGAAGAATGGGTGAGGGGCGACGCCCACACGAACAACATAGAAAACGCATGGTCCCTCTTCAAGCGTTCTATCGTCGGCTCTTTCCATCAGATAAGCTCCAAGCATGTCGAAGCATACCTCGATGAGTTTGAGTGGAGATTCAACGGCCGCAATAACGCATATCTTTTTCGAGATACTCTCATAAGATTGCTCAACGCTCCCAAGATGGAGTTTAGGGAACTTATACAAGAAACAGCCTCATAGAAGATCAATCACTCTTGGCAAAAATGCCAGACTATCTCATCTTTCTTGTACGGCCCTGTCGGAGTTTGTAGCCACCTACAGTCATAGGTTGAGTCTTTCTTCCCATTAACATCAGTCCATGCAAGCCACGAGACAAAATATATCCTTACCGATCCAGACACGAGACCATCGAACTGCTCTTGAGTAAGAGGGGGCGTAGTGACGGTTCCCCATATACCGAGACCCACTCCTATTTCCGGGCCTTTAATTTTTCCTGCCAAATAGTCCTTTCGTTTAGGATATAGTTCCTTTTCGAATTTTATTCTAACGTTCTTGTCTGTATCGTCGTTGACGTTTTCAACGTAAATACGCGTGAACCCGAATGCTTGAAATACGCGTTCCGGCCCTGGGTTCTGAGACCGTATGTTACCCCCAAATTGTTTTGCTGGGGCGATCAATGAATATTGTTGGAGGATTTCCGGTTTCTGAATCTGAAGAAAAGCTGTGGTATGCTCTGGACGAGAAGGCATGTGTGTAGACGGAATACGTTTTTCTAGTAGTGATTCGGTATCCTTTACGCCTGATGGGCGATATTCAAGCCGCTCTCGGGCCATCCCTCCAATATTCAACCTTAACTGCGGTACAGGATGAAAATGATCTTTCGCCCATCGCTCCTCTAAGGGGGCTTTAGCAAGAATCCCGAGCATACACAGCGCCACTAACGAGATTACGACTTTCAGTGTTGTGATAGTTTGTGGTTTATTGATAACCTTCTTTAGATATCCCCAAGGCAGGTGATGCCGAATAGAATGGACTATCATAAGAGCAAGGATGAGGACTCCGGCAAGAGTGACTATGAAGTTCATGTTCCACACCCAAGCAGCGATCCCAAGCGCCACGGCAAGAAATTCAAGACTAGGCGGAATCCTATGTTTTTTCTTAGATGTTTTTCGTAATTGCTTCGGAGCCGTGGTTGTCGTAGCCATCCCGCCATTCTACCGCCCCCCTTTACCTGTGTCAAGTTAATAATCACGGAATCTTGCCAGGGGATTTCGAAATTGTCAATAGGCGATGCCGTTGACGTCGGTATACTGAGCGCCCGGGTACTTTATATCCGTAAAAGCCCCTCCCTGGTAAAGAAAGCCGTAATCAGTATAATTCCCGGTACAGGTACTTCCCGTGATCTGGCCTACGTTATTGATGCCGCGCAAACCACTGCACGTGACGCCGGGATAGGCTATTTTCGTAAAGGTTCCGCCGCTAAGGAGAAATCCCGGCTCTCCAAAAGGATCGTCACGATCACCTACCATATCGCCTGAGTTGTTGATGCCCATAATGTCGGTGTCCACAACTCCCGGAGCGTTTATCGATGTGTACGTGTAACCGGCGTAAACCTTGCTAAGCGGCACAATGGCAAGACACAAACCAGGCTTTGCCTCAAGCCTCACGGCGACCACATGTGCCGCAGCAGGGTGGGGAAACGACACCAGTAAGTCAGAAAGAGTTATTGAGGATTGACAATTACCACGCGAAATGTTGGCCAAGACGGAAAAGTGTGAGGGCGAACATTTCAGGAAGGCTCACTCCGGTACGAAATGCTGTCAATCGTAGAAGATTTCATACGGCCTTTAGAACTGAGGAACCGGCCGAAAGCTACCCGCGTGAAGGGATACCCGATTCGCATGGCACGTTCGTCTGACATAGGCCGCAACTGTTTGACTCCCACCCATAGCGGGCACGATCATGGGCGCAAGCCACCTTAAGGTAGGCCATGCATTTCTCCTTGTCGTGTCCTGCCTCCGTAATCGCTTCGGCGGGACAGCGCTTAATGCACGCCCCGCACGTTCCCTGCGAAAGGAAGAGACAGTACTCCGTGTGGCTCTTGTACGGCCTTCCGGTAGGAGGGACAAGGATGCGGGCGACCACGGAGCCACAGCGCATGGCCTTCCCCAGAGGGGTGATCAGGCCGTCACAGAGACCGAAAGTCCCAAGCCCCGACGCGTAAGCGGCATGCCGCTCCGACCAGTTCGATGCATAGGCGTACTTCTCCGATCTGCGAATGCCGAAGGCAGGGGAGAGAATCGGGGCTACGGCGTCGAAGCCGTCCGCGCGAAGGGCGCCGACCACGCGCTGCCGGAGCCGCACGTTGACCGCCTCGCCGAACTTAGCGGCCCTTGCCCATCGCTCGGACGGGATGGACTTCTCCTTCCTGTTGTCACGTTTTGCCTGCTCCGTCTGAGGCAGGACCCAGCTTATGACGGTAAGGTCCTCCGCCTTCACGGCGGGGAAGCTCATGCCGAATATCTCCACGGGGGTCCAGAAAAAGTTGCCGATATGTCTCTTGCACTCCCCGAAAACAGGGTCATCCCCCCCTGCGAAGCCGACGAGCGGGCGGCCCCATGCGGTTTCGTTAAGCTCATTGGATAGGGTGTTCTCGGACGAAGCGAGAAAATCTTCGATTATGCCCCTTAACCATTCGGGATTGACAACAACGTTCTTCACGTCTATTTTCTCTCCTTTTCCACTTACCATGTGAAAGCGAGTCTTACAACAGCAAGGGCAGACATCCGGTACCCATAGCGACCATAGTCTGTGGCCTGCTCGGCCCGCATACCCCCGTATTCTCTTCGCCAGCGGTAGTAGGTCTGTTCGGTGATGCCGAGTTTCCGGGAAACCTCGACTGCGGTAGTCCCCTGGGAGAGGAGCACCTCGGCCTCCCTCAGCATCGTGATGATCTGCTCGGGTGTGAACTCTTGCTTTCTCATTTCCTGCCTCCCTTAAATTGGGTCCAGAGTATAACTCAACATCCGGACCCAATTTAAGGGCGTTCATAACTACCCGAAACAACTCACTTCAAAATCTGTCACTGCGGAAGATCAGTGAGCCCCTTCTTTTGCAAACGATTGAGCTAAGGTTTAGCTTTAGTGCGCCTTCAACCAGTCCTTACAAAACTTGACTGCCTCATCTCCGGGCAAGCCCTTAGCCTTCATGGCCTTGATGTACTCGTCGATCATGGGTGAGACCGCCTTCGTCCAGCGCGCGTCCTCCTCCGGTGACAGTTTAATCATCTTACCGCCCTTTTGGAAAAAAACATCCTTCCCGCCTTTGTCAAGCACGTCCCAGAGTCTGGCCTGTCTCTCCGCGTATTTCCCGTTAAGCTCTTCAATCGCCTTCTGGTCCTGTGGGGATATGCTCTCCCATTTCTGCTTGTTCATCACCACGAACCCGGCAGTGGTGTAAGTGGCGCTGTAGTCGACGCCGTAACTGACCACCTCTGCAAGCCTAAATGACATTAGAGTCTCGAACACGGTGCCGATTCCGTCCGCCACGCCTTTAGACAAGGCATCATAACACTCTGTGATGGGCAGCCCCACTGGTGCAGCGCCAAGCAGCTCTATGAACCTGACGGCTGTGCCGGTGGCGCGTATCTTCATTCCCTTAAGATCCGCGAGTTTGTGTACCGCCTTGTTCTTCAGGAATAGACGCATGGGGGTACTGGTTTGCAGGTACATAACCTTGACATCATCCCATTCTTTTGGTTTGAACTTTTTATAGAACGCGTTGATCAACATGTTTGACTGGTACCCGGATTTGTAGCCCAAGGGCAGGTCGATCACCTCGGTAAGAGGAAATCTCCCCCTGGTGTAAGCCGCCATGCTGAACCCGATGTCGGCAATACCCTTGATCACGCTATCGTAGGTCTGGGCGGGCGGCGTGAGCGTGCCGCCAGGGTAGTACATTATTTTCACCCTGCCGTTGGTTATTTTCTCCACCTCCCTGGACCACTCCTCGCATATTTTGCTATTGGGGTTCACCGCGGCATGGTAGTTCGAGTATCTGAGGGTGATCACCTTCTGTTGTGCGTGGCTTGTAGCGACCAAAGGCACCAGCAGCGCAAACACCACCGGAAGTACAACGAATCCGAGCAATTTCTTCATGACTGACCTCCTTTCTTTCATGTTGCGCTCACTCGTTGTCATGACATTTTTGACAATTTCGAAAAAACGCGTGTCGACCGGGAAACAACATTCTCTTGATCGTCGTGATCAATTGTTGGATTAATACTCAGCCAATAGCTTCCCATATCCATTAATTTTTTCGTTTACACCCATGGTGCGTAAACATTGCCAGAAGGTAGCTAAATTACTGCTTACTACAGGCACGCCGAAATCTGTCTCCATAATATCAATGATTTCGATCGTCCTTGTATTTCCGCAGCTCAAAAGAATTGCATCAGCACCCTTCACAAATGCTTTCTTAGCCAATCGATAGAAGTATGCAGGGGGAGCATCCGATATCTCGCTAACCGCCTTCCAGTATCCCTCACTGATGTGGGACAGAACCTCAATGCCATTGTCCCCAAAAAACTTTATCTCCAGTTTATTTATGTCCTCGGGATACGGTGTTACCAGAACGACCTTCTTTGCCTTGAGAGTTTGTAAAGCTCCAATTACCGCACCGACCATTGTGAGCGACGGCAGGCCCGTAATTTCAACCAGTTGTTTTACCAGCTTTCGCTCATATTCCAAGCCTTTTACAAAAGTGCCTGACGTGCAACCATAGGC
>Ga0326728_10014435_pt1 | contig 16773 bp, 13 predicted proteins | sample MB3enrmetagenome_FD_207602 | JGI IMG/M metagenome (GOLD analysis project Ga0326728, IMG submission 207602) | Lab enriched peat soil microbial communities from McLean, Ithaca, NY, United States - MB31MN | ecosystem: Environmental > Terrestrial > Soil > Wetlands > Peat | place: USA: New York...
ATTGCGCCGGCGGTCCTGGCCTACGCCTGGGGTGTATACTTCGTGGATTCCGCGCTCCCCGGGGCGGGGCTGCGGCGCCTGCACGATGTCGGGGCGTTCGTTTCGTTCCTCTTCCTGCTGTGCGGGGCGGCGCGGCTGGCGCGCTTCAACGTGCAAAAAAACCCGGTCCCCAAGAACCCGGGGAAGCCGGACCGCAAGTATTTTGTGGGCATGCCGATTCCGGCGGCGGCGGCGATGGTGGCGGCGGTGGTCTTCGCCTTCGGCGGCGAACCGCTGGCCTGGTGGCCTCTCTCCGCGATCTGGCTGGCCCTGCTGGCGTTGCTGGGCTTTCTGATGGTGAGCACCTGGCGCTACCACAGCTTCAAAGGAATCAGCCTCAGTAAGGCCTACTCGCCGTTGCTCATCGTCCTGCTGGGCGCATTGATCTATGGCGTCTGGAACTACGCCCAGCCCGTGCTGCTGGCGGTGGCCGGCGCTTACGTTGCCAGCGGAATCGTCATTCGCATTGCCGGCATCGTACGCCGCCGGGTTCTGAAAATGCCGCGGCGCGTTCCGCCGCCACAGGAGCACGGCGTTGGTTAATTCCCGCGTTGCCGTTCTGGTGGGCAGCGAATCGCTGCTGGGCCGCGAGATTCGCGACATCGTGGCCAGTTCCGCGCCCGGATTCGACCTGCGCCTGATCGCGGCCGATGGCGAGGAAGCCGGGCGGTTGACCCGCGTCGGCGACGAACCCGTGACGGTGCGCGAGTTGGCCGCCGACAACTTGAGCGGCGCGGACGCCGTATTCCTGGCGGGCTCGCCGGCATCCAGCCGGAAGGCGCTCGAACTGGCCGGCAACCAGGGGACGGCGGTGGTCGACCTCACCTACGCCAACGAGGAACGCGCCGACGCCCGATTGCGGGCGCCGCTGGTGGAATCGCCGGCCGAAGAGGGCTTCGAGGAAACGCGGCTCCACGTGATCGCGCACCCGGCGGCCATAGCGCTGGCGTTGCTGCTGCGCCGGCTGCACACCAACGATCCGATACGGCGCGCCGTGGTTCAGATCTTCGCCCCGGCCAGCGAACAGGGTAAAGAGGGCGTGGAGGAGTTGCAGCAGCAGACCATCAGCCTGCTCTCGTTCAAACCCCTGCCGCACGCGGTGTTCGACACGCAGTTGAGCTTCAACATGCTGGCCCGCTATGGGGACGAGTCGCCGGTCTCGCTGGAAGATACCGAGCTGCGCATCGAACGGCACCTGGCCACCCTGCTGGGTCTCGCCGGCGAAGGCGAGGCCGCGCCCATTCCGTCGCTGCGCGTCGTCCAGGCGCCGGTCTTTCACGGGTACACGTTCAGCGTCTGGGTGCAGTTCGAGGACAGCCCCGACCTGGAAGCCGTGGAAGGCAGCTTGGCGGCGGCGAACATCGAAGTGCGGAGCGGAGAATTCGAGCCCCCCAACAACGTGGGGCAGGCGGGACAGAGCGGAATCGCGGTGGGCGCCATCGCGCCGGACCGCAACGATCCCGATGCCCTGTGGTTGTGGATGGCCGCCGACAACTATCGGCTGGCGGCGGAGAGCGCCGTGGCGGTGGCCCGGCAGTTGTTATGAAACGGATCTCATGAAACGGATTTTCGCGGTACTCATCGCCGGCGGCGCGATCCTGGGCGGCGGCCTTTCGGGCGGCTGCGGATACCACGTCGCCGGCCAGGCCGACCTGATGCCGAAGAGCATCCACACCATCTACATCGAGCCGTTCCATAACGGCGCCCAGCGCACCGACATCACGCGCCTGCTGATGACCGACCTGGCGCGCGAATTCCTCTCGCGCACGCGCTACAAAATGGCGAACGATGCCCGCGAAGCCGACGCGGTGCTGGCCGGCGCGGTAACCAACCTCTCCACCGGCGCCACCACCGCGGACCCGAACACAGGCCGTTCCACGGGCGCGCTGTTGATCCTGCAAATGAACATCTACCTGACCGAGAGGGCCACCGGCAAATCGCTATTCCGGCACGACGGCTACGAATTCCGCGAGCGTTACGAGATCTCCGAGAACCCCACCACCTACTTCGATGAAAGCAGCACGGCTGTGCAGCGCGCCACGCGCGACGCGGCGCGCAGCATTGTCACGGCCATTCTCGAGAATTTCTGATGACGCCCGCCGATTTGCTCGCCCGGATTCAGAAGGGATCGGCGCCGCCCGCGGTGCTGCTGCTCGGTCCCGAGGCTTACGAGCGGCGGCGCCTCAAGGAAGCGTTGCTCGCCACCGTCCCGCCGAACGCCGTGACGCAGCACGACCTCGCCGAGCGGACCCTGGCCGAGGTGGTGGACGACGCGCGGGCGCTGTCGCTGTTCGCTTCCGAGCGCGTGATCTGGGTAGTGAATGCCGAGGCCGCCCTGCCTCGCGGCCGCGCCACCGAAGAGAGCGACGAGGGAGAGTCCTCGGGCGGCACGGCATCGGCGGCATCGGCGGCAGGGACTGGCGAAGCGCCGCTGGCGGCCTACCTGAAGGACCCGTCGCCGGGTGTGGCGCTGGTCTTCGAGGCCATTCGGTTCGATTTCGAAGGCGACGACAAGCGCAAGCAGGAGCGCGTCCGCAAGTTCTACGCCTCGGTCCAGGACGTGGTCGAATTGCGCCGCTTCGCCCCGCACGAAGCTCGCGCGGAGGCCGAATCGCTGGCGCGCCGCGCGGGTTTCCGGCTGGATCGGGCGGCGCTGGACCTGCTGGTGGAAGCGCTGGGGGCCGACATCGCGCACATCTCGGTGGAGATCGAAAAGCTGGCGCTGTACGCCGGTGGTGGGAGTGGACGATATCTCCGCGCTGGTTCCGGACGCCCGATCCACCACCATCTTCGCCCTGGTGAACGCGTTGGGCCGGCGCGATCGCGCGCGATCGCTGGAAATCCTGGATACGCTGACGCGGGAAGGCGAGTACCTGCCGCTGGCCCTGGCATTTCTTTCCACGCAGTTCCGCATGGCGCTGGTGGCGCGCGAGGCGGGCCTCAAGAGCTCGCAGCAGGTTCAGGGATACTTCCAGCGTCTGGGGGTACCGATGTGGGGATCGCGCGCCGACCAGGTCTACCAGACGGTCGCCAAGTTCGGCGCACCGCAACTGGAACGCGCGATGAAGCTGATCTTCGAGGCGGACCGAGGCCTCCGCGACGCGCGGCCGGACGACCGCATCGTCATGGAGCAATTCGTGCTGAAGCTGACCGCGTAGCGGGGCCGGCCCGGCTTACGCCGACAACGCCTTGACCTTGGTGTGCAGGCCCGACTTATAGCGGGCCGCCGTATTCTTCTTGATGATCCCGTTCTTGGCGGAACGGTCGATCAGGGAGAAGGTCTTGGGCAGGAGTTCGGACGCGGCCTTCGCGTCCTTGGAAGCAAGCGCGCGGCGCATCGCGCGGATCCCGTGACGCAGCCGAGTCTTGGCTTGCCGGTTGACTTCGGTGCGCCGCTCGATTTGACGAACCCGCTTCAAGGCGGAGTAGGTGTTTGCCATCTTTGCCGATCTAATCCTTACAGAGTGTCAGAACTTCTAGGATAACGCAGTGGCGGGGTGAGGGGCAAACTTGGCCGGCGATCGGCCGGCGATCGGGCCGCCGCACCAGCCGGCCGCCCTTGGTATGATAGGCGACTGAACATGCCAGATCCGCTATCGGACCTCGCCCCGACATCCGACGCCGCGACCCATTCCATCCGCGTCGAAGTCCTGTCGCGGTATGCGCCCGAGAATTCTCAGCCGCCGCAAGGGGATTGGGTGTTCCAATACACCGTGCGCATCACCAACCAGGGAACCGACACGGTGCAACTCATCAGCCGCCATTGGACCATCACGGATGCGTTGGACCACGTCGAAGAAGTCAGAGGTCTCGGCGTGGTCGGCGAGCAGCCCGTGCTGGCGCCCGGCCAGTCCTTCAAGTATTCGTCGTGGTGCCCCCTCAAGACTCCCACCGGGATGATGCGTGGCACTTACCAGATGGTGCGCTCCGACGGGAGTCAGTTCGATATCGAGATCGCCCCTTTCGGGCTGAGGGCCCGCTACACGGTTCAGTGATCGCGCGCTTGCTAACCTTTTTCGTGTAGCATAGCCTATCTATGTCAAGGCTTCGGACCTGAAGAAGGAGTGCGATGATTCGGCTGCTGGACGAGTTCGTCCCCCATTTGCGCTGGCGCCACGGCTACGGGGAAATCGTCGTCCGCGACGTCGCCAGCGGGCACCCGCTTCCCGAATCCGGCGTTCTCGCCGGATGGCGCGTGCAGCCATTCGTCTCGTTTAGTTGGTGAGCGGCGGATTCGCGGCCCTCAGGCGAAGATTTCTTCCAAGGGCACCAAAATGGCCGGGCTCTCGGTACGCAATTCCGCAACCTGGCGCATTTCACCGGGCGTGCACTGCCAGGCCTGCCGCGTTTTGGGATCGAGGATCCACACGTACGGCACGCCAAAGGCCAGATAATCCTGCACCCGCTCCTGCATCTCGGAAAGGCGGTCGTCGCGGGAAAGGATTTCGATGCAGATGAAGGGAGGCCGGGTCAGAATCTGCTCGTCGGGCTCGGGACCGGCGACCACGCAGATGTCGGGAATCCGGAATCGTGTGGGCGTGACCTGAACGCGCTGTTCGGGAAAAACACGGATATGCCATTCGCGCCGCCGGTTGTGCAAATAAGCGCTCAGCGCCATCTGTAGCGCCGAGTGGTCCCGCTCTCCCATATTGCGCTCCTGGATCATGCCGTCGACATAGTCGCAATCCGGCCGATAGGACGTCGAAAGGTATTCACGGACGCTCACCATTTCTTCAGTCTGCATAAAACACCAAAGCCGGAAACCCTTACAGCGGGAACCTCCGGCTTTCAGAATAGCAAAACTGGCTGCTCGCCTACGCCGTTCGCTTCATGCGTCTCGGCCGGAAAGCTGGAGAGCGGGCCTCGATTCTCCGCATTGCCTCCCGGTCGAAGACCTGTTCTCCACAGGCCGGGCATTCGTGGAAATCCAGCGCCTCAACCAGATACTTCTTGCCCTGGACCGCCCCGGTCCAGTCCCGCCGCACTCGCTCGATTCTTGCACTCCCGCATGACGGGCATCGTGTGATCTGCATAAACACTCTCAACCTAGAGCGCTCGCTTGGATGAGATCAGGAAATAATAGGTCTCAATCCCGGCCTCTCTGACAAGTTTACCCTTGGAATAGACCGCCAGGCCTTCCAAGTTGGAGCTCTGGATCACGTAGAGGTATTCACGGCCGGACCGAAAATGGCTGGTTGAGCGCAGCCTCTTGTAGATGGCTACGGCATTCAGAATCGACTCGGCTACGTCGAGTTCCGTCAGTCCGTCGCATTCCATTTCCAGCCGCGCCTTCGCGCTGAAGGCGTACTGGCCGGCCAACACCGCCTCACAACACAAAAGGCCGGCAGCCGCGCCGTGAGCGCCGCTACCAGCCTTCCGAATCCAAAACGGTCTGTCCGCCGGCCCTACTCCGCCAGCGACTCTTCCCCGGTATCTTCGGGGAGCCCACCGGTGTATTGCAGCCGGGTCTCCTCGTCGTAACCGGGAACGGCGTCGAGCGACGGCTCGGCCACCGGTTCTTCCACTACGTCCTCGCCCGCGATCTTCACCTGGCGGTAATACTCCATGCCGGTGCCGGCCGGGACCAGGCGGCCCATGATGACGTTTTCCTTGAGGCCGCGCAGGTAGTCCACCTTGCCGTTGATGGCGGCTTCGGTGAGCACGCGCGTGGTCTCCTGGAACGACGCCGCGGAAATGAACGAATCGGTGGACAGCGACGCCTTGGTGATGCCCAGCAGCATGGCCTTGCCCTGCGCCGGACGGCCGCCGGCTTCCGAGGTCTTGAGGTTTTCGGCGCGGAACTTGAACTTGTCCACCACCTCTTCGGGCAGGAACTCGGTGTCGCCGATGTCCTCCACCTTCACCCAACGCATCATCTGGCGCGAAATGACTTCCAGGTGCTTGTCGTTGATGTTGACGCCCTGCAGGCGGTAGACCTCCTGGATTTCGTTGACCAGGTACTTCTGCAGCTCCTTCTCGCCCAGCACGTCCAGAATGTCGTGCGGATTGCGCGGGCCGTCCATGAGCGGCTCGCCGGCCTTCACGCGCTCGCCCTCCTGCACGTTGATGTGCACGCCGCGCGGGAGGGAGTATTCGCGCTGCTCGCCATCGTCGCCGATGACGAAGATCTTGCGCTGCCCCTTGGTCACTTCGCCGTACTTCACCACGCCGTTGATCTCCGCGATGATGGCCGTCTCGCGCGGCTTGCGCGCTTCGAACAGCTCCACCACGCGCGGCAGACCGCCGGTGATGTCCTTGGTCTTGGTGGTTTCGCGCGGGATCTTGGCCAGCACGTCGCCGGCGTGCACCTCTTCGCCGTCGTGAACCATCAAGTGGGCGTGCGTCGGCATCAGGTATTTCTTGGCTTCCGACCGCGAGCCCGCGGCGCCTTCCGGCCGCACCACGAGCTGGGGCTGCCGCTTTTCGTCGGGCGAATCGGTCACCACCAGTTGCGACATGCCGGTGACTTCGTCCACCTGCTCCTGCATGGTCAGCCCGTCCACCAGGTCCTTGAAGTGCACCACGCCGGAAACTTCCGTAAGAATCGAGAAGGTGTACGGATCCCACGACAGCAGGACCTGGTTGCTCTTCACCGGAGCGCCGGCGTCCACCGTCACGCGGGCGCCGTACACCACCTGGTAGCGTTCCTTCTCGCGGCCCTTGTCGTCCACCACGGCCATGATTCCGTTGCGGTTCATGGCGATCAGCTCGCCGGTCTTGCTGCGCACCGTCTGAATCCCGATATAGCGCGCGAAACCGTCGCTCTTGGCCTCCTGCGTGGACTGTTCGCTGATGCGCGACGCCGTGCCGCCGATGTGGAACGTGCGCATGGTCAACTGCGTTCCGGGCTCGCCGATGGACTGCGCCGCGATCACGCCGACCGCTTCGCCGCGTTCCACCAAGCGGCCGGTGGCCAGGTTGCGGCCGTAGCACGCCACGCAGACGCCGCGCTTGGATTCGCAGGTGAGCACGGAGCGGATCTTGACGCGTTCGATGCCGGCCGCCTGAATGGCCGCCGCCAGGTCTTCGGTGATTTCGTTGTTGATGCCGACGATGATGTTGCCTTCGTAATCCTTCTGGTCTTCGAGCGCCACGCGGCCCACGATGCGGTCGCGCAACGGCTCGATGATTTCGCCGCTCTCGATGATCGGCTCCACGTAGATGCCTTCGGTGGTGCCGCAATCCTGCTCTGTGACGATGACGTCCTGCGCCACGTCCACCAGGCGGCGCGTCAGGTAGCCGGAATCGGCCGTCTTCAGGGCGGTATCGGCCAGACCCTTGCGGGCGCCGTGGGTGGAGATGAAGTACTCGAGCACGTTGAGGCCTTCGCGGAAGTTGGCCGTGATGGGGGTCTCGATGATCTCGCCCGAGGGCTTGGCCATGAGGCCGCGCATGCCGGACAACTGGCGGATCTGCTGCTTCGATCCGCGCGCGCCGCTGTCGGCCATGATGTAAATGGGGTTGAGGTAGCGGCCGGTGCGGTCGTCCTCTTCCATGGCCTGGAACATTTCGTCGGACACCTTTTCGGTGACCTTGGACCAGATTTCGATGATCTTGTTGTAGCGTTCGCCGTGGGTGATGGCGCCGTCCTGATACTGGTTTTCGACGGCCACCACTTCCTTATCGGCCTCGGCCACCAGGGCGGCCTTCTCGCCGGGGACCACCATGTCGTCGATGCCGATGGAGATGCCGGCGCGGGTGGCGTACAGGAAGCCCAGTGCCTTCACCTCGTCGAGCATCTGCACGGTGACCTGCAGGCCGAACTTGAGGTAGCAATACTGCACCAGTTGCCCCAGGCCCTTCTTCTTCAGAAGGCCGTTGATGAAGGGCATGTCCTGCGGGAGGCTGTCGTTGAGAATCACCCGGCCGACGGTGGTCTCCATGTACTGCTTGATGAACTCGATCGGCTCGGTGTGCAGGATGTTCTGGTTGTCGAAGGCGTGCACCAGGTCGATCACGCGGCCGGTATGGCGCAGCTTGATGGGCGTGAGGGTTCCCACTTCGCCCATTTCGAGCGCGATCAGCACGTCGTCGGTGGAAGCGAAGGTGCGGCCCTCGCCCTTGGCGCCGGGACGCGCCTTGGTCAGGTAGTAGCAGCCCAGCACCATGTCCTGGGTGGGAATGGCGATGGGGGCGCCGTGCGCCGGCGACAGAATGTTGTTGGACGAAAGCATCAGCGTGGAGGCTTCAATCTGCGCCTCGGGCGACAGCGGAATGTGCACGGCCATCTGGTCGCCGTCGAAATCGGCGTTGAAGGCGGTGCAAACCAGCGGATGGATCTTGATGGCCTTGCCCTCCACCAGCACCGGTTCGAAGGCCTGGATGCCCAGGCGGTGCAAGGTGGGCGCGCGGTTCAGCAGAATGGGGTGGTCCTTGATGACCTCTTCCAGGATGTCCCAAACCACCGGGTCCTGCTGCTCGACTAATTCTTTCGCTTGTTTAATGGTGGTGCAATGGCCGCGCTGTTCCAGGCGATGATAGATGAACGGCTTGAACAACTCCAGGGCCATCTTTTTGGGAAGGCCGCACTGGTTCAGGCGCAGGTCCGGGCCCACCACGATGACGGAGCGGCCGGAGTAGTCCACGCGCTTGCCGAGCAGGTTCTGGCGGAAGCGGCCCTGCTTGCCCTTGAGGGTGTCGGAGAGGGATTTCAGCGGGCGATTGTTGGCGCCGCGCAGCACGCGGCCGCGGCGGCCGTTATCGAACAGCGCGTCCACGGCTTCCTGCAGCATGCGCTTTTCGTTGCGCACGATGACGTCGGGGGCGTGCAGCTCGATCAGCTTCTTGAGCCGGTTGTTGCGGTTGATCACGCGGCGGTACAGGTCGTTGAGATCGGAGGTGGCGAAACGGCCGCCATCCAGAGGCACCAGCGGGCGCAGTTCCGGCGGAATCACCGGGATCACGTCCAGAATCATCCACTCGGGCTTGTTGCCCGACTTGCGGAAGGATTCCACCACGCGCAGCCGCTTGGCGTATTTCAGCTTCTTCTGCACCGATTGCTCGGTCTTCATGCGCTCGCGAATTTCTTCGCTGAGCTGTTCCACGTCGACCTTCTTGAGCAGTTCCTTGATTCCCTCGGCGCCCATCATGGCGATGAAACGGCCGGGGAATTCCTGGTCGAGCTGGCGCTTGCGCTCGTCGGTGATGACTTCGCCGCGGTTCAGAACCTCGGTATCGCCGGGATCCACCACCACGTAGGCCTCGAAATACAGCACCCGCTCCAGCTCGCGCAGGGTGATGTCCAGCAGGTGGCCGATGCGGGACGGCAGCCCTTTGAAGAACCAGACGTGCGAGCACGGGCTGGCCAGCTCGATGTGGCCCAGGCGCTCGCGGCGCACGCGCGCCAGCGTGACTTCCACGCCGCACTTGTCGCACACCACGCCGCGGTGCTTCATGCGCTTGTACTTGCCGCAGAGGCACTCCCAATCCTGGGTGGGGCCGAAAATGCGGGCGCAGAAGAGACCGTCGCGTTCGGGTTTGAAGGTCCGGTAGTTGATGGTCTCCGGCTTGGTGACTTCGCCATGTGACCAACTCCGGATCTTTTCCGGAGAAGCCAGGGAGATGCGGATGGAATCGAAGTCCGCGATCAAATTCGCTCGATCGTATGGTGAAGATCTCAAAATGGCCTCCAGTTCAAAAGCCTTAAGCCAACAGCCGTCAGCCATCAGCCGGCCCGGTTTGGGCTGAAGGCTGACGGCTGAAGGCTGACGGCTGGTTTCAGTCCGCCGCCAGCGCCATATCCGGCACTTCCCGCGGCTTCTTCATCAGCTCCACATCCAGACACAGCGACTGCAGCTCGCGAATCAGCACGTTGAAGGACTCGGGAACGCCCGGCTCGATGGCCGCTTCGCCCTTCACGATGGCCTCGTAAATCTTGGCGCGGCCATACACGTCGTCCGATTTCGCCGTCAGCAACTCCTGCAGGATGTAGGCGGCGCCGTAGGCTTCCAGCGCCCACACTTCCATTTCTCCGAAACGCTGTCCGCCGAACTGCGCCTTGCCGCCCAAGGGCTGCTGGGTGATCAGCGAGTACGGTCCGATGGACCGCGCGTGGATCTTGTCGTCCACCAGGTGGGAGAGCTTCATCATGTAAATAAAGCCCACCGTCACCGGCTGTTCGAACTCGGTGCCGGTCATGCCATCGAACAACTTGGTTTTGCCCGAGCTGGGGAGACCGGCGTCGGCCAGCGCTTTCTTGATTTCGCGCTCCGTGGCGCCGTCGAACACCGGGGTGGCGAACTGCACGCCCAGCGCCTGGGCGGCCCATCCCAGGTGGGTTTCCAGAATCTGCCCCACGTTCATGCGCGAAGGCACGCCCAGCGGGTTGAGCACGATTTCCACGGGCGTCCCATCCGGCAGGTACGGCATATCCTCCTCCGGAAGGATGCGCGCGATCACGCCCTTGTTGCCGTGGCGGCCGGCCATCTTGTCGCCCACCGAAAGCTTGCGCTTCATGGCGATGTAGACCTTGACCAGCTTGATTACGCCCGGGGGGAGTTCGTCGCCCTTGCGCAGCTTGCCGATCTTCTCGTCGGTGATCTTTTCGAGCACCGCGATCTGGCGCGAGGTCATCTCTTCGATTTCGTCGATCTGCTCGTTCAGCCGCGGGTCCTTGTTGGCCAGGCGCATGCGCTTCAGATCGCGCGACTTCATCTTCTCGATCAGCTCGCGCGTCAGCTCGGTATCCTTGGAGAGCAGGCGCTTGTTGGTCTTTTCGTCGTGCAGGTCGGCCAGCAGCTTCTTGCCTTCCAGCAGATTGCTGAGCCGCTTGGCGCGCTCGTCGGTGAGGATGCGGATTTCGTCCTGCAGGTTGCGCTGCAGGCGCTGGATCTGCGTCTCCTCGATGTTCTTGCTCCGCTCGTCCTTCTCCTGGCCCTTGCGCGAGAAGATCTTGCAATCCACGATGGTGCCTTCGATACCCGGCGGGCAGTACAGCGACGCGTCCTTCACGTCGCCCGCCTTTTCGCCGAAGATGGCGCGCAGCAGTTTCTCTTCGGGAGTGAGCTGGGTTTCGCCCTTGGGAGTCACTTTGCCCACCAGGATGTCGCCCGGCTTGACCGTGGCTCCGATGCGGATGATGCCGCTCTCGTCCAGGTTGCGCAGGAAGGAATCGGCGATGTTGGGGATGTCGCGGGTGATTTCTTCCGGCCCCAGCTTGGTGTCGCGCGCCTCGATTTCGAACTCCTCGATGTGGATGGAGGTGTAGTAGTCCTCCTTGACCAGCTTCTCGCTGACCAGGATGGCGTCCTCGAAGTTGTAGCCGCGCCACGGCATGAAGGCCACCAGCACGTTGCGTCCCAGGGCCAGCTCGCCCTCGTCGGTGCACGGACCGTCGGCCAGCACGGTGCCCTTGGGCACGCGCTGCCCCACCTTCACGATGGGCTTCTGGTTGATGCAGGTGTTCTGGTTGCTGCGCTTGAACTTGGTGAGTTGGTAGATGTCCGCGCCCACTTCGCGCGAGAGCTGGCCTTCGTGGGCGGCGCCTTCCACGCGCACGATGATGCGTTCGGAATCCACCGAATCCACCACGCCGGAGCGTTTGCACAGGACCACGGCCCCGGAGTCGCGCGCCGTCACGTGCTCCATGCCGGTGCCCACGTAGGGAGCGTCGGCGCGCAGCAGAGGGACGGCCTGGCGTTGCATGTTCGATCCCATCAGGGCGCGGTTGGCGTCGTCGTTTTCCAGGAAGGGAATCAGGCTGGCGGCCACGCTGACCAGTTGCTTCGGGCTGACGTCGATGTACTCGATTTCCTCCCTCGGCTTGAGCACGAAGTTGCCGGCCTGGCGGGCGTTGGATAGGTCGGGAACGATGCGTCCCTTCTCGTCCAGCGGCACGTTGGCCTGCGCCACCACCCACTTGTCTTCCTCCCACGCCGAGAGGTATTCGCAGTGGGCCTCATATTCGGCCGGCTGCTTCTTGGAGCTGAGCTTGCGGTTCAAGTCGTCGGCCTGCTGGCGCGGTACGATGTCGCCGACCTTGAGGTCCACGTCGCCGGGGTTGAGGACCTTGACTTCGTCGATCACCACCCCCTTGATGACCTTGCGATAGGGGCTTTCGATGAAGCCGTATTCGTTGATGCGCGCGAAGCACGACAGCGACGAAATCAGTCCGATGTTGGGACCTTCCGGGGTTTCGATGGGGCAGATGCGGCCGTAGTGCGTGGGGTGCACGTCGCGCACTTCGAATCCGGCGCGTTCGCGGCTCAGACCGCCCGGTCCGAGGGCCGACAGACGCCGCTTGTGGGTGATTTCCGACAGGGGGTTGGTCTGGTCCATGAACTGCGAAAGCTGGCTCGATCCGAAGAACTCGCGGATGGCCGCCATCACCGGCTTGGCGTTCACCAGGTCGTGCGGCATGGCCGTCGACATTTCCTGGTAGACCGACATTTTTTCCTTGATGGCGCGCTCCATGCGCACCAGGCCGATGCGGAACTGGTTTTCGAGCAGCTCGCCCACCGCGCGCACGCGGCGGTTGCCCAGGTGATCGATATCGTCCACCTGCCCGATGCCTTTGCGCAGCTTCAGCAGGTACTTGATGGTGGCTTTGAAGTCCTCGCCGTCCAGCGTGCGCTTGTCGAGCGACGTGGCGTCGCTCTTATCGTGCAGTTTGATGTTGAACTTCATGCGGCCCACGCGCGAGAAGTCGTACTTGCGGGCGTCGAAGAACATGCCCTGGAACAGTTGGGTGGCGGTATCCAGGGTGGGCGGATCGCCGGGGCGCAGCTTGCGGTAGATTTCGATGAGCGCTTCGTTCTGCGTCTTGCAGCCGGCATCCTTGCGAATGGTGGCGGAGACCACGGTGCCCACGTCGTCGCGCTCGGGGAAGAAGATTTCGAATTCTTCGATTCCGGCTTCCAGCAGCTTGCCCAGCGCGGCGGCGGTGAGCTCGGTATTGGCGTCGATCAGCACTTCGCCGGTCGACATGTCGACCACGTCGGCCACCACGTAGGCGCCTTCCAGGTCGTTGGCCGCGACCTCCGCGTGGGCGATCTTGGCCTTCTGGATTTCCTTGAACAGCGAGGGGGTGATCTTCTTTCCCTGCCCCACCACGGTTTCGCCGCCCTTGCCGGTAATGGGGTAGGACAGCTTCAGTCCGATCAGCCCTTCGTCGACGTTCCACAGCAGTTTCTTGTCGCGGACGCCGATCTTGCTGACGCGGTAGAAGGCGCGCAGAATCTGCTCGTCGGTCTTGAGGCCCAGGGCGCGCAGGAAGACCGAACCGTAGAATTTACGCTTCCGGTCGATACGTACGTACAGGATATTCTTGTTGTCGTACTCGAATTCGACCCAGCTTCCGCGGTACGGAATGATTTTTCCCAGGAAATAGCCCTGCGCCGGAACGCGCTCGAAGAACACGCCCGGGGAACGGTGCAACTGGGACACGATCACGCGCTCGGTGCCGTTGATGATGAACGTCCCGTTGTCGGTCATCAACGGAATTTCGCCGAAGAAGACTTCCTGCTCCTTGATATCGCGGACGCTTTTCTTCTGCGTCTCGGGATCCTTGGAATACACCGTCAGGCGGATGGTGACCTTGAGCGGAGCGGCATAGGTCATGCCGCGCTCCTGGCATTCCTGCATGTCGTATTTCAGTTGCAGGCCCACTGGATCGCCGCACTTGTTGCAGAACGTGACCACGTTCTTATTGAAGGTGCCGCAGTGGTTGCACAGGATGTCGCCGGCGTGGAAGGGATCGGTGCGGATGGTGGCGCCGCAACTGCGGCAGGTGGACCGCAGATGGTGCAATCCTTTAAGATTGCCGCACTTGCACTCCCAATTGCCGATCGAGTAATCCACAAATTCCAGTTCGCTCACCCCGCGAAAATCGGAGATGGGAAACACCGAGTTGAATACCGTCTGCAAGCCGATGTCTTCGCGCTCGTTGGGCAGAAGATCCATCTGCAGAAAGCGCTCGTAGGATGTCTTTTGAACTTCGATCAGGTTGGGAATCGGAATGGAAGTTTTGATCTTGGAGAAATCCACTCGCTCGCGCGCGGCGGCGTTTAGTTGCGTATCCATTCGTTAATACTCCTGACGGCGGACCAGCCAACGCAGAAACTGCGTTCAACAGCACAAAGCCAACGGCGCACCGGAAGTGGGCAACACACGGTGCGCCGAGAGACGAAACCTGGGCAGGAATCGAACAGGCGCCGGGGAACTGGTGGGGATGAAGACCGGCTTGGGGAAACTACGGAGACACCAACCCTGTACCACTGCCATAGGCATGGAAGCGCACAAAAATCCCCTCTGTGCAGTTCCGCCCGGCCTGCAATTGAAGTACCAGGATTTGGGAATCACGTTCACCAATTGGGATCGAGTCCGGCTGAATCGAAAGCCCAACTACTTATGCTAACAGGACGTAGGCCTCGCGTCAAACCCCAAGAGCCTTCAGCCATCGGCCGTCAGCTCTCAACCCGCTACATCCGGCTGAAAGCTGCAGCCCCATTTCACTCCCCAAAGCACACCCAAAACCAACCCTTCCAGCCGCGGGCCGCCAGCGCTCACTGCCCGCGCAGGCCGATGGCCGACGGCTGAAGGCTGCTGGCTTACTTGACTTCGACGGTCGCGCCCGCGTCCACAAACTTCTTCTTGATGGCCTCGGCTTCGTCCTTGCTGACGCCTTCTTTGACCGGCTTGGGAGCGCCATCCACCAGGTCCTTGGCTTCCTTCAAGCCCAGGCTGGTGACTTCACGGACGGCCTTGATCACGTTGATCTTATTGGCGCCGACCGCGGCCAGAACCACAGTGAACTCGGTCTTCTCTTCAGCCGCCGGAGCAGCCGCCGCGCCGGCCGCCGCACCGGCCGCCGCTACCGGGGCAGCCGCAGCCGCCGACACGCCGAGCTTCTCCTCGAGCACCTTGACGAGCTGAGAAGCCTCCAGTAAAGTCAGCCCTTGAATCTGTTCCGCAATTGCGTTGATGTCCGCCATTTCTCTTCAAACTCCTTCAATAATCAAAAAAATCGGCAATCCAAAAACGTCGAGCGATTCGGGACCGCCTGCACCAGCCCCGGACCCGCCAAAACCGTTACGCTCCGAACTTGTTCTCTTTCACACCCTGGTCGACTACCACCGCCAGGCTGCGGCCCACTGCGTTGATCGTCCCGAGCAGCCGCTCGGCCGGAGCGTTGATCACGTACAGCAACTTGGCAAAGATCTGTTCCTTGGACGGCAGGGACGCCAAGTCCTGGATCGACTTCACGTCGATCGCCCGGCCTTCCACCAGGCCCGCCTTGAACGTAAAGGCCGGATTGGCCTTGGCGTACGCGGTGAGGGCCTTGGCCAGAGCCACCGGATCGTTGGTGGTATACGCCACCGAGGTCATCCCGCGCAGCCCCTTCAGCACCTGCTCGGCCGGAGTTCCCTCGGATGCCTTGTCCGCCAGGTTGTTCTTCACCACGCGGTACGTCGCACCCGCGCCCCGCACCGCCTTGCGCAGCTCGAAATCCTGCGCCACGCGCAACTTCTCGTAGCCCGTGACGAACAGGTTCCGCACCCGCTCCAGGTCGCTGTGCAAAGACTCGATATCTCGCTTCTTGTCTTCCTTCTTTTTCATGGAAACACCTGTACGGTTCTAGACTGCCGCGGCCTTTGTGCTGAACGGGGCTGTGTCGACGGACACCCCCGGCCCCATGGTGGAGCAGATGGTGGCGTTCTTCACATATTTGCCTTTGGCTACCGCCGGCTTGGCCTTGATCACCGCCGAAATCAGGCTGGCGGCATTCTCCACCAGCGCCGGGGCTGCAAAACTGAGTTTGCCCACCGGAGCGTGGATGATGCCCGTCTTGTCGACGCGGAACTCCACCTTACCGGCCTTGATTTCCTTGAGGGCCTTGACGACATCCACCGTCACCGTGCCCGTCTTGGGGTTGGGCATGAGACCGCGCGGACCAAGCACCTTGCCGAGCTTGCCGACCGAGCGCATCATATCGGGGGTGGCGATCACCGCGTCGAAATCGGTCCAACCTTCCGACTGGATCTTGTTCACCATGTCGTCGCCGCCCACAAAATCGGCCCCCGCTTCGGTGGCTTCGCGCTGCTTGTCGCCGCTGGCGATGACCAGCACTTTCTTGGACTTGCCCAATCCGTTCGGCATGACCACCGTGCCGCGCACCATCTGGTCGGCGTGTTTGGGGTCGACGCCCAGACGCATGTGAATTTCCACCGTCTCGTCGAACTTCGCAAACTTGATTTTCTTGATCAGCGGAACGGCCTCTTCGAGCGGATACTCGCGAGCTTCAACCTGTTTCCGAGCAGCTTGATACTGTTTTCCTGGTTTCTGCGGCATGTTTCCTCATTGGTGCAAGCGGTTCGTCAAAAAAGCAAACGAACCTCCCACTGAGCGTTCAAAAGGGTCAGCAAGTAGTGTACCAAATGGCGACGGGATGTGTCTACCCCAGGATTTACGTAACCCGGAGATGGGGTTGCTGCATCTTAACATACAATGGCTAGCCTTCGACTGGTACTCGGATGGGCAGCGTTGTGCGCCGCCGCCTTCGCACAGGACGCTAACCCCCAGCCGCCCAGTGAGATACCGGCCCAGCCCATGGAAGACAAACGGATTTACGGGGTTCTCCCCAACAACCGCATGACCGAGAACTCCGCGCCTTTTCATCCCATCACCGCCAAAGAGAAGATCAGCATCGCATTCAAGGATTCCTTCGATTACCCGGTCTATCCCACTTCGGGATTGTTCGCGGTGCTCTACCAGCTCGAAAACCAGAATCCGTCGTTC
>Ga0326728_10014436_pt1 | contig 16773 bp, 10 predicted proteins | sample MB3enrmetagenome_FD_207602 | JGI IMG/M metagenome (GOLD analysis project Ga0326728, IMG submission 207602) | Lab enriched peat soil microbial communities from McLean, Ithaca, NY, United States - MB31MN | ecosystem: Environmental > Terrestrial > Soil > Wetlands > Peat | place: USA: New York...
AAAAGGAAACTTATCACCATGGCGACCTGCGGCGGGCTCTGATCCAGGGCGGGCTCTCACTCCTCGCTCGCGAGGGACTCGCGGGCTTCTCGCTCCGCGCCCTCGCCCAGGAATTGGGCGTGAGCCACGCGGCGCCCTACCGCCATTTCGCCTCGCGCGAAGAGCTTCTGACCGAGATAGTCGCGGAGAGTAGGGAACGTTTCACCCTGGCCCTGCGCTCGAGCGTCGAGCGCTCCGAGGCTGCAGGGAGGGAGAAGCTCTTCGTCCTCGGGGAGGCCTATGTCCGCTTCTTCCTGGACAATCCGGAGATATTGAGCCTTTTCAACCTCTTGCCCGGACAGCTCACTGCGGAGGGAGAGGGACTCAAGCGAATACTCGGCGGCTGCTCGGACCCCGATCCCGACGGCGCAGAGCCCCAGCTTATGAGCGACCCCGCCTTCATGGTGCTCCGGCAGACGGCATTGGCTTTCCTGGACAGCTTCCCCGGCCTCTCGGAGCGCGACGTCCTCCTGGGCTACTGGGCGAAGGTCCACGGCCTGGCGAGCATCCTCGCCTCCCAACCGAACTACTTCGCGCCCGAGAACCTCGAGTCCGGCCTCAGACGAGTGATCAGGCAAGCGTTCTAGCATAATTCGTGGAGGTCCCACCTCGCGCATTGGCGCCAATAACATAACGTGCTAAAATCCCAGCCAGTAACGCGCTCGCGAAGAGGGCGCGCCGCAAGGAGACAAAAGATGATCGAGCGAGCAAGGCCAGAGCATAAGAGACAGCGTAAAGCGGCGATAACCCTCCTAATAGCCTTTTCCACGCTCACGCTCATCGTGGCCTGTGCTGGTTCTCCGCCGCCCGCCCAGGCGGCGGCTCCTGCGGCGAAGGCTGATAAACTGGACCTGGCCCAGCTCATCGCCTCCGGCAACACCGGAGGGATCAAGACCTACTTCGCGAACCAGGAGCAGCTCAACACCCCAGACTCCGAGGGTTACTATCCTCTGCATCGCGCAGTAGACAAGGACTCGCCCGAGATCACGGCCCTCCTCCTGGCCCTGGGAGCGAAGCCCGACGTACGAGATCAGGCGGGGAAGTCTCCGTTGCTGCATGCCGTCGACGGAGGATATGCCGACTGCGCCAAAGTCCTCGCGGGCCAAGGAGCCGATCTCTTCCTGGCCGACACCAAGGGCATAACGGCCGCAGATTCGGCCCTGGCGCGTGGCGGCGACATGATAAATGCCGTCTTCAACGAGAAAAACGTAAACAACCACAACGCCAAAGGGAAATCCGCTCTTCATCTCGCGGCCGACGGCCTCTATGTCGATGCGGTCAATCGCTTTTTGGCTATAGGCGCCGATCCGACGCAAAAGGACACCGATGGTCATACGCCCCTCGATATGGCTTTCCTGCATCCGGATCGGATAGAGGCTGCCCAGATAGCCGAGGCCTTGGTCCTTAAGGGCTCGACCACTCAATACGAAAGCTTCACTTGGTTCGTCCAGGCCGCGAAGGCTGTCGACTACAATTCCGTGCGCTTCACCGAGGGATCGACGCCGCTGCACGAGGCCGTTTCCTCGAAGAGTAAGGGCTTCACGCTCTTTCTCCTCTCTCGCAAGGCCGCGCCCAACGCGCACGACTCGGCAGGTAACACGCCCCTCCACGTCGCAATCCGCGAAGGCTGGCTGGAGGGCGCCGAGATGCTTCTCAAGGCTGGGGCCGACCCCAACGCGCGAGATGGCTTCGACAACACGCCGCTGCATATTGCCATGCCCCAGGGGGCTCAGACTGGTGGCGTAAGCCTGCTTCTCAAGTACAAGGCCGATCTCTCGCTCAAAGACCGCAACGGCAATACACCGCTCCACGTAGCAGTGCAGCTAGGATACCCGGTAGCCATCATTCAGGAGCTTATCGACGCCAAGGCTCCGGTCAACGTGGCGAATGCTACGGGCGACACCGCGCTCATGCTGGCGCTTCGGGGAAAACGCTATGACTACACCAAGCCCCTTCAGGACGCGGGCGCCGATATCTTCCTCGTAAACGCCAAGGGCGAGAGCGCCCTCTCGATAGCGATCGCCCAGGGAAGCGCCGCGCTGGACGCCATCCTGACGCCGATAACGATAAAGGGTAGGGACAACTACGGCAACAACTGCGTCGCGATCGCCGTAGGGCTCAAGGCAGGCCCTGACGTCATCGCCCTCCTTCTGGCCAAGGGGGCGGACCCCAACTCGAGGAACAACGCCGGCGACACTCCCCTTCACCTGGCCGTGCGGCAGGACCTCCGCGAGCAAGGAGAGGCCCTGCTCCTCGCGAAAGTAGACATCTTCGCGTCCAACGAAAAGGGCGAGACGCCCCTATCCCTCGCGCTGGCCGCCGAGGGAGGGCCCATAGAGTGGATGTTCTCCCCGTCGACCGTGGTCCTCAAGGACTCCAACGGGGACACGATCCTCCACTACGCGGCAAAGCAAGACATTTACAAGGCAATTCCTTTCCTAGTCGGCAAGGGAGCGGCGATCGATGCGGCCGACAACTCGGGCGAGACGCCCCTCCACCAGGCGGTGAAGTCGAACGCGATACACTCCGTACAGACGCTACTCAAGCTTGGCGCCTCCGCTTCGGCGCGCGACGCGATGAGCAACACGCCCCTGCACGACGCCGTGCTCTGGGGATCTCGATCCTGCATGGAAGTATTGATCTCAGGCGGGGCGGCGATAGATCCCCGAGACGCGGCGGGCGAGACGCCCCTCTATCTCGCTGTGCGCAAGAACAACAAGGACACTCTCGAGTTCCTGCTCGGCAAGGGAGCCGACCCGAACGCCCGCGACACCGACGGGGTCTCTCCCCTGGCGGCGGCAGTGAAGATCGGCTCGGGGGACCTGGCGCGGACCCTCCTCGCCGCAGGGGCCGATCCGAACTCCCGTGACGCGATGGGCCGCACGCCCCTCATCGAGGCCATCGACTCGAAGAACTCTGACCTTGCCCAGCTCCTCGTCACCTCGGGCTGCGATATCCTGGCGCGCGATGCCGACGGTGATTCCCCGCTCACGCTGGCGCTCAAGCGAGGGGATCCCATGCTCAAGCTCGTACTGATCCCCAGGACCGCCAACTTGGTCGATCCCAACGGGATTTCCTGCTTACGGACCATCGTCGACTCGAAGGCCCCGCTTCCGGTCGTCGAGCTTGCGCTCGGGGCCGGATCCCGCGTCGACGACCGCGATCGCTACGGCGACACCGTGCTCCATGCCGCGCTGCGAAACGGACAACTAGATGTCGCGGCCCGGTTGATAAAGGCCGGCGCCGACGTCTTCTCGAACAACGCGAACGGCAAATCGCCTGCCTCGATCGCGATGGCGCAGGGAGCCGATTCGATCAAGGCCGTGTTCCTGGCCTCTGGCATAGGGATCAGGGATAAACTGGGCAATACGATTCTGCATTATGCTGCCATGACGAACGACACCAAGACGGCCGAACTGGCCCTCTCGATGGGTGCGGATAGGAGCGCGAAAAACATCGTCGGCGAGACGGCGTCGGACATAGCCGCCAAGCGAGGGTCCGCTGAGCTCGCGGCACTGCTCATGTCGGGGTCCGCCACCGTTCCGGCCGCCGCGCCTGCGGCTACAGCGAATCCCCCTGATACTCAGACAAATCCTGCAAATCCTTAAGCTTCTGAATCGCCTTCTCCTGGATCTGACGTACCCGCTCCCGCGTGATCCCGAGGAGTTTGCCCGTTTCCTCGAGGGTGCGGGGGCCCTCGCCGTTGAGGCCGTAGCGGAGCTTGATGATCATGATCTCGCGCTCTGAAAGATTCTTGAGGACGTCGGATAACGTGTCTTGCAGGGTCATCGAGAAGACTTCCTCGAAGGGCTCGGGCACGCTCTCGTCCTTGATGAGATCGGAGAGATGGGTGACGCTGTCTTCGTCCACCGTGGTGTCGAGGCTAGCCGTCTCCTGGGAGAGCTTCATGATCTCCTTGACCTTCTTGGGCTCCATGCCGAGCTTCTCCGCCAGCTCCTCGGGCCGAGGGTCGCGACCAAGATCCTGCGTGAGCTGCTTGGCGACGAAGTAGCACTTCTTGATCGTATTCAGCATGTGGATGGGTATGCGGATCACGCGGCCCTTGTCCGCCAAGCTTTTTATTATAGCTTGGCGAATCCACCAGGTGCCGTAGGTCGAGAAGCGGCAGCCGCGCGTGTAGTCGAAGCGATCGACCGCTTCGATGAGGCCTATGTTGCCCTCGTCGATAAGGTCCAAAAGCCCCAGGCCGCGGTGCTGATAGTTCTTGGCGATGGATACCACCAAGCGCAGGTTGGACGAAATCATCCGGTTTTTCACCCTGATGAGCTCGGCTATATGCTTGTCCCTGGAGGCTTCGGCGGCGCTCTGATCGGTCGAAAGCGCGCGTAGTTTCTGTATCGCTTCGCCGATCTGCATCTCCTCCTCGGCGGTAAGGAGTGAATAATGCGATATCTGCTTAAGATAGAGCGCGAGCGGATCGATCTCCTTGGCGTGCTTGGGCTTCTTCTTCTTAGATATGTCCGGGACGAGCTTTGTCTTCTTTTTCCTAGGCTGAGAGGACTTCGGAGATACACCGTCGATCATCGACCCCACCTTTCGCGTAATGGCTTAAGTCCAGCGCATATAGAGTGGAAAGCCGTTCCTCAAGATCGCAAAAAAAATGACAAAGTAAGCTTACTAAATACCGTACGAACTGCAAATATTTCTGGGAAAAAAAACGAAATACTTGACCAAAATCGGATAACGTATCAATCACGAGGGGCCTCGGCGGGATCGATCGCCTCCCCGTTCTTGAAAACGAGGAAATAGGCGGCGGGACTACCCTGCTTCGCGTCCATTCCGACCTTGCCGAGCGCCTGTCCGGCCACTACCTTGTCCCCCGCCCGCACCGAGAGGCTGTCATTTCCCCCGTATACATAGATATGCCCCGTCCGAGACAGGACGAAAACGACATTTCCATAGCCACGATATGGCCCCGCCGAGGAGACCGTTCCCGCAGCCACGGCCCGTTCGATAGCGCCCTCTTTAGCCTTGATGACGATGCCGTAGACCTTGCCATCCAGGTAAAGTATCTCCCCCGCACATGGCCATGAAAGAGACTTATTCACAGCTTTGACCGAGGTCTTGACTGCTTCTGGTTCGGTGGGAGAGCTCTTTGCCGCAGGAGCACTCGTCACGGGGGCACTTGCCGCAGGCGCCGCCTGGGCCGCAGGCGCAGGATCGGGGGCCTTGGCACCCGCTGGCAATTCGAGCTTTTCGCCGTACTTGAGAACCGAGCCAGTCGCAAGTTTATTGGCCTTGCGCAGAGCATCGACGCTGACGCCGTAGCTCCGCGCTATGGAAAAAAGCGTATCGCCTTTGGCGACCTTGTAGGAGAGAGAAGTCCCCGCTTCCCCTGTGTCGGCTGCCGAGGCGGCGTTAGCGCCCGAGTTTGCAGCCGTGGCCTTCTCTCCGGGGATGAGAAGCTTCATGCCAAGCTTGAGCCGAGACGGATCGGCAATCGAATTGGCCTTAACGATCGCATCGACGGTGATGCCGTAGGAGCGGGCGACTGAATATAGAGTCTCGCCCTTGGCGAGAACATGGTAGACCGCGTCCGCCTGCGCGAGAGCGGGCAGAGCCAGGCAAAGGAGGAAAACGAGGAGAACAGCCCTCGATAGGCGTCGGCGAGAAACGGAGGAGACACGCATTCCTTCCGAATATCGGAAAAGCAGAGCGATTATTTAGGTAATTGAGGCTAAAGCGAGTATTGAAGGTAAAAGCGGAAAGAGCCCTCGTCCGACGGATCGGAGGCCTTCTCCTCCTCGCCAAGGCTTCCGTCAGCGAGCAAGGGCCAGAGGATACAGCCCGAATACTCGACGCCAAAGGCAAAAGGCGCGGGCAAACGAAGTCCCAACCCGAGCTTCCAACGCACGAGGGCGACATAGTCGTCCTCCGCTCGCTCGTCGAGGCGCTCCGAAACCGCAGCCTCGAACAAGGCTATCTTTCCGAGACGGAACTGAGCTTCAAGGCCTCCGTTCAGCGTCTGCCAGGTTTGGAACTCGGTCGTCTCGTAAGGCAGCCGGTAGCTCAAGGTTACCAGCCAATCGGCGCGATAAAATCGCTCATCGTCCCTGCCGTGGGGATATACACCGCCAAAGCCGAGATCCACCGTGCCCGCTTTGGGATACGAGACGCCGTCTACACGCCTCGACCAATCCCATCCGTAGCCGGCGAACATGAGACCCTTGCCCCAAAAGCCGAGGTCGAAGGACTGGGTTAAAGCCGTCTCATCGCCGCCCGAGCCGCTTGGCCTTAAGTCAGTGTGGCCGTAGTTCGCCCTGCTCCGGAGCCAAATGCCGCTGGGCCCGCCGAAGGCGAAGGCCCCTTCGGCCTGTGCCTGCGCCTCGAAGGGCGAACTCACGAAGCCTCGTTCGCCAGGGCCGAGAGCAATGGGCAGGTAGGCGCGAAGGCTGAGGTACTCGCGTGGCTCGTGAAGGAAGATCCAGCGGATCGCGGCCGCTCGGGCTGCCCGGGCTGCCGCGGGATCGCGGATCTCGCGGTCGACGCTTTTGAAGGCCGCATCGACGGAGAATTCCGCGGAGGAAAGACGGCGATCCGCGAACTCAAGTTTGTCGCGGACGAAGAGCCCCGCTCCCGAGGGAAGCGCCTTTCGGGCGCGCTGGAGGCTCTCTCGTGCATCGGTTAAGGTCCGGCGCTCGGCCTCGAGCTTGTCGCGCAGGGGCGAAAGGCGCTCGGGCTGGCAGGCACTCGGATTGTCCAAGGCCTCGGACTCGCTGCCGAGGAGGGCCTGGGCCTCGTCCGCCACGGCGACAGTCTCGTCCGCCGCTTGGCTTAGCTCTTGCGTCGATTCGTCGGCGGCAAGGGCCGCCTCGGCCTTCTTCACGCGCTCGATTCCCGCTTCGGCTTCGGAAAAGACGGAGGCGATGACCTTCTTGAGCTCGGGGGCCGTGCGCTTGCCCTCGGTCGAAAAGATGCTCGGATCGGATAAAGGAGCTAAGAGATCGAGGGCCGAACGGCATCCATCGGCGGCCATGCCGTATTGCCCGAGGGCTGGCCCCAGCTCGGCAGAGGTCTCGGACCCGGCGGCCGATGCGCGACGGGATTCGGCCTCGTTCGAAACTGCTTCCGCCTTGTCGAGAAGGGCGGTAGCCGCGGCGAGATAAGGGCCACGCTGGACTATACGGAGAGATTCGTCGTCGACCTTGAGCTCGACGAGTGCATTATAGGAAGCTCCCTTATACGAAGAGTCCAGGAGCTCGAAGGATAGGCCGGCAGGTGGAGACGAGGCGAAGACCTCGGCGAAGAGCGCATCGAGACCGAGGCCAGAGTACAGTCCGTTCAGCGCCGCTGTGCGAGCCGCCGATTCGGCTTCCCGCGCGGTGGCCCCGGAGCCTCTAGCCACCGAAACGTAAAGGGAGCCCTGGGCGCGAAAGCCTTCGGGAGGCTTGGAGTCGACAGCTGAAAGGGCTTCAGAAAAAAACGCTAAACAGATAATTATCGCCGCGGCAAGGATGAGGCCATGCTTACCGATTTTCATGCCCGCTAAACCTTGGACTCCGCGTAGAGCCAGGCGCCCGCGTCGTCGATCAGCTTCGAGAGGATGACGATGTGCACCTCGCTCTTGGCGCGCTCGACTTCCTTGCTCCACTTCCCGCTTGAGTAGCTCTTGCGAAGCTTCGCGCGAGCCGCATCGGCTTTGGCCTCGGCAGCTTTGCGTTCATCCTCGCTCGACGCGGCCGCGGCCCCCACGGAGCCGAGGAGATAGGCCGCCAGGAGGCAAAGGATAGGGTCGCGGGATCGCAGTCCCTCTTCGAGGAAGGGCTGCGCCTCTCCAAATTTCTTCTGAAGCACGAGACTGAAGCCATAATCGAAGCGAAGCCAGTCGCGGGACTCGACGCCCTTGGCATCCAGGTACTTCGAGAAAAAAGCCTCGGCTTCTTCTGAACGGTTGCGCAGAAGGCGGGTGACGCCGAAGAGAAGGGCGTTCTTGCGCAAAATGGCCGGCTTTTTAGTCTCGAGCTCGGATTCGAGGGCCTCGATGCCGGCAATATCCGATTGGAGGAGATATGCGTTGACGAGGAGCCGGACGCGGCTTGAGGTGAAACGGGAGCGAGGGAACATGAGGCCGACAAGGTGAGCGGAGAGCTCGCCCCAGTCCTCGCGCTCGACGAGGGAGAACGTCTTCCGGTTCGCGAGGAAGAAGGCGTTGAGCCCGGCTATGAGGACGAGGAAGACGAGGGCGAGGTACCAATTCCCTTTCCAAAAGGCGAGGGAGGACTCGGGGCCGAGGAGGAAAAGAGGGAGGAGAAAGACAAAAAGGAAGGAAGTCAGGATGACGACGTTGAAAAGGATAAAAATAGTCCTAAATTTCATGCGACGCCGCTCCTATAATTAAGATAAGATGAAAAGTAGTATATTCTGGCGACGCATTACTTGCTAGAGTCAGGGGAAACACGGACATGGCAATGAACAGCGTAGCCCTAAAAGACCTGAAGCCTAAGAGCTTCTTCTCCAAACCGCTCTTCCTCGACGAAGGGTTCGTCCTTCTCGCGCCGGAAACACCCGTCGACGAGGGCCTCATCAAGCGGCTCACTCAGTGGGAGTTTCGCGAGTTGCGGACGGACGGCCAGCTTCTCAGCGAAGCGATCTCGGAAGAGCCAAGCTCGGCCGTGGAGGAAGAGAAGGCTGCCCCGATCACGATTCCCGACGGAGTCGGGGATAGAGCAAAAATCGAAAGCGTCCTCGCCTTCTACAACGACTTCACCGTTTACATGGAAGGGCTCTACACCCGCTTCGTTACAAAGACCGAACTCGATTATAAGGAACTTATCGAGCGAATGAAGGATCTCTGCCAGATCGCCGGCGAGAACCGGCGATACCTCCTGCGCGCCCAGTCTCTCGCGCCCCAGCACAGCAACTACCTCGTGTCGCACGCGGTCCGCAGCTCGGTCTACTCGATCGTGCTCGGGGCCACGCTCAAGCTACCCCAATTCAAGCTCATCGAGCTGGGCGCGGCCGCAGCCCTCCACGAGATAGGCATGGTCAGGCTGCCGCCCCAGCTCTATATGGCCGGCCGCGCGCTAACCCCCCAGGAACGCAAGTCGATCACCGCCCACCCGGTGCTCGGCTACAATCTCCTCAAAGAAAAGCAGGTTCCCCTCGCCGTCTGCCTCGCCGCCCTCGAGCACCACGAGAGGATGAACGGCTCGGGCTATCCCCGAGCCCTCACCGGGGAGAAAATATCCCTGTACTCGAAGATCATCATGGTCGCCTGTTCCTACGACGCCGTCACCGCAAACCGCCCCTACAAGGAGGCGAAAGATGGCTACTCCGGCATGGTCGACATCCTCAAGAACGAAGGCAAACAGTACGACGACCTCGTAATCAGAGCCCTCGTCTATAGCCTATCGATCTACCCCATCGGCACCCAGGTCCTCCTCACGAGCGGCAAGAAGGCAGTGGTCATAGACGTGAATCCCGACAATCCTCGCTATCCGATAGTCCAAATCCTGGGCGTGCGCAGCCCCGACGGCAAAGAGCTCGTCGTCCGCACGAGCGAGACGAGCGTTCGCGTTCTCCGCCCCCTATCGAGGGAAGAGCTTCAGGCTGCCACGGCCACGAGCTAGTTTCATCACGCGGAAGCGACCCCCGGATATATGGTCGCTTCCGCGCCGCGATTACTATCGCGAACCCCCTTTCGCCTTCCGACCCTTATGTATAGAATTGCGTCCGAATCCAATCTCAAGGAGACTTGTATGGACTATTCCCCCATGCAGAGCGCGCGTTTCGCTTACGCGCCGAAACTTCCCGCGATTCTCCGCGGGAGCATAGATAAAGTTACAGCCGTCACCGGCAAGGCCGCCGAACCGACCGTCGACCAGGACAGGCTGCGGGCCATGTTCCCCAAGACCTACGGCCTTCCCTCCGTAACTCTCCAGGAGGGCAGCAACACCGCCATCAAGAAAGCCATGAAGATCGGCGTCATCCTCTCCGGCGGCCCTGCCCCCGGCGGCCACAACGTCATCGCGGGGATCTTCGACGGCCTCAAGGCGGCCAATCCCGCCTCCGAGCTCTTCGGCTTCCGCGGCGGCCCGGGAGGCCTGGTCGAGGACAAGTGCATGACGATCGACGCAAAACTTCTCGACGGCTACCGCAACACCGGCGGCTTCGACCTCGTCGGATCGGGCCGCACCAAGATCGAGACGCCCGAGCAGTTCGAGGCGGCCCTCGAGACCGCCAAGCGCCGCAAGCTGGATGCCGTCGTGGTCATCGGCGGCGACGATTCGAACACCAACGCCGCCCTCCTCGCCGAGTTCTTCGCCTCCAAGGGAGCCCCGATCGCCGTGGTCGGCGTGCCCAAGACCATCGACGGCGACCTCAAGAACGAAGTCATCGAGACCTCCTTCGGCTTCGACACCGCAACCAAGGTCTATTCCGAGCTCATCGGCAACATCTGCCGCGACGCTGCCTCGAGCCGCAAGTACTGGCACTTCATCAAGCTCATGGGAAGGTCGGCCTCGCATATCGCCCTCGAGTGCGCCTTCCAGACCAGGCCCAATGTCTGCCTCATCTCCGAGGAAGTCGAGCAGAAGAAGCTCTCCCTCAGCCAGGTGATCGACCAGGTCGTGTCATCCATCGTCGCGCGCGGGAACAAGGGCGAGAACTTCGGCGTCGTCCTCATCCCCGAGGGCCTCATCGAGTTCGTCCCCGAGGTGAAGTTCTTGATCGGCGAGATCAACGACATTCTCGCGGCCACCGAGAACGAGTTCAAGGCGCTCACGAGCTTCGTCGATCACAAGGCTTTCATCCTCGAGCGCCTGACCGAGCCTTCCGCCAAGCTCTTCGAAAGCCTGCCCGAGGGCATCCAGGAGCAGCTGCTCTGGGACCGCGATCCCCACGGCAACGTCCAGGTATCGCGCATCGAGACCGAGAAGCTCATCGTCGAGATGGCCAAGACCAAGCTCAAGGCGCTCGCGGCCGCGGGCTCATACAGGGGCAAGTTCGACTACCAGACCCACTTCTTCGGCTACGAAGGGCGCTGCGGCTTCCCCTCGAATTTCGACGCGGACTACTGCTACTCCCTGGGCTACACGGCCTTCGTGATCGCCTCTTCTGGCCTCACCGGCTATCTTTCCTCGGTGCGCAACCTTACGGCCCCGGCAGACAAGTGGATCGCCGGCGGCGTGCCCCTCGTCTCCATGATGAACATGGAGAGGCGCCATGGATCCGACAAGCCGGTCATCAAGAAGGCCCTGGTCGAGCTGGACGGCGCCCCCTTCAAAGAGTTCGCCTCGAAGCGCGCAGAGTGGGCGGAGCATTCCAACTATCGCCTGCCCGGTCCGATCCAGTACTTCGGCCCCGCCGAGATAGTGGACAGGCCCACGCACACGCTCCTCCTCGAGCATACGGCTAAGTAAAGCCTCCCAAAGGCAACCACGGAGACACGGAGCCAGATGGAGAGCACGGAGAAGAAAAAGGGAATGGAAGAAAGGAATAGACTGACGATGCTATTCCCCTTCTCTTCTCAATATTCAATTCTCTTCGCTCTCCTCCGTGATCTCCTCTCCCCTTCGTGCCTCCGTGGTTCCTCTTCTATCTTTACCTTTGCTTTTCAAGTAAGGTCTCAAGCATGTTCGAGTTTATAAAGCGCCTATTCAAGGGCGAGGACGCCCCTGAGGCGGGCTCCCTTGTAGAGGAGCTATGGCTGGGCGACATGACCGGCCAAAAGTCCGGCCGCTTTCTCGAAGTCGAGGAAGCGGGCTACCGCGCGCACTACGCTCCGGTGGTGAACGAGACCGAGGCGCATCTCGAGCTCGAGCTGAATAAAAACGACCTATTCGCCTGGACCGAGGCCCCCCTCTACCGCCACTCGGACTTCGTGCTCGAAGGCGCCTTCGCGATCGCCGGCGGCGCGCCCTACTCGGCCTGCGGTTTTCTATTCCGCTACCAGGACGAGAATAACTTCTACTCGGTGCTCGTCTCGAACAAGAGCTTCTTCCGCCTTGACGTCGTCTTCGGCGGCAACCCGCGGCCCCTGGTCGCCTGGACCGAGTTGCCCCCGCGCGAGAGTCACGCCGACAGCGAGGAGAGCTACGCTTTCTCGCTGCGCGTGATAGCGAGCGGCGATCATCTGTCAATAATGGTCGACGACGAGTGGGTCGCAGAGGCGGTAGACGAGAGTTTCGACCGGGGCCACATAGCCTTCGCCGGTCAGAATTACAGCGCGACGGAAGACTCTCCTTCGGTCGCGAAATTCGAGCTCCGAAGCTGCATGGTCGAATCTCGACCGGTCGAGGTCGAGACCTGGTATTACCGCTGGAACTATTACATCGTCCCCTCCGACATCGCGAGGCGACATCTCGCCGAGACTTTCTTCGCGATGGACGAGAGCCTCGAAGCCTCAGTCCAGCTGCGTAAGATCGAGAAACATCGGAGCCTCGACGCGGACGAGCTCTTCCTCAAGGCCGAGACCTGCCTGCGCCTCGGGCTCAAGGAAGAGGCGGCTGCCGCCCTCGACTCCTGCCTCGAGCTCGCGCCCGAGCGGAACGACGCCGCCGAGGAGAAGGCCAATCTCCTCTATTTAAGCGGCCGCTACCTCGAGCTTCGCGACGAAGTCGCGAAGCTTCTGACTACTCGCCGTGACAATGCACGGCTCCTCTGCCTCTCCGGCCACGCCAAGTTCAACTTGGGCGACTTTCTCGGAGCCGGAGAGGACTACCACGCCGCTTCCGAGCTCGACCCCGAGCAAGCCTTATTCCGCATGGACGAAGCCCGTGCCTGGGACCAGGCCACGGAGAAGGCAAAGGCCGCCGAGGCATACCTCGCGGCCGCCAGGCTCTTCTCGGCCCAGGAGGCCGACGACGACCTCGCTCTCGCTTTGGGGCGGCTCTCTGCCCTGAGGCCGAAGAGCCTCGAGGTCAAAGAGATCAAGGCGAAAGCCCTCTACCGCGCGGGCAAGAAGGTCGAGGCAGGCAAGCTCCTTTCCGAGCTCGTCGCGAAGGGTAGCGAGGATTCGGCCGTGCACTACACGCTCGGTCTCATCCTCGCCGAGTCGGGCCGTGGCGAAGAAGCCCTCGAGCGTTTCGAGGCAGCCCTCAAGCTCGAGCCCGATTTCCCCCTCTATGCCTTCCGTTACGCCGAGCGGCTTTTTCTCCTCGGCCGGGACGCGAAAGCCGCGATAGACCGCGCCCTGGAGCTCACGACCACTGCGGACGCGACTGCCGCCTGGGTCCGCAACCTCGCGGGGCAGGAGGCCCTTGCCCGCGGCGAACTCGAACTGGCGCGTGGCTACCTCGGGGCGGCGCATGCGGCCCTGCCGTCCGAGAGCGCACCCGCCATCAACCTGGCCAGTCTCGAGTCCAAGGAAGGCAAAACCGAGGCGGCTATCGCCATCCTCGCGCTCTTCCCCTCCGACGCCGCTGCGCGCAACCAGGCGGGCAACGCCTACGCGACTGCAGCGGAAACCTCGGCATTTGCCGCTGCAGAAACCGATGAAGAGGCCGCCTCCAAGCGGAACGAACTTCTCGAATCCGCGGTTCGCGAATACCGGGCCGCTACGAACATCGATCCCTCCTCCGGCGAATACCAGACTAACCTAGCCGCCGCCTATATCGAGCTCGAGCGCTACTCCGATGCCGAAGAGCGACTGCGCAAAGCCCTCGACTCGGGCGGTGGCACGCGCGCCCTCCTGCTCGCGGGCAACCTCGCCATGATTTTCGGCGAAGCGTCCAGGGCAGAGGCGGCCTACAGGGTCGGCCTCGAGACCGACCCCACCGACCCGGCCCTTATCGCCGCATTGGGTCGTTGCTACCTTAGCCTGCGCAACCAGGCCAAGGCCGAGGAGATGCTGGGCCGCCTCGACGCTCTCGCCGAACACGACGGCCGACGCTGCGAAGAAGCGGGGTCGCGCGCAAGCAGCCTTCGTACAGAGATACTGGAGGCCACGACGGAGAAGCTCTCCTGTACGAGCTGCGGCAGGGTCTGGCGCGTGCCACGCACGTTGCCCGCCCAAAGTGGCGCGAGCATCAGGGCCATGCCGCCCGACGATTCACCGGCGGGTGCCTGCCCCCGCTGCGATAAGATCTACTGCATCGCCTGCCGTAAGGATTCGCTCGTGGACAGCCGCTTCACATGCCCCGACTGTGGCGTAGCGCTGAAGCTCTCCGACAACAAGCTGCGCTACCTCGTTCGGGAAAGCCTGAAGCGGGCGGCAAAAGGCTAAGAGCCTGTCGGACTTAGGATTGTATTTTTATCGCAGGAGAGGTACTATTTATGGGATTCTCTCTAGTCTCTCGAAATAGGATGAGCTCGTGAAACACCTTCCCTTCTGCGTTCTCCTCGCGGCCCTCTTCCTCGCGGTCGCGTCTGTCTCTGCCGAGGACATCGTCACGGCCTCGCAGTACTTCGGCGAAGTCGCGGATCATTACTCGCAGATAAACGATTACGAGGGGACGATCGCGATCACGACAAGCAAGGAAACCATGCGGGGTACGATCTACTTCAAGACGCCCTCCCTCCTCCGCGTCGATTTTACGAGTCCCCCCGATCAGGTCATCGCCTTCGACGGCCAGACTCTTACGGTATACATCCCCGGCTATAACGCCATTCTTCAACAGGCCTCGGCGGACAAGCCAGGCGCCGGTTCGGCATCCCTCGCTTCGCGCGAGGGGCTCAAGATGCTCAAGCGCAACTACACGGTAGCCTTCGAAACCAGCCCGGTGCCCCAGAGTCTCGATGGCGCCGCGGGAGAGACCGCTGTACGCCTCGTCCTCGGACGCAGCTCCGCGGCGGAGGGCTTCCGCACCATCAAACTCTACGTGACGCCCGACACGAAGCTTATCCGCAGGATCGAGGGCTGGACTATCGCAGGCGACAAGCTCACCTTCGACTTCACCGGCATAAAGACGAACGTTGGAATCCCGGCTTCCCGCTTCGTCTACGACTCGCCGGCTTCGGCCAACGTCTATAACAATTTCCTCTTCAAGTCGGATAATTGAAAGGATACAGGCGAATGATTCCCATCGGAGAGCAGCTGCGCGCGGCGCGCGAACGCAAGGGCCTTTCCCTCGACCGAGTGGCGGATGAAACCAATATCGCCAAGCGATACCTCACCGGCCTCGAGACCGAGGATTTTTCGGTCTTTCCCGGCGATCCTTATGTCATAGGCTTCCTGCGGAACTACGCCGAGTACCTCGGCCTATCCTCCGACGAGCTCGTGAATGCCTACAAGAACATCAAGATCCAAGAGCAACCGATGCCCATCCAGGAACTCATTCCCAAGCGGGGTCCCTCGAAGCTCGCCATCGGGGCGATCGCTATAGGCGCGGTGGCCGTGGTAGCCATCATCCTCGCCATAGCTCTGCCCCGTCATAGTAGGTCGAGCGAGGAACTGGCTACGGCGCATCGCCAAGCGGTCGAGTACCGCGTGGAAGGTACGACCTTCGAAAAGCGGCTCTTCGTCGGAGATTCTCTTCTCGTCACCTACGGCAGCGAAAAGTACAAACTCCTCGTCTCGCGCATCGACGATGCGGTCACCCTTGATACTCCCATAGGCGCGATCCGCCTAATGCTCGGCGAGGAAGGCACGATCGACCTCGACAAGAACAACCAGCCCGAGCTCAAAGTCCTCGTGAGCGACCTCTCCAAGAAGGACGCTTCCAAGGGTGCCATTCTCAGGCTCGAGTACAGCTCTCCCGACGCGGCCCTCGCCGCTTCGGCTCAGGCGCCTGCTCCGGCGAACCCCGACCAGGCCGCTTCTACCGCCGCTCCCGGGACGACGGGCGCCGCCATTCCTGCCGCCCCCGTCGCGACGACATCCTCCGGCAAGCCGGTCGTCCTCTTCGAGGCGGGCAAAAAGACGCCCTACCCCTTCGTCCTCTCCGTGACCTTCCGCGGTCCCTGCATGTTCCGCTACGAGATCGATAAGCGAGACCGCGACGAGCGCTACTACCGTAAGGGCGACAACGTGACCATAAACGCGCAGAATAGCGTCAAGCTCTGGGCCTCCAACGCCCAAGCGGTCAAGCTGACCGTCCAGGCCTCGGGCGGCAAGAGCGCCGACCTCGATTTAGGCGGCGCCGGAGAGATCGCGGTCAAACGTATCGCTTGGAGCCAGGACGGCGGAGCCTGGGTCCTCGGCGCTGCCGAGGTCGATTAAGATCTACTGATGCGCTTTTGGATCGATCGACATGGCTGCGCCAAGAACGACGTCGACGGGGAAGAGATCATCGCGCGCCTCGAGGCGGCGGGCCACTCCTACGTCGACGGCCCCGAGGCTGCCGATCTCGTCATAGTCAATACCTGCGGCTTCATCGAGGACGCCAAGCGCGAGTCGATCGAGGCCGTCGTCTCCCTTAAATCGGCCTATCCCGACAAGCGCGTGCTCGTCGCGGGCTGCCTCGCCCAACGTTACGCAAAAGACCTGGAGCGCGATCTCCCGGAGGCCGATGGCATCGTAGGCAACGCCGACCTCTCGGCCGTGCTCGCCGCAGCCCAGGCCACCGAGGCCGGAAAGCGCCCCGTCATGGTGCCCGAATCGGCGCCCTCCATCGGGACGGTCAGGCGCCAGAGGCGCTTCGATTTCCCGGGCACCGCGCACGTCAAGGCTACCGAGGGCTGCTCCAACCACTGCTCATTCTGCGCCATTCCCCTCATCCGAGGCGAGCTGCATTCGCGGCCCCTCGAAGAAGTGGCTTCCGAATGCGCGGACTTCATATCCCAAGGCGCGCGGGAGATAGTCCTCATCGGCCAGGACCTCGGCTCCTTCGGCCG
>Ga0326728_10014437_pt1 | contig 16771 bp, 17 predicted proteins | sample MB3enrmetagenome_FD_207602 | JGI IMG/M metagenome (GOLD analysis project Ga0326728, IMG submission 207602) | Lab enriched peat soil microbial communities from McLean, Ithaca, NY, United States - MB31MN | ecosystem: Environmental > Terrestrial > Soil > Wetlands > Peat | place: USA: New York...
TCCCCGCCGTACCAGAGATCCTCTTGTCTCTCACGCTTCTTGCGGGTACCCATCGCCATACGTCGATTGTACGGCCTAAACATTTCCGATACCAGATGTTTTACGACTTTAGACCCGGGCTGCTAAGCGCTGACCGCAACTGGCTTTGCGGGAGTTATCAGACGTTCAATGCCGGCGGCAGCGTACACCTCGGCTTCGTCGAGGGTTTCCCGGGCAAGCAGTTGTTCGACGATGCGATCCAGCTTGTTGCGGTTCTCTGTCAGGAGCCGGCGCGCCTCGGCGTAGCACTCGTCTGTGATGCGGCGAACCTCTTCGTCAACGGCGTTAAGCGTCTCCTCGGAGATTCCCCCCATCCTGGGATCGCCCTCCGCGGGCAAGACCAAAAGCTTGCCGATGCGCTCCGACATACCCCAACGGCCGACCATGGAACGCGCGATGCGGGTAACGGCTTGCAAGTCACTCTCGGCGCCGGTAGTCGCTATATTGAATACCTCCTGCTCCGCGGCCATGCCACCCAGCGCTCCAATGATCCGGCCCCGAAGGTAGCGTTCGTCGTAGCCATAGCGATCTTCTTCCGGAGCGGAAAAGGTGACGCCCAGGGCACGGCCTCGCGGAATAATGGACACCTTGCGAACCGGATCCGCTCCCGGTTGCAGCATGCCGAGCAGAGCATGGCCGGCTTCGTGATAGGCAGTTCGTCTCCGATCCTGTTCGGGTATCACGACTTTCCGTGCCGTTCCGAGCTGGACCTTCTCCAGCGATTCCGTGAAGTCCCGCTGAGAGACCACGTCGCGTCCGCGGCGCGCAGCCAGCAGCGCCGCCTCGTTCACAAGGTTGGCGAGATCGGCTCCTGTCATGCCCGGCGTCGAGGCAGCGAGCTGCTCCAGATCCGCATCCGGCGCCAGGGGCACCTTCCGGGTGTGGACCTGAAGGATCGCAACCCGCCCTTTGTGGTCCGGAGGGTGGACCATAATGGTCCGATCAAACCGTCCAGGCCGCAGAAGGGCGGGATCGAGCACGTCCGGTCTGTTGGTAGCCGCGAGCACGACCACGCCTTCGTGCCCGGAGAACCCGTCCATCTCGGTCAGGATCTGATTGAGTGTCTGTTCGCGTTCGTCGTGGCCGCCGATGGCCACTGCGCCGCGCGCGCGCCCGATAGTATCGATCTCGTCAATAAAGATGATTGCTGGCGCGACCTTGCGAGCCTCCGAAAAGAGTTCGCGGACACGGCTGGCGCCCACCCCAACGATCATCTCGATGAACTCAGAAGCGCTGGCGCTGAAGAACGGAACCTTGGCTTCTCCCGCGGTCGCACGCGCCAGGAGCGTCTTGCCGGTGCCAGGCGCTCCGCCCAGCAATACCCCTTTGGGTGGACGCGCACCCAGACGGCGGTACTTGTCCGGGTTACGCAGGAAATCGACGACTTCGTTGATCTCCGCCTTGACCTCGTCGATACCCGCGACATCCTCGAAGGTGGCACGAACCGTCTCTGGGTCGACCGGCTTGCGCTGGCCGCCACCGAAAAGGCCGCCGTCCTGGCGCTTGAAGAGCCACGCATAGAAGAAAACCATGACCAGGAAGGGCGCAATCGACATCAACAAATTGGTGAGCGGGCCCCGCTGCTCGACCAGGGGCGTGGCCCTCACGGTCGTATTGCTAGCAGCGAGTTCGCTCAGCAGGTCGTCGGCGGCGAAAGTCGGCCGCTCGGTCGTGAACTGCTGATAAGTGTCGCCCTGCTGTTTTCCGGGCAAAGGCGCACGTTTCCGGAGCGCACCCTGAATCGTATTACCACGGGCGAACACCTCGCTGACGTTCTTGTTCGCTACCTCAGCTTTGAACTCGGTGTACGGAATGCTCTGCGGCCCGCCCATCCGGTCCTGCAGCGTCAGCAAACCGAAGAACAGAGCATAACTCAGCACAAACGTTACTATCTCGATCCAGCGCGGCCGGCGGTTTGGGGGCTCTCCTTCCGGAAGCCCTTCCGTCCGCCACGGCCGCGGCGGCCGTTGCTCGGGTGACCGCTCCTCGCCCTGAGGGACGGTCCGTTCCGCAGTTTCTTTCGCAACAGTTTCTTTCGCAACCATGACAACCTCCTTCGAACGGACAGCCTGCTTAACGCTCGTTGCATTGACGCGTGGCCTGGTCACGCGGCCTCCCGGTCCTCGTCAACGCGCAGCCCCCAAAGCGGGACGGCAGCTTGCGCGGCCTCGCGCCGCTCGATGAACTCCTGGCAGCCAACACAGTGCGATGCCCAGGGTATCGTGTCCAGCCGTTTGAGGCTGATCGGCTCGCCGCATTCTACACAGGCGCCATACACGCCTTCCGACATAGCCCGAAGCGCCGCATCCACGTCCGACAGGACCTGGGACAGCCACTGGACTGTCAATGCCGCTTCGTCCCGCTGGTTCATGCTCTGAACCTGATCGATCGGGTCGCTTCCGTTTTCGTCAACCGTTAGCCCGCCGGTTTGAGCGCGGATCGCGCGCACGAGTTTGTGCCGCTTCACTTCCAGCGCGGCCTTGAAATGCATCATCTGAGTCTTTGTCATCTTGTTGCTCCTTTATCGCCTGGAGTGGGCCGCATAAGACACCGCATTCCGGGTTCCAAACTGTGGACCTCTAAACCACGACAACCGGGCAGCTTGCCAAGCGCGTCAGCTTGAAAGGCAGGCTGTGCAAACGCGCGATCTCGTCCCTCGACCGGCTGCGGCCCATCACTATAAGGTCCGATTTCAGGCCTGCGGAAGCGATAGTGACCGCGCTGGCCACGTCACCGGTGGCCAGTATGATCTGTCCGCTGCCGTCCAACTTCTTCTTGACAGCATCGAGCGTTTCGCGTTCCGGGCGGGTCAGCCAATCCTCTGTTATCCGCCGCTGCTCTTCGCCATCGGAGTTAGCGGCGACGTGGATCACATCGCACGCCGCACTGAATGTATCGGCGAGTCGCATGGCCCAATCCAAGGTTGCACTCTTTGAATCCGACAGCCCAACCGGACAGAGAATTCTTCTGAAGAGCGGGGCCGGACCCCTCTCCTCGTGAAGCGACACCCATACCGGACACGGGGCCGAGCACAGCACTTCGGCTGCCACCGAACCCAGCGCGAAGGTCTCGAATGGTCCCCGAATGTGGCCGGCGATTACGATCAGATCGGCTCTTCTACCTCTCGCAACTTGGTTGATGACTTTCGCCGGAGTTCCCGGTTTGATCAAGTATTCGACCGGCGTGTCTCTGAAATGTCGGTTAAGATATGCTTGCAGATCTTGCACGGACGATCCGCCGGGCTCAAATTGTACGTCGCTCCCGCTGCTTTCGACGACATTGAGAACGATCAGCCCGCATCGGACGTGCCGTGCGATGCTTCGCGCTTGCCGCACCGCCTCCATCGACCTATCCGAGAAATCGACGGGCAACAGTACTGTCTTCATACCAACCATCGCGATCTCCTCTCTGGACAACAGGGCCTCTGCCGGCCAGGACACATTAGCAGCAGTTAGACGGCCGCTGCCGTAACCGAAGCACGGGGATTATGCCGTAGCGCCGACGATAAAGCCCGCTTCAGTTCGTCACGGTCGAACGGCAGCGCCAAAACGTCAAAGCCTCGGAGGTTAAGGACTTCCGCCCACAGCCGTTCATCTGCGTGCCGTGAGACGACGATCATCAACGATTGCTCCGCTTGCGCCTCCTCCAGCAACTCCTTCCAGTAATCGCTGTCTCGCACCTGCACCTCGCATACCACGATTTTTGGATGGTGCCAGCGAATTGCCCTGCGCGCTTCCAGTACGTCGGCACAGGAAACGACGGATTGAGAGAGCAAGCCCGCCACTTCCCGCAGTGTGCGGCATGCGGTTTCGCTTTTCGAAACAAATGCAATCACCGCGTGCCCCCTCGAACGGACATCCCCAGCCGCAAGGCTCGAATCGGTTGAGGCTGTAAGTCCGTCTCGTCAACTGTCGGGGCAAGTGTCGAGACAGATGTCGAAGCCGGCTCGGCCCTGCGGCGCCGCGCCTCTGATATCCCGGAGCGATAATTCAACCTGCTATCACCTCGACTCATCGGCATTGGTCTTACCCACAATTGCGTTTCCTCGGTAGGTGGTCGGGCTGAATCGACTGAATAATATAGGAGTTATAGATCCCCGAAGCTTTCAGGCGAACACCTTTCGTGGCGAGGCGGGTCAGCAGTGCATGGCCATCATCGCCGATTACTGAGACATCCCGCAAAAAAAGGCAGATCGGCTTTCCGTTTGAGCGTGCCTGATCACAGCTCGCCTCCACCGCTTGGATATCGTCGCCCGCGAGCTGTCCGTCGACCGTGATCATCGTGAGTGCGGACTCATCAGCAGTCATAATCCGAATCATTGTTCGGATACCTCTAACAACTCCCGAATGCACGCCGGTGTCCAAGCCGCGCCGGGCAGCATGTTGTAAATACCGACGCGCCGGATTGGCGCGCCGAATGCATTCACCTTGTGTGTTCGTTCATCGGGATTGATGATGGCCGCGAACATCAATCGTGCCGAAGGGTTCAGTCGATTTCGCATAATCTTCCGGTCCACCGGCACGGGCAGAAAAGTGGAGGGCGGCATGGCCGATCGGATTCAAGGTCGACGGGCAAGAACAGACTGGCACTCGGAATTGGTGTTTTGGGTCCTTACAGTCGGAACCTGGATCGTGCTGTTTTGGCTGCTATGGCCGCGGCACTAACACTCCGCGCCGCGGCTCCTCCCCGGGCGAGGGCAGCACAAAGCTGATGCCGAATAGCGGGACTCGTATTCACACAATACGTCCGCCTGGGGGGGAGCGCGGATAATAGCATGCTCAAACCCAGCGGCAAGCCAGCGGGAGTCTCCTATCGGGCATTCCGGCCGAAGCGACGAAACACGAAACTGATATCATTAGCGCTGTGGGTGCCTCCTCGAGCGACATCTATGAGGCGGTCCTGGCGTTATCCCGGTCGATTGCCGGCCGCAACGATCTCAGCAGCTTGCTCTCCGGGGTAGCCGAATCCCTTCAGCGAATCGTCGCCTTTGATTTCGCGGCATTGATCCTCCACGACCGCGAGGCAAACAGCATGTGTTCCTACGTGCTCGATGCCGCAGCGCCGGCGGACATGGGCCCCGCCAGGTGCCTTCCGGTAGGGCAAGACCCTGCTGGCTGGGTTTGGACCCATCAGGAGCCTGTGGTCATTCCGCGGCTGGAGGGTGAGTCGCGTTGGCCGGAGTTCACCGCGTGGGTAAGTGCTGCTGGCCTGCGCTCGCTTACGCTGGTGCCTTTAACCGTGGGCGAAAATCGCTTGGGAGCATTTGGTTTTGGCTGCCTTGCGCCGTTTGCTCCAAGCCGCGAGCAACTTGCGTTCTTGGAGAGAGTTGCCAGCGAGTTTGGGGTTGCCGTCGAGTCTTTCCTCGCCAAGCGGGATATGTTACGAGAACGCGACCGTCTGCGTACGCTCTTCGACGTCACCAAAGTCCTTGTCTCGAAACTCTCGCCAGACGAGTTGTTCGCCGAGATTTCGGCGCAGCTCTCGAGGGTGGTCCGGCACGATTTCGCGGTGCTGACCTTGTGGAATGAGAAAACGAGAGATCTGGATACCTTTGCGCTTCATTTTACAGGCCCTCCGCTGTTCAACAGAGAGCAGTCGCACGTCGCCCCGGAGGGCATGCCTTGCGCTGAGGCGCTCGCGACCGGGAAGCCGGTGGTCGCATACGACACCGATGTGGACCGTTATCCATCTCCGCACTATCGCCGGTTTATAGCAATGGGGTGCAAGTCCGACTGTTCAGTTCCATTGATTACAGGCAACGGTACCCTCGGTACGCTCGAGATTGCTCGGACCACCGATGATGTCTGGACGGATAGCGATGTCGAGTTCCTCGTGGAGGTGGCGGGCCAGGTCGCCATCGCGGTGGAAAACGCTCTCTCTTATCGGGAGTTGTCCGAGATAAAGGAGCGCCTCGCTACCGAAAAACTCTATCTCGAAGACGAGATTCGCCTGGACCACAACATCGGAGACATGGTCGGCAAGGGGCCCGCTTTTCAGTCCGTACTGAAAGGTGTTCAGACGGTGGCGCCAAGCGATAGCACTGTCCTCATCCTGGGCGAGACCGGAACGGGAAAGGAACTGGTCGCCCGCGCGATTCACGAGTCCAGCCATCGGAGCAAGGGCAGTTTTGTAAAAGTCAACTGTGCGGCAATCCCCGCCAGCCTTCTGGAAAGCGAGCTGTTCGGACACGAGAAAGGCGCATTCACCGGTGCGGCGGGGCAGAGGATCGGACGATTCGAACTGGCGCATCAAGGTACGCTCTTCCTTGATGAAATCGGGGAAATGCCGCTCGAACTGCAGCCCAAGTTGCTTCGGGCTATCCAGGACCATGAGTTCGAGAGGGTGGGCGGGAATCGAACGATCCGCACTGACGCCCGGTTCGTGGCCGCCACCAATCGCGACCTGAAGCAAATGGTCGAGGAGAATCGATTCCGCGCCGATCTCTACTACAGGTTGCACGTCTTTCCAATCCATGTCCCGCCCCTTCGCGAGCGGCCCGAAGACATTCCGCTGCTTACCCGGTTCTTCGTGCAAAAGTACGCCGGCCGCATGAATCGCAGGATTGAGAGGATTCCTGCGGCAGTTATGGAGGCGCTTGCCCGCTACGATTGGCCTGGCAATATCCGGGAACTGCAGAATGTCATTGAAAGATCGGTGCTGCTAACGACTGGGAGCGCATTGAGTTTGGCGATGCCGGAAGTGATCAGCAAACATCAGCCGCCGGCGTCACCCGCGAATACGGCTGAGCGGTCCGAGGCGGCTGAGCGGGAAGCGATCATCCGTGCGTTGCAGGATGCCCACGGTATCGTTGGAGGGCCGAACGGCGCAGCAGCCCGGCTCGGGCTCAAACGAACGACGCTGTATTCACGGATGCAGAAACTCAACATTTCCCGGCAGTTTCAGTATCGCTGAGGGCAGCCGACTCTTCCCATAGAAGCCCTTCGTCACGTGTCAGACGGGTGACGAGACACATGTCGAAGTAGCCATAACTGTGGAGCTGCGTTGCATGTCCGCCCGGAGCAACGCCGGACGGGCTTTCCCTTCGAGACTGCCCTGGTGCGGCAGGTCCGAACGGCATCGGGCATTCGCGCGAGAGCTATCTATTCACAGGAATTATCATTCGCCGTCGTATCCGACCCGTAGTCAGCGCCCCGTCCTAAACCGTTCCCTCAACAGGCGCACGTCCTTCTCGTTCCGCGCTCGCCCGGATGCTGCGCGGTTGGAGGTCGACTTGCATCCCCTGTTCGTGTTTGTTCGTTTGCAAAAGGTTCGATCGGCGCGGACCGGGCAGATGGCGCGAAGAGCGCTCTCTTTCCTCAGGGTATCGCGACCAGTCGATCTGAGAAAGGATACAAATATGTCAGAACTCACCTACGATCCCCTGGCCGACGGAATCGAAAAGGTCCGCAAATCCTGGGGCTGGTTTCTCATTCTGGGAGTCGCGCTCGCCGTGCTCGGCGTCAGTTGCATTGCATTTGACGTAACTGCGACTTTCGCGAGCGTGTTGGTTTTCGGATGGCTGCTGCTCATCAGCGGCGTCTTCCAGTTGGTCCATGCATTCCGGACCGGAATGTGGAGCGGGACCCTCCTCAATCTGCTAAGTGCGCTGTTTCGAGGATTCACCGGGTTCCTGCTGATCCGGTATCCGATCATGGGCGCGGAGGCGCTCACCATCGTGCTTGCCTCGTTCTTTATTGTGGCCGGCCTGTTTCGCTCGATCGCCTCCGCGGTGGTGAAATTGCCACGCTGGGGCTGGGTCGTCTTCTCCGGCGTGATTACCGCCTTATTGGGGTTCATCCTGCTGGCGCAGATGCCCATTTCGAGCATCTGGTTCATCGGGTTTGCCGTTGGCGTGGATTTGATTTGTGATGGCATCGCAACCATCGGGTTTGCAGCCGCCATACACCGTGTTCCCAAACCCGCCGCTTTCGCTGCGGCGTAACTTTCAAACATCGCAAAAGGAGAATGCAAATGGAAAAAATGCTGGTAGTTGTTTTCGACAGTGAGTCGAAGGCCTATGAGGCGTCGCGTGCGCTCGTGCAGCTCGACGTGGAAGGAAGCATCGCGATTCATGCTGAGTCCGTCATCAAGAAGAACGACGACGGCACGGTTACGGTAGAAAAAGTGGACGGCGATTTCCCCGTCCGCACAGTGGGCGGCACAGCCATCGGGAGTCTGATCGGACTTCTCGGTGGCCCCGTCGGCTTCGGGGTGGGCGCAGCCGCTGGAGCGCTTGCGGGCAGCATCGCAGATTTGCACGTGGCCGGCGTGGGCGCGGAATTTCTGGATCAGGTGACCGCTGCGCTCGCGCCGGGCAAGTGCGCGGTGCTGGCGGACATCAGCGAGGAGTGGGTTACGCCCATCGACACCAGAATGGAGCCGCTGGGCGGCTCCGTCTTCCGCACACCGAAGAAAAGTTTCGAGGATGAGCAGCGGGCCAGGGACGTCGCGGCACTTCGTGCCGAAATCGACGAGCTCAAAGCCGAACATGCGCGTGCTCGCGCCGACCAGAAAGCCAAAATCCAGGCTCGCATCGACGAACTGACTGCCAAGCTGCAGGGCAAGTTCGACGAAGGGAAGCTGAGATCGGACCAGATCAAGAGCGAAGCCGAAGCCAAGGTCAAAGCGCTTCAAATGAAGGCCCAAAACTCGCAGGTGGAGATGAAGGCCACCCTGGAGGCACGCGTCGCTCAAATCCGGGAGAACTACGAGCAAACGCAGGGCAAGCTGAAGCACCTAGTCGCCGAACAACTGAAGCAGGCGGCCGCGCGGTTGGAGAAGTGAAGGCGTGACACGTCGTGGATCCGCGGGATGCCGTCTCTTTCGGCCGGCATCCGGCGGACCCCGCGAGGCAACGCAAGCAGCGCGCCTGGGGAGGTGCGGATTGAACGACATAGTCGCCATACAAGGACGCGTGACGGTCGACAATTCCGGCGAGATGCGCGCCGCGCTGCGATCGGCATTGCGTAAGAAGCCGGCCGAGCTTCGGGTGGATCTTTCCGACCTGTCGTATACAGACACCTCCGGGTTGGCCACGCTGATCGAGGCGTCCCGGATGGCCAACAGACAGGCGACGCGGCTGGTTTTGGTGGGCATCCACGGCCAGCCCCAGTATTTTCTGGAGATCACGCGTCTCGATCGCTTGTTCGATCTTGCGACATGAGGGTGGAACGATGAATGTTCTTGAATCTGCCGGAAGCGGCGTTATTGACGGACTCGGGTATATCGGGGGGCTCAGCATGCAGCTTTGGTCCGCCCTGCGCGCCTCGCCTCGCGTGCTTCCCTTCGTCGGCAAGCGCGCCCGCTGGCGAGCCGCCATCGGCCAAATGGCGGCCATCGGGGTGGATGCACTGCCGATGATCGCCATTATGTCCGTCTGTACGGGATTCATTCTGGCCATGCAGGTCGGAGCGGAACTCAGACGATTCGGCGCGCTCCAGTATGTTATGGACACCGTGGCGATCGGCTTCACCCGCGAACTGGGTGCGCTGCTGACGGCCATTGTCGTGAGCGGCCGGTCCGGGTCGGCGTTTTCGGCCGAGATCGGAACCATGGTGGTGACCAGCGAAATCGATGCGCTCCGAACTATGGCCATAGATCCGATCGAGTTCGTCATCGCGCCGAAATACGTCGCGGCGTTGCTCGTGGTCCCGTGCCTCAGCGTGATGAGCAATGCGTTCGGCATTCTGGCGGGCGCCGGCTTTATGTACGTCAGCAGCAAAATTACGCTCGCCATGTCTCTCAACTATGTGGCTGATTCCATCGAGCTGCGCGATGTCTTGACGGGTCTGCTAAAGAGCTCGGTGTTCGCGATCATCGTGGTGAGCGTCGGCTGCATGGAGGGGTTCCGGACACGCGGAGGCCCCGATGCGGTGGGCCGGTCGGCCACTTCAGCCGTGGTCAAATCCACGTTTTTGGTGATTCTCGCGGACGTGTTTTTCACGGCCATTTACTACATGGTCCGAAAGGACTAGCACATGGCGGAGCCAATCATTTCAGTCGCCGGCTTGACGGTAATTTACGGGGGTCGCTGCGTGCTCGATGGCGTGAGTCTCGATATTCAGCGTGGCGAAATCATGGTGCTGCTCGGCAGCAGCGGCTGCGGCAAGAGCACGATGCTGCGGCATATCATCGGGCTCGAGCGGCCCGCCTCGGGAACCGTTTGCGTGCGCGGCGTGGACATTAATCGCTGCTCCGCGAAGGAACTGGAGCAGATCCGCCGCGCCATGGGCGTGGCTTTTCAGGAGGCTGCGTTGTTCAACTCGATGTCCGTTAAGGATAACGTCAGCCTGCCGTTGCGCGAACTGACAACGCTGGCCGATCCCGTTATCGAGATTATGACTTACTTGAAACTCTCGGCCGTGGGCTTAGGCGATGCCGAACACCGGATGCCCGGGGAATTGTCGGGAGGGATGAAAAAGCGCGCGGCCGTCGCGCGGGCCATTGCACTCGATCCCGAAATCCTCATTTTCGATGAGCCGTCCGCTGGTCTCGATCCGATTGTCGCGGCGGGATTGGACGACCTGATTCTCTTTCTGAAGCGCGCCTTTCAGATGACGATGCTGGTGGTCACTCACGAATTGGCCAGCGCTTTTCGGATTGCGGACCGCGTCGCGATGCTTTACAACGGTTCGCTGGTCACAGTGGCCGATAAAGAGTCGTTCCGCGCGAGCGCCGACCCGCGCATTCGGCAGTTTCTGGATCGCGTGCCCGATCCCGTCGGTGAAAGCACGACGGTGCAGAGCCGGCTGTGCGAGCTGGCCGGCATGAAAGGAGCCTCGGCATGAAAACCGAAGCGAAAGTCGGAGCATTCGTTATCGTCTGCGCGGCGATACTGCTCGCAACCGTGTACCGCATCAGCAGCTCGCAACTGAAGGGAGCGCGCGACTCCTACAGGACGTACCTGCGCTACGCAGGGGGGTTGCAGCCCGGAACCGACGTTCTGTTCGGCGGCATCAAGGTCGGCTTGGTCACGGCTGTCCGTCCGGATGCGCAGGATCCGACCCGCATCGAGGTGACGTTGGACGTGAAACACGGCACGCCGCTGAACGCGAATTCCGTGGCGAAGCTGGGTTCGGTGACGTTGGTGACCAGTCCGGTGATTTCGATCAGCACGGGCTCGAATGACGCGCCGCGCTTGCCGCCGGGCGGGGTGATTCCTTCGCAAGAGACCATCAGTGTGGATGACACGCAACGCAAGATCGTGGCGCTCGCCGATTCGGCGCGCAGCCTGCTCGATTCCGTGCGGACAGCGGTAAATAACGTCACCGGTGACGCGCGGGTTCTGATGGCGAATATGAACCAGGTGGTGGGCCGGCCCAATCAACAGCACATCCAGAACGTCCTTGCGAATGCAGACGCCATGATCACCCGGCTATCGCCGAAGGTTGACCAAATCGGGGATGAGGTCGCGGAGTTGACCCGGAACGCAAACATCGTGGTGGGAAAAGCGGGCCCCCTGCTGGAGAACGCGAACGGAACGGTCTCGAACGCTAACAATGTGATCACAAAGCTGCGCGACCCGATTCAGACCGACCTGACCGATATTCGCACGACGCTCGAGGAGGCGCGGACATTAATCGCGACCCTTAATGCTGCAACCCGCGCGAAGGATCAGAACCTGAATGAGATCATCGATAACGTCCGCATGGCCACCGGCAACCTGAACGAGCTCACCGACTCGTTGAAACAGCGGCCCTGGAGCTTGGTGAGGATCAAGCAACCCGCGGATCGGAAGGTTCCCAAATGAAGAAGGCAATCTGGGTTTTACTGTTGGTGCTGTGCGGGTGCGGAGGAAAGATCCGCTATCCACGTTACTACGCTTTGGAAATTCACCCGCCGGCGCCGAGTTCCGAAAACGGCGTGCGTTTTCCGGGCGTTTTGGCGGTGCGCCGGTTTGAGGCGCCCGCTTATCTGCGCAGGGGTGGAATCGTCTATCGGCGGACCCCCGAAGAGATAGGCTTCTACGATTATCACCGTTGGGCTGAATATCCTGGCGACGCCGTCACTACCGCGGTAATCGATGGACTCCGTTCGGCGCGGCTGTTCGCGTCCGTGAAGAGGTATGACGGCCAGGACCGGCAGGACTACCTGATGACTGGCTGGCTGGAGCGTCTGGACGAGATTGACTACGGCGGCTCCGTTCGGGTGGACGTGAGAATCTCGGCCGTACTTACCAGCTTGCGAGAGAGTGGCACGTTATGGACCGGCGAAGCGGATGCAACGCAGGGTATTGAGAACCATGACGTAAACGGGGTCGTGATGGCGATGAGCCGCGCTCTCCAGAAAGGCGTGGACCGCATGCTGGCCAGCCTAGAGGCCGGCGCGGGAGCGGGAAACGAACGCGCAGGGTTTTCAAAATGAACGGTATACGGACGCATTGGAGGCTGCAATGGACGTAGCGGCGAGCAGATCGGTAATTCCGGAAAAGAGGCCGGCGGCATCGACCCTTTGCCTGTTGGCTTTGGCTGTCCTTGCGCTTTATTTCTGTTACCGGATCGCCAGTCCTTTTCGGGCGCCCATTTTTCTGGCGGTCATGATCGCAATCGTCTTCCATCCGGTCCACGAACGGATCCAACGGCACATTCGAGGGAACAATGCGGCTGCTCTAATATCTACGATTCTGGTCCTCGTCCTCGTGATCATTCCGGCGACGGGACTGGGGATTGTCGTTCTCAAAGAGATTCGCGGGCTCTACGATTTGCTGAACGCAAAAAGCGCTGAACAGGGTGGTTGGAATCCGTATGTGACCCATTGCCTAGATCGCTTTCTCGGCTGGGCCGGCCGGTACGTCAACGTCTCCACGCTTGACCTGCGGGGAGCGCTACTTCGACGGCTACAGGAGATCAGCCAGTTTTTGATCTCCTGGGGAGCGGAAGCGCTCAGCGACATCGTTTCGTTCTTCAGCGCAACAGCCGTTGCGTTCTTCACTCTGTTCTTCTTGTTCCGGGATGGCCGATCGATGTTGGTGCGCGCGGCAGATGCCCTTCCGCTGAAGGCCGGCCAATTTGAACGTCTCTTTAACAAGGTCAGCGACTCTATTGTGGCCAATGTTTACGGCTGTCTGGCTGTGGGCGCGGCGGAGGGCACTCTCATGGGTCTGGCTTTTTGGGCGCTTGGAGTGCCATCCCCCGTCATATGGGGACTGGTAACGGCCCTGGCTTCACTGATTCCTGTCGTCGGCTCAAGCTCGGTATGGGGCTCGGCCGCAATTATCTTTTTCATTACCGGACACCCCTGGAAGGGCTTAATGATGCTGGCCTGGGGCGTGGTAGCCATCGGGCAACTCGGTCATGTGGTCAGGTTCTATGTCATCAGCGGACGAGCCAAAATGCACCCACTGCTGGTCTTCTTCGCCCTGCTGGGCGGCGTGAAGGCGTTTGGATTACTAGGCTTATTCATCGGACCTGTCGTCGTTTCCCTCACCCTAGTGGTGTTTGAGATGCTGCACGAGGACAACGCGCCTTATCCCACAGCCTGAGCGCCAAAGCGGGAAAGTGCTAGTCGATCGAGGCAAGGGCTACCTGGTGCTCTCTTAGATCGCTCGCTTCGCGCTCCCTTTGGGCCGGAATCCCTGCGATCGCTGAGCCGGATGGCAACATCTGGAGTTCGACACGGATTGAGGTTCTGGATTTCTCCGCATGGCTCCTCTATGATTGCCTGCCGTGTTACCCCATTCGTCACCGTGTCCCACGTAATCGGACCCCGTACAACGGTTTCGATTCCCGTTAGCGTCGCCCAATCAGGCAAGGTGCCCAGCAACCGTTCGAATGGAATGCTGGCGACACTACACATCCGATTTGAAGGTGACCTGTTCAGAAACCTGTTCAACTTCCGCCGCGATGCCCTCCGAAGGCGCTGTACATTGCACGCCGAAGACTGAATTCCCAGCTATTTACGATCTATGGATTGTTTCGTAATCAGCGGGTCGCCGGTTCGATCGTGGTCGGGGGTCTTGCACGAATGGTGAACACCATTTGAACACTGTTAAGAATTTCGCCGAAGTTCAGAATGAAAACTGGGTATTCTCTATCGCCAGAAAGAGGCCTACAAAAACGCTATCGTCTTTGTTAGCAATTGAAAGTCATTTTGGGAAGCTGGCATTCTACCACTGAATTACTCCCGCTTTCAACGCTTTACAAGCACCACTGGCTCCAATGGCTCCATTAAGCATACCCCCGATCCCTGCGCTACGCCAAGGCCGCTTCTAATGTGTTCACGGCGGCTCTTTTCTCTTCCCGGTCAGATTGCGTGTACACGTCCAGGGATACTCCAATACCGTGGCCGCGCTGATCGGCTCCAACCTTAGGATCGACGTTGTACTTCTTCATCAAGGACGAATTGGTCCGCCGCATCACTTGGAAATTGGCCCATTCCAACCCGACTGGCTCCAGCTTCGGCAGGAAACAGCGACGCCATAGGTTGTCCTTCCCCACCGGCGTTGTCAGCCTTTCGCTCGGGAACACCCAAGCTGATGATTCCGTGGAAGGGGCCTTCCTGCGCCATTCTGCGATAGCTATGAGTAACCGATCCGAAAATGCCGCCTCTCGTTCGGAGCGTTGCGATTTCGGCGTATCAAGCCGCCCGCGATACAGACGTCGGGTTATTTCAGCAGATGCACCGGTCAGCGAGCCCCATGTTAACGCTAGAATCTCACCCGGACGCATTCCGGCAATGATCGCCAACTGAGCAATCAATCGTTCTCTCGTATCCAGCACTTCGAGCAGCTTCTTTACCTCCTCTTTGTTCATGACTTTCCGATTGGGGCGCCTTGCCTCTCGTGGAATGTACAGGATCTCAGCTGGATTCCGGTCTATGTAGCCCTCCTCTACTACCAGGCGGAAAATCTGCCGCAGAGTCCATCGGATATGAGCCACCACACTATAAGAATAGTCAGCCGCTTTTTGGTTCAGCACTTGCTGCAACTCGTCGCGACTGAACGTGTCAACGGCCCGTGAGGCGTATACGGAACTCAGATGAAATTTTAGTCGTCCCTCGTTGTCACCTGCTGTCGATGCCTTCCACTTTCCCCGATAGAACGGCAAATACGTATCCTCCACGAACGCAGCAAACGTAGGCTTGGGCTTACCAATGGTTTGACAGGCGTCTAAAGCCCCCAGTATTGCCGCGAGCTTCGCTTCTGCCTCAGATTTTGTCATTCCGGAAATCGGCCACCTCGCTTTTCGTCTGTGACCGTCCTCTCGCCACTGCGCTATCCACTGTCGTCCTACTTTTTTCAGACTTCCTCTTTGAAACCGTTTTCGCGTTTGGATCATTTCTTCTCCTTACGCGCTCACGGCGTCGTTTTTTGGCGATGGAGACAGGATACCGCGTTCGTTTTCTTCGATCCACCTGAGGAGTGCGGCTCGGCGCACGAGCTTGCGGCGGCCCATCGGGACAACCGGAAGTGGTGTGACATTCGGTAGTTTGCCGGCAATTGCTTTTGAGACGTGCGCCTTAGAGCAGCGCAACTCGCGCGCGACTTCGTCTGTAGTTAGGACGTCCATCATATAGACTCTCTTTCATATCTGCCTGAGGGCTCGCCCTGTTCCCACTGGTGCTTTGTCTACCGAGTTCATCACTCCACCCCCGTGCCCAAACCGTGGCCCACCGCGTGGTAGTTGCCGTGGTTTTTCTCCTCGTTGCTGTGGTTTTCTAAACCGGCGACAGGCCCCTGCTTCCAGCCCTCGACTGCCGCGGCTGTGGCACCTACCACGAGAAAGACTGTCGGCCACCAACGCTTCTCAACGACCTCGACCACGATCCGGTTCTCGCGCGCGTCCGTGAAGGTCGCGCTGGTGTATCGGAATCGCGGCCGCCCTCCGAAGGGCCGCCTGATATCGACCGAGCCAGCCGCCCCATCCATCCTCAACTGGAGCCATTCCACTTTGGATTCGCAAGCGCCTGGTCTCTTCGAGATGGCGCTCGTCGTTCAGAACCTTTTCACAATGTCCCAGCTCGTCGATCTCAAGCAGCGGCCGTCCGTTCTCGAACAACTTTCGCAGACGCACAAACCTGTTTGCTCGCAGGCCGCCGCGGCCGCGCACCTCTGCCATTTGAGACGTGTGATAGATGCAGTGCACCTTGGCGTCGGTGCCCTCCAGCATCATGAAGCTGCGGCCACTCCCTTCATCTTCGCCATGCGCCAGTACCCGGCCTTCGAGAGTCGTGCAATGGCGAAGATCGAACATTACCAGTGGCAGCCTGGTATCCGATACGGGCACGCCGTGAGCGGCCAGGATCTTTTGCCGATCCCCAAGGCGCTGCATCGCCCGTAGTGCGGTTTCGAAATCCTGGCGCACCAGCCATTGGTCGAGCCCAGCGGCTTCGGCCAGCCCCATGCTCTCCAGCGTTCTCAGTCGCGCAACTGCGTACTGGTTTCGCGGATGCGCCGAATTCCTGCTGACCTGGAAATGCGAGGACTCACCCTCTGCCGGCTTGTCCCGAGCAATGGACCGGTCCAGCGACGTGAACCTGTGCTGCGATACTTCGCGGCACTGGGCTTCGGCGATACCCCGTTGCGTGCGATACCCAAGCTGCCGAGAACACAGATCCTCAGCGATGCTTCGAATGCCGTGCTTGATGTAGTCGCGTTCGAGGCGGAAAGATTTTCCGTTCTCGCGAACGCCGCGCAGTGCAATGTGAACGTGAGGGTTATCGGTATTGAAGTGCGCGACGGCCACCCATTCGAGGCGCGTATCGAGATCCCGTGTCATGCGCTGCATCAAGTCGC
>Ga0326728_10014439_pt1 | contig 16771 bp, 18 predicted proteins | sample MB3enrmetagenome_FD_207602 | JGI IMG/M metagenome (GOLD analysis project Ga0326728, IMG submission 207602) | Lab enriched peat soil microbial communities from McLean, Ithaca, NY, United States - MB31MN | ecosystem: Environmental > Terrestrial > Soil > Wetlands > Peat | place: USA: New York...
CAAACGCAACCCTAACAAAAGATGGCGCTCGGATCGGATACCCTGGCCCAGTTTTCCGCACCCTCCACGGGCTTGTCTTGAAGCGAGAAGAACTCCACTCCCTTACCCTTTTTCCAAACAGCAAGAAGGACCTTGTTTGCCCTGTGATAGCGGGCAACGAATCGGAGACGCTTGCGATCATCAGCCGTTGGCCAAGCCGCGTTTCCACCTTTGACTTGAATCAACACGATTTGCAGTTTGTCGCCGCACTTGGTGCCTGAACCTGATTCAGAGTGGTCCTTGCGGATCGCAATCAGGTCCACAACTCCCTTCGCTTCGCCGCCATTGGGTCCGCGGAACTCTATGAGGTGCCAATAAGGAAACGGCCTTTGCCTCGTGATTTGATGGATACGTTGCTTCGTTATGATCACAGCCCATTTCCCTGTCCGCGCCGCAGCTTCGGAAGGCGTTCGATACTCTGTGCTGTTCACCATATAAGTGCCTCTGCCTCGATCATAGTCCGAATCCCAATTCCTCAACTATTGCCGCAGCTCCACCAGCGTTGCGCCCTGGCCGCCTTCGTTTTGAGGGGCTTCGGCAAGCGTGGCTACGTGGGGATGGCTCTTGAGGAATTCGCGGACGCCGCGGCGGAGGACGCCGGCGCCGTGGCCGTGGATGATGCGAACCCTCGGCAGGCCGGCGAGAAAGGCGCGGTCGAGATACTTCTCCAGCTCCTCGGTGGCTTCGTCCACAGTGCGGCCGATGAGGTTGATCTCCATGCGCATCTCGTCGGTATTGGCGCTGGTGACGGTCACATGCACATTCCTCTGCTGGCGGACGGCAGCGAGCGGATCGGCCCGCTCATTGAGGCGGATCTCCGCTGGGCGCAGCACTTCGGCGATGTCGTCGCGCTTGACGCGCATCTTGATGGGGCCAAGCGCGACTTCAAAGAGGTCTTTCTCCACCTCGCGCTGCACGACTGCGACCTTGTTCATCGACTTGAGGCGGACTTGGTCGCCGGCGGAGACGTGCTTGACGATGTGCGGCTGGGCGTTGGCGTCGCCTTGGTCCGCGCCGGTGCGGTGGGCGACGACGGTCTGGTTGAAGCTCTCCTGAAACTCGCGGCGCAGGCGCAGGATGCGGCGCTCGGCCTCCTTGGAGAGCTTCTGCTGAGCGGCCCGATCCTCGATGGAGCAAACCGTCTCGCGCATCTGGAACTCGAAGTCCTTGAGCAGCGAGGCGAGCTTGGCTTCGAGGTCGCGGGTGCGGTTGCGCAGCTCGATGTCGCCCTCGCGGGCCAGCCTGGCCCGCTCCTGGTTGAGAGCATATTGCTCGGCGCGAGCCGCCTTCCGGTCCTCTTCCAGTTGCGCCAGTTCGCTGTGCATTCGGTCGAGAAAGCGGGCGATATCCACCTGCTGCGAGCCCAGGCGTTGGCGGGCGGCGGCGACGATACTCGCGTTCAGCCCCAGCCGTTCGGCGGTCTGGATGCCGGCCGAAGCGCCGGGAACCCCAACACGAAGCTGGTAGTTGGGTGCCAGCGTGACCTCATCCACGCCGGCCGCGGCGTTCAGCACACCGGGGGTGTTGGCGGCGTAGACCTTGAGCGAGGTGTGATGGGTGGAGATGAGCGACCACGCGCCCGCCGTGAGAAAGTGGCTGGCAATGGCCACGGCCAGCGCCGAGCCTTCTTCGGGATCGGTGGAGGAGCCGAGTTCGTCCAGCAGCACCAGGGAGCGCGCATCGGCCAGCCGCGAGAGCCGGTCGAGGTTGACGATGTGCGCGGAAAAGGTGGAGAGCGCGGCCTCGATGGATTGCGCGTCGCCGATGTCGGCCAGGAACGCAGTGAAGACGGGAAAGCAGGCGGCCGCCGCGGGAACGGGCAGGCCCGCCTGCGCCATCATGGCCAGCAGGGCGGTGGTTTTGAGCGCCACGGTCTTGCCGCCGGTGTTGGGACCGCTGATAATCATCTGCCGCGCCTCGCCGGTCAGCTCCAGCGTGAGCGGAACCACGCTTGTGTTGGCGCGGGCGCCGGTGGAGCGCAGGCGCCTTTCCAGCAACGGATGACGAGCGCCTTCCAATCTGAGCCGATCAACATCGATGGCAGGCCCCACACAATCGTAATCGCGAGCAAAGCGGGCGCGAGCTTGAATGCTGTCAACCAGCGCCAGCACACGCGCGCCCTCGACCAATCCATGGGCATAGCCGCCCACCTGGCGGGTGAGGGCCACGAAGATGCGATGAATCTCGGCCTGCTCCTCCTCCAGCAGCCTCACCAGCTCGTTGTTCTGATCGATCGTTTCCAGCGGCTCCACGTAGACCGTCTGCCCCGACGAGCTGGTCCCGTGAACCACGCCCGAGACGCGCCGCTTGAGCTCGATGCGGACCGGAATAACGAAGCGGTCGCCGCGGATGGTGATGAGGTCTTCCTGGGTCGCGCCTTCCTGGGAGAGCTTGCGCAGGGTGGCGCGCAGGCTCTCTTCGATCAGGCGCTGCTGCCGCTCCTGGTCGCGGCGGATGCGGCCCAATTCTGGCGAGGCGTTGTCGGCCAGTGAGCCGTCGGGCTGAATGGTGCGCTCAATGGACTCGGCCAGCGGGCGAAGGCTGGTGGTGAGAGCCGACGAGAGCGCAGAGAGCCCAGGCAGCTTGCCCGCCAGGCGCGCCGATGGCGACTGGAGCAGCGACTGCCAGGAGGCAACGTCGTTGGCCAGGCGGGCTACGGCCTGCAACTCATTGGCTTCGAGCGCCGCGCCCCGAATCTGGGCTTTCGAGGCCAGTTGCGTGGGGTCGAAGAGGCCGCTGAGAGGGATGGAAACCTGCTCGCCGAGCATCAGGCGGAGCTCGCCGGTTAGCTGATGCTGGCGGCCGATCCACTCCTCGTCGGTGGAGGGTTTGAGATCGAGTATCGCGTGCCGGCCGACCGGCGATGCAGCAAAGCCGGCCACAAGCGCCAGCAGCGGCTCCCACTCCAGAGCGGCAAAGTCGGCGTGCGAAACCGGCGACGGAATGGGATCGAGCAGCGGCATACCCAGAAACTATCTTAGCGGGCCGCGGGGATTCTCTTCATGAGGGAATCACCCGGCGGCGCCTTCGCCACTGATATCTTCTTTATCCGGCGAGAAGATCCCGCCTGCCAACATTATGATCGTGGCTGGAACGGCCAGCCACCACTGGCGCATCAGGTTCCCGGACACCCAGAGCCCAAAAAGCAGGAATCCACCCCCTATCATCCCCAGGTACGCAAAGAGCGTGATCCACCCGCTTTGGTGCTCGATGTCCATGAACTTGTATCGTTTGCCCTTCCTTCTCCGCTTGCCGCTGTTCTTATTGACTCTTTTCCCAACTATGACCAGTCCGGCAAAATACGCTAACCCAATAGGCGCGAATAGGAACATGGAGCGCATCGAAAGGGAGGCGACCCAAAAAGCATAGACAAAGAACGCAAGGACCGCAACTCTTCCTATCGCATGCTCAAGGAAATCTTTCACATCGGGCCTGCCTTTGAAAGGAGGGATCCTATCCGGTCCGTTGTCCGCCGCCTTGGGTCTTCTTCCTTCGCGAGACACTATGCCACCTCGACGCATGCAGTTTACCCTGATTGCATAAAATGAGTGTTGCAGGCTGTCAGCCGGGCTGTATGGAGATAGACTCCGCTTCCCACGATCAGACTGGGAACCAGCTCAAGGCCGGATTACGTGCTACCTTCCCCGCCGTAACCGGTCGCTGGCTCAGGGATGACGATACAGCCTACCACCAGCAGCACGGCGGCTGGAGCTGTCAAAAACCAGTAGCGAGCCAGAAGATGGTCATGCCAGAGATAGAAAAGAACCGCTCCGCCGGCAATGGACGACGCAATCGCGAAGAATGTGATCCAGCCGCTTTGGCGCTCAACATCCGGAAACCTGCCTTTCTTACGCGCGCGCCCGCCGTCTTTCTTCATTCGCTCTCTGCTGCGTTTCGCCACGCCCAAGAAGAATGCGAGAGCAGCCAGCACGCCGGCTGGAATGGCAATAAACCAGTAGCGCGCGACAAACTCCGCCTTCCAGATAACCAAAGCCATGATTCCCAAGCAGGTCAGATTGATTCCTGCGCGCTCCAGAAACTCGCCTGCGCTGCATCCTTCGTCATTTTCCATTCGCTGCCTCCTCCTTGCTGGCGCCAGTCTATCGAATTCAAGAGGCCGGCGGAGAGGGACTCAGTGCTGTGCTGGGCGCGGCAGCGGGAGCGCCGGGGGTACTTTCGCTTGCGCTGGAAGGCGCTTTGGTCTCCGCCGGAGCAGCGCCCTTTCCAGCTTCGGACCCAGCCTCGGGCGCGCCTTCTGGCCTGGATTCGGAGGCTGGCGCGCTGCTCTTGGCCGCGTAGTCGTTCACGTACCAGCCGGCGCCCTTGAAGTGAAGGCGCGGCGCGGTCAGCGGCCGCTCCAGCACGCCCTGGCACACGGGGCACACAAGCTCCTGCTCGGAGCTGAAGTTCTGGATCTTCTCAAAGCGGTGGCCGCACTGGGTACACCGATACGCATACAGCGGCAAAGCCATTCACCTCTTGGGTAGAGAATTACCCACTATGCCTATTGTATCGGCAAGGCGGCAAATGCCTGGAACATAGCGGCATCCCACCCTTTTCGCAAAGGACGCGAAAAGGATGGGTCACCCGCGAGGGTGGGGCACACACGACCGAAAAGGATGGTGCGCCCTGCGCTGCTGAGCCTCCCGCGCCAACCTCAATGCACGGCGATGAGAACGGATGCCGAGCGGTTCTCCCATTCCAGCGTGAGCTTGCCGGTGGTGCCGCCAAGGCCGGTGAGCGTGTACTTCAAGTTCTCAACCAGGGCCAGCGGCTTGCTCATCTTCATCTTCACCTTGCCAAGATCCTGCGCGGGGTCGTATTTGAGGCCCCACTCGCCGGTGGCCTTATTGACAATCAGAACCCAGTTGTCCGGGTCTGAGATGTCGACAAAGAGGGTGTAGTCGCCCTTGGGAACGGCGAGGCCGCCGATGGCGAGATCGGCGTCGGTATGCAGTGTGGTGGCGGCATTGGCGCCCGCGCGCCACACCGGGTAGGTGGGATCGTGGCCGATGAGGCCGTCCTTGGTGAAGATGTGGCCTTCGCGGCCCTTGACCCTGGGTGAGCTGTAGGCGATGCTGATGGCCTTGCCGGCGATAGTGGCCGACTCGGTGGCCGGCGGGCTCTTGGGCGGCCCTTGCTGGGCAAACAATGCGGTGGCGGCGACGAGAAGGCCCGTGCAGACTAATAGACGCTTCATGGTGGTTTTCTCCTCCGGGCAGAGCGTTGATTGTGGCTTGACTGCCTCGACGGGAAGATTGTCGCACCGCCAGCCCCAGTAGGGGAAGCGGGAGCGGAAGCGCTGCTGGTGATCCGGCCTGAAAAAGCGAGGGTTTTGAGGCTGCGCTTGATACAACCGACTTGAATCGAGGACGGAAATGACAATGTGAGGCTGGTCCGCTATGAAGAGGGAACTCCGAGCCAGAGCCGCGGACGGTGCGATATACTCCGGTACGAAGCAGAAAAATGGAGGTTTCAAGATGGGTTCAAGTGCAATTTTGAAGTGGGCTGCTGCCGGCGTGATGGCCGCGACGATGATGGCGGTGCCGGCAGCGATGCTGGCACAGGGAAGCAACACAGTGTTGAAGCCGGCGGATCTGCAGAAGCTGCTGCCGGCCAGCGTATATTACCGCGGCCAATCGGCCACCACGCAATTGCGGAACTCTGGCGGAGTGAAGTTTGCCGACGGGTACTTTGTGCTGGTCACGCTGGTGGATACCAGCGGCTATGCAACCGATGTGCAGTCGAAGTATCAGGCCTATCTCGTTGCCGAGGTTCCCATCAAGGTGGGTGGTGAGAACCTGCCTGCGGGCGTGTACGGCGTGGGGTTCGTCGGGGGCGGGAAGTTTCTGGTCACGGACGTAGGCGCGCATGAGGTGCTCACCGTGAACTCGGGCGAAGATGCCGGGCTCAAGCGGCCCATGCCGCTACAGTTGGTGGCCGACCCAGCCGGCGGCTTCCGGCTCTATGCCTTGCGCCGGTATGTGAGCCTCAGCCGGTAGCATTTTTCAGGGATCAGGGCTCAGGGATCGAGGATCAGGGGTCATGGGCCGCGAAGCGAACAGGGGCGTCGCCGGCCTTGACCCGCGCTGGACCTGAGATGATGGAAGTGAAAGCCCGGAATGCACACTCGGCTCTGGGCAGCATGGCCCAGGGAAACCGCGATGCAGGGTGCTGCACTCATCTTTAACCCGCTTTCAGGGCAGTACTCAGCGCGCCGGGAGGCAGCCGTTGAAGGTGCGCTTGATGTGCTGCGCGCGGCCGGGGTTTCGGCCGAGATCTTTGAGAGCAGCACGCCGGAAGGCGCCAAGGCTCATGCGGAAGAGGCTATGCGCCGGGGTTGCGATACCATTGTTGCCTGCGGCGGCGACGGCACCGTCCATGCAGTCCTGCAGAGCCTGGTGGGGACGCCGGTGGCGCTGGGCGTGATCCCTCTGGGTACCGCCAACGCCCTGGCCGCCGATCTGGGCCTGATTGGCTCGCCTCAGAAGGTGGCGGAAGCGCTCCTGCAGGCGGTGCCAGTGCGGGTTCCGTTGTATTCACTTTCAGGACAGCGCCGGAAACCCTGCCTCGCGCTACTTCCTCGTCGCCGCGGGAATCGGCGCGGATGCCCAGCTTATGTACCGGATGGATGCGCGGCTGAAGCGGCGTTTTGGCTACGCGCTCTATCTGGTGGAAGCCTTCCGCGTCTGGGCGACCCATCCCTTCCCGCTCTTCGAGGCAACCTTCAACCTCAACGGAGGCGATGCGCCGCGCCTCGTCGAGGCCTCTCAGTTGCTGGCCGTACGGGTGCGCTCGTTTGGAGGGGTGCTGCGCGAACTGGCCCCCGGCGCCACCCTGCGCACCGGCAGCCTGCAGCTGCTGGCGTTCAAGACGCAAAGCCGCTACCGCTTTCTGCGCTTTCTTCTCGCGGTTCTCTTCAGGCGGCACACGTTCTCAGGCGAGATTGAGCTGCTGGAGGTCTCCGAGGTGGAGTGCCGCGCCCGCAAGGGGTCCGCGGCACGGCTCTACGTGGAGGCGGATGGCGAAGTTTTGGGGTCACTTCCGGTCCGCATCGAAGTCGTGCCCCAGGCGCTCACCCTTCTCATTCCCCCAAATGCTCAGCCGTGATGCCTGGCCGGGGACGGATAGTCTGGCTCTTTATGGCGAGACACGTTCACCGCGAATCCTCCTGGAGCCGGCGAACCAATTTGGGAGTCGCCCTCTGCGCATCGGCACGAATCGGCAGCAGAGGAACTCCGTTGCGGATGCAGCGCTTGGAGGTCGTGGGACGCATCGCCTGCCGGGCCAGCGGGGAGATCACCTCCCCAATGCTCTTTCGCTCGGTGGCGGCTATTCTCCTGCGGCTGCCAGAACGTCATCGCCGATGGTGAGGGTCGTTCGCATCTTGGCTCCTTTCGGAGTGAACATCACGCATCAATCGTCATCCATCAGTTCTGAGGCTGATGCGACAATCCGCTTTCCACCCTTCGCGGAATAGGCCAGAATTCGCGCGAGCCAGCTTCGCCCCTCACCGCCCTCGAAATGTGCGCGAACGGATGCGTCCGGCGGCGCGGTCCGCCGGACGCATCAGCCTTCAATGAAATAGTTCTCTCACTCGTGAGCGCCGTGCTTTTTCAGCAAATCAGCCCACCTGCGGTCGTCCATCCCCAGTGCAAAGGTCAAAGGCCTGTGTCCGCTCTGGTCCAAGGCGTTCACATCGGCGCCCCGGTCCACGATCAACTGGATCAAGCTTCCGTACTGCAGGTTAAGCGCGATACCAAGAATGCTATCGCCATAGGCGTCGGTGGCATTCACGTTCGCGCCATGGTCGAGCAGAAAAGTCGCATCGTCCTTCTGGTCGCGCATGATTGCCCAGAACAGCGGCGTGGCGCCGCTGGAGGCCTGCGCGTTCACATCGGCGCCCTTGGAGACGAGCAACTGCACCATGGGAAAGTGCTTGACCGAAAACTCGGCCAGGTCGAGCGGCGTGTACCCGTTCTTCATGTCCCGTTGATCCACGCCATGGACCTTGAGCAGCGCCACGGGATCCGGGTGGCCATTGGCATAGATTAGCGGCCACAGGTCGCCGGGCGTAAACGGTCCGTAATTGTTCTTGGCGTTCACGTCTGCGCCGGCGTCGAGGAGCGCTTGCGCAACAGCTATCTGGCCGTGAAGCGCAGCAACATGCAACGCTGTGTCGCCCATCTTGTCTTTCTCGGAGACGACCTTGGGGTCGCTCTGAATCAAGGCCTGCACCTTTTTGAGGTCGCCCTTGAGCGCCGCGTCGTGAATCGGGCCGCAGAAGGCGAGACTGCTCCAGGTGAGCGCAACGAGCACGACGCCAGCGGGACGGAGAATTCTGGAAAAGGAGAATTGGCTAAAGAATGGAAACGGTTTCATGATTCCTCCAAGTAACTTTGTAGTCTATCCAATTCTAACCGGAAGAGACAGTGGGGAGCCGCACTGTGCATATGGCGACTGCCCCACTACCCGAACCGCGGCCATACGCCGGCTGCGCATCGGCAATTCAGTCGCCTTTGCTCACCGCCGCGAGGACCGCTTCCGGCTTCAGGGGCAGCCGCACCTCGATCGTCCCGGTCTTGTCGGTCAGCGTGTCCCGGACCGCCAATCGTATCCATGCCGCGCCCTCCGGCGCGTCCAGCTCCTGATCCGCATGGAAGAGCGGCCCCGCCTTTCCCTGCGGAGCACTCTCGGTCGTGGCCACTCCATCGTTCAACATGCTGTTAAGCAGGCGTCCGTCGTCATCGTAGGCCGCGGCGGCAAATTCAAGCATGGCCGGCCGGCCCTTTTGAATGGCCAGCAGCTTCAACTGGGAGTCGAGTATTCCATAGCCGATACGGTACTTCTGCAGCTTCACCGGCTCCAGGGGTTTCAGCGGGCGGTTCCTGTGACGCGTTCTAAAGTAGGCGGGCGCGTCCTCCAGTTGCAGCATCTGCTCGGCAGTTGCCATCACCGGCTCTCCAGCCGCCTCCAGGTGAGCGCTGAAGACCAGGTCGTGCAGCATTGGCGCCCCGTGCTCAATGTTGGCGTAGAGCGTGTCAGCGGCCTTGGCTGCCAGAGCCCGGGCCTGCACGGGCTCGTTCTTGTGGGCTGCCTCCGCGGCATCCAGCGGCTCGTCGTAGTAGCGCATCCGATAGCCGAGTATGTATCCGTTCTTCTTCGTGAGCCTGACTTCGATCTTGCGTTCCGAACCGTCACGCTTCAGGTTGGCCGGCGCATAGGTCAGGGTATAGAAGCTTGCGCCGTTGTCTACAGCCTTCTCCATCAACTCGGCGGCCCTGTTGCTGCCATAAAACGCGCGCCCGCCGGTGTAGCCGGCAATGGTATCCTCATCCATTTGATTGGATTCGGCGCTCAGGCCCAGGCCCGCTGCCCACGCCCCCACTCCGGCGGTCACACCGCCGACATCCACCAGATAAACCGAAATCCGACTGGCCATCATGGAGGCAAATGTGTGCTTGATATCCTCATATACCTGATCGGTAAAGGCCAGGTTGCGCAGGTTCGGTCCTGTTGGAATGGGGAAGCTTGCCGAAAGCCAGAGCAGATTCTTCCGCCCGGCTAATCCGTTCATATATTCGGCGATAAAGTTCAGGTTGGACAGCGCGGCGCCTACATCGTATCCTCCGTAATTGCCGGGCCCCCAGCGGTCCACTCCCTCAAGGAACACTGCGGGCATGCGCCGCCCTGGATTCTCCAGGTTAATGGCCTCCCTCATCAGTTCCTTGTCGCCCGTGAATCCCTGAATCATATGCAGTCCCTTGGCGTTGACAAAGAGCGCCATCCGGGTTCCCGGCGGCGCCTTGTCCACAAACTCCAGCAATTGCTGGTGAAAGCTCATCTGTTGTTCCGGCGCAGTGTTCACCATGTCGTAATAGAGCACGTAGAGCGGTCCCTGCTCCGGCTCGCCGGGCAGGCTAATATAGGTGTTCGCGGGCATTGGCGGCAGCTTTGGAGGAATGAAACTGGGCTTCATGCCATCGGAATAATCGAAGGAGAGAATCTTCTGGGTCTTCTTGTCTTCCTTGAGCTCGAAGTCTTCTTTTCTTAGCCCGCGCACCGGATTTCCCAGCTTGTCTGTCACCACTACGTCGACGGGGACGCGAGGCACCTCCAGCCGGAGCTGCAATGCCGGGTGGTCCTTGGCGGCAACCGTCTTGCCATTTTGCGGCGCGTGGGCAACTGCCTGCGCCGCGGCCTGAACCGACGCCGCCAACGCCATTATCGAAAGCATTACTCCAAGAGCCAATCGCGATCCGATCATGATTCCTCCGCCTGCCATCCTGTTCAGTCTATTCCCGCCCTGGCAGATAAGCCTCAAGCGCTCCACGAACCGTTCCTTGTGCTTGTGCCTATCTCAAAGATTAGACAGCAGCTTTCCGTGCGCGGTTAGGAGGGAATTGCGGCTGAAGCGGTGAAGCCCCGAACCGAAGACCCGGCTTCGAGCTCGGCCGGTGGAGGAGGTTATGGAGTCTCCCGCATTTGAGCGCTCAAGAATCCGCGCTTGACCTCTCGACGCCTGGCAGCCTGGGCAGCGGCGTAGAATTCTGCAAGGACGCAATGGGCGCTGGATGGCGCAGAAATTAATAAAAAGGGGATTGTATGAAGACACGCCAGCTTGCAACAGGAGTACTTCTCGCGGCGAGCCTCGCTGCCAGCCAGGGAACCGTCCGCGCGGCAAAAGCCCCCAAACCGGTCAGCGCCAAGAGATTCGATGCCCTGGCCGATGCGGCGCTTGCGGCCATGAAGAGCCGCGCGGCCGAACTCAAGATCACCGGAGTCGCTGTTGTGGCTTATGCCCAGGGCGACAGCATTCAAGGCTGGACCTCAAAGATGGCGGTCGTGGGCCGGATGAAAGATGCTCCATCGGCAACCGAAAAGGGCAATAACCTGCTCGCAATTGCCTACGCCAAGGCAGCCGAGATGGCAGATACCCTGGAGAACAGCGGCACTGCCAAGCGCCCGCCCATGACCGGTGAGTTCGGCTGGCAGGGCGGCGTGGTTGCCCGAGGGAAGACCGGCTACGTGATCGTAGCCTTCAGCGGCGGCAAGTCCGAGGACGACGTCGAAGTCTCCCGTGCCGGCCTGGAATTGCTGAAGGCCGCCCTATAGATTTCGCGGCGTGGACCGGCCAGACCCGGTCTCCAACGCCTGATCTCTGCCCCCGGATCTCTGACCCCTGACCGCTGACCCCTGACCGCTGACCCCTGACCGCTGTCTTGGTGATTTGCATCACAGTATACTGGTCAATGGCGCAAGTAAGGTGAAGATCGAAATGTATCTCCTCTGGCTCAGAGTGGCGGCTATCCTCTATGCGGCGGCGAGTGTGGCCGTCTTTCCAGCCGTGCTTTACGGGCTGGTGCGATGGCGCAAGACCTGCGTCCACCTGGGCGGAATGGCGCTCTTCTTCCACTTCGTCTCGGTTGTCGAGATGCTGGTGCAGGCGCATAGCTGGGTGCCCGTGGGCGTGCGCGAGGTGGAGTCGCTGCTCGGCCTGGCAGTGGCTGGTCTTTTCTTCCTGGTTTGGTGGATTTACGACGCCGTATCGCTGGGCATCTTTGCCTTGCCGGCTACTTTCTTTCTGGTTTTTGTGCCTGCGCTGGGGCCGGATCGCTTTATGTTTCCCTCGCAGGGCGTGCGCACCAGTTGGCTGGTGGCCCATATTGCCGCTTTATTGGTGGCTTATGCCGCTCTCTGCTTCAGCCTGCTGGCCTCGGTGCTCTACCTCATCCAGGAGCGCCGCATCAAGAGCAAGCCCAGGCCCGGCGAGGACTCCTGGTGGGCGCCCTTCGAGTGGCTGCCGCCCCTCGATACCCTGGAGCGCATTGCTCACGCCACGCTGGAATTCGGCTTTCCCTGCATGACCGTCGGCCTGGTCATCGGTTCCGTGCTGGCCCAGGAGACGCCGCTCGGCGCGTCGTACTTTCTCGATCCCAAGATCATTGCGGCCTTTGTCAGCTGGGTTGTGTATGTTGTGCTGCTGCTGGTCCGGCGCAGCGCGGGCCTGCGCGGCCGCAAGGCGGCGTATCTCTCCGGCGCTGTCTTTGTGGTGGTGGCCGCCGTCTGGTTTGCCAACCTCTTCAGCCACGTCCACAGGTTCGGTGCCCCATGACGCTGGCGCTCATTGGAGTCAACCACAAGACCGCGCCCATTGAACTGCGCGAGCGCATCGCCATCAGCCGCGAGGAGCTGCCTGAGACTACCCGCGCCCTGGCCGCCGTGCCTGGAGTGCTGGAGTGCATGATCGTCTCCACCTGCAACCGCGTCGAGCTTTTGGCTGCGGTCGATTCGCCGGATACCGATCTGGCCGGCTTTTTGCACAGGCACTTCGGGCTGAACCCGGAGCTGATTGCGCCGCACATTTATGCGCAGTACGGGCAGGATGCGGTGCGTCATCTCTTCCGCGTGGCCGCCAGCCTTGACTCGATGGTGGTGGGAGAACCGCAGATACTGGGCCAGGTAAAAGAGGCCTTCGCCGTGGCGCGAGCCTCGGGCACCGTGGCCGGCCAACTGGAACACCTGTTGCAGAGCGCCTTTGCGGCCGCCAAGAAGGTCCGCTCCGAGACCGAGATCGGCTCCAGCTCCGTCTCCATCGCTTCAGTGGCCGTGGATATGGCCCGCAAGATCTTTGGATCGCTGGCTGGGCGCACGGTCTTTCTGGTGGGCGCGGGCAAGATGAGCGAACTGGCCGCGCGACACCTCGTCCATCAGGGAGCCGGGGCCATCCTGGTGAGCAACCGCACGCAGGAGCGCGCCCGCCGCATGGCCGAGGAGTTCAGTGGCCGGGTCATTCCCTTCGAAAAGTTGTACGATGCGGCCAGCGAGGCCGATATCGTGATCAGCTCGACCGGCGCGCCCCACCCCATCTTCCGCCGCGAGCATGGGCAGGCGTTTCTCCATCGCCGCCGTAACCGGCCCATGTTTTTCATTGACATTGCCGTGCCCCGCGACGTGGACCCGGCGATGGGCAAGCTGGAAGGCATCTTTGTTTACGACATCGATGACCTGCAGGCTGTGGCCGCCTCCCACATGGCCGAACGCAGCCGCGAGGCAAGCGACGCCGAGACCCTGATTGCCGCCGAGGTGGAACGCTTCCACCAGCGCCAGCGGACCGTAAATGTAGCTCCAGCGATTGTGGCCTTGCAGCGCCAGGGCGAAGAGATTCGCCAATCCGAGCTCCGCCGCGTGCAGGCTCGCCTGGCTTCGCTCAGCGCCGAGCAGGTGGCCGCTGTTGAGGCGCTCACCCGCGGATTGATGAACAAGTTTCTCCACCCGCCCATGCAGGCCCTGAAGCAAGCCGCGCGGGAGAACGATTCCACACGCCTCGATGCCCTCTGTGAGGCTTGGTCGGTCTCTGCGGCAATCCGTGAAACGGAACCAGAGGCTTCGGCGGACGCAGGCAGTTCAAATGGCTCTGAAACAGGGAAGGCTGAATCCCAGGAAATTAATGGAGCCGACGCCGGCGTGGAGAGCAGGCGATGAAGCTGCGCATTGGAAGCCGCGGCTCGCAACTTGCCCTGTGGCAGGCCAACCACATCGCCGGTTTGCTCCGCAGCCAGGGCCACTCGGTAGAGATCGAGATCGTCAAGACTACCGGCGACCGGTTTCAGGAGGTCACCTTCGCCCAGGTGGGGTCGAAAGGCATGTTTACCAAGGAAATCGAGGAGGCGCTGGCAGAGGGCCGCGTGGATCTGGCCGTGCATTCGCTCAAGGATCTGCCTACCGAACTGCCCGAGCCGTTTACGCTGGCGGCCACCCCTCCGCGCGTCGATCCGAGGGACGTGTTTGTCTCGGTGAAGTATGGGAGTCTGGCGGCGTTGCCGCAAGGCGCGCGCGTGGGCACCAGCAGCCAGCGGCGGCGCGCGCAGTTGAAGGCGCTGCGGCCAGACATCGAGGCCGTCGAGTTCCGCGGCAATGTGGACACGCGCCTGCGCAAGCTTGCCGAGGGCCAGGTGGACGCAGTCCTGCTGGCTGCCGCCGGCCTGGATCGCCTGGAGAAGACGGAGTGGGTGCGGGAGCGGTTGGAGCCCAAGGACCTTTGCCCCGCTGCCGGGCAGGGAGCGCTGGGAATCGAGACCCGGAAGGGCGATGCGGCGACGATCGAGGCAGTGGCGTTCCTCGACGACCCGGCTACCCGCTTTGCCGTGACCGTGGAACGAGCGGCTTTGGCCGCACTGGGCGGCGGCTGCCAGGTTCCCATCGGCATTCATTGCCGGCCGTGCCCTCAGCCAGAGCAAGCCGACGGGGAAGACCGCCGGATTGAGATTCACGCGGTGGTCGCCAATCCTGAGACAGGCAAGTGCGTGCGGATTCTGTACTATGCAGCAGAAAGCGAAAGTAACGCATTCACTCTGGGCGAGAGGGTTGCCGGAATGCTCATCGAAGCTGGCGCGGGGCCGCTACTTGACGCATCTGGAGGGGTCTCGCGGTGACGCCGCTTCCGTTGGCAGGCCGGCGGGTTTTGGTGACCCGCGCGCTGCGTCAGGCCGGCAAGCTCAGCGACGGCCTGTATGCTCTGGGCGCAACCGTGGTTGAGGTTCCGGTACTGGAGATCATTCCACCGGAGTCTTATGCGCCGCTCGATGACGCTCTGAAGCGCCTGGATCGGTATGACTGGCTTGTTCTGACCAGCACGAACACGCTGGATGCGCTGTGTTGCCGCTGCGCGCGTCTTGGTGTGAATCCGGCCAAAGCAAAGGGGTTGAACGTCGCCGCTGTCGGCCGGGCAACGGCTGAGGCAGCGCGACATTTCGGATTTCACGTGGCCGTTGTGCCTGAGGCCCAAGTCGCCGAGGGACTGGTTTCGGCGCTTGGTGAAAGGGTTCGCGGTAAGCGCGTGCTTTTGCCTCGCGCGGCGGCTGCACGGGATATGATTCCCGACGCGTTGCGCGCAGCGGGCGCCGAGGTAGATGTGGTGGACGCCTATCGAAACGTCCTGCCCGAGCGCGCGCCGGAACAGCTTCGCTTGGCCTTGGCGGAGGGAATCGACGCGGCGACCTTCACCAGCTCGTCGAGCGTTACCCATTTGGCCGAGGCGGCCTGTCAGGCCGGAATCGCGTGGCCGCTTGCGGGAGTTCTGGCGGTTTCGATAGGGCCGATCACCAGCCAGACGCTACGGGATCTGGGTTGGGAACCTGTGGCTGAAGCGAACCCGCACGATATTCCGGGGCTGATCGCCGCAGTCGTTCGCCTCCTGCGCGCATGAACCGCAAAATCCGCTCATAACGCTAATCCCGCTGTCCTTTTACGACTGCCAGGTCTTGTCCTCGGAGTGGCAGAGCTGCTCCAGGTTGCAGCGGTCGCATTTGGGTTTGCGGGCTACGCAGACCTGGCGGCCATGATGGATGATCTGGTGGGAGAAATCGATCCACCGCTCCTTTGGTAAGACCCGCATCAGCTCCTGCTCGACCTTTTCGGGTGTGTCGCCCTTGGCTAGGCTCAGGCGGCGGACGATGCGGAAGACGTGCGTATCCACCACCACTCCTTCAGCCTTGCCGAAGCAGACGCCGAGGACGACACTGGCGGTTTTGCGGGCCGCGCCGGGGATGGTGATCAACTCGGCGAGGGTCTCGGGAACCCGCCCGCCGAACTCGGCGACAATCTTGATGGCCGCGCCCTGGATGGACTTGGCCTTGTTGCGGAAGAACCCGGTGGTGCGGATCAGGGCTTCGAGCTCCGGCAAGCTCGCTTTGGCCATTGCCGCCGGGGTGGGAAAGCGCCGGAACAACTCCGGCGTCACCATATTGACCCGAACGTCGGTGCACTGAGCGGAGAGAATGGTGGCCACCAGCAGTTCCCACGGAGAGCGATGCGCGAGGGCGCACTCGGCGTGGGGATAGGCTTCGTCCAGGGCCTTGAGAATCGCTTCTACGCATTCCGGCGCCAAGTCGCGATTTGCGGCGCGTCCAGTGGCCTTTGCGCTGGCGGACTTGTTGACGGCCCTTTGCTTTTTGCTTTTGGCGGGGCTCATATTTCGCAGTCTACCGCGATCTGGTTGCAAAGCTGTACGAATAAAGAAGCCGGGGTTTGAAGCAACCGCACCAAGGGGTCTAGTACCGTGCTTTGATGATTTCGTGCTTTCCCAGGTCCCCAAATGCGAGGGACCTGGGGCACCCATGCCTTCTGCTTGGATTATGAAATCTCATAGGCACAGCACTAGTGGCCGGCCTCAGCCTCTGCAAGAGCCGGAACCCGCCGCAGCAGCACGGTGAAGGTTAGGGTAAGCAGCGCGACCGCTGGGACGGCGATCAGCAGCCATGCCAGCATGGCGCGGCCAGCCAGCCCACCCAACTGCGAAAGCAGATTGAGAGGCGCAGCGTGGAGCAGAGTGCCTGCCTTGGGGGCCTGGTTGGGGCCGGCGTCGAGGAGCCAGCCGCCCAGGCGCACAAAGGGCACAATGAGTGCCAGTTGCATGGGCATGGCGATGTAGTTTGCCGCCTGAATGGCGGGCAGATTCAGCCGCAGCGCCAGGGCCAGCGCGGCGCACAACACAGTGGGAATGCCCACGACTGGAATGCAGCCTACAGCGAGTCCGAGCGCAAGAGTGAGGGCCAGTCGGCGCACAGAGATTCCCTGGCTCAGCCAGAGGCCGACGTTGCGCACGATCGAGTCAACGAATCTGTGGACCATTTTTCTCACACTACCGGTATAGACGCGAAGGCGCGGAGAATTACGCAATTAATTTCCGGTGAATGAACCAAAGATGGAAGGGGAAGGCGCAAGGCTATCC
>Ga0326728_10014440_pt1 | contig 16770 bp, 10 predicted proteins | sample MB3enrmetagenome_FD_207602 | JGI IMG/M metagenome (GOLD analysis project Ga0326728, IMG submission 207602) | Lab enriched peat soil microbial communities from McLean, Ithaca, NY, United States - MB31MN | ecosystem: Environmental > Terrestrial > Soil > Wetlands > Peat | place: USA: New York...
GACATTCAGGCCGGCTCGGATCGCGGTGGCGGCTGCTTGAAAGGTGTTGCTGTCCGGCAACGCCCGAAGCACGGCCAATCCACCATAGCGCAGGCCTGACCGGTCCTCCGGGTCAACCCCCCCGGAGAGCAACGCGACGACTGGCGATTTCGCGGTGCGCGCAGCCTTGAGAAAGGGCGTGGCGAGGGTCAGGGTTCCGCCGGTGACGACCCATGCATCACGGGCTGTCCGCAGCAAGGCGGTCAGTTTGGCAGGAACCTCGGCGACAGCCCGAACACCGAACCGTGCACCTTGGGTGAAGCTCACGAGCTCTCGACGGACGGCATCATTGGGGGCGGCCACGATCGGGTTCACTGCCGATGTATGTGGGCCCGGACCTGCGATCACAAGAGGTTACCGGCCGCTTCGCTCACGCACGATGACGGTGGTATCGAGCCTGGCGCCGGCACGATAGACCTGAACGTCGGCGGGCGAGCCCAGAGGCATCCGGGTCAGCGCGATCTTCAGATCAATGGCATTCTCGATGGGTTGCCCGCCGACCGACAGGATGAGGTCCCCGAAGAGCAGGCTCTCTGCTGCAGGTGAGTCGGGCAGTACGCCCACGACAATAGCGGCTTCGGCGCTTTTCCGGGAGAGTTGCCGTTGCAATGATTCATCCAGTCTTACCGGCTGTAACCGCACCCCGAGATAGGGCGCCGGCAGGTGGCCGTGCTTCAGGACCGTTGTAACGATCCGCTCGATCGTCTCTCGTGGGATTCCGAGAGTGGCATGCCGGGGTCCCCGCACCGCCATGGCACACAGACGTCCCTCGAGATCAAAAGCGCCGCCACCTTCGAGCATGGGAGGCAGACCCGGAGAAAGTCGAATCAACCGGTCGAGTTCCCCACCGCTGCGCGAACGCCAGGCGGGTCCTACCTGTTCCACCTGGCTCCAGACGACGGCCGCGGCAGACTGATCGCGCCCGGCGATCAAGACATCATCCCCTGACGACAGGAGAGTCATCTTTTCGGCCGAAATGCCCGGTGCGCCCGTCCTGGCCTTGAGAACCGCGATATCGACTGACAGGTCGCAGGCCAGCATCTCTGCAGAAACAAGATCGTGCGCCGTGTGAACGGTCACCGAATCCGCGCCATGGAGGATCTCGGCCGCGGTCACCAGCGTGTCTGAGTCCCAGACGATCCCTGAGAATCGAACGCCCTGGCCGCGGTCGATGCCGACAACGCTCGAGGCGACTTCATCGGCGAGCGCCCGGCGGGCGGCACGCCACTCGATCAATGAACCATTCATCGAACAATCCTCGCGGTCCACATCTTGGCGCGATGGTGAACCCCCGAGAGTCATCGAGGGACCGCCCAATTGGGTAGGGGTCGACGACGACCGCATCGAGACCACAGAAGGCATTTAGCTCCGCGGCGCAACCTTTTTCGCGGCAAAGAGGCCATCACCGGCCAAACTTGCCGGCGAGGAACTCCAGCCGGTAACGTTGGAACCAGGGAGTGAATATGTTTTGCGCATGGGGTCCCTGGCGGAAATGGACAAATTCTTCGTCGACGCTTTCTTGCGTGGGCAGAGGCTCGGCCAAGGCCTCGGCGCGAGCCCTTTCGTCATAGTGCACACGCCATGACGATTCGCGCAGTGGTCTTCGATGCCTATGGAACGTTGTACGATGTGCAATCGGTGCGGACTCTCGCCGTGGACCTCTGTGGCGACAAGGGTGATCTCATCACTCAGCTCTGGCGACTGAAGCAGCTTGAATATACGTGGCTGCGTACCCTGATGCGGTCCTACGAAGATTTCTGGCCGGTCACGCGTGCCGCCCTGGAATTCGCTCTGGTGAGCGTGGGGATCGAGCCGGTCCCCTCGCTCTGCGATCCGCTGATGAACGAATACCTGCGTCTGGACGCATATGAAGAGGCGGATCGGGCACTCGAGTCACTGCGCGACTACAAGCTCGCCATCCTTTCCAATGGCAGTCCTCGCATGCTCGCGGGCCTGGTCAGCACCTCCGGGCTCGCCGGCCGCTTCGCTGAGGTGATCAGCGTCGATCAGGCGAAGGCTTATAAGCCGGACCCTGCGTGCTATGCCTTGGTCGAACCGGCATTAGGGGTAACGAAGGAGGAGGTTCTTTTTGTATCTTCGAACGGGTTCGATGTTGCTGGCGCCAAGCGCTACGGATTTCAGGTCGCCTGGATCGACCGGGCGGGCGATGCGCGACCACCGGCGAACTCAGCCGTTGGGCCCGCCGAATTCTACCGTCTGATCCGCGCTCGCGCAGAGCAGCTCACCTATGACCCGGATTTTCGTCTGTCGCGACTGACTGATATTGTATCGCTCCTTGCCGCTTGCGCGTCGCCTCCCTGATCATGCTCGATCTGCAGCCGACCCTGACGAGTACTCATCTGACGCTGCGGCCGCTGGCGACGCAAGACTTCGAGGAGCTATGCACCCTCGCATCGGATCCCATGATCTGGGCCCAGCACCCGGATCCGGGCCGCGGTACGCGGGAGGGCTTCTCCTCGTTTTTCGAGCATGCTCTGGGGTCAAAGGGTTGCCTGGTTGCGATAGAGCCCCCGCTCCAGTCGATCATCGGCTGGTCCGTATACAGCGACTATGCACCTGGCAAAAGGATCACAATTGGGTACACGTTCCTCGCTCGAAGCCATTGGGGCGGCGCTACGAATGCCGAGATGAAGCGCTTGATGCTCGGGCATGCCTTCAGTGATGTTCCGGAGGTACGGTTCAAGGTTGCCGAGCGCAATCTGCGCTCTCGCCGCGCGGTTGAAAAGCTCGGCGCCGAACTCGCCGGAACCGAGGATACCCCGCGTTGGGGACAGATACACGTCATCTACCGGCTGACACCCCAGCAGTGGGAGCGGAGTGCCTTGCCGGGGTACGGGCCGCATCGCGCGCAATGACCGTCGCTGGTTCGTCGGCTGCCCCTCCATGACCCGTGTCCTGCTGGCAACCCTGGGTTCTTTAGGGGACTTGCATCCGTATATCGCATTGGGCAAGGCGCTGCGCGAGCGCGGACAGCACGTGCGACTTGCGACTTCGGTCGACTACCGCGCTCGCGTCGAGGCGGCCGGGCTGGACTTTACCCCGCTGGCACCCTCCATCGCCGAGCTCGGCGATCCCGAGCAGATTGCGCGGCGCTTCTTTGGCCGCTGGAGCGGACCTGAGCGACTGATCAGGGAGATGGTGATGATTCCGCTGCGCCGTGCCTGTGCCGATCTGCGCGAGGCTTTGGACGGCGTATCGCTTGCGGTCTCGCACCCGATCACTCCCGCGTTGCCGATCATCGCGGACAGTCGCGGGATCCCGTGGATCTCAAGCGTCCTGGCCCCGTCCAGCCTGTTCTCGAGAAGCGATCCTTCGGTGATCCCTGGTTTGGAGTGGCTGCAGCACCTGCCCGGTTCGGGCAGCCTGACGCAGGGCGTAATGCTCAGATGGGTGCGCTCCCTGGTGCGGCGCCTGGAGCAGCCGTTGCATGCACTGCGTGCCGAGTTGGGGCTGCCGCCTTGCCGGGAGGCGCTCCTGATGAAAGGGCAGTTCTCCGCTTTGGGCACGCTCGCGCTGTTCGATTCGCCGCTTGCCGAGCGCCAGTCTGACTGGCCGACCGATACCTGTGTCTGCGGCGCTGCCCTGCATGACGCCGGGGATCCGGAAGTTCCGACGGCATCCGACGACGGACTTGAGCGATTTCTCGCCGCAGGCGCACCTCCTGTGGTGTTCGCCCTCGGCTCCTCGGCCGTCTGGCTCGCCAGAGACTATTGGCAACATGCAATCGCCGCCTGTAACGCCCTCGGAATTCGGGGCCTGCTGCTCACTGGCATGCCGCTGCAGCAGCCACTGCCGGCGAACATCTGTGCATTGAACTACGTGCCGTATTCCCGCGTATTTTCCCGTGCGGCGGCGATCGTTCATCAATCAGGGATCGGCACCCTGTCGTCCGCGCTGCGCTCCGGTCGCCCACAGCTGCTGACTCCGGCCGGATTCGACCAGCCGGACAACGCGGCACGTGCCGTGCGCCTCGGCGTTGGCCGGATCCTGCCGTTCCGCCGTGCGCATGATGAAGCCCGGCTGGTGCGCGAGCTGCGGGCTCTGCTGGCCGATCGGGCATACGCGAAGGCTTCTGGCGAAGTTGCGGATCGGTTGCGCGGTGTCGATGGGGCAGCCGCGGCCGCGCATCGCATCATCGACCTGATGGACCAGAAGGATTCGACCCGGAAGTGTCCGACATCAACTGAAGCCTCACACGGCTGACGTTCCGCATCCCGATGGGCATAGCCTTGAGACCCACAGCACTTCTACGTGCCTATAAGGAGATGCAACGTGAATTCACTGGTCCCAATATGGATTATCGGCGGCCCGTTCGTCGGCCTTGTGATCCTCGCTTTTTCTTTCCGGGGCCCGAGCACGGTGACTGGCGCCACGCGACTTTCGCCGGCAGATCGCCAGCCGATTCCCTCTGCGCCGCTGTTGGATCCCATGCATCCTGACGCGCCTCGACGGAGGATCTGATCGAAGCGGGCCGGGGTCCCGAACACTCGAGTCCCCGGCTTCTCCTGCGGCCCTCACCGGAGCACACTAGCCGCTCTGAATCAGACACTCGAGCATATTCCGTCGCGGTGAGTCGCACATTTCGGCCTGACCGGTGACAGCGCCGTCAGAAGCCTCGAAAAGGCTCCTGCCATGGCTCGTGGCCGTGGCTTTCTTCATGGAGTCGCTGGACACGACTATTCTGAATACGGCCGTGCCGGCGATTTCCTCCGCCCTTCACGTCGCTCCGCTCAGCATGAAGGCCGTGCTCGCCAGCTATACGCTGAGCCTGGCGGTCTTCATACCGATCAGTGGATGGATGGCGGACCGATTCGGTACCCGGCACGTCTTTGCATCCGCTATCGGCCTGTTCACGCTGGGCTCATTTCTTTGCGGCATGTCGGCAAACATTCATCTGCTCGTCGTGTGCCGGATCCTGCAGGGTGGTGGCGGGGCGATGATGGTCCCCGTCGGACGGCTCACCCTGGTACGTACATTCGCCAAATCGGATCTGGTGCGCACGATGAGCTTCGTGTCCATACCGGCGTTGATTGCGCCTATGCTGGGCCCCATTGCCGGCGGTCTCATCGTCGGGTATCTGCATTGGCGCTTCATTTTCTTTCTCAATATCCCGATCGGACTGGCCGGCTTACTCCTCGTTTATTGGCACATGCCCGATTATCGGGGAGAGGAGTCCCATCCACTCGATGTCGTGGGTCTGATCCTCTTCGGCTCGGGAGTCGGCCTCCTGTCGTATGTGCTGGAGATATTCGGTGAGCACGCTCTGAGCGCCGCAGAGATGTTGGGACTTCTGGGATTGTCCCTTGCCTTGCTCATCGGATACGGCCTTCATGCCCGCACGTTGAGTTTTCCTCTGCTGCAGCTCAAATTATTCAGCATTCGCACGTTCCGGGCCGCCGTCAGCGGCAGCTTCTTCACACGCCTGGGCATCGGGGGTGTCCCTTTTCTCCTGCCTCTGCTCTATCAGGTGGGCCTGGGATTCACGCCAATCGAATCCGGGCTGCTGGTCATGCCGCAGGCAGCTGCCGCCATGAGCATGAAGCTGTTCATGCCACAGCTCCTCAGGCGCCTGGGCTATCGAGCTGTGCTGATCTCCAATACGCTGATTCTCGGGGCGCTTCTGATCGCGTTTGCGACGATCGGCAGTGCTACACCCGGCTGGGCCATCGTGCTGCAGGCCTTTTGCTATGGAGCATTCACTTCGCTGCAGTATACGAGCATGAACACGCTGGTGTACGCGGACATCACGGACAGCCAGACCAGTGCGGCGAGCTCCATCGCCAGTACTTTTCAGCAAATGTCGATCAGCTTCGGCGTAGCGGCGGCGGGGCTGACCACCGCACTGTTCGTTTCGGGCAATGTCAGTCCTGCGGAAATGATCCATGGGACCCACGAGGCGCTCATTGCGCTGGGGATGGTCACCATGGTCTCGTCAATCGTCTTTCGCGGCCTGAAGAGGGGAGACGGCGACGACGTGAGCCAGCATAAGGCCCTTCATCCCGGCGGATAATCGGTCGCCCGCGCAAGGGAGATTCAGGCTGGATAGGCCTGCGTCGGCGTGGTAGGCCGTGAGTGGGATATTGGCTTGAAGGTCATTGCCGTCATCGTCGCGAGGATGCCGAATCCCCAGGACGCAAGGTAGAGCGACCCGTAGCTGCCAAAGGTGTCATAAAGCCACCCGCCGAGCACGGGGCCTGTGGCCATGCCGAGGCTTCCAGCCATCGCGGTGCCGCCGATCACGGTACCCATGATTCGAAGCGGAAAATTCTCCCGGGCCAGCACCGAATACAGAGGCATCACGCCTCCATAGGTGAAACCGAACAGCACCGCCACCGTATAGAACACGCCCAGCGAATCGGCAAAATAGTAAAATGCCGCAAAGAACGCCTGCATCAGCAGGCCCGCGATCAGCGTCCGGCGCGCCCCGAACCGGTCACCTGCCAGCCCGAACGCTATGCGGCCGCCAAGCCCGGCGAGGCCCTCCACGCTGTAGATGGTCACCGCCGTCATCAATGGAATGCCACACGTCACGGCATAGCTCACCGTATGGATGATGGGACCGGAATGCGTCGCGCAGCAGAAGAAATTGGTGAGCACGAGTACGACAAACTGCGGCGTGCCGATGAGCTGCCGTACAGGCATGGCGGGCTGCGCAGGGGCAGTATCTTCCGCGCCTTCCTGTGCACGTGCGAGCGCTGGTGGCCGACGAATCAGCAGAGACAAGGGCAGCATGGCCACGATCACGAGTATCGCGACGATCTGCAGCACCTGGCGCCAGTCGCGCGAGCTCGCGAGCCATGCAACCCAGGGTGACATCGTCAGTGGGGCGACACCGAACCCCGCCGATACGAGGGAGACAGCGAGGCTGCGTTGCGTCTCGAACCAGCCGGTGACGCACGCCATGAGAGGCGCGAAGATAGCGGAGGTGGCTACGCCCACCACCAGCCCGAATTCCAATTGAAAAGCCGTCAGCGATCGAGCCTCGCTCGCCAGTGCCAGTCCCGTGCCGAGCAGCAGCGCGCCAAGCAGGCACGTCCAGCGCGCGCCGACCCGATCGCTCAAGGCTCCCCAGGCAGCGCTTCCCACCGCCATGGCCAGGAAGCCAAACGTCATCGCCGCCGATACACCGGTGGTCGACCAACCCGTGTTCGCTGCAATGGACCTAAGCAGGACAGGCAGTGAGAACATCGCCCCAAGTGCGATGCAACCCATCGCTGCGCCGGCGGCGACGATTACCCAGCGGTAGCGAGGTTCAGCCATGGGCCCCCTTTGGGTATTGATTCTATCCCAACGGCGGAGCATCGTCGGCGGTCTCTGATCGGAGTGGATTGAGAGCCCCCGTATTCAGATTGCTGCGTGCGATCGCCACCTTCAATGCTTTCTCAGAGCCGAGTCGACCGCGGCTCGGGTGATGGGCAGCATCGCCTTGTAGCCCTCGGCGTTCGGATGCACCCCATCGCTGGAATAGCTTGATTTCATCGAGCCATCGTCCTCTGCCAGCGCGGGCCAGTAGTCCACGTAGCCGATGCCGGTGTGGCCGGCGTAGGATTTGAGCCACGCATTGAGCCGTCGAATCCTTGGGGTGGGTTGAAGCCCCGGACGCCACGCGAAGTCGGCGGCCGGCGGGATCGATGCCAGGAGGACCTTGATGTGATGGACGAGCGCCAATTCCACCATCGATGAGATGGCTTCTTCTATTTCGGTGTCGCTTTCCGGTCCGTTGTTGCCGGCCACGTCGTTGGTGCCCGCCATGATATGGACCAGGGCCGGGGTCAGGTCGATGACGTCCGCGCGGAAGCGCACCAGCATCTGCTGCGTCGTCTGTCCGCTCACGCCGCGTCCCACGAAGTGCGCACTCCCGGTAAATGACGGCTCCTTCGCCCAGCCCTCCGTGATCGAGTCCCCCATGAATACAATGCGCGAAGCGTCCGGCTTCAGCGAGGCGTTCGCGTCGCGATACCGACCCAGGAACGCCCAATCGCCATTGTCACCGGCCCCCGGCGGCGCCGTTGCCGCCTCTGCAGTGCCGAGGCTTCCCAGGAGCAGGGCGATAGCGACAATCCTGATGTGCATTCTGTGAACCTCCATCGATGAGCGAAATATAATCCAGGGATGCTCAGAGCACTGCTTCCTGGATGGGCGATCTGCCTGCTGGCCGGCGGGATCTGCAACGCGGCTGGCCCATCCTCTTCCTACCTGGCAGAGGAGGCGCGCGTCGATGCGCTGCTCGCCCGCATGACCCTTGAGCAGAAGATTCGGCTCATCGCAGGGGATGCGATGATGAGCGCGCCGGGCCTTCCGGCGCTCGACATCCCACCGCTGCGCATGAGCGATGGTCCGATGGGCACGCGCATTCCGCCGCCCTCGACGGCATATGCGGCCGGCATTGGACTGGCCGCGAGCTGGGACCCGGGGCTTGCGCTCGAGATCGGCGTGCAGCTCGGCCGCGATGCCCGTTCTCGTGGAGTGCATTTTCTGCTCGGTCCCGGCGTGAACATCTACCGCATGCCGCTCAACGGCCGCAATTTCGAGTACTTCGGGGAAGACCCATTCCTCGCCTCCAGAATCGCAGTGGGCTATATCCAGGGCGTGCAGTCCGAGCGCGTCAGCGCGACCGTCAAGCACTTCGTCGGCAATAATTCCGAATATGCGCGCCAGAGCTCCGACAGCGTCATCGATGAACGCGCGCTGCGTGAGATCTACCTGCCGGCTTTCGAAGCGTCGACGCGGGAGGCTCACGTAGGGGCTGTCATGAGCTCCTACAATCTGACGAACGGTGAGCACATGAGCCAGAACGGCTATCTCGACCGCGAAGTGCTCAAATCGGACTGGGGCTTCGACGGGGTGCTCATGTCCGACTGGGGCTCGACGAACGACACGGTGGCCGCGGCCAACGCAGGCCTGGACCTTGAGATGCCGAGCGGCGTCGTCATGAACCCCGCGACCCTGCTGCCGGCCCTGCAGTCGGGCGCAGTCGCTGCCGGCGTCATCGACGACAAGGTCCGACGCCTGCTTCGCGTCGCGGTTCGCTTTGGCTGGCTCGACACTCCACAGCTGGACATCGACGTGCCGCGCTACAACGAAGCCGGCCGCGCCGTCACGCTGCGCGCTGCGGAGGAGGGCATGGTGCTGCTGCGCAACGAACACGGCCTGCTGCCGCTCGACCGGCAACGGGTGCAAACGATCGCTTTTCTCGGCCCGGATGCCTTTCCGGGCAATCCAACGGCCGGCGGCAGCGCCATGGTCCCCACCTTCGGAGCCGTCAGTCCGCTCACGGCCGTCAGTGACTATCTGGGAGCGGGCCGCCGTGTGCTCTATGACCCGGGTGTGCGCACGCTCGCGCAGCTGGCACGCAGCACCGTCTTCACGACCACGGAGGCGGGGTCCACACGTGGCGTGACGGTTGAGAGCTTCGCGAACGATCATCTCGAAGGAGCTCCCGCGTCGGTGCGGGTGCTGCGCACGATTCTGATCCAGCCACCGCGCCGCGAGGAGGCGGACGAACCCGAGGAGCCGCAGGCGGGCGAGTCGGTCGCGCCGGAGGAGATCCTGCCGACCACCACGACGGTTGCCTCGATGCGGGTCACTGGCTACTTCACGCCGCTGACGGCGGGCAAATACCTGGTGACGCTGCAGACGTCGAACCGGTTCCGGCTTTTGATCGACGATCGGACGATCCTCGATGACGCGACGATCCTGAAGGCAAGCCGCAGGCATGTGCTCGTCGAGCTGAGCGCTGGAGCGCACAAGGTCGTGATCGAACAGTTCCACCCGGCTGTGCGCCAGGCGCCGGATGATTTCCTGCAGTGCGGGATTGCGCGCGAAGCGGACCTCGTCAATGCCACGGCGGTGGCGATGGCTGCGCGCGCGGATGTCGCGATCGTCGCAGTCGGGTTCTCAGCGGCGACGGAAGGGGAGGGCTTTGATCGGGAATTCGCGCTCCCTCCTGACCAGCAGGCATTGATCCATCAGGTCGCCGCGGCCAATCCGAAGACGATCGTGGTTGTGACTTCCGGCGGTAGCGTCGAGGCGAGCTCCTGGCTCGATTCGGTGCCGGCCCTGATCGAAGCCTGGTACGCCGGGGAGCAGGGCGGCACAGCGCTTGCCCGACTGCTCTTCGGCGACGCGAATTTCAGTGGCCGTCTGCCGATCAGCTGGGAGCGGCGGCTCTCGGACAACCCTTCCGCGGCGCACTACTACTTCGGGGATCCGGCAACGCAGAGGATCGAGTATGCCGAAGGCATCTTCGTCGGCTACCGCGGCTACCAGAAAATGCGCACCGAGCCGCTGTTCCCCTTTGGCTTTGGCTTGTCCTACACGAGCTTCCGGTACGACCGTCTCAAGGTGCAGCCCGCCACGGGACCGTCTTCGGGTGCCAGCATGCCCCGGTTCGACGTGGCTTTTGACGTTATCAACACGGGGCCGCGCGCTGGCGCGGACATCGCCGAGGTCTATGTCAGCGACGACACGCACCCACGCGTCCAGCGGCCGCCGGAGGAGCTGAAAGGATTTGCGCGGCTGGAACTGGAACCGGGCGAGCGACGGCGCGCACATGTGGTCCTCGACGCTCGGGCCTTCACGTACTATGACGTCGAGTCGAAATCCTGGCACGCCGACGCCGGTCACTACCGGGTTCTCATCGGCCGATCCTCGGCCGATATTCAGCTCAAGCAGGAACTGATGCTGCCCAGCGCCATCGACATCCCGGTCGCACAGCGCTAGCGGTCGCGGCGTGTGAGCTGCACACGTCCGGCCGCATCGCGTGCCACGACGATATCGAAGTGCTGACCGCGAAATGCGACATCCTGCAGTGTCAGACTCTTCCAGCCGGGCGGCAACACCGGGGCGTAGGCCTGGATCAGGCCCTTCTCGCGGATCCGCAGGCCGGTGAAGCCATAGATCAGGTTCTGGATGTACGCGCCCGAGCCGGTCAGGAAATAGCCGGTATTGTTGCTCGCTGTCTCGGTCCGTACATTGAACGGGCCCTTGAGTGTCCCGCCCGTAAAGTTTCCGTCGAACCAGCTGATCGCGGCCGCAGCGTCCCCGGCGGCGGCTGCCGCGATCGAGTTGGGCGCATAGCCCATGCTGTTGCCGGCATTTCCGGCTGTGGCGCCGGGTGGAACTGCGCTGCTGTAGTCGCTGCGCCGCAGTTGCTCGTTCATGGGCAGGTCAATCGAGGGAAAGCTCAGCAGCGTCGTGCCGCCGCCGCCGGGACCTTCGTCGGTCTGCACAGAGGGGTCGAAGGCCAGATGATGCGGCGGCGTTCCGGCGGTCGGGATGTACAGATGCCGCGCGAGCTCCGACCAGCGCGCATCGGGTTTCTCATGCACCAGCGCTGCCGTACGCACCGCAATCTCGAGTGCCTGCGATGCCGCGGCGTTCGTGTAGGTGTCGTTCGGAATGTCGTTGAACGGCTCTTCCACCGACGTCACATGCAGGATCTCGTAGCGGTGGTGCTGAGCATCGTAGCTCGCGCGGCTGGTCCAGAATCGCGCCACATCGCGGATGACCGGCCAGCCGTCGGCCTTGAGCCAGGCGAGATCCCCGCTGGCCAGATAGTACTGCCACTGCGCGAGCGCGACGTCGGCATCGACATGGATCTCGCGCTCGCCCAGCACATAGGCCGGGTGGGGGGTCTGTTCGGTGCCGTTCTCGGGGTCCGCTTCCCAGGGGAACATCGCGCCCTCGAAATGATGTGCGCGGGCGCGAGCCTCCGCGGCTCCGAGCGTTCGATACCGGAACATGACCAGGCTCTTGGCGCGCTCAGGGTGCATCAGCAGCAGCGCGGGGAATATCCAACTGTCATTGTCCCAGAAGATGTGGTCCAGGTAGCCGAGCGTCATCCCGCAGGCGCCGAGCGCGAACGCGGTGTCGGCCGTCGAGCTGGCGATCAGATAGTACAGTTCCGAGTGAGCGACCTGCTGCGCGCGCTCATCGCCATCGATGAGGATGTCCGCACGCCACAGGTCACGCCAGGCAGCGCGGTGCGCAGCGAGCAGTGGCTGGAATCCCCCCTCGCGTGCCGCGATCGCGAGGTCCAGGTCGGCTCGCGCGTCTGCGCCCCAACCGCTGCGGGAGAAGGCGACGAATTTGGTAAAGTCATATTTCTGATTGCGCTGCACCCGGACGCTGACATTGAGCGCGAGGCGGTAGGCACTCCTGTGCACGACGACCGACTCGGGCACGAGGCCCTCGGGCAGGCTGATCGCCGCGGCCTCGGCCATTTCCGGACCCTGTTCGGCCTTGCCGTCGAGCCAGAGCGACAGCGTCTTCGTGTCCCCATCGCTGGTGAGCACACGGGTATCGCCGTGATACCAGGTCGCGGCCCGGTCCGGTGTCGAGGGGGGCGCCGCTTCGGAACTCTGGCCCTGCGCCAGGATCTGCTCATCCATCTGCTCGCCGGTGATTCTGCCGAGCGCGAGGCGCGGCTGGTAGGGTGCCCACAGGTTCAGCGCAAAGGACAGCTGTACGACGCCATCGAAGTCCGGCGTGATCGACAGCTGCGTCGCTGCAAGGTGCGGGTCCGCTTCGTCGACGAACGTCGTGACCTGCACGGCGGTGTGTCGCATGCCGTCGCGGTAGACGTAGCTCGTCGTCAGTGTGCCCTCACGCAGCTCGAGCGTCTGGCGATAATCCCGGAAGTGGTAGGGTGTGAAAGAAACGCGGTTGAGCCAGGTTTGCCCCGTGGGCCCCGGGCCTGTGCTGTAGTCGATCTCGGTCCAGCCGGGTACGGCAGCAGGTCGTGAGACGTCGTCCGCAGCGTAGTCCATGAACGCGACCAGATAGCTGGGCGTGCCGATGGTGCCGCGCGGTGTACTCAAGGTCGACACGTAACCGTTTGCGAGGTACGCCGGAAAGTAATGATCCAGATCCTGCGCGCTCGCCGTGAGCTCGAAGCTGGGATCGGCGGCCGCATGGGCCGGTAGCGCCCGGATTGATCCGACGGCTGCCAGCAGAACGGCGATCAGACGGTGCAGGCCGGACATGGCAGACTCCTTGGGTATGTCATGGCGCGGGTTCAGGGATAGCCAGGTAAACCGTGCTCCACAGCTGGATGGCATTGGACTCATCGACGTCCGCCTCGTTGGCCCCGAATGGGACGATCCGGTAATGCCCGTCCGAATAGTTCCACGACCACAGCTCACTGTTGCGCACGACCTGGGCGGCGTCGATCGCGCGCCAGAGGCGGGATTGGGCGCCGCGTAACCGCTGTCTGACCGCACCCGGCAAATCGGACCGCTCGAGCTGGAGCGCAAGTCCAGCCGCCAGCACTGCCTGTTGCCACGACCAGACCACGGTGCCGTGATACGCATTCCTGCTAAAGCGCGTCTGCACGTCCGGCGGTGCGAACACGGGATCGGCGACCAGCAGGCCGATTTCGGTCATCAGTCCGGCCGGAAACGGCCGCATGATCGCCGAAACAGCCCGATCGAGCGTGGCGGCATCCGGCTGGCCGAACAGCAATTCAAACCCCTCATCGGAATGCAGGATCTGCACGGGTGTCCCATCGGCGTTCAGCGACAGCGCATGAAAGCGCACCGGTGCACTGCCGATCGAGTCCAGCGCCGCCGCGACCGGCAAGCCGAGACTTCGGGCATAGGCAGCGACCTGACGGCGCGCCAGTCCATTGGATATCGTGACGTCGAACGGCGCGGCTGCGCGAGCTTCCCAGATTCTCGCCATCGCGGGGCTACGCTCGAAGAGCTCGCGATCCTGCGCGGCCAGGTACGGATCCAGCAGTCCACTGCGGTACAACGCGCTCGCTGCGAGCAGCGCTGCCGGCATGAATACCGCATTGACATCGTAGGGAATGCGTCCACGCCCCAGCCCCTCGCCGCTGTCGCGCCACTGGCCCGAATCCCGTCCGGCCTTGAGGGCAAGCAGGTTGCGGACTTGCGGATCTGCAGCAAAAGGCGCCGCACTGTTCAACACCAGTCGCAGGTTCGTGACCAGATCGACGCCGAACGCATGCGCCGCCGCGCCCTCGCGCCCGTCCTGGGCGGCGAGAAATGCCGCCGCCCGGCCTCTGCCGCGTGCATCATCCAGCAGCCAGGCGCGAATCACCGGAGCGAGCATGAAATTGCCGTCGATCATCTGATAGTGATAGATCGGCGTGTCGGAGGCCGGTCGTCCTGCATGCAGATGGTGGAGGACGGCGGACTCTCCAATCTCCTCTTCATGCGCCACTTCACCCGTGTTCGACAATCGCGTAAGGACGGAGCCCAGTCCCGACTCGACAGCCAGTGGTGTCAGCACCGGCATCAGCAGGCGAACCGACATCAACGTGTCGCGGCCGAAATAGGTCTCGAAGCGCCATGAACCGGCCAGGAATTTCTCGCGATAACTGAGGAAGCTCAGGGCATTGCGCGCCGGAGGATCGGCTGCTGCCGTGGACTCGAGCAACTGATCGGTGGGCAGGGGCGTCAATGGCACTTCGCCGGTCAGCGCCGTGATCCGCAGGCCGATGCTGCCGTCCGCTCCGGCGGTGATCTGCCGGTCGTGCAGCTCCCCGTGCGTGATTTCGAGCGTGAGTCGATAGCCGGCCGCGCCATCGGCGCGCGGCCGCGCCCAGCGGATGCTCTGCCCCGTGGACTGCGCAGTGGCCGCGATCTCGGGCGGTCCATCGTACGGGGTCGGGTAGTCTCGCAGCAGCCCGACGCTCGACAGCACCGCCTCACGCACGCTGAGATCGGCGCCGCGTTCGATGACCTCTGCGACAATGCCATGCAGTGCTCGGCCTTTCTCGTCCTGATCGGTGCGAGGTTGCAGCGGGCCCCGCAAAGTCCAGTTCACGGATTCGGCGGTGCGTGCAAACCACAGTCCGACGCCGCTGTTTCCGGCCGGGAAGGCCACGAGGATGCGCGGGTCGTGTCCCGAGCGCAGCAGCAGGTGCGCGGCGACCGGGCCTTCGCGCAGGAAAGCGTTGAGGTTGAATCCTTCAGTGACCTCGAACGCGAGCTTCGGAGGCGCATCTCCCGCCCCGGCGCAGGTCTTTGCGAGCGGTAGCAGCAGGGCTGCAGCAGCGAATGACGCCGTGCAGGATCGCCTGAACCCGCGCGTCATGTGGGGCGCACGTCCTGATAGACACTGTAGGGCTCGTTGGTGATGTCGGGGAAAGCGCGCAGGCGCGCTTTGCGCTGCCCCTCGCTGACCTGCCATTCAAGTCCGCTGTCGCCAGGCCGCCGCGCGCAGAGCAGCGCTTCGCGTGCAAGCGGCGCGGCCGGTGAGGCTTCATCGAGCACCTGCATGAGCACCAGCGGGCCACGGACCAGCGCAACCGTATCGGGATGCTGGGCATCGACGGACTCCAGCCTCGACGGCTGTGGCAGCTCGAGTTCAATGACGTCCTGCGCCCGCCACGAACGCCGCAGCGAAAAAAAGCTGCCGGCCTGCGCAGGGCGCCGCTCGCGCTTGCCGTTGACGAGGACCTCGGCGCCCTCTGCCCAGGCCGGGATGCGCAGATTGACCGCGAAGTTGCGCTCGGCGGGCATGTCCAGCGTCATGCGAACGGTGCCCGAATATGGATAGCCCGTCTCGATGCGCAGGCGCGCGCGCACGCCGGCCTGCAGCCATGCGACGGCAGCCGGGACATACAGGTTCACGTAGATCCCATCGGTGTCGATGAAGCAGATGCTCACCGAATAGTCGGCGGCCACCAGCGGCAGGCTGCCCGAGCAGCACGGCCAGCGATCCGGATGGAAGCCCTTCTCCGCCCGGCGCGTGTAGTCCGAATAATAGAATGCGCGCCCATCGGGCTGGATCGGCACGGCGCCAAGGACCGTGTTGTAGAGCACACGCTCCATGCTGTCGCCATAACGCGCATCGCGCGTGATGCGCAGCAGGTAGCGGGTCAGCTTGAAATGCGCATACGCGCCGCAGGGCGTCTCGAAGCTCTTAGGCATGCCGAGCAGGCTCGCACCGAGCGCGCCGCTGCCGGGCACCACGAAATGCTCATCCGGCCCCCAGCCGCCGGTGGCATAGCTCTGCGCCGCGATCATCGCGAAGCCATTCTTCGCGGCCTCGCAATACATCGGTCTGCCGAGCGACAGATAGGCCTGCGCGGCCGAACTGAGCCCGTTGACGTGACTATAGGCATGTTTGCCGGGCAGCACGTTCTCCCCGCTCGCAAGCGCTCCGAAAAACTCGTCGTACAGGAAGCGCCGCGCCAGCGTCTCGTGCCGCCGGTCGCCGGTCAGGCGATAGGCCAGGAACTGGTTCTCCGGAATCGTGTAGCTCTCGTCCCAGGCATGCTCGGTGAAGTCCTGTGGCGGGGAGGCGTGTTCATTACGCGGCATTGCATGCGGTGGCAGGTACGGGATCGCGGCGGTGGTCGCATTCGCGAGCGTCGATATCGCCAGCTCATCCTGCGTGAGCGTGCGGGCATCGATGAGCGCGCCGACCAGCTTGTCGTAGATGTAGGACGGGAATCGATTATCCTGGTAGAACCGGCCGCCGGGTTCCACGGTCTCGCTGTAGCCGCGCACGAGGCGATGGACCTTCGCCTTCGTCGGGGCGTCGCCGGTGATCGCGTAGTAGCGAGACAACGCGCTGAGCCAGTGGCCGAAAGTGGCGCCGGGGGCAAACGCGTACGTGTCGTACCAGCCACCGAGTTCCTGGCCAGGTGCGGGCAGTCCTTCGCGCAGGCGAAACGGCCGCAGCAGGGAGTTCTCGTCCAGGCCCAGCACGAGCTGGTGATTCTCCTCCGCCTGC
>Ga0326728_10014441_pt1 | contig 16769 bp, 17 predicted proteins | sample MB3enrmetagenome_FD_207602 | JGI IMG/M metagenome (GOLD analysis project Ga0326728, IMG submission 207602) | Lab enriched peat soil microbial communities from McLean, Ithaca, NY, United States - MB31MN | ecosystem: Environmental > Terrestrial > Soil > Wetlands > Peat | place: USA: New York...
AGACAATTTTTTGAACACTTTAAAGACTTCTTCTTCGATTTCTAGGCTATACAAAGAATCACTTTACGTCGAACTCTTCAGCGAAGTCTTTAACTTTTATAAATTTGCCGTGCTTCCGGGCTTCTTCTATTTCGCTAATGAATTCTGGCCTTAGTTCGGGCTCAAGTTCGCATTCCTCATAGCGTTTGATTATTACGCTTAAAGCTTGGCTTTTGTCCTTGAGACCATATTTTGCTTTGACTATGTTAATTATCCGGCTTTCCCGTTCGTTTAAATCTATTAAGCTTTTTACCATCCACTTCACCTTAAGCTATGCCGCATAATATAATGTTATGCGACGTTATTTTAGTTTTTCCCAAAACCCAAAACGGTCTTCCAATAGTTAATACTTAACCCCAAAAAGAGCAGAAATATATACTCGTAACTGTTCCCGAGAATCAAAGAAGAAAAGGAAAAGCTATTGTTTTTTGGTTAGTTCTTCAAGGATTTCTTTTGCTCGGTCCACCCTCACTTTTCGCTCCTTAACCATTCGCTCAGCCACTAAATCAACCTGTTCATCCTTTGCGCCTGCGGTAATTGCGATGTTTCTTGCGTGTAACGACATGTGACCACGTTGAATCCCCTCGTTCGCCAGCGCTCGTAAGGCGCCGAGATTTTGGGCTAAGCCGACTGCGGCTAAGACTTCAGCGAATTCGTTGGCTGATTTGACGCCCAAGATTTTCATGGCTATTCTTGCTATCGGATGGGTTTTTACTGCTCCGCCGATTAAGCCTACAGCCATCGGCAGCTCGATTACGCCTTCTAAGTCGCCGTTTACGTTTTTTGTCCATTTAGATATGCTGGTGTAGTGTCCTTTTAACGCGGCGTAAGCGTGTGCTCCTGCCTCGATGGCGCGGTGGTCATTTCCAGTTGCAAGAACCACGGCTATTATGCCGTTCATGGCGCCTTTGTTGTGTGTTGCTGCGCGGTAAGGGTCAGCTTCTGCAAAAGCCGAGGCGTAAGCGATGCCGTCCACGACTGCTTCTCCGCCCAGCGATTCTTTGGGCACGGTGCACCATGCTTTCGCTAATCGTTTAGTGGCTAAGTTGGAGATGATGCGCAAATAAACATGACCGCCCGTAAGCTGCTCAAGCAGCGGCGCCACTGCTTCAGCCATAGTGTTAACGGCGTTTGCGCCCATGGCATCTCGGCAATCAACGTACAACTCTACAATCAACATCTGCCCCAACGACGTGTCGATGATTTTAGCGTCCAGGTCTTTTGCTCCGCCGCCGAAAGAATTCAAAACCGGGTCCTGGTCATTCGCTTTCTTGAGAATTTCAGCTTTAGCATCTAAAACCTGCTTTTTAGCCGCTTCAGCGTCCTTGAGGCCGACAACTTGGACTTGCCCAATCATAACTGGCGCTGTACTGCTAGTGTGAAATCCTCCGCCTTCACGCACCATTTTGGCTGCATAGCTGGCAGCGGCAATCACGCTTGGCTCTTCAGTGGCCATCGGAATCAAATAGTCTTTACCGTTAATCTGGAAGTTACCTGCGACGCCCAACGGTTCAGGAAAAACGCCGATAACGTTCTCCACCATGTGGTCAACCACGTCAATGGGCAAAGAACCAGTGTCCTCAAGTAAACGGACTTCCTCGTCGGTTAAACCTGCGAAATCTTTAACGATTGCTAACCGCTCTTTCGACGAAAGCTTATAGAAGCCTGAAATAACAGATGACTTGCTCATTCTCTCCATTCCTCTGCTCCCTTGTAAGTTAAGAGAGTGTAGTTTGATTTTCCGCTTTTAAGCTTTAACCAACCCTCACCAAAACTTAACGCTACAGCGTAGTTTGCCCGGGAGTTCTCGGCATAGCAACTGCGGAAACGCCTAAGCGCTTGCGGATTTCCTTAGCCAAAACCGCGCCGTGGCTCACTCGATAATTGTCTGTTATGACTTTTTTTGCTCTTGAACGCTTAACATACTCTATTAAACCGTCAAAATCTGAATGGTCACTTAACGCAACCAAATATTCCCTGTCGCCGATCTGCCTGCAAGGCGAATTGAACTCCCAACCGCTAACACAGATACGCGCATTTTGCAAGCCCACGTACCCACGTGAATTCATGTGGTAAAAGGCGACGCATGGAAGGTTCCCACCCAAAAGTTCACGCCCATCCGCGTCCGTGGAAAGCGACAAGCAACCCAGCTGCATACCGTGTTGCTCGCAAACTTTCGTAACCTCATAAACCCGCTCCGGCATAACAAACGGCACAGCGACGTCCGCGTTTCTTAGAAGCTGCATGATTTCTTGCAGTTTGCCATGGTACCCGAAAACGTAGACGGCGCCGCCACGCAAACGTTTCTCAATCATTGCAACTAAAAGTTCACGCACGTCCACACCGAAAGAGCGTCTGCATGATGGACTCCCATAAGTTGCCTCAACAACCAAAACATCACATTCAACAACGGGAGTGTCATCAATCCTGAAGTCGCCAGAGTAAGCAACCCGCATTCCGTCAGCATCCTCAACCAGCACCTGCGCCGCACCCAAAATATGGTCTGCCTTAACAAGCGTAATCTGCTCTTCACCATACCGGACGGTTTTGCCGTACTCCAGTGTCTCAATTACCGCGTCTCGAAGTTTCAGCGAGCCGTCAAGCGTCTCCGCAAGATCTCTAGTGGCCTTAGTCATCAAAACCTTCTCACAGCACCTCAAGCTTTTCCGTAAACCGCCAAGATGATCTGCGTGCGCATGAGTTACAATCCGCAAAGGCATATGCTCATCAAAAGCGTCGCAGGCAACGCTGTTGCCTAACAGAACTGCACCGTTTTTCGTTACTTTAGCACTTGCCGTCAACTTTTACTCCTTCTTGCCTACGCGGTTTTTTCTGCAAGCCACTCGATGAGTTGGCTTGGGTTATCAGTTTCAATCGTTACTCGTATGGGGCCTAAGGGTGATTCCGCTGTTTCTTCAGAAAAGGAGATGTGCCCTGCAAACGCTACTTGCTTGTTTAAGCAAAAGCTAATAGTGTTCCCTCTTAGGCTGTGAAAGAGCGCTTTTCTGGCGGCGTCACGAATCCTGTCAGTGCGCAGTATACTGCGTAGTTTAACGAGAGAATCCTGCCCCCATGCTTCAGCCGTTAAGATGCTTGCTTTGCCTGAAGCCTTGATTGTTATGGAAGCGTTGCCTAAAACGTTGCCTACAGCCGTTTTTACCTTATCTTCGCTTTCGGTTGGGTTAATTTCAGCTTCAACCTGAACGGTTACTTCAACCATTTTTCCTCAATCCTCCGCAGAGCCTCCGCAATTTTAGGTTTAATCTCCTCAACACTATTATCGTTAACTATCATCTGCTCAGCCATCGCTATAACATTTCCCAAGCCGACGCTAAGCTCCCGCATGTCACGGTCACGAAAAACTTCCCATCCCCTTGGATCATCGCTTCGGCGGCGATTGAAAAGGCGGTTAAACCTTGTTTCAGGAGAAGCATGCACAGCGACAAGGCTGAACTTGGCAAAATGCGCTTTAAAAGCTTCGATTTCGTAGAGACTTCGTAACCCGTCAACAAGAACTTTACTGACTGCTTGCGCTTCTATTTTGGGAATGCACTTCTGAGCGATCACGGTGTTTCCGCTGTCTGCTCGTAATTGAAGCATAACTTTTCCAACGTTCTGCGGAGTTAACTCTAAGCCGCGCTTCGTCGTTTCCTCCCTAATTACGTCTCCCATAACCACTATGGCGTAGCCGAGTTCGCGTGCAGTTACAACTACCAAGGATTTCCCTGACCCGGGCATCCCTGCTAAACCTACAACCAGTTTGTCAGCGTTCATAGTGTACCCTTTTTTGTTTTAATAGCGGTAACTTCCATTAAAAAGTATCCATAGGCTGACTCTAGGGCTGAGCATCAATTAACCGCAGTACAGCCCAATTGAGCCATATTGAGCCTGTGTGAAAACTAATTTCAATTTCAGAAAATTGCTAATTAAACACCAGAGAGCTAAAACACCCCAAAAAAGTATTTGACGGGTAAATTTTGTTTCAACGAGGGTAGAAAGGGAGAAGTTTAGATTTCTTCTTGTGGTAGCCCAATCTTTCGCAAGTAATCCTTAGCGTATTTAGGGTTGTAAGCTAGCAATTCTTTGCTTCTCAGCAGTCTTCTCTCAAGCCTGTCTAATGCCACTCTGAAAGTTGGTTCAACGCCCCATCCTTCGCTGGCGCTGAAGAAAGTTCCCTTCACCGTTCTAAACTGCAAGCGGCAATGAATCAGCGGCGTTTCCCTAAGGTTCGTGTTGCCATGGCTTTTCATGTAGACAAAGAGTGTTCCCGACTGGAAAGCGTCTTGATACTTATGCGCGAAGGAATCGAATTCTTCCATCATGAATCCTTGTTGATCAGGACTCACTTCTATGTCTTCTTTAACGCCGAACTGCACTGACAATTTCTTCTCAACAACTTCTAACTGGGAAATTGGCTCAAGAAAATCCCGCTTCGTTACGATGCCGACCAGTCGCTCGTTTGAAACAACTGTTAGACAGGAAATATCACGATCATGCATTATCTTCTCCGTGACGCGTAGGCTCGTTTGAGGCTCAACCGTAATTGCTGGTCTAGCCATTATGCCTTTAGCTGGAACGCTTAAAGTTTCAATTTTCTCTCCGACAATATCTCCGGTTGTTTGACGCCTCTGCGGCCAATAAATATTCTCCAAAATATCTTGAATGCTGATCATGCCTACGAGTTTGCCGCTGTCCATGACTGGGACATGAGAAATACCGTACTCCCTCATTAAACTAAGAACTGCTCCCACAGAACGATCTGCCTCGATGGTGTGAGGCGCACGCGTCATGATTTTCTCTATCGCAGTGTTACCCCACTCTTGAAGAACAGCCGCATGAATAATATCATCATCGGTGACAAACCCCAACAGCTTATTCTTTTCAAAAACCGGAAGCTGTCTCATCTCACTCTCAATCATCAACTTCGCCATTTTACTGAGAGAAAAATCAACATTAACCGGCGGCGCAACCTTCATCAAGCTTTTGACCTTGGTCGCGGTAGAATCAAGTCTTGACCTTAAAATCGAGCGCCTAGTAATCACGCCCTCATACTTGCCCTTATCATTTAAAACAGCTAAAACCGGAGGCATCCCTGTTTCAAATGCTTCTAAACACCGAGACAGTGTATCACTTTCCTGAACAGAGTTAAACTTATTTGAATAGACATCTTTAGCGAAAATTAAGCTTGCCATAATAATCCCTTCTCACCTAAATAGTAAAAGTAGAATTTAAACATTGCAAAGTAGCCAAGATGTCAAGGAGGCAATGGGTAATTCCTTATTAGAGCAAAAATATTTGCGTAATTTCTACTGAGAACCAGGCGTTTTCTAACCGGCAGCGCCTTCGCAACAGATATCTATAAATAAAATTTTCTATAAAAAAATATGAATTGTTCTATATCAAACGATAACAAAATCAACCATAAAATCAAAAAGAATACAGAAAAAACATTTAATTTTAGATAAAAATAGAACAATTGATAGATAAAAATAGAACAATTTATCCTTACACCTTAAAATATGACAATTAAACATTAATTAGTTGAGGAATAATCCTCTCGCTAGTTTTATCAGCCTAAACAGCTTTTTCTAATCCGCTTCTATCATGGAGGGATTTTTCTAGTTATGTTTATGAATCAAAAAGAATTCGTTGAAAAAATAAGAACAGAATGGAGAAAACTCTGGCGTGAAAGATTAGACGATAAAGTTAGGGCTGAAGGCATAGCGCGTAACGACTACGATGAATTGTTCATCGACAAGGGCACAATAATCCATGCGACAAGAGACTTCAAAGCGTTAAATTTTAAAGAAATCTTGGAAGAACACGAAATCCTAAACGCAGAAAGATACATCACTCCTGACCCGCATGTTGGCGGATGGACAAAATTTGTTAAAACTAACATTACCAGCCAGAAATTGCAAAGAAAACGGTTAGATCAACTGCCTTTTGAAGAAAAGACGAGAAAGCAGCAGTTAAAGAAAAAAGGCAGGGGCTGGCTGCACCTCTAAAGTTTAAAATTTTCTGTTTTTGATATTTTTAGGGGAAATCAGTCGTGGGTAATTATAGAGATAGACTAGACATAATAGCTGACATTCTTAATATTGCAAGTCAAGACGCTAAAAAAACCCAGATAATGTACCAAGCAAATTTAAGCTACAAGGTCTTGCAGCGTTGTCTAACCGAAACTATTGAGGCATCGCTTGTAACATTCCAAAATCAAAATCAAAGGTACAAATTAACCTGTAAAGGCCAAGAGTATCTAGATGCTTACAAGGAATACGCCCGATGCACCAGAAACATGGAAAAACACCTGTATGATTTTTCAATAAAAAAGAAAGTTTTAGAAAACTTGTGCCCCGTCAAAGAATTCCTATCACAAACATCACAATAAACAGTAACGTCTAATTTTTGGCGGTTTAAAGCTTGATTAAAGGCTTAAAGACTCTCGTCACAGCCGTTATAATTCTCTCTATAACTACCGCATTGTTCGCTTCTCCAGTTTTTGCCCAAAATAGTGCTCAATCAGCGATAATGTCAGCACAAAACAACTTCAAAACCTGTTACGATACAGCTGAACAAGCGCAGGCTGCAGGAGCAAACGTAGATTCTTTAATGGTTACTCTTAACGATGCAGCTGGATTGCTGTCTGAAGCTCAATTAGCCTACGCAAGTAACGATTATAGTTCAGCCTATGCTTATGCGACCCAAAGCCAAGCCAAGCTCAACGGCTTCATTTCCCAAGCCACAGCTCTACGGCAAAATGCCAACAATAATGATAATCACAATTTCATAATTGCTATTTCGTCGATAATAGGTTCTGTAGCCATCTTATGCGTAGGCACAGCTGCTTGGGTTATTCTGAATCGAAAACAGAGGAAGACTTGAATGGCTCTGCAACAGTATAAAACACTTTTACTTGTGGTCGCGAACTTCTAAAAGTCAACATCACACCCATACAACTCAGAAAGCTACCAAGAAGAACAGTTCCTCGCAAAAATGGCTCGCGACGGCCGCCTAACGGTTCCAAAGCTGACAATGGAGGTTCTCAAGCAAAGAGAAGAAAAAAACCTCACAGGCACCATCCTAGAAGTAACAATCAGCTCAGCAGGAGGCTCAAATGATGTTTTGGCGCATGAAAATGCTGAAACCAAAATGCTTGGCAAAATCAAGGATATCCGAAAAAATTTAGGTTGAATACTTTCGTTTAGCACCTTAAACTTTAAATATATTCAGTTACTGAATAATTCAGTTAGTGAATATAATTGAGGTTCATTGACCGAAAATCGGAACTCGACGAGTTAAACAATCTTTACAAGTTGTCCCAAAACAAGCTGTTTGTAGTCACTGTTTATGGTCTTCGCCGAGTCGGCAAAACCCGGCTTCTGCTAGAGTTCCTCAAAGAACATGGAATCTATTTTTTTGTAAACCGAAACAAAACATCAGACGACCTGCTTCTGGAATTCCAAGACATACTTAAAGCAAAAAAGGTTCTGGGCGAGTTGGAGGTTTTGCCTTCATGGGACAAGTTCTTTGAAATTTGCACTACCAGAGAATTACCGCCTATCGTGTTCGATGAATTCCAAAACTTTCTGGATGTTAACCCCTCCATCTTGGGAACGTTGCAGAAGCACATAGACCTGCATGAGAGCAATCCTGGCTTGATAGTTCTAGCCGGGTCGCTGATTGGTTTGATGAAAAAAATGTTTCAGCAATCAAAGGAGCCCCTTTATGGAAGAATAAAACGTGGCTACAAGATTAACCCGCTCAGCCTGTCTTCATGCTTTGAAATAGGGCAAGAACTCAACTTAGAGAAACCTGAATTGTTAAAGTTGTATTTCTTATTCGGGGGATACCCCAAGTATTATGTTGCAGTCGAAGACTTTGACCTTAAAGGAAAAGCAGCCTTAGAAATCGTAGATTATCTCTTTTTGAGCAAGAGTGCGCCTCTCGAGGAGGAAGTAAACACGATTTTGTCTCAGGAGTTTGGGGGAAGAAGCGGAATCTATTACTCAATTCTTGAAGCCATAGCCATTGGAAACAACAGATTATCTTCAATTGCTGGCTACCTGAATGTTCCTTCGACATCTATAACCCGGCAAATGGGGGAGTTGAAAGATAACTTCGAGTTGATAGACACTGAGATGCCGTATTCTGGCAAAAGAGGAATCTATGTAATAAAACATCCTTTGCTTGAATTCTGGTTCAGCCAGATATACAAGAACTTCTCCGATTATGCTTCTAGGAATCCGCAGTTTATCAGTAAGTTTAAAGAAAACCTCAATTGTTACTACGGAAAAGCCTTTGAAAGAGCCGCACGTGAGTTTCTGGTCACAAAGCTAGATTTATTCAAAGCACACAAGCAATGGGGAAAAATACCGCATGCAACAAAAGGCAACGACACATACGAGATTGATCTGATAGGAACCAGCGAAAAAGCATCCTACGCGTTCGAATTCAGATGGCAAGAACTTGATTACACCGACAGCCTAAAAATTCTGGACCAGCTAACCGCAAAAGCCAAATTCGTCCAGAAACTGCCCCCAAACATCCAATATGGTATAATAGCCAAGAATATCGATCAAAAAGACAAGCTCAAAGCCAAAAAGTACCTCGCCTACGATTTGGATGATTTCTGAGTTCCTCGCAAAATGACCAGAGACGGCCGCCGCCTAACAATCCCAAAACTAACCATAGAAGACCTAAAGCAAAGAGAAGAAAAAAGGTTCTTTTCTGTATCGAGCGGTTTTAGGATTTAGCATTTCCTTGCTTTCTGCAAATTCGTTCTTCTTTCACTAACATGGAATTAGGCTGGATTTGTTGTTTGTAATGTAGAAACTGTTGTTTTTTCAAGCAATATTTATATTAAAAGTGATGCATTCAAACAGTCTAATTACCTGTTAGGCGTTGGGTCAATTTGAACCGTGCGTGTAAAAGCCTCTTGGTGGTCAAATAAATGCCGTTTAAAACCGTAAAGAAAGATGCGGCAGATGCTTTAACGTTAGAATGGGGCTTGCATGTTAAGAACTACAAGTTAACGCTTGACAAAAAACACTGTGTTGGCTGCCAAATATGCAGTTTAGCTTGCCCTAAAGAAGCCATAAAAACACAGAAGCAACTTAAAATTCAAGGGGAAAAAGCCAAAAAAGCCAAAGTGGACATTGACTTGGCAAAATGCAATTTCTGCGGTATCTGCGATGTCACCTGCCCGTATGGCGCAATCAAGGTTACTTTGAACGGTGCACATGACCTTTCCATCTTGGCGAAAGAAAGCTACCCGCAGCTAGTTCGCGACATAAAAGTTGATACAAGCCAGTGCCAGAAAGAATGCGTAGAATGCGAAACAGCATGCCCCTTGTCGCTCATAAAAATTTCTAAAATTGGTTACAACGGCAAACCAATCGGAAACTTTGAGGCTTTATCGCCGAGCGAGAAAAAACGCGTCCAAGTCAACCTTGACATTCAAAAAGATTATTGCCCAACCTGCAGAGTGTGCGAGTTCAAATGCAGTCCCGGCACAATTAGGGTTAAAAAAGCCTTCGAAGGAATAATCGCTATTAATCAGCAAAAATGCCCCCAAGGCTGCCAAGACTGCCTCGACGTTTGCCCCATCCCAGGCGCATTAACGCTTGGCAAAGACAAGAAAGTTCATGTTAACGAATTATTCTGCACTTACTGTGGCGCATGCAAAAATGTTTGCCCAGTAGATGAAGCATTAACAGTTAGGCGCACAACAATTCACCATACACCCATTCACTCGGGTGCATGGAACAAAGCCTTAGAAAGACTAACTTCGCCAGCCGATGCTGCTAAAGAGTTTAGAACCGTTGCTGGCGGGAATAGGCACAAAGCAGTTTCCAAAAGATTCGTTTTGGAGGTAAAAGCCAAATGAGTACCCAACAAGCACCTGAAAAACTAGAAACAACAAAACCTGAAGCGCCTCGGCTAGGCGTTTTCATTTGTCACTGTGGGGTTAATATCGCTGGCGTGATTGACGTTAATGCTCTGGAAAAGTATGCGAAGACTTTGCCGAATGTGGTCTATGCAGCAGGCATGAACTATCCGTGCAGCCATCAAGGTCAAGACGAAATAGTAGATGCCATAAAGAAGAACAAGGTGAACCGAGTGGTCGTAGCTGGCTGCTCACCTAGACTTTATGAGCCTACTTTCCAGCGTTGCGTTTCACAGGCCGGACTAAGCCCTTGGCTTTTCGAGATGGCTAACATTCGCGAATTCTCATCATGGTGCCACTCAGACAACCCTAAAGAAGCCACGAGAAAAGCAAAGGATACGCTGCGAATGGCAGTAACCAAAGCAAACCTGCTTGAACCGCTTCAGCCAATCAATCTGCCTATAACAAAAAGCGCCTTGGTTATCGGCGGCGGCATTGCCGGCATCAACTCCGCTCTGGATTTGGCGAATATGGGGTTCGAAGTATACCTTGTCGAGAAGAACACGAGCATAGGAGGACGCATGGCACAACTCGACAAGACTTTTCCAACTTTGGATTGCAGCATATGAATTGAAGGACCTAGGATGGTGGAAGTAATGCGCCATCCTAAGGTCCAAGTAATATCCAATGCGGACATCCTCAGTGTGGAGGGGTTTGTAGGCAATTTCAAAGTTAAGGTTCGCAAGAACCCGAGATATGTTATTGCCAGTAAATGTACTGGTTGCGGCGAATGCAAAGACGCCTGCCCAATAGAATATCCCAATGAGTGGGATATGAACTTAGGCGTGAGAAAAGCCATATCATTACCTTTTGACCAAGCCGTGCCCCTCGTTTACTCAGTGAATAAAGATTATTGTATTGAATGCTTCAAGTGTGTGGACGCTTGCGGAGCTAGGCAAGCCATAAACTTTGACCAGAAACCTGAAGAAATTGAAATCAACGTCGGAGCAATCATCCTAACGATTGGCTATGACATGTATAATCCTGAAGATATGAAAGAATACGGTTATGGAAAATACGATAACGTTTTTACTGGCATGGAGTTTGAACGACTTATTCTGGCTTCTGGACCCACGGGCGGCAAAGTGATTCGCGCCTCAGACGGTCAGAAACCTCATTCTGTAGCTTTTATTCAATGTGTTGGCTCACGTGATATTAACAGGTATGAGTATTGTTCTGGCTTTTGCTGCATGTTCTCGTTAAAGCACGCAGTTATGTTGAAGGAGAAATACAAAGATCAGGTTAAGGTAAACATAATTTACAATGACATGCGAAGTAACTTCAAAGGTTATGAAGAATTCTTCAACCGCGCACAGAAAGTTGGCGTTAACTTTATCCGCGTTAAGTTGGAAAACAGAAGAATAATCGAGAACCCTGAAACCAAGAACTTAACGGTTTACGCTGAGACGGAAGAAGGCAAACCTGTTGAAGTCGAGGCTGAAATGGTTGTTTTGGCTAATGCTTCAATACCAACAGTCACCACCAAAGAATTGGCAAAGATGATTAACATTCCGCTGGGAAAAGACGGTTTCTTTGCTGAGTGTCAGCCTAAAATCCGCCCGACAGACACTGATGTGCCAGGTGTATTTCTTGCTGGTGCTTGTCAGGGCTTGAAGGATATTCCATACAGCGTTGCGCAGGGCAGTGGAGCAGCAGCTCAAGTTGCAGCGGTTCTGAATCAAAAAGCATGGGCTGTTGAGCCAATTGTTGCCCAAGTCAACGAGGATGATTGTAGCGGCTGTAAGGTATGTGAATCTATTTGTGGTTACCATGCGATTAATGTTAAGAACATCAATGGGAAAGATGTGGCAAAAGTAACAGAGGGGTTGTGTAGAGGTTGTGGCAGTTGTGCTTCTGCGTGTCCTGCTGGTGCGATAACCATGCCGAACTATACGGATGAGCAGATTATGGCTCAGATTAAAGCTGTTATGCAAATAGGTGAAAAACAATGACTGAGCAGTCTACAGTTAAAACGGAGCAGCCTAGAATCGGCGTTTACATATGCTATTGTGGTCTCAACATCGGAGGGGTCGTAGACGTTGAGGATGTTGCAAACTATGCTCGTACGTTGCCTGATGTGGTTTATGTGAAGACGAATCGTTACACATGTGCTGATCCTGGTCAGGAAGAGATTAGGAAGGGAATTAAGGAGCATAATCTAAACCGTGTAGTTGTTGCGGCTTGTTCGCCGAGGATGCATGAGCCAACATTTCGGAAAACCGTAAGTGAAGCAGGGCTAAATCCTTTTGTGTTCGAAATGGCGAACATACGTGAGTTCGCTTCGTGGTGCCATCCCAGTACTCCAAAAGAAGCCACAGCAAAAGCAAAAGATATTGTAAGGATGGCTGTGGCCAAGGCGAGGTTGCTTAAACCTCTTGAAACCATTGAGGTACCTGTTACTAGCAACGCTCTCGTGTTAGGTGCAGGTGTAGCCGGTTCAAGCGCGGCGTTGGATCTTGCTGAGATGGGTTATCACGTTTATTTGGTTGACCGTGCTGAGATCATAGGGGGTCATATGGCCCAGTTAGGTAAATCTTTTCCTATTTTTGAGTGTTCTAACTGTCCTCAGTTGATTCATTGTTCAAGGTTTTCTTGCGTTGCTACGCGGATAAGTTCCGCTGCGGTTCATCCGAATATTGATTTGTATGCTTATACTGATGTTAAGGAAGTTGAAGGTTTAATCGGTAGTTTCAAGGTGAAAGCGGTTAGAAAGCCGCGTTTTGTAGATGCAGAAAAATGTACAAGCTGTGGCATTTGTTCTGAGCATTGTCCTGTGAGTGTGCCTAACAAGTTTGATGCCAGTATGCGAATGCGAAAAGCCATCTATACACCGTTCAAAAATGCTACGCCGTCAGTTTACGTAATTGATAAGGAAAACTGTCTTCACTTCAAGGATGGAAGTTGCAGCAGATGCAAAGAAGTCTGCCCAGTAGGCGCTGTTGACTATGATCAGAAGCCAGAAGAAGTCAAGTTTGAGGTAGGTGCCATCATATCTGCTACTGGATTTGAAATTTATGAGCCAAAAGACTTAGAAAACTATGGCTTCGGTAAATACAAGAATGTTGTTACTGCTTTGCAGCTTGAGCGTATCTTGGATACGGGAACACCGATTGTGGGCGAGGTTATTAGGCCGTCAGATGGTAAACGTCCTCGTAGTTTGACTTATATTCAGTGTGTGGGTTCAAGGGACGTTAACAAGTATGAATATTGTTCTGGTTTTTGCTGTATGCTTACCTTGAAAACCGCTGTTTTTCTGAAGGAAAAGTATGGCGATAAATTGCAGATTAACGTGTTGTTAACAGATATGCGTTCTAACAAAAAAGGTGACGAAGAGCTTTACCGGAAGGCGCAGGATCTTGGCGTAAACTTCATTCGCGTGAAGCTTATCAACAAGAAAATTGTTGAAGACTCAGAAACCAAAGGCTTGACAGTTTATGCTGAAAAGGAGAACGGTGAGCAGGTTGAAGTTAAGACTGACATGGTTGTCTTGGCGACCGCAGCGATTCCCAGTGAAGGCGCCGGTGAAGTGGCGAGGCAAGTCCACATAAGCCGTGGCACTGATGGTTTTTTCATGGAGAGTCATCCCAAGCTTAAGCCGATAGACACTCCTGCGGATGGAGTTTTTGTTGCTGGCGGCTGCCAAGGACCAAAGGACATACCTTATAGCGTAACCCAAGGGAACGGCGCGGCAGCAAGAGCTGCAACCATCCTTTCTCAACCGAAATACAAGATAGAACCGATTGTCTCGATAGTTGACGTCGCCAAATGCCGAAACGTGAAAGCAAAGTGTGGTGTGTGCGTGAAAAGCTGCCCCTTTGGAGCCATAACTGCGATTGAGGGGCAACCAGCCCAGATCAATGCAGCCCAGTGCCATGGCTGCGGAACATGCGCTGCTGAATGCCCACAAGACGCTATAACTCAGATGCACTTTACGGATGAACAAATATCCTCACAAATCAGAGCTGCTCTAGAAAGGGACCCTGAAGACATTATACTGACGTTTATGTGTAACTGGTGAGGTTACGCCGGCGCGGACCTTGCGGGGACGAGCCGGCTTGAATACCCCCCAACAACACGGGCTATACGGGTAATGTGCACTGGGCGGGTGGATCGAGACTTCGTTATGGAGGCATTTAGGCTGGGAGCCGGAGGGGTACTGATTACCGCCTGCCATCTCCCCAATGACTGCCACTACATCTCTGGAAACGTTAGGATGAAAGCGCGCATGGATGCTCTATCTGGCATGCTTACAAAGCTTGGGTTGAGCCGAGAAAGATTCAGGGTTGATTACGTTTCATCAGCTGAAGGAGAAAAATTCGTCCATATAGTCAAGGAAATGAACGACCAAATGAAGGCGCTGGGAAAAGAAAAGATACTAGCGGAAAACGCAAAGCTTCGTCCAACCTTAGAGAACATGCTCAAACGCAAAGCAGCAGCCCCAGCCCCTGCAGCTAAACCCGCCGACCAAGCAGTGGCAAAGTAGGCAAAGAACTCGTTCTTGAGCCGCTGCGGTTAGGAGCGGCCATGATGCTGGCGCTTGCCGCTTGCCCTACGACTGCCACATATCAGTGGCAATAATAAGATGAAAGCTCGCAGATGCGTTAAAGGGCATGCCGGAGAAGCTTAGAATGAGTCCACAGCGTTCAGAGCGGATACTGTTAAGTAAGCATACTGTCAATATTGATACTAATTAGACCATAGAAAAGAACATAAACCCTTGAATGTGCTCAGTAATAGCCCCAACCGTTTAATGTAAACTTCATGTATGCCGTGAGAAAAGGTCATTGCTTCAAGTTAGCGGTTTTTCGGCATCTAAGTAACACACCAACAGAAAGCATTGAAACCATTAACGGTATGATTGCTAACCAAGATAACTCAGGAACGCTTGGAGTTGAGCTTTGTAGAGAGGAAGCAGGAACTATCGAAATGCTGTTTGAATATTGATTGAATTTGTAATTGGGAACATAGTAATTAGTGACAAAAATTTCCGATTTCCCGAAATCATAACATCCGTTCAAAACTCCTGAGGGCATAGATACATTTCCAATAACTGTATTAGTGCTATCTGAGATAACTGACAATTTACCATTGTTAGTTACGATGACTTCATTGCTATCATTGACATAAATAACACCCCATGGATTCATCCCTACTGGTATGTTTGTAAGAACAGAATCAGAAGAATCTGACACTACCGAAACTGAGTTAGAATTAACATTTGCCACAAATACTTCACCCAACTTATTATCATAAGCTAATCCTTGTGGATATGAACCAACTTTAACATTGCCAACTATTGAATTGGTTGAATCAGATATTATGAAAACGGTATTTCCACCGTATGCATCTCCAAACCCACTACTTACAAATATCTCATTTTTTTCTGGGTCATAGGCTAATCCGTAAGGAGATATGATAGGTATGTTTGCGGTGACTACATTATTCTTGATTACCGACACCGTATTTGACAAAGTGTTAGAAATAAAGGTCTCTAACACTTTAGAATCGTAGACTATGTTACTTGGACCTGAACCGACAGCTATGGTAGCAATCACGCTATTAGTTGAATCAGAAATTATAGATGTCGTATTAGAACCATAGTCAGCCACAAATATCTCACCTTTATCTGGATTATAAGCCAAACCTTCAGGGTCATTTCCAACCGGTATTGTTGCTACCACAGAGTTATTACTATCTGAGACAACCGAAACAGTTCCATCTACTTGATTACTTACGAATACCTCCCCTTTCTGATAGTCATAAGCAATATCCCATGGAAGCGACCCTACTGTCACTGTCTCAACAACATTCATCGCTTGTACAAAGCTAACTGAAATCATTAGTATAATTACTGCAAAGATGGCTGCTCGTTTTCTGAATCGCATACATCTTGTTAAGATTGGTTCATTAAAAGGCTATTCGTAAAAGTTTCTTGACTGATTTTAGTCAAAGTTTCTTGACTAAGAATTAGCCTATTTCTACGCTATGCAGATTTAAGACTTTTGAACGTTCGTCATGACAAAAGAGTTACCAGTATCTTCAGAGCGGAATATGTTTATGTTTCCGAGTGAATACAGAAATCGCATACATGAGCCAACGAAGTCGAGACAAATTAGTCAACACATGAAGGCATCAATGGAAAGCGTCCCACAGTTAGGTGGTCCTAGCATCGGGCTTCAAATCCGGTGAGCCTGCAAGGTCTCGGAGTCCGATTCCCCTTGGACGCCGCCACTATATCACTGCAAAATCTGGCAAGAAATTCACTTGAAAGGATTTACGACGTTTAGGAAGCTATACTTCTTGAAGTCATCAACATTTTCTGTATAAATGCATTCCACTTTGTTGTCTTTGGCTGTGACAGCTATGGCGCAATCGAAGATTTTGCCTTTAGTCACTTTCATTTCCTTTAGCAACCTTAAAACATCCATGACTGCATTCGACGCCGGATTAATCTTCTCGATTTCCCGACATTCCCAAAAGTCAATGCATACATCTACTGCTTCACTTAGTTCCATGGGAGACTCCGCTCTTTTGGGATTCGTGATTACCGCAAAAAACTCATATATCACCTGTGCAGTCAAACATGCATCAAGTTTTCCGGTTAACGCGTCCTCAAGTATGGCGCTGGCGCGTTTCTGAAAAGGAGATGACTTGTTATGGGCATGAACAAGGATATTGGTATCAAGTAACGTCTTCGTAGATTTCCTCTCGCGAAAGTTTCCCTTTTATTTTCCCTAAGTCAGGTGGATTCTTAAGTCTTTTAAGAATTCGGGCTGCTGCA
>Ga0326728_10014442_pt1 | contig 16769 bp, 14 predicted proteins | sample MB3enrmetagenome_FD_207602 | JGI IMG/M metagenome (GOLD analysis project Ga0326728, IMG submission 207602) | Lab enriched peat soil microbial communities from McLean, Ithaca, NY, United States - MB31MN | ecosystem: Environmental > Terrestrial > Soil > Wetlands > Peat | place: USA: New York...
TGGTGCCACTTTGCGGCGCGCGTCGAGCGCACGGGTGAGCATCGGCGGCTGAAGCAGGCCGAACTGGGACACGAGGACGAGAAGTTCAGCTACGCAGCGTTTTTCCGGGAAACCGACGCCCGCGACGCCGGGTGGACTCGCGCAGCGGCGAGAATCGTGCGCCATCCGCGCATCTTCAGCGGCTACGCGCAGCTCACGCTCTGCGCTCAGAGCGGGCTGGAAGAGACGACGGTGACGCGCTCGCAGAAAGACGACTGGCGAAGGTTGAAGCGGCTGGGCTGGGGAGATCGCTGGTGAGCAAGGCTCGGCGGATCATCCCTGATTCTTGCTGGCGGTAGTGCTGCCGCCAGGTGCAATGAATAGCGGGATATTTGGCGATATTTAAACAGTTATCGCCGCTTTCGATCGATACGATGGCAAGCGCCCAATTCCCGTGGTTCCCTTTTCATCCGCAGAGGAGAGTCCTGGTTTTGTAAAACGAGCTACCAGCGGTAAAATTCAGGCGAATCCGCGCTGACAAAAAGGAGCATTCCGTGTATGGGCCGAATGCGTCTCTGTTTCGGAGTTCTCCGAGTCGCTCTGTCCGCAGTCCTGGTGTTGACTCTCCATTCGTTTGCGGCGGCCCAGCACTTCTCGCGTTCTGAGCGTGCGCAAGCCGAGGAGATGCTGAAAAACGTAGCTGCCGACGTTCGTGACTACTACTACGATCCGGCGTTCCACGGCGTAGCCTGGGAGGCCGCGGTTCAGGAAGCGAAAGCCCAGATTGCCAAGGCCAACTCCTACGGAGAGGCATTTGTGCAGATTGAAGCACTCGTGGAGAAGCTGCGAGACTCGCACACCTTCTTCGTGCCGCCGCACGAAGAAGTGGACTACGGGTTGCGCTTCCAGATGATCGGCGAACATTGTTACGTTACCCAGGTCAAACCGGGGAGCGACGCCGCCTCACAGGGCATCAAGCCTGGCGATGAGATTGCCACAATAGCAGGATTCACTCCGGCTCGCGATTCTCTATGGCGTCTGAAACTTGCCACCGAAGTGCTGACGCCGATGGATAGCCTTGAGTTTGGCTTCTTGGATGGCTCCGCGCGGCAGCTTCGGAAAGTTATCGTAAAGAGCCATGTGCGCCCGACAAAGACTATCCTCGACCTGCGGGACATGACCGGGCTCGATCAGCAATCGATGCGCCTGCGGTTGGAAGAAGAGCAGCGCCTGATGCGAATCCGGACTGCGGAGTTCGGAAGGCCGCTGATAGTGATCAAGCTGCCTGTCTTCGTCCAGGATGCATTTGCCATCGAGGGAGTCATCGACAAGGCGCGTGCACACGACACCCTCATCCTTGATCTGCGCGGCACGCCCGGCGGCGCAGTCGATAGCGTCCGGGCATGGCTGGACTATTTCTTCTCGCGCGATCTCAAGTTCGCCGACTGTAACCGACGCGGAAAGTCAACTTCCGAAATCGCCAAGACTCAGCACAATCATGTCTTCGGGGGAAAGCTGATTGTGCTGATGGACAGCTCATCCGCATCCGGGGCTGAGGTGCTGGCGCGGGTGATCCAGCTGGAAAAGCGCGGGATTGTTCTGGGAGACCTCTCGGCTGGCGCAACGATGGGGTCCCGTCTTCACGGGCACAGGACGGGCGTTTACACCTACGCAACCTCGGTCACCGACGCCGATCTGCGAATGAATGACGGCAAGGGTATCGAGGGAATTGGAGTCACACCCGATGAGAAAGTGCTGCCATCCGCACGGGATCTGCGGGAAGGCTTCGACCCCGCGATGTCACGGGCAGCGGAGATGGCTGGCGTCAAGCTCTCACCCGAGGAGGCGGGAAAATTGTTCCCCTACGAGTGGCCGAAGGAATAAGGAACAGGGAGCTGCAGGACGCCGCCTACCGCGTCCCCTTCACGACGCCTTTGTTCGCTCGCCACGCGGTACAGCATCTGCTTAGTCAACCTGTTCCCGTCGTGACTAATGCAACAGCAAAGTTTCATCTGCCCAGCAATGAGAATGACAGTGGACGGTAACAGATGGGATGAGAAGAGCCGGTCTCCGGCGGGATGCGTTAAGCTCCCAAGTTATCGACGCGCTCGAGGGCGCACAAAGGAGGAGACCGGCCGTGAAAAAGCTTACCACCAAGGGAATGTGTCGGACTGAAAAATTGCAAGATCAGCAGCTCACCATTGGGCTCGATCTGGGGGATCGGTCGAGCTTCTACTGTGTTCTCAACGGAGCGGGTGAGGTGATTGTTGAGCAGAAGGTTACCACCACCCCGGACGCGATGAAGAAGTGCTTCGGGAAGATGGCGCGCAGCCGCATTGCGCTGGAGACCGGTACGCATTCGCCTTGGGTAAGCCGACTCCTCTCCGATCTGGGGCATGAAGTGATCGTGGCGCATGCACGCAACGTCCGGCTCATCGGGGAGAGCCGGCGGAAAGACGACCGGCTGGACGCGCAGACCCTGGCCAGGCTGGCCAGAATCGATCCGCAGTTACTGTCGCCGATTCAACATCGCGGTGCCCAGGCGCAGGCGGATCTGTTGGTGATCCGGGCGCGACATGCGCTGGTGCGCGCAAGGACGGCGCTGGTCTGTGCGGCGCGAGGACTAACGAAGTCCTTCGGAGAACGGATCCGCGGTTGCAGCCCCAAGGGCTTCAAGCAAGCCACGGGTGAGACGCTGAGTCCGCAACTGCAAGTTGCACTCGCACCCTTGTTGAGTGCACTGGAAACCATGAATGAGCAAATCCGCGAGTACAACGTTCAGATCGAGAAAGTCGCAGAAGAGGGTTATCCGGAAGTGGCGCAGCTCAAGCAGGTCAAGGGTGTGGGGACGTTGATCGCCTTGACGTACATCCTGACGCTGGAAGATCCGAAGCGTTTTCAAAAGAGTCGTGATGCAGGCTGCTACGTGGGGCTGCAGCCGGGCAGAAGAAACTCCGGACAGAGTGAGCCTCAACTGCATATCACCAAAGAGGGAGACTCCTATCTGCGGATGGTGCTGTTGCAAGGGGCGCACCACATCCTGGGGCCCTTTGGAGAGGATTCCGATCTTCGGCGGTGGGGGCTGAAGCTGGCCGAGCGTGGAGGTAAAAACGCAAAGAAACGCGCGGTAGTCGCCGTGGCACGCAAGCTGGCGGTTCTACTGCATCATCTCTGGATCAGCGGTGAAGGGTATGAACCGCTTCATAACACACAAAAACGGACATTGGCAGCAGCATAGTTTCAGCAAAGGATCGACTACAGCACAGCCAAACGCCGAGTTCCGGCGACTGCGCCCTTGCCCTGGACCACTTTGCATCAACGATGCAAGGAGAGGTCGCCTAACAGGTGGCAGCGCCGACTGAACCGAGGAAACCCAATGTGCACCGAGCGCATAAGTCGCTCAACAAGAGTGCGGATGGAAGGGTGACGACAGCGTAAGCTCGGAACGGCTGTGGCAAGAAACAGATCAGGAAAGGAGCATATCTGATGTCTTCCTTTGCCCGGAGGGTCTTGCTACGGCTGGCTGCGGCGGCCGTCAAGGCTCAAGATGAACTCGCTGCGCTCGGCCTTGACTGCCGCCTCGCCAGCCTCGAAAACACCCGCTATCCGGGCAAAGGAAAACATCAGATATGAGCTTACCCAACCACAAATAACTTGACACCGACCGGCCTTCTCATGGAAGGGCCAGTAGCTCACAACCCCGAATCAGGAAATGATTTTCAGCGCTCAGCGTTGGCGCGCTGCCTATTTCGGATGCCCCACCGGCAGCAGATAGATCGGCGTGATGTTTGCCGGCAATCCCGCGGCCTGTGCCGTCTGCTGCGGCTCGATGCCTCCTACCGACACCGATCCCAGTCCCAATGCCGTCGCTTGCAGAAGGAAATTCTCTGCGGCGTGGCCGGCTTCAAGATTGACGAATCGCGTACCTTGCTCCTGGTTGGTGTCCTTGATCGCGCGGCCGTAATCGCCGGCGATCATGAAGACGATCGGCGCATTCTTCACCGTCTCCTGCGTGGAAAGGCTCGCGCGCAGATCCTTCGCGCCGAGCTGTTGCAGCGAGTGCGAGGCGGGAATGTACTCGAAGAATCCCTCGGGCTTGGCGAGATAGAGGTGCAGGTAATACTTTGCGTGCGCCGAGGGAGCGGTGCGATGGCCCTGCTCTCCGCTGATGCCCTGCGCCGACCACGCAAGCTGCGCGATCTGCTCCAGCGTAATCTGGGCGGCGGTGAAGGAGCGCACCGAGCGCCGGTGGGCGAGCGCCTCGTTGAGGCTCATCCCTCCCGTGCGCGCCGCGGCCGGGAGTTGAACTTGCGTCGGAGCGGCAGCCTGCGCCGATGACGGCTTCGCCGAGAATCCGAGAGAGCCAAGAAGAAGAGCGAAGACGATGCCGAAGTAAGCTTTGCGCATGGTGGCCTCCGTGCTGAATCCTTTCTATTGCGCCCACGGCGGGGCGAGTGCGTGGCAGCTGCTGCACTGATTGAGCGGAAACGCTACCTTGCCATGGCAGGCTCCGCAATGCCGGTGTTCAAGATTCGAGAACATGGTAACCCGAACTCCCTCGCGCTTGGCCGGAAAGATCTCCGGATGACAGAGCTCGCAGCCGTTCCAGACCGAATGTCTCTCATGCGAGAAGGTGATCGGATGCACCCAGTCGAGCTTCGCCTCGATTGAAAAGTCAGGACGCACCTGCATCTTCTCTTTCTTGACGGAGACTCCTTCCAGGAAATCGACCGGATGAATGCGCCCGCTCTCTTCGGCGGCCATCCACTCGATGCCGTAGCGGCCGTGCGGAAGCTTGGCCGTGAACTTTTTGTATTGGTACGTTCGCGCCTCCGGCTTGCCAACCGAGTGGCAGCGATTGCACTCCGGCGTGGCGGGAGCGGAGGTGCAGGCGGCGAAGATGGTGTGACCCTCGAAGCTGCGCTTGCCGTTGTGGCAGGCTCCGCAGTAAAAGCCCTGGCGGTTGGCGTCGGCGCTGATTCCGGTGCCGTTGGCCTCCATGGCGAATCCGATATCGACGTGGCAGAGCCTGCAGGTAAACCTGGCTCGGTGCAGCCAGTGATCGAAGCCCACGCCGCCCGGCGATGTGGCGGCGTGATGATCCAGCACCACGCGGCCGTAGTCGGCAGGGTCGGCCGGCGGAGGCGGCGGGAGATAGATCTGCGCCGCGGCCGCAGCGCTCAGCCAGAGCAGTGCGAGAGCAAGCGCCAACTCCCGGGCCCCGCGCTTATTTTTTCTCGCTCTGCTTCGACTCGAGTACATAAGCATATAGTCCCCTGCACATCTGCAGCCTGGTCGTGAAGACCTTCCGGCGCGTCTCATCAAGCTTCTGGATCTGCGGCATTAGCGCATCGCAGCGCGCGATCAGCGAGGTGAGCTCCTCGGGCGTGTAGGTCATGGCGTCGTGAGTGCGCGAGCAGATCTCGTCGAACTCCGTGTGCCACGCCTCCGTGTTCGCCGCCGGCGCGACGGAGTTTTCCTGCGCGCGGCCGGCTCCCGTACAAACGCACGCGAGCACAGCCGCCGCAATCGCCGAAAGCAGAATGCGCCGCAGCATCGCTCACTGCACCGGCTTCGAGTGGCAGCGCTGGCAATCGGTCAGCGGGAAGGCCACGGTGACATGACATGCGCCGCAGGCCTTGCCCTCGGTGATGTCGATCATGCTGTAGTGGCTTGCGCCGCGCTTCACTCCCACGAAGATGTCGGGATGGCAGAGCTCGCAGCCATTCCAGACCGTGTGTTTCTGGTGGGAGAAGATGATGTTGGGCATTCCCTCCACCTTCGGATTCAGGGCGAAGTCCTTCTGCACGGCCAGCGTCTTCTTGCGTCCGGAGAAGCCCTCCAACTCGGTGGCCGGCTTGATCAATCCCATCTCCTCGGCCTTCTCCCAGTCGATGCCGTTGCCGAAGCGCTCCTTGGGCAGCGGCTCGCTGAAGCGGAAGAAGTCGAAGTCGGAGGCGACGCTCTTGCCGAGCGAGTGGCAGCGGTCGCAGCGCTTGCGGTCTTCCATCGTCGCTGTCTGTGCGCAGGCGGCGAAGACCGGCTTGCCGTCGACCATGAGCTTGCCGTTATGGCAGGAGCCGCAGTAGTAGCCGCGCTCATTGTCGATGGCGCGGATTCCCGTGCCTCCGGCCTTCATGGCAAAGCCCACATCGACATGGCAGACGCGGCAGGTGAACTTGCTGCGGTGAATCCAGTGCTGGAAGACGACGGGCGCCATCTCGTAACGCTCCGAGTAGTTGCCGATGACGACGCGTCCGTAATCGTAGGGCAGCGGGCGCTTCTTCTTGGTCTGGGCGATCAGCGGAGCGCAGAAGAGAAGAATAAGAGCAATGGCAACGAGCGATTTCGACTTCATCGAGAACCCCTTTTCCCGATGGGATATACTCGCGGTTTTTCATCCTGTGCGGTTGCAGCAGGCGCACAGGACGAGATACGCCATCGTGCACCGCGAGCATTCCACTGGCATGGCGCTGTTGCAGTGACTCTGGTCACGGCGCGGGGTGATACGCGGGCCGCGCGGCGTCAGAAATACAGCCGCAGGCCGAGCTGAATCTCGCGCTCGCGATAGATGGAATTGGCCGCCGCCGTCGGCGTCTGGAAGTTGGAGTCATATTCCAGCGTCGATTGATAGACGGTGTAGTAGCTGTTGTCGCGAGCGGTGACGATCTGGTGGTTGAAGAGGTTGAAGGCCTCGGCGAGGAACTCCAGCTCGTGCCCTTCGCTGAAATAGATGCGTCGCGAGAGGCGCAGATCGGTGTTGTAGAGATTGCCGTAGCGGAAGCTGTTGCGTCCCAGAAATGGCAGCCGGTTCTGTCCGCCCGTGCCCATGAAACCGCTGCATCCGGCGCAGGTCGTGATGGGAGCATCGCCGCCGACATCGTCGCTGAAGGGCTTGCCGGTGGAGATCTGCACGATGGGAGCGATCGTCCAGTGATCGAGCGCGGCATGGGCAACCCCGTGCGAGCTCTTGATGGGCCGCGGCGTCCAGCGGAGCGAGCCGGCGAATCGCTGCCGGATATCGAAGTTCGAGTTCCCGTAATCGGGACGCCGAACCGTGTGCTCGACGCCGTTGAAGGTGTACGTAAAGGGATCGGGGCTGAGCGTGTTGTTATAGGTGGTAAAGGTCGTCGAGCTCTGGCCGGAATCGAGCGCATGTGACCAGGTGTAGTTGAAGCGAAAATCGAGGCCGCTCATCATGGTGCGATTGAACTGCAGGACCAGTGCGTGGTAGGAGGAGTTCACGTTGGAGCGAATCTGCGTGATGCTCTCGAAGGCCGTATTGAGGCGCCGGGTGTAGACGGGAACAGTCAGCGTGAGCCCGTTGTAGGGTCCGGCGATGCCGGTGTAATAGTCCGGCGCGAACGTGTAAGTGACGTTTTGACGGCTGTTGGGATCGAGGTTGATGTCGATGTAGTCGGGCAGCTCGCGTCCCAGGCTTAACAGGTAAGAGGCGGAGATCACCGTGTTGCGCGCGAGCTGCCGCTCCAGGATCAGGTCGGCCTGCTGAATCTGCGGCGTCTGCATGTGCGGGGCGAAGATCGAAACATCGCCTCCCTGGTAGCAGTAGCTGCCGGCCGGCGCGGTGGTAATCGGATCGGTCGTGCCGACGTTGGGGAAGAGCGGTCCGGCGGGAGTGCAGGGAAGGCTCGTGCGATAGCTGTACCTCACGCTGCGCTGCGCCTCCGCCACGCCGGTTCCGCTGATCGCAGAAAAGATGGTGGAGTTGTTGATGCGTCCGTAGTAGATGCCGTAGCCGCCGCGAAGCGCGGTCTTGCCGTCGCCGGTCACATTCCAGGCGAAGCCGAAGCGCGGACCGAAGTTGTTGCCGTCCGAATGTAGAGACGAGCTTGCAGGCAGCAACGTGTTGGGAATCTGTGCCGCGGGTAGATGCTCGTATTCATATCGCAATCCCAGGCTGAGCGTCAGCCGGCGAAGCGCGCGAAAATCATCCTGCACGAAGAGTGCAGCGTCATAGGTGTGGAAGCTGAATGCGGCATCTCCGTATCCCTGCCTAAAGCTGTCATAGCCGCGGAAGTACTGGCTGAGTCCGTAGCGGCTGTTGCAGTATTGCGCCGCCAGAGGGCTCTGCTGCCACTGGCAGAGATCGGCGATGAAGTAGTCCCGGCGGCTGTAGCTGTAGCTGCCGTTGGCGTACATCAGATTATTCATCTCATCTTCGACACGATTGAAGTCCACGCCAACTTTGAGAAGATGGCGGCCGTGCATCCAGCCAACGGTTTCGGCGATCTGGTTGCGATACTCGTCGGGCAGCGCCTTGCGCGGCAGAGTCTCGGGCGTGCCGAAGACGAATCCGCTGGAGCTGCCGAGGACCGAAATCGAAGGCGCGAGTCCGTTGCTCTCCGTGGGTTCGCTGGCCAGCGGTTGCTGCGGGAGCTGGTACTGGAAGTCGCGGCTCCAGGAGTAGCGCAGCTCGCTGGTGGTGTGGTGGCCGAGCTGCGAGCTGAGATGCGCCGTGAGCATATCGACCTTGACTCCGTCGTTGCCCAGGCTGGCTCTGCCTAGTTGCACCACCGGCTCGCTCTGCACTCCTCCGGGCGAGTTCCATCGCGTCTGGTTGTAGCTGATGCCGATCTGGTTGCGCGCCGTGAGCCGGCCATCGATCCTGGCAAAGTAAATCTGGTGATTGGCGGTGCGCGGAACGGAGCCGAGCAGCGAGGCCAGGTAGGTGGTTCCGGCGTAGAAGGCATTGACGGCCTCGTGATTGGAGCTGCCGAGCGGCATCACCTTGGTGATGAGCGTATTCAGCTCGTCGCGGCCGCTGGCGCAAAGCTGCACCCGGCCCTGGTCGGCAGGATCGGTGTTGACGATCTGGCCGTAATGAGTCTGATCGACGCAGGGAGGGCCGAGCAGGCTCGCGGTATCGCCCGCGGCGGCGATGGCGGGATAGTCGCGGCGCTGCACATCGACGTTGCCGAAGTAAAAGAGCTTATCTTTCACGATAGGCCCGCCGACGGCTCCGCCGAACTGCAGTCGGCGGTCGAGCGGCTTGATCGTCTTTGTGCTCCAGCCTGTTGCGCCATCGGCTTCGCTCGTCTGCACCGGGACGCGCGTGAATGCGTTGGTGGCGCCGAGGTCGTTGTCGCGGTCGAAGAAGAAGACGTGCCCGCGGAGCCGGTTGGTGCCGTGGCGGGTGACGGCATTGACCACGGCTCCGGCGGCGCGGCCGTACTCGGAGGAGAAGTTGGCGGTGTTCACCTGGAACTCGCGCACCGCCTCCTGGCTGATGACGTAGCTGATGCGCGTGCGTCCGTGCTCCTCGCTCCAGAAGGCGTTGTTGTTGTCGGCGCCATCGACGGTGCTGTTGTTCAGCAGTCCGCTGATGCCGCGAAAGCTGATCAACCCGTAATCGCCGTCAAGCGCGACCGTCGGCGTAAGCAGCGCAAAGTTCGACCAGCGGCGTCCGTTGATGGGAAGGTTCTCGATCTCCGCCTCATCGACGTTGCTGGCGAAGTCGGGCGAGCCGGTGTTGACCGCCGGGGCCTCGTCGCGTACATCCACCGACTCGTGCGCGCCCGCGACGGCGAAGACGATCTCAACCTCGGTGACGCGTCCCACCTCGACCGAGAGGCGAAGGATGCGGAACTCCGCGAAACCCTCTGCTGTGGCCGTCAGCGAGTACGTTCCCGGCACGAGGCCTGCGCTGCGAAAGCTGCCATCGGCAAGGCTGCGCAGCTCTGCGCGCTCGCCGCCATCGAGATTCCGCAGCGTGATGCGCGCATCTTTCACCGCCGCGCGATGCGCATCCCACACCCTGCCTGAGATGGCTCCGCTCACAGAGCTCTGCGCCGCGGCAAGGCCGCAAAGGCAGAAAACAAGAGAGAAAGAGAGCAGAGCAATACGAGGAAAAGAGGACGACACGCAAGACCCCCCAAAGAGACGGCATTGCCCTCTGCCGTTCAAGGGCGGCCCGGTAAGAAATCTTTACGTCTGGATTCTGCGAAGTTCATTACAGCATCTTCCGCAGTTGATGTCACCAGAAACATTGCGGAAAGCTATCTCCATGACATGCGGCGTAATGCCGACGCTTACATCGCAGTCATGGCGAGGCAGGCAGAGCAGTGGCTCGTGATAGCCTAGCTTTTCATGGGCCGCATTCACGTCCTCTCCGAGCATGTCGCTAACAAGATCGCCGCCGGCGAGGTCGTCGAGCGCCCCGCGTCGGTGGCAAAGGAACTGATCGAAAACGCTCTGGACGCCGGCGCGACGCGGCTGCGCATCGACGTCGAAGGCGGCGGTCGCACGCTGATCAAGGTGGAGGACAACGGCTGCGGCATGGTGCGCGACGATGCCATGCTCGCCTTCGAGCGCCACGCCACCAGCAAGCTCAAGGACGACAGCGATCTGCTCTCCATCGCCACGCTGGGCTTTCGCGGCGAGGCGCTGCCCTCCATCGCCGCCGTCAGCCGCCTGCGCATGGAGACCCGCGAGGCCGCCGAGGCGGCCGGAACCGTCGTCGAGATCGCCGGCGGACGCATGCTCACCGTCGAAGAGGCCGGACTGCCCGCCGGAACCTCGATCGCCGTCCGCGATCTTTTCTTCAATACCCCCGCGCGCCGAAAGTTTCTCAAGGCTGAGAGCACCGAACTCTCGCACATCGCCTCGCTGGTGACCAACTATGCGCTCGCGCATCCGGAGATTCACTGGGAGCTGCACACCCCGGTCAACGCGATTCTGATTGCGCCGCCCGCGCCCACGCGCTCCGAGCGCATCTACCAGCTCTTCGGCAAGGAGACGCTCGATCAGCTCTTGCCGCTGGCCGCGCAGCTCAACTTCGAGCGAGCCGGACTGCCCCCGCCTCCGCCATGGCGGCGCGAGGCCGATTATCAGCCGCCCGAGCCGGGGGAGTTGCGCCTGCACGGATTCATCAGCAAGCCAGAGATTCAGAAGCTCAATCGCAACTCGATCTTTCTCTTCGTCAACCAGCGGCTGGTGCGCGACAAGACGCTGATACACGGCATTCTCGAAGGCTATCGCAATATCATTCCGCCCACGGTCTATCCCGTGGTGCTGCTCTTTCTCGAAATGCCCTGCACCGAGGTCGATGTGAACGTGCATCCCTCGAAGACCGAGGTGCGCTTCCGCCAGCAGACCTTTGTGCACGATTTCGTTCGCGACGCCGTGCGCTCGGCCTTGATGGATGCGCGTCCCGCGCCGGAGTTCGCCGCGGAGATTCATGCCGCGCCCTCGGCGCGCGTGGCGCTCTCGCCCGAGCTGGATGCGGGCGGCGGAGTCGAGTTCGAGAGCGAGAGCCAGCAGGACGCAAGCTTCACCCTGCAAGGACAGAACGTCCCACCGCACACCGCGCCGCTGCCGTTCTCCGATTCGACGACCGTCGAAGGCAACGCCGCCGTCGGCGCAGCCCGCATCGCTCCGCAAGCTTTTGGAGCCCATGCGCCTGCGGCCGGCAGCGGCGAAGCCGCGTTACCCGACTCGGTGCCCGAGACTGGCAGCTCCTGCGCGCTGCCCATCGAAGCCAATGACGAGCCGATGGATCTCTCGATGCTCTCCTCGCTCCGACCGCTCGGCCAGATTCGCGATTCGTTCATCCTCGCCGTCAACGCGCAGGGGCTGTGGATCATCGATCAGCATGTCGCGCACGAGCGTGTGCTCTTTGAAAAGATTCAGCAGGAGCGCAGCCAGCGCCAGGTCGAGAGCCAGCGGCTGCTGATGCCGATCGTCGTCGAGCTGCGTCCGGCGCAGCAGGCGATCTTTGCCGAGATCGCCGACGAGCTGCGCCGCAACGGCTTCGAGGCCGAGCCCTTCGGCGTGCGCACGGTGGCCATCCAGTCGGCTCCGGCGGGAATCCGCGGCGAAGAGGTCACCGGACTGCTCGAAGAGCTGCTCGAACAGTTCGAGCGCGAGGAGCAGCGGATGAGCATGGAGACGATCCGCACGCGCATCGCCGCCTCCATCGCCTGCCACGCCGCCATCAAGGTCAATATGCCGCTCGATCAGGCGAAGATGGAGTGGTTGCTCGCCGAGCTGGCCAGGACGAAGTATCCGATGAGCTGCCCGCACGGTCGCCCGGTCGTGCTGCGGTATTCGGTGAAGGATATTCAGAAGGCGTTCAAGAGGATTTGATGGCCGATTGCCTTTCTCCCGCATCTGCCAGCAGCGGGCAGACGTGGGGCGCCCGGCAGAGTCCATCACTCGACCGTGCATTGCCGTGTAAACGTAGCTATACTCCGGGCTGGGAAGTCCCTTGAGGAAGCTCAATCGCTGGAGGCGAAATGGTGAGCGGCCTGAGCGTCGGCACACTGATCGGTATCATCCTGGGCGCTATCCTAAGCTATCTATTTGGCTCTCATCTTCAGCATCGACGATGGATTCTCGACAACAAGATGAGGGAGTGGCGCGAACTGATCGACGAACTGCACGCCTGCCTTGAACGGATGGGCTTTGCCTTCCTTCAGATCAACGTGCTGTCACAAACGGATGACCGGAACGACCCCGAGGCAGGGATCCGCCGGGGATACATTGCACTCCGGGGTCGCCTATTCATCGCGGAGGCGATCGAACGCCGACAGATCATCGATAAGTGGGCGGAAATAGTTAAGTATGTATGCGGTGCCCGGTCGCCACGAGATGATTCACAGCGCGGTGGACCAACCGAAACTGGTTTTGAGCAGAAAGCGAGCGCGCTAGAAGACGAATTAATGCAAATTGCGCGCGATGACCTGAAGATCACGTCGACATATATCCGATGGCGGCATTTCTGACGGCTTGCGACCGCATCGGCGGGAGGAGCAGACCGAAGAGGGGAACAGCGGGCCGCAGTGCTAGAATTCTGAGCATGGCCCCATCAGACCCGCTGGCAAAGCCTAAGCCGCCTAAGGGAGTGCGAGCGGACTCTCACCCCGGCACGCCGTCCGCCGCGTCGTTGCCAGCAAGAAAGCCGAAGCGTCCTCGATCACAGAAGCGAAAGTGATTTGGGCACCAGTCCGGTGCCCCATATAATGCCCGTATCTGGCAGATGTGGGACCGGCGGCACCCACCCGTACTTACTTTCCCGGAGCTGTCGGGCTGGGCTGCGGGCTGGGTTGCGGAATGAGCTTACTCAGCTGCTCGATTGCCTCTTTCAGGCGGGTGCGATTCGCCTCGCTCGTCTTCGGGTCGGACAACCGCTGAGTCATCCAAGTGATGGCGGCACGTGGTGACACATGAGGCATCTCGGTCGAGACTCTTGCCACCACAGCATCATTGTCTTTTTCTTCTACCTGAAATTCGACCCGCTCCTTCGCAGAGGATGCAACATAGCCGCCGCGGTCATCGTAGTAACCCTCATCCTGGTAATTCACATAGAGCAGTTCGGCCGACTCCTCCGGGGGTTCGACACTGAAGCGGGTCACGACGACCAGGCGGCGGTAATCGGGATTGGCAGAGATGGATGTATAGGGTTCGAAACGATTCCAGCCCTCTGGGCTCAGGCGCGCACCGTCGAAATCCAGCCGGCAGTAGTTCGAAAGGACCCTCCTCTTCTTTGTAGCCAGATCGACGACGCTTTTTGTGTCGGTCTGCGTCAGTGCATCGGGTACCGCTCCCGGACGCATCCCCGTCTGGCCCATCCCCGTCTGGCCCATCCCCGGCTGGCCCATCTGCGCAAAGGTGGCCGTAGTCAGTACAAGCAATAAAGAAAAAGAAAATAGGCGTCGATACATAGAATTCCCGGAGCTCCAAATTAAGCTTAGAACTGAGCACGCGCAAAGAGCAAGGCTCTCAATCCCTTGGCCTTATCGCTTCTTGCCCGATGTCCAGGTACCTTATGCGCAGTCATCAAACTGCCCCACTCAGGCAACTGAGGCTTGAGCGGGGCACCGCCTCGGCAGCCTTCATGCATAAAGCGGGCTAGTAGAACTGACAGTTGCGGGCGGGGATGCGTCTTCGTATCGTTCCGCTTGGATTGGGAAGGAGCCTTGCGACCTCCGACACAGAAGTTGTTGAGGAAAGAAGACGGTCATGGTCGCTCTTCCCCGCTTCAGTTTTTGTGTAGTGACTGATCAAGCTGTTCGGAACAATGCACAGCAGTGAAGAAGGTAGAAACGTCATAAAACTCCGGTCCGTTGAAACTTCGGAGGTAGGTGTTGAGTCCCCTCGTCGTTAGCCTGATCGTTTTTACGTGCGTGTTTGGAGGTTCGCTCCTCGGAATGTTTCTTCGCACTGTTCTGCCCGCTCACCATTTGAGTGACGACTCACGAAAACTTATCAATCTTGGCATTGGAGCAGTCGCGACGATGAGTGCTCTCGTTCTTGGTCTGCTGGTCGCATCGGCCAAGAGTTCTTACGACGCCCAGAAAGACGAAGTGACTGAGATGTCAGCCAAGGTCGTGTTAGTTGACCGGGTTCTCGCTCATTACGGGCCGGAGGCAAAGGACGCACGTGACCTGCTGCGCAAGGCCGTTGCTGAGAATTTGGATCGACTATGGCCGCAGGACAGTTCCCATGCTCCGCAACTGGAACCAACGGAAGGAGTCGAGCTTCTGTATGACAAGGTTCAGGATCTATCGCCGAAGAGCGACGCTCAGCGTTCACTCCAGGCCCGGGCGGTGAATATGCTGATTGATATTGGGCAAAATCGGCTTATGTTGATTGAACGGGGGACAAACTCGGCTTCCATCCCGCTTCTGGCTGTCGTGGTGTTCTCCTTCACCATTTCTTTCATGAGCTTCAGCCTCAACGCAGACCCGAATCCCACGGTCGTCATCACTTTCTTGCTCGCTGCGCTATCGATTGCGGGAGTGATCTTCCTGATATTGGAGATGTATTCCCCTTTCACTGGTCTCATTCATATCTCCAGCGCGCCGTTTCGAACCGCCCTTGCGCATCTTGGCCGCTAACCTCGCACTCGATCGAGAGCTAACTCGGCGGGTGGCCCACTCAAGCCTTCCGTTTGGCTTGAGTGGGGGCTGTTCACCTGCATCTCCGGCGAATGCTGCTTGTCGAGGCGAAAAGCCCCACTCAACGGGAAGCGCTTTGAGTGGGCCACCCTCCACCACTCTGTCCTCGCGCTTCTCCCGCATGGCCCTCCTGCCCTCCCACCATTTACACTGGAAAGGATGACCGAGCAGGAATTACAAGAGTTACGAGATGCCAAGTGGCGCACCAACGGAGCGCCGATCCGGACGCAGGATGACGCCCGCGAGTTTATCGAGAGCGTCGGCTTCTGCCTGATGTATCCGCTGCGCCCGCCGGTGCTGCTGCCGACCTTTTTCGGCGCCTGGGCCGGAACGAACGAGAACCTTCCCACCTGGCAGCACGCCTTCGCCGATCCGCGCACCAAGGACGCCACCGAGGTGATGGTGCGCACCCTGCGGCAGAAGTACGCCTTCGAGGCGCCTCTCTTCGGCGATACCGACTTTCTCGTCTCGGCCTCGGTCTTTCCTTATTTTTATGGCCTCATTGGCGACCGCAATCCGCGGGCGGCGATCAAGACCGGCAATCGCTCGGAGTACTCTCCGCTGGCGGCGCACGTGTTTTCCGTTATCCAGAAGGATGGGCCGATCACCAAGAGCCGTATGAGGGAGATTCTCGGCGGCGAGCTGAGCGAGGCGGCGCTGGATCGCGCTCTGACCGAGCTGTCGATGAAGCTGCGCATCACCCGCGTCGACTATCGCGCCGAGCACGGCGCGTACTGGGACGTGCTGCTGCGCTGGTCTCCGAACGAGGTGCGCGAGGGGACGAATCTCTCCATCGCCGAGGCGCTGACGGCACTGGTCTCCAAGTACATGGAGTGCGTGGTGGCCGCCGAGCCCGCGGAGATCGAGGAGTTCTTCAGCAACTTCATCGGCCGCGGACGCGTGCGCGAGGCGATCAACGCCCTGCTGGCCGCGCGCGAGTTCCAGTTCACCCACATCGGAACGAAGTCGATGCTGCACATTCCTCCGCCGAAGCCGCTGGCGGCCTCGCCGCGAAAGCCGGTGCGGAGGGGACAGCCGATCGCGCGCCGTCCGCGCCGCCCGGCGACACCTGCAGCATCTTCCGCGGCACAGCCCGCGGCGTCTTCCGCAGCGCAACCTGCAACCCATCCCGCGCCGCCGCCGGCCAATCCAGAGGAAGAGAAGCATGAGCCAAACTGAGCGGCGTCTTGTCATCGCCATCGACGGGCCGGCCGGTGCGGGCAAGAGCACGATAGCCTCGCGGCTGGCCAGGAGCCTGGGATACGTCAATCTGGAGTCCGGCGCAATGTACCGCGCACTGGGACTGAAGGCGCTGGAGGCCGGAGTCTCGCTGGATGACGGCGCGGCGCTGCGGGCGCTGGCCAACGGGAGCACGATCTCGCTGGAGCCGATGGCGGAGGGCAACCGGGTGCTGCTCGATGGCCGCGACGTCTCGGCGCGAATCCGCGAGCGCGATGTCACCGACGCCGCCTCCAAGGCCTCCACCCACCCGGCGGTGCGCGAGTGGATGGTCGAGCGCCAGCGCGAGATGGGCGCCCGGGGTGGGGTGATTATGGAGGGGCGCGATATCGGCACCGTCGTCTTTCCCCACGCCGAGGTCAAGATTTTCCTCGATGCCGACCCCAACGTTCGCGAGCAGCGCCGGGTCGAGCAGGCCAACGCGCAGGACGATCCCTCCCGGGCCGAAAAGCTGAAGCAGGACCTGCGCGAGCGCGACCTCCGCGATACCACCCGGGCGGCGGCTCCGCTGCGCCCCGCCGAAGATGCCATCCGTATCGACTCCAGCGGCCTGACGATCGATGAGGTCATCGCCCGGATCGAGCGGGTCGTCGAAGAAAAGCTCCGGCGGCAGGCAACGGTGTAGCGGAATTC
>Ga0326728_10014447_pt1 | contig 16766 bp, 30 predicted proteins | sample MB3enrmetagenome_FD_207602 | JGI IMG/M metagenome (GOLD analysis project Ga0326728, IMG submission 207602) | Lab enriched peat soil microbial communities from McLean, Ithaca, NY, United States - MB31MN | ecosystem: Environmental > Terrestrial > Soil > Wetlands > Peat | place: USA: New York...
TACAGACCCCAGTTCTATTTCAGGACTACTGACGTAACGGGCGTAATGACCCTGCCCGAAGGGGTGGAAATGGTCATGCCCGGCGACAATATCAGTTGTGAAGTGCAGCTTATTACTCCGGTGGCCCTCGAAAAGGAACTGCGGTTCGCAATCCGCGAAGGAGGCCGAACCGTTGGTGCCGGGGTCCTGACCGAGATTATCAATTAGTTTAATTTCCAGGGAACCGGGGCCGGGCTCCGGTTGTCTATCTGATGGGAAACGAAATGGTGACGAATCAAAGAATTCGCATCCGGCTGAAAGCTTACGATCATAAGCTGCTCGATCAATCGACAAACGAGATCGTAATTACGGCGAAAAAGACCGGGGCACGGGTGGCGGGACCAATTCCGCTTCCAACCAAGATCAACCGGTACACCGTCTTGCGCTCGCCCCACGTCGACAAGAAATCGCGCGAGCAGTTCGAAATACGTGTCCACAAGCGTCTGATCGACATCCTGGACCCGACTCAGCAGACGGTGGATTCGCTCATGAAACTGGACCTTTCCGCCGGGGTCGATGTCGAAATAAAGCTCTAGTGAAAGAGAGTAACGGATCATGATTACGGCAATTATTGGACGCAAACTCGACATGACCCAGGTCTTTGCAGACGATGGTACGGTGTATCCGGTTACCCTCGTACAGGCAGGTCCGTGCACCATCACCCAGGTGAAGACCATTGAAAAGGACGGCTACGCGGCTTTTCAGATTGGTTTCGGGACCAAGAAGCCAAAGAGCGTAAATCGTCCTCTGAAAGGCCATCTGGATAAGGCCGGAAAGGGTTATTTCGAGGTCCTGCGGGAAATACCGGCTGAATATCCCTCGGAACATAGCCCCGGCGACCAGGTGCTGGCTGAAATATTCGAGATCGGTGATCGGGTCGACATAATCGGCAAGAGCAAAGGCAAGGGATATGCCGGAACGATAAAGCGCTGGAGATTTCAACGGGGGCCAAGCGGCCACGGTTCCAAAAACGTGCGCGAGCCGGGTTCGACCGGTATGGCGACCTACCCCGGGCGTGTAATCAAGGGCAAGAAAATGCCCGGGCAAATGGGCAACAGGCGCAAGACCGTTTTGAATCTGAGGGTTGTGGACGTCCGTGCGGAAGATAACCTCCTGTTGATCCACGGCGCTGTTCCCGGCGCAAAAAACGGGATCGTTGTCATCCGTAAGACAAACCGGGTGAAATAAAGGCTCTTCCAGAGAAGAAACAGATTTTTGGATTTCGGGGATCACAATGCCAACTGTGGATGTTTTTAGCATGAACAGCGAAATCACGGGCAAGCTCGAATTGAGTGACTCCATATTCGGCGTGCCTGTGAAAACTCACGTGCTCCATGAAGTCGTGGTTTATCAACTGGCCAAACGCCGTGCCGGGACCGCGAAAACAAAGGGGCGAAGCGAAGTAAGAGGCGGCGGCAAAAAGCCCTGGAGGCAAAAGGGCACGGGACGCGCTCGGGCGGGAACCAGCCGTTCTCCGATCTGGCGGGGCGGCGGGACTATTCACGGTCCGCAGCCCAGGGACTACGAGATGCGCGTACCCAAAAAGGTGAGGCGCCTCGCGCTCAAAATGGCCCTGAGCCAAAAGGTGCTCGAAGAGTCTTTCAAGGTTCTCGACCTGTTCAAACTCGACAGGATCAGGACTAAAGATATCGTGGAACTGCTCGGCCGGTTCGAGCTTGGCAAAACGCTGGTTGTGCTGCCCGGGCCCGACGAAATGATAGAAAAATCCGCCCGCAATATTCCCAGCGTCAAAGTGCTGCGCTCGGAAGGCCTCAACGTCTATGATCTGCTGAACCACAAGTCGGTTATCCTCAGCAGGGACTGCGTAAGCAGGATCGAGGAGGCTCTGGCATGAGTGATAAGGCGTACCGTACATTGAAGCGTCCCCTGATAACCGAGAAGAGCACCGTCGAGAAGGACCAGAGAAACAAGCTTTTCTTCGAAGTGGACCGAAGAGCGAACAAAATCGAGATCAAGGAAGCGGTGGAAAAGATCTTCAAGGTCGATGTTCTCAATGTGGCCACAATGAGCATGAAGGGCAAAATGAAAAGGACAGGCCGCCATTTTTCGCAATCGCCCGATTGGAAAAAGGCTGTCGTAACCATAAAGGCCGGGCAGCGGGTCGAGTTTTTTGAAGGCGTCTAGCTGGAAGGGGAAAATTCGAAATGGGAATCAGGACAGTTAAACCGACGTCGGCCGGTCGCCGGTTTCAAACATATGCCACCTTTGAGGAAATAACGGCTGAGAAGCCGGAAAAGAGCCTGGTGGAGCCCCTGCGCAAATCGGGCGGCCGCAATAATGTCGGGCGCATCACCCTGCGGCACCGCGGAGGCGGCCATAAGCGGCGTTTTCGCTTGATCGACTTCAAGCGCGACAAGGAAAACATCCCCGCCAAGGTAGCCACTGTCGAGTATGACCCCAACCGCTCGGCGCATATTGCCCTGCTACAGTACAGCGATGGCGAAAAGCGTTATATTCTTGCCCCCGTCGGGATCAAGGTCGGGGACCAGGTCATGACCGGTCCGCAATCCGACATCAAGCCGGGCAATTGCCTCAAGCTTGCAAACCTGCCGCTTGGTACAGTGGTGCACAATATAGAGATGCGTCCCGGCAAGGGCGGCCAATTGGCCCGTTCCGCGGGATCGAGCGCCCAGCTTATTGCCCGGGAAGGCAAGTACGCGACCCTTCGCATGCCCTCGGGCGAGATGCGCATGATCTCGGTTGAGTGCAAGGCCACGGTCGGTCAGGTCGGCAATATCGATCACGAGAACATCTCGCTCGGAAAAGCCGGGCGTACGCGCTGGAGCGGCAAAAGACCGCATGTGCGCGGGGTTGCCATGAACCCGGTCGACCACCCGATGGGCGGCGGCGAAGGAAGGAGTTCCGGAGGACGCCATCCATGTACTCCGTGGGGTATTCCCACTAAGGGATACCGGACGCGCAAGGCGAAACAGAGCGACAAGTTCATTCTTCATCGCCGCAAGTAGATGACTCCCGGTTAAAAGGCGCCGCCGATCGGCGCCGGACCCGGCTGCGGCCCCGTCTAGGGCCGAACAGAAGCCATACAGGAGGAGAAAGTGCCTCGGTCTTTAAAAAAAGGGCCATTCGTTGACGATCACCTGATGGAAAAAGTAACGAGGGCCAAGGATATCGGCGACCGCAAGGTTATCAAGACCTGGTCGCGAAGGTCCACCATTCTGCCCGAATTCGTCGGGATCACCCTTGCGGTGCATAACGGCAAGAAATTCATTCCGGTTTTCGTCAGCGAGAACATGGTCGGGCACAAACTCGGTGAATTCTCTCCGACCAGGACTTTTTACGGTCATGCCGGAGATAAGAAGTCCAAGGTAAAAGGGAAAAAATAATGGAAGCGAGAGCCGTTAGCAAATACGTGCGTGTTTCCCCGCAGAAGACTCGCCTGGTCGCCGATATGGTTCGGGGCAAGAAGGTTGATGAGGCCCTCATTCTGCTAAGGTTTACGCCCAAAAAGAGCGGGCGGCTCATAACCAAGGTGCTCCGCTCGGCTATGGCGAATGCCGAAAATACCAATGCGGGCGATCTGGAAAAGTTCTACATTAAGACCATAAAGATCGACCAGGGGCCGCGGCTCAAAAGGTTTCGCCCCAGGGCCATGGGTAGGGCCACCAGGATAATCAAGCCTTCGAGCCACATAACTGTGGTTTTGGATGAGAAAAAATAGATCTTCCCCCCGGCGCGGGACTTGAGCGCCTGCGGGGCCGGCCCATCTCGCGGGGTGTGGATTTGAGCCGGGTTTATGGTTGGTGTTTGAAATCGCCCATATGGAGGTGAAGTTTGGGACAGAAAGTTCATCCTACGGGGTTTCGCCTCGGGATCATCAAGACCTGGGATTCGAAATGGTTTGCAACCAAGGGCTATTCCAAGCTCGTTTTTGAGGACCGCCAGATCCGTGATTATATAAAAGAGAGGCTGTTCCACGCAGGTATTTCCAAAATCGAGATAGAGCGTGCCGCCAACAAGGTCAAGATCCGGATTCACACGGCGCGTCCGGGAATCGTGATCGGCAAGAAGGGCGCTGAAATAGAGGTGCTGAGACGCGATCTTGAACGCCGGTTCAAACGGGAAGTCCTCATCGACATCCAGGAAGTACGCCGTCCCGAACTCGATGCCACCCTGGTCGCTGAAAATATAGCCCTGCAGCTCGTAAGGCGCGTGGCTTTCCGCCGCGCAATGAAGCGCGCCGTAAGCTCGGCCCTGAAATTCGGGGCCAAGGGCGTGCGGGTTGCCTCGGCGGGGCGGCTCGGTGGAGCTGAAATGGCTCGTCGCGAATGGTATCGCGAAGGCAGGGTCCCTCTTCACACTCTCCGGGCCGATATCGATTACGGTACGGCGCTCGCGAGGACCACTTACGGCATCATCGGTGTGAAGGTCTGGATATTCAAGGGCGAAGTGCTGCCCTGACAATTGGGTTGGTCCCGTGGCCGGCGTGTTTGGCGGTTTTGATCAGCCGGCGGAGCGGGATGTCCCCGGGTGTTCTCTGGGGCGTATATTGGGAGAAATGAGATGTTAGCTCCAAAAAGGGTAAAATTCAGAAAAGTGCAGAAGGGGCGCATGAGGGGCACCGCATTCCGCGGAAGCACGGTAAGCTTCGGCGATTTCGGGCTCAAGGCGCTTGAGCCCGGCTACGTCACCGCCAGGCAGATCGAAGCCGCCCGTGTCGCCATTACTCGCCACATAAAGCGCGGGGGCAAGGTTTGGATTCGAATCTTCCCGGATAAGCCTTTCACGAAGAAGCCTGCGGAAACCAGGATGGGAAAAGGCAAGGGCTCACCCGAAGGCTGGATGGCCGTCATCAGGCCGGGCCGCATTTTATACGAAATTAAGGGCGTGACCGAGGCCGATGCGCGCGATGCTCTCAATCTCGCCGCTCATAAGCTTCCGTTGCCTACGCGTTTCGTTTCGAGGCAGGATATCCTATGAAACCGAGTGCTCTGCGGGAAATGACTAAAGACGAGCTGGTTCAAAAGCTCAACGAGATCCGGGAAGCGCAGTTCAATCTCAAGTTTCAGCATGCGACGGGTCAACTGGAAAACACCGCCCAGCTTCCCAAGAATAAAGGGGACATAGCGCGGATTCTTACGATTTTGTCCGAGATGGACCGAAAAGCCGGGGCATAGGGGCAGAGAGCATAATGGAAGAACGCAAATCAACGAGGAAAACTCGAGTCGGCACGGTCATGAGCAACAAAATGGACAAGACCGTCGTGGTCATGGTCGAACGCCTGATTCAGAATACCAAATACCGTAAGTTCGTCCGGCGCAGAAACACCTTCAAAGCCCACGACGCTCATAACGCCTGCTCGATTGGAGATCGCGTGCTGATTGAGGAAAGCAGGCCCATCAGCAAAGAGAAGCGCTGGCTGGTTGTCAAGGTCCTTGAGAAAGCGGCGGTCTAAGCGCGCGCCGCGGCTCGAGTCCGTAGAGATGTGGAGTAGGAAATGATTCAAGTGGAAACCCAGTTGAACGCCGCAGACAATTCCGGGGCTAAGCGGCTCTATTGCATAAAGGTGCTCGGCGGAACCCGCAGGCGTTACGCCTCGGTGGGCGACATTATCGTGGTGTCCGTGCAGGAAGCCATTCCAAACGCCAAGGTGAAAAAGGGCGACGTGCTCAAGGCGGTCGTCGTGCGCACGAAAAAGGAAGTCCGCCGTCCGGATGGCTCCTATATCAAATTTGACGATAACTCGGCGGTCCTTATCACGGCTGCTAAGGAACCGATCGGCACCCGCATTTTCGGACCGGTGGCCCGGGAGCTGCGAGCCAAACAGTTCATGAAGATCATTTCGCTTGCTCCGGAAGTTCTTTAGTCAAAAGGGACTCGTGTTATGAAACATCAGGATTTTCATATAAAGAAAAACGATACGGTGAAAGTAATCGCCGGCAAGGATAAGGGAAAGAGCGGCAAAGTATTGCGGGTCATCCCCAAAAAAGACCGGGCGATCGTTGAAAAACTCAACATGGTCAAACGTCATCTCAAGCCCAATCAACAGACCAGGCAGGGGGGCATCCTGGAAAGGGAAGCTCCTATACAGATTTCGAATCTCATGTTGATTTGTTCTAAGTGCACAGACCCGACCCGGGTGGGCTATCGAGTGCTCGATGACGACCGCAAGGTCAGGTATTGCAAGAAGTGCCGGGAAGTCATCGACTAGGGACGTCCACCGCAAGGGCGGCAGCGGAGGAAAAATGGCGGTACTGCGCGACAGGTTTAATGCGGAAATTGCTCCTCAATTGCGGGAGCAGTTCAAGTACAAAAGTCCGATGCAAATCCCCAGGATCTCCAAGGTGATACTCAATATGGGGCTTGGGGAGGCTATTCAGAACATTAAGATCCTGGACTCCGCGACGGCGGAGCTTTCCCAGATAAGTGGCCAAAAGCCCGTGATCACCCGGGCGCGCCAGAGTATTGCCGCCTTCAAGCTCAGGAAGGGCATGCCGATCGGGTGTATGGTGACTTTAAGAGGCGACCGGATGTACGAGTTTTTCGATAAGCTCGTAAACGTCGCCCTGCCCCGCGTGCGCGATTTTCGCGGCATTTCTCCCAAAGCCCTGGACGGCAGGGGCAATTACACCCTGGGAATAAAGGAACATATTATTTTCCCCGAAATCGACTACGACAAAATCGATAAAATCAAGGGGATGAATATCACAGTGGTTACGACGGCCAAGACGGACGAGGAAGCAAGAGCGCTTCTCGCACTGATGGGCATGCCGTTCAAACACTGAGAAGGAGGCCTCATTTGGCTAAGAAGTCTCTCATAGCAAAAGCGAAGCGCAAATCCAAATTCAAGGCCCGGACCTACAATAGATGCCCGGTGTGCGGCCGGCCTCGCGCCTACATCCGCAAGTTCGGAATCTGCCGTATATGCTTCCGCAATATGGCGCTCAGGGGCGAGCTTCCCGGCGTGGTCAAGGCAAGCTGGTAGGACCGGAGGAGAGCATAACATGATGGTGTCCGATTCAATAGGCGACTTCCTGAACCGTATTCGGAATGCGCAAAAAGCACGCTTTGACAAACTGGATATCCCCGCTTCCCGTATGAAGGCGAACCTGTGCCGCATCCTGAAGGAAGAGGGATACATAAAAAACTATAAGTTCATCAGGGACGACAAACAGGGAATTCTCCGCGTTCATGTCAAATACGGTGAGGGCCGGGAAGGCGCCCTGGTCGGCGCAAAGAGAATCAGCAGGCCGGGCCGCCGTATTTATGTGGGCCATGAAGACATACCCAGGGTGATGAACGGGATGGGAATTGCCATCGTCTCCACTTCCAAAGGCGTACTGACCGACAGGCAGGCCCGGAAGGAAGGCGTAGGCGGGGAAGTGCTCTGCGCCGTCTGGTAGGCCGTGAGGCGCCCTGAAGCAAAATTCGTAAAGGAGTAATGGCATGTCGCGGGTGGGTAAATTGCCCATACCCTTACCTAAAGGGGTAGAGGTTGCTCTCAATGGGGCGGTGCTGACGGTCAAGGGTCCCAAGGGAACGCTGGAAAGGTCTGTTCCGGCAATCCTGGACCTGGAGATCGGTAAGGAAGCCATCGCATTCAAGCGAAGGGACGATTCAATAGAAGCCCGTTCCACGCACGGGCTGGTCCGCGCGTTGGTGAACAACATGGTGCGGGGCGTAAGCGAAGGTTTCACCAAGGGACTGGAGATTCAGGGGACCGGCTATCGGGCCGAGGTGCAGGGAAACAGTCTTAACCTGAGCCTGGGGTATTCGCACCCTATTCAATTTCCATTGCCCCAGGGGGTTAAAGCCAGCGTGGAAAGGGCCAACATTGTCCGGCTGGAGGGAATCGATATCGAGGTGCTGGGCGAAACGGCCGCCCGCATTCGCGCTCTCAGGCCCGTTGAGCCTTACAAGGGCAAGGGTATTCGATACGCCGGCGAGCGGGTCCACCGCAAGGCGGGCAAGACCGGTTCCAAGAAGTAGATTCGGAGGGAGCTAGAATGGCTTCAGGCAATACAAATCCGCGCGATACCGCAAGGCTCAAGCGCAAAAAACGCATAAGAAGAAAAATCGAAGGCAGCCAGGAGCGTCCCAGGCTTACTGTCTTTCGGAGCGATAAGCACATCTACGCTCAGATAATCAATGACGAGACCGGGGCGACTCTGGTGTCCGCGTCCACCCTTTCCCCTGAATACAGGGAAATGGAGGCGGTCAAGGGAAAGATATCCGCCGCCAAACGCGTGGGGGAACTCGTTGCCGGCAAAGCCATCGAAAAAGGCATCGCCAAGGTCGTTTTCGACCGCAACGGTTTTATCTACCACGGACGCATCAAGGCCCTTGCGGACGCGGCCCGTCAAAAGGGCCTGGATTTTTAACTCCTTTAAGATTTGGAGGCACACACATTGATAGCTGTGGAATCAAGCCAGCTCCAGTTGATTGACAAGGTGGTCCATATAAGCCGGGTGGCCAAGGTCGTCAAAGGCGGTCGCCGTTTTTCGTTCAGTGCGATAGTCGTGGTCGGGGACGGCAACGGTAAGGTGGGCTACAGCCTTGGTAAAGCGAACGAAGTTCCCGAGGCCATACGCAAGGGCATGGAATCGGCCAAACGAACAATGGTTGAAGTGCCCCTGAAGGAAACCACGATCCCTCACGAGGTGCTCGGCCAGTACGGGGCTTCATCGGTTGTTTTGAGGCCGGCTTCCCCCGGCACCGGCGTCATCGCCGGCGGGGCCGTGCGAGCTATCATGGAGGCGGCGGGCATTCACGATATTTTGACAAAATGCATCGGATCGAGAAATCCTCACAACGTTGTCAAAGCGACGGTTGAGGGTCTGAAGAAGCTGCGCAGCCTGGAGCAGGTTTCCAAAATCAGGGGTAAAGCGATAGAAGGCGCCTAGCTCATCAGTTTTTAGTTGCTGGTTGATAGTTTTGAGTTAACTAAAAACTAAAAACTCAAAACTTAAAACTATAAGGGTGCAGGTATGGTAAAGCCAATTGAGGTCAGACTGGTTCGAAGCCCGATAGGGCGTCCCGAAAAGCATCGCAGGATTTTGCAGGCGCTGGGGCTGACTAGAATGCACAGACCCGTGAATCTCTACAGTTCGCCGCAGGTGCTTGGTGCTCTCAGGAAGGTGATTCACCTCGTTAAGATCGAGGAAAGATAGGGGTTTTTGATGAGAATCGGAGAACTGGCTCCGCCTCCAGGAGCGAAGAAGAATACAAAGCGCCTCGGCCGGGGTTCGGGTTCAGGCCAGGGGATGACTGCCGGCAAGGGAACCAAGGGGCAGAAATCGCGCTCCGGCGGCGGTACGCCTCCCTGGTTCGAAGGCGGTCAGATGCCGCTTCAGCGCAGAATTCCGAAGCGGGGCTTCACCAATATATTCAAGAAAGAATTCTCGATAATAAACCTTCAGGATTTGAGTGACTTCCCTGCCGGAAGCGAAATAGGCCCTCCCGATTTCATCGGCGCCGGCCTGATCAGGAAAATCCGCTATGGAGTAAAGCTCCTGGGAAACGGCGATATTACCGGGTCTATTACGGTTCGTGTGCACAAGGCAAGCGCTTCAGCCATTCAAAAAATAGAAGCCGCAGGCGGCAAAGTCGAATTGATACCGCTCAAAAAAGGAAAATAACCAGTGCTCGCAGGCTTTGCGAATATAGGAAGAATTCCCGAGCTCAAACGCCGCATCTTGACGACTTTGCTGCTCCTGGGAGTATACCGCATCGGAGCGCATATCCCGACGCCCTATATAAACACGAGGGCCATCGAGGCATATTTCAACGCAGCCAAGGGTACGCTCCTGGGCTTATTCGACATGTTTTCCGGGGGGGCTCTGAGCCATTTTTCCGTTTTTGCCCTCGGGATCATGCCATATATCAGTTCGTCCATTATCCTGCAGCTCCTTACGGTTGTAATTCCGGCCCTCGAAAGGCTGAGCAAGGAAGGGGAAGCGGGACGCCGCCAGATTACTCAGTACACCCGTTACGGAACCGTGGTGCTCAGTGTTATCCAGGGCTTCGGAATAGCGGTCGGACTCGAAAGCCAGCACGCTCCCGGTGACATTCCGCTCGTCCTGATGTCCGGGTGGAGTTTCCGTCTCATAACGGTCCTGACGCTGACCGCAGGCACCGCCTTCATCATGTGGCTCGGCGAACAGATCACGGAGCGCGGCATCGGAAATGGAATATCGCTCATCATTTTCGCGGGCATCGTTGCCGGGATTCCCAACGCCCTTATCAGTACGGAAAGGCTCGTTGAGGCTGGCGAAATGAGCATTTTTATTCTCGTCGGGCTGGCCGCGATGATGCTGGGCGTAGTTGCGTTCATCATTTTCATGGAACGGGGGCAGAGGCGAATACCGGTCCAGTACGCCAAGCGAGTGGTCGGAAGGAGGGTATACGGGGGGCAAAATACCCACATACCGCTGAAGATAAATGCTTCGGGGGTTATTCCACCGATTTTCGCATCGTCGATAATCATGTTTCCGGCCACGGTCGCCAATTTCATTAAGATCTCATGGGTTCAATCCGTTTCACAGGCCCTTGCTCCGGGCCACTGGGCCTATGTCATTCTCTATGTCGGGTTTATTATCTTTTTCTGCTTTTTTTACACCGCCATCGTTTTCAACCCGGTTGACGTATCGGATAATATGAAGAAGTACGGCGGGTTCATTCCGGGCATACGTCCGGGAAGACCTACCGCGGAGTATATCGACAAGGTTTTAAGCCGCATTACGCTCGGTGGTGCTATCTACATCTCGGCGGTTTGCGTTCTGCCTACCCTGCTCATCCAGAGATTCGGCGTTCCTTTCTATTTCGGCGGGACGGCCCTGCTGATCGTTATCGGCGTTGCATTGGATACCTTGGCCCAGATTGAAGCCCACATGCTGTCGCGTCATTACGAGGGTTTCCTCAAGAAGGGCCGGATAAAAGGGCGCCGCTAGCCTTCACCCCCCAAGTGGAGGCCGAGTGGTTTGTAATGGATGAGGATTGGCTTGCAATATCGACGGGAGGTGGACGATGAACATCGTTTTGCTTGGGCCTCCGGGCGCCGGCAAAGGCACCCAGGCCAAACGCCTTGTGGAAAAGTACCATATTCCGCAGATTTCCACCGGTGACATGCTGCGCGAGGCCCTGAAAGAAGGAACTCCTCTGGGGCTCGAGGCCAAAAAGTATATGGATGCCGGTGGGCTCGTTCCGGATAACGTGGTGATCGGGTTGGTGAATGAGCGCATTCGAAAACCTGACGCCGAGGGCGGCTTCATGCTCGATGGGTTTCCCCGTACGGTTGCGCAGGCCGGGGAACTTGACAAAATTCTCGATGCGATGGGCCGGACGATCGATCATGTGGTGAGCGTCGAAGTTCCCGAGTCCGAGTTGCTTGGGCGCCTGACCGGCCGGCGGACCTGCCGGGCTTGCGGGGCCGGGTACCATGTGATTTTCGATCCTCCCCGCGAAAAAGGTGTCTGCGACAAATGTGGCGGCGAACTTTACCAGAGGTCCGACGATAACGAGGCGACGGTGAAGTCCAGGCTTGCAACTTACGATGCTCAAACCAAGCCTCTGATAGACTATTATGAAAAGCAGGGCAAGCTGCGCCGCATAGACGGCGTGGGCAAAATGGATGACATCCTGCAGCGCATCCAGAGGGTCCTTGGCTAGTAGAAGGTTGCCATATTGATCATTCTCAGGTCCCGAGCTGAAATAGAAAAGGTTAAAGCCGCCTGCCTGATAGTAGCCGAGATTCTTAACCGTTTGATCGAGCATGTCAAGCCGGGGATTAGCACCTGGGAACTGGATGCGATCAGCGAGGAACTTGCCTCGAAGAAGCATGCGAAGCCTGCGTTCAAGGGCTATCATGGGTACCCGTTTTCGCTGTGCACCTCGGTAAATGAGGAGGTGGTGCACGGTATGCCCTCGAAGCGCCGCCGGTTGAAGGATGGGGACATCATAAGCCTGGATTTTGGTGTCGTCTTCGACGGCTATTACGGGGACGCGGCCGTGACGGCACCGGTGGGGACGATCAGCGAGGAAGCCGGTCGGTTGTGCACGGTGACCGAAGAGTCTCTCTATGAGGGCATTTCGCAGGCGATTGCCGGAAACCGTCTCTCCGACATTTCGCATGCGATACAGGAATACGTGGAAAAGCGGGGTTTCTCGGTGGTGAGGGAGTTTGTGGGTCACGGAATCGGTCAGCATCTGCACGAAAGTCCTCAGATTCCCAACTACGGGCCGCCCGGCAAGGGTGTCAGGCTGAAGCCGGGGATGGTGTTGGCCGTGGAGCCGATGATAAACGCAGGGACCCCCGATGTTGAGGTTCTGGAAGACCGGTGGACGGCGGTAACGCGGGACGGCCGGCTTTCGGCCCATTTCGAGCACACGATTGCTATCAGCGATGATGGCCCTCTGATTCTGACGCGGCTCGAAACGGCTTTACAATAGGTGGTAAATAAAATATAATAAAAAGTTCTCGGCAAACTAACTTAAGGAGAACCGGCGGGCATGGCCAAAGAGGACGCTATAGAAGTCGAAGGAACGGTCGTCGAGACCCTCCCGAATGCCATGTTTCGTGTGGAGCTGCCTAACGGCCATCGCATCCTCGCCCATATCTCCGGCAAAATGCGCATGCACTTCATCCGCATCTTGCCCGGCGATAAAGTCACTGTGGAGCTTTCTCCATACGATCTGACTCGGGGCCGGATCACTTACAGGTCCAAGTTATGAGGTGCTGACGCCGGCTTGGGAAGGAAAACCCTACGATGAAAGTGCGAGCATCGGTTAAGAGAATTTGCAGAAAATGCAAAATTATCCGCCGTCACGGAAATGTGCGCGTGATTTGTGAGAATCCCAGGCACAAACAGCGCCAGGGCTGATAGTTTCCGATTCGGAAAGGAGGCGTTTTTCGCCGCCCCTTTACGGATGGAAACTAATGGAGGGCTAAACATTGGCACGTATTGCAGGCATTGATTTACCAAAGAACAAGCGCATTGAAATCGCGCTGACATATATTTACGGCATCGGCAGACCGACGTCCCAGAAAGTTCTCGAGATGGCCGGCATAAGCAAGGATATCAAGAGTGACGATCTCAGCGAAGTCCAGATAAATGCGATCAGGCAGGTCATCGATACCCATTTGAAGGTGGAAGGCGATCTGAGGTCCGAGGTCTCCATGAGCATCAAGCGCCTCATGGACCTTGGCTGCTATCGAGGCTTGAGGCATCGCCGGGGGCTTCCGGTCCGCGGTCAGCGCACGCACACCAATGCCCGCACTCGTAAAGGCCCGCGCCGGTCCGTAATGGGCAAGCGCAAGAAAGCATAAGACGGAGGAAACATGGCAAAGGAGAAAGCCACAGTCAGAACCAAGAAAAAAGAGCGGAAAAACATTCTTAATGGTATAGCTCATATCCGGTCGACTTTCAACAACACCATCATCACGATTACGGATTTGAGCGGAAACGCTCTTTCATGGTCCAGCGCTGGAAGCCAGGGGTTCAAAGGGTCCCGGAAAAGTACTCCGTTTGCCGCGCAGGTAGCCGCGGAGATAGCCTCGAAGAAGGCTCAGGAGCACGGGGTCCAGAATATCGAAGTTTATGTGAAAGGTCCGGGCTCCGGCCGTGAGGCCGCTTTGCGCGCGCTTCAGGCCGCGGGCTTCAATATCACTTTCATTAAAGACGTTACGCCTATACCGCACAATGGATGCAGGCCCCCCAAAAGGCGGCGGGTATAAAGAAATCACTCTTCGCCGCCCGCCGCCCAAGGCAGCGGGCAACTCGGCAGGCGGTCCTACCGCCGCAGGAGGAACATTTTGGCTCGCTACACCGAATCTCAATGCAGGCTTTGCCGCCGCGAAACCATGAAGCTCTACCTTAAGGGCGACCGCTGCTATTCGGATAAGTGCGCGATCGAACGCCGCAACTATCCCCCGGGGCAGCATGGGCAGAGTAGAGGCAAGCTTTCCGACTACGGGCTTCAGCTCCGGGAAAAACAAAAAATCAAAAGAATTTACGGTCTGGTCGAAAAGCAGTTCGAAAGCTATTTTGAAGAGGCAGAGCGCCAGAAGGGCGTTACCGGCACGAATTTTTTAATCTTGCTCGAACGCAGGCTCGACAATACGGTCTATCGGTTTGGTTTTGCAAATTCCCGCAGCCAGGCAAGACAACTCGTCAGGCATAATCATTTTACGGTCAACGGCAGGAAGGTAAACATTCCGTCCTATCTGCTGAGGCCGGGCGATGCGATTGCCGTGGTGGAGGGAAGCCGCAATCTGGCGACCATAAACGAATCCATGGGGGCCATGCCGCGAAGAGGTCTCCCCGCTTGGCTCGATCTCGACGCCACGAAATACGAGGGTACATTCAAAACTTTCCCCGCCAGAGAGGAGATGAACCTGCCGGTTCAGGAGCAACTGGTGGTCGAATTCTACTCTAAATAAGGCAAGAGCAGCACTTTGCATGATTTCAGGCGGCAAAGGGCCTTTGGACTTCACACGGCCAAAGGCCCCGTTTGAGTTTGCAGAGCGGGAGACCCTGTGCTGATGTCTCTTTGATGAGGATAAACCATGCAAAAAAACTGGCGCGAACTAATCAAACCGAAGCGCTTGGAAGTCGAAACAAATGAGCCGGACACCTACGGAAAATTTGAATGCGAGCCGCTGGAGCGGGGGTTCGGCATTACACTGGGAAATGCACTGAGAAGAGTGCTGCTTTCCTCTCTTCAGGGATCGGCCATAACAAGTGTGAAAGTCGATGGCGTTCTGCACGAATTCTCCACGATTCCAGGTGTGGTGGAAGACGTTACGGACGTGATCCTCAATCTCAAGGAGGTTCGCTTCAGGGTGAGCGGGGACGGCAATGTCCGCCGTCTCTATATAGAAAAGCAGGGTGAAGGCCGGGTGACGGCCGGCGACATTTCGGCCGGTGCGATGGTGGAGGTGTTGAACCCCGACCAGCATATCTGCACCCTGGCCAAAGACGCCAAGCTTAGAATGGAACTCGTCATAAAGCAGGGCAAGGGATACGTTCCGGCTGAAAAGAATTTGGAAGAAAACCAGCCGATCGGAACGATCCCGATCGATGCCGTCTTTTCGCCCGTGCGCAAGGTCAGCTATACGGTCACTCAGGCTCGCGTGGGTCAGATTACCGACTATGACAAGCTGACCCTGGAGATCTGGTCTGACGGGAGTGTTAAGCCGGAGGACGCCCTCGCCTACGCCGCCAAGATTCTCAAGGACCAGCTCTCGATATTTATCAATTTTGAAGAAGAAACCGAGACCCAGGAAGAGGAAGTCCGTACGGAGCCCGCCTTCAACGAGAACCTCTTCCGCAATGTTGACGAACTCGAACTCTCGGTTCGTTCGGCGAACTGTTTGAAAAACGCCGATATCCGTCATATAGGCGAACTTGTTCAGAAGACCGAACAGGAAATGCTCAAGACGAAAAATTTCGGCCGCAAGTCGCTCAACGAGATAAAAGAGATCCTCAGCGAAATGGGACTGTCTCTGGGTATGAAGCTTGAAAATTTTCCCAGTCGCGATGAGATCGAAATGAGAAGAAAGGAACAGGAGTAATCCATGCGCCACGGAGTTTCCGGCAGAAAACTCAACCGGACGACTAGCCACCGTCTCGCCATGTTCAGGAATATGGTTACCTCGCTGCTCAATTCCGAACGCATCTACACCACGGTGCCCAAAGCTAAGGAAATGCGGCGATGGGCCGAGTGGATGATCACTTTGGGCAAACATGGCGACCTGCATGCCAGGAGGCAGGCCCTTGCGGTCATTCGCGAAAAAGCGGTTGTATACAAGGTCTTCGATGAGCTTGCCAAAAGGTACCAGAACCGGCCCGGCGGATACACGCGTATCGTAAAGGTGGGGTTCAGGCGCGGGGATTCCGCTCCCATGTGCTTGCTCGAGCTGATAACCGAGGGTGGTGAGGCCAAAAAGAAGGGAAAAAAGTCCCGCAAGAAGGCTGAAGCCGCCCCGGCAAAGACGGAAAGCTGATAAAACAGGGAATATTACTGATTGACCTGAATAAACAACCCGCTTCGGCGGGTTGTTTGTTCAGGGCTTGTCCGTAAATAGGCCTTTTAGGGACCTCGCTGGATTTTGAGACCGATTTTGGTCGCGACGATTGAGAAAAACCGCAGGCGTAGCCGGCCTACGTTAAGGATTTTGCGATTGAGAAGCGGCCGAAGCGATCCAAAAGCCGGATGCGGGCACAAAGGATTTATTTACGGACAAGCCCTTAGTGACGGATGATATGAATTGCGGTCGTCCTGGTTCCTCCCTTATACCAAGTTGCGCTCATACCGGTAAGAAGGGACCATTCGGCACGTCATTCCGGCAGCGCTTCTGAGCCGGAATCCAGGTCTTGTATTGTCGCAAATGTTACTCTTTTGTGAGCAACTTGGTATTATAACAAGTTGCGTCCCTACGCCAAGGTTGCCGATTCAGCCCCCCCTTTCTTAAAGGACTGCAGATTGGAACCCCCCTTTCCTAATTTCCTAAAGGGGGGCAGGGGGCCTGAGAAGCCGCCATCATATTCCCCCCCTTTTGTAAAGGTTCTTCACGGAAATGAGTACCCGGGGATGGGTTTTTGCCCCGAAGGGGCTGCCTATAACAGCCCAGGGTAAGCGGAGCGCCACCCTGGGGTTGTAATGCCGACAAGAACCAGTCCTTACCCTGTAGGGGTTGGATAGCCGATCCCTTGCCGTCTAAACGCCCCGTGATCTGATTCTAAATATTG
>Ga0326728_10014449_pt1 | contig 16763 bp, 8 predicted proteins | sample MB3enrmetagenome_FD_207602 | JGI IMG/M metagenome (GOLD analysis project Ga0326728, IMG submission 207602) | Lab enriched peat soil microbial communities from McLean, Ithaca, NY, United States - MB31MN | ecosystem: Environmental > Terrestrial > Soil > Wetlands > Peat | place: USA: New York...
CCGCGCCCGTCAGCAAATTGCGCTTGCGCATCTCGGCCATCACCCGTTCCACCTTCCAGTCCAGCGCATCGGAGCCGTCGACGACCAGATCGGCGTTTGCCGCCGAGGGCCGCACAAACGTCATGCTGGAGGGCCGCACGCGGTACTCCCACTGATAGCGCACCGACTCCTCGCTTCGTCCGCGCTCGTCCAAATCGCGCTTCAGCCGCCGCTCGAAACATAACGCGTCGGGAGTGTCGACATAAATGCGCAACTGGTAGAGCGGCAGCAGTTCCTCAAAGTAGAGCGCGAAAATGCCTTCAATAATCAGGAACGGACCGGAGGTGACGCGCTGGGTGCGGCCCGGCACGCGCGTGTAGGTGGCGAAGTCGTAAACCGGCCGGTCGATCGAGTCTCCGCGCGCCAAGGCGGCAATGTGCTCGGCCAGCAGCGGAATCTCAATCATCGACGGGTCGTCGAAGTTCTGCTGCTTGCGTTCTTCGAGCGGCATGTGGCCGAGATCGAGATAGTAATCGTCGAGATGGAAGCGCAGGCCGCGCAGCATGCGGGCCATTTCGTTGGCCAACGTGGTTTTTCCCGACCCGGAGCAGCCGGCAACGCCCAGCACCGTCGGCGGAAAGGGCAGCCGCGGAATTTGCGCGGCGACTTCGCGTGCGACTCGGGCGCTCACAGACGGGCTCACAGGGCGACTCTCGGCTCTGGTTCCACCTTCGCGGCAATCTTGGGCGCCAGGCGGTTGAGCAATCCGGCCAGCCGCCGCTCCACCATGCGGCCCGTCTCATTCACTTCTTCATGGCTCAGCGGAGTCGCGCCCAACCCCGCCGCCAGGTTGGTGACGCAGGAGATGCCCAGCACTTCGATACCCATGTGCCGCGCCACAATGGTCTCCGGCACGGTCGACATGCCCACCAGCGTGGCGCCCAGCGTGCGGAAGGCGCGAATCTCCGCGGGCGTCTCAAAGCTCGGGCCTGGTGTGGCCAGGTACACGCCCTCCTCCAGTTTGAATCCCTCCTCGTGCGCCGTTTCGGCGGCCATGGCGCGCAGCGCCTTGCTGTAGGCCTCGGTCATGTCGAAGAATCGCAGACCTGCGCCCGGCCTTGTAGCGAAGCGCGGCTCGTTGGGCCCGATAAGGGGATTCCAGCCCATCAAATTGATGTGATCGGCCAGGAGCACGAGCTGGCCCACGCGGTAGCCCGCCTGGATACCGCCAGCGGCGTTGGTCAGCACCACGGCGCGCACTCCCAGCGCGCCCAGCACGCGCATGGGAAACGTAACCTCGCGCGGCGCGTAGCCCTCGTAAGAATGCACACGGCCTTGCAAAATGATTACTCGCGCTCCGCCCAGCAGTCCGACCACCATCCGTCCGGAGTGTCCCTCCACGGTCGATTGCGGGAAATGCGGGATTTCCTGGTAGGGCACGATGACCGGATCGGCGACCGCATCGGCCACTGCGCCCAGCCCCGAACCCAGCACCATGCCCACCCGTGGCGCGAGTGCGCCCAGCCTCGCTTGCACAAATGCGGCTGCTTCCGCGACCTGGTCGTAGTACGTCATAGCCAAAATCCGTTGATGCGCTTTCGACATTCTACAGTTCCTCCTCGGCGGCGGTTGTGCAAAGCAGGTTCCGGTCCCGCGGGCAGGGAGACGGCCGTCACATTTTGCGATTTTGAGCCGGAGGTATAATGCCCTCCTGCCTGAGAGCCGGCCGGCTTCTGGGTATGCTGGACTGCGCCGGGCCGGCCGGGGCCCCCGGCGAGCGATTTGTGCTCGCTGGGGTGCTAGACCGGGGCCCACGGCGAGCGATTTGTGCTCGCTGGGGTGGAAGAACATGGGAGCAACGCAATGGCAACGCAAGTGGTGCAGCACGAACTGATTTTGTCGCGGCGCATGGCGCGGCTGGGCACGGAGACGGCCTTTGAGGTTCTGAGCAAGGCGAAAGCGCTGGAGCGCAAGGGCAGGAACATCGTTCATCTGGAGATCGGCGAGCCGGACTTCTCGACTCCGCCGCACATTGTGGAAGCAGCCGTGGATGCGCTGCGCGGCGGCTGGACGCACTACGGCCCCTCGGCGGGGCTGCCCGAGTTGCGCGAAGCCATCGCCGGCTACGTGAGCCGCACACGCGGCGTTCCGGTGGCGGCCGACGAAGTGGTCGTGGTCCCCGGCGGCAAGCCCATCATGTTCTACGCGATGCTCGCGCTCGTCGACGAGGGCGACGAGGTGATCTATCCCAACCCCGGTTTTCCCATCTACGAGTCGATGATCCGCTACGCCGGAGGCACGCCCGTGCCGGTTCCGCTGCGCGAAGAGCGGGATTTCGCCATGGACGTGGACGAAATGGCGAGCCTGATCACGCCCTCGACCAAGCTCATCATTCTCAACTCGCCACAGAACCCCACCGGCGGCGTGCTGGCGCGCACCGACATCGAGCGCGCCGCGGCGGCTATCGGCGATCGCAACATCCTGGTGCTGGCCGACGAGATTTACAGCCGCCTGCAGTTTGAAGGCAAGCCGTTCTCGATCATGAGCGTGCCCGGCATGCAGGAGCGCACCATTCTGCTCGACGGGTTTTCAAAAACCTATGCCATGACCGGCTGGCGCATCGGCTACGGGGTAATGCGCGCCGACCTGGCCGCGCAGATTACGCGCCTGATGACCAACTCCAATTCCTGCACGGCCAGTTTTACGCAACGCGCGGCGCTGGCCGCGCTCAACGGCGACCAGAGCGCCGTGGAGACAATGCGCCTGGAGTTCGAGCGGCGCAGCCGGGCCTTTGTTGCGGGCCTCAACCGCATACGGGGCTTCAGCGCGCGCATGCCTAAGGGCGCATTCTATGTTTTCGCCAACATCACGGGCACGGGATGGGCGTCGAAGAAGTTGGCCGACGCCTTGCTTGAAGAGGCTGGCGTGGCCGCGCTTTCCGGCACCGCGTTTGGCTCCTACGGCGAGGGCTATTTGCGCTTCAGCGTCGCCAATTCCATGGAGAACCTGATGGAGGCGCTCAAGCGCATCGACGCGTGGGTTGGGGCGCACGTGTGATTGTGTAGCGCCGGTCTCCGCAGGCTGCAGAAAGACTCCTTAGGGGCCGCAAGAAGTGTCAGGGCACGACTTTAGTCGTGCCGAATCGGGCAAGGAAGACGAGAGGGCTTTAGCCCCTGAAGGAAGCTCCAAAGGAGACCCACAATGTCGCTTCGAGATGCAAAGACCGGCCAGATCACGAAGACATATTCTCTTGACGAACTGCGCGATGCGGCGCGGCTCATGCGCGGCTACAACCTGGTCGCATTATGCGCGGCGGGCTCGGGCCACGCCGGCGGCACGCTCTCTATCATGGACATCGCGGCGGCGCTCTATCTGCGCATCGCTGAGCATGATCCCAGGAACCCTGAGTGGCCCGATCGCGACCGCATTCTCTGGTCGGCCGGCCACAAGGCGCCGGCACTTTATGTGTCGCTCGGCATCGCCGGTTTTTGCCCGCTCGACGACATTGTCACCCTGCGCAAGCTCGGCTCGCCGTTCCAGGGTCATCCCCACTGGCTCAAACTGCCGGGCGTGGAAGTTTCGTCGGGTTCGCTCGGCCAGGGCTTGAGCGTCGCGGTCGGCATGGCGCTGGCCGCGCGCATCGACGGCAAGAACCACAAGATCTTCTGCCTGATGGGCGACGGCGAACAGCAGGAGGGCGAGGTGTGGGAAGCGGCCATGGAGGCCGGCCATTACAAGCTCGAGAACATCATCGCGGTCATCGACTGCAACCGCCTGCAGATCGACGGCTGGGTGAAAGATGTGATGCAAGTAGAACCGCTTGCCGCCAAGTACGCCAGCTTCGGCTGGGAGGTGCTGCGCGTCGACGGACACGACATGAGCCAGATCGTCGATGCCCTGGAGCAGGCACGCGCGGTGACCGGGAGACCTGTTGTCATTCTTGCCGATACCGTCAAAGGCAAGGGTGTGAGCTTCATGGAAAACCAGCCGGGCTGGCACGGCAAGGCGCCGAATCGCGAGGATCTGAGCACGGCACTCGCGGACCTGGGTCTTGCTGAGCGTATTCCTGTGGACGATCTGCTGGCCAAAGCGAAGCAGTGGCAAGCCGAAGCCTCGCACGCTCTCGAAGCGCGTGTGCCCCGCTACCCGCGCGACTTTTGGTGGAATGTGCGCGATGCAGCGCAAAGCGACGCCATGCATGTTGCTATGGAGCCCACGCGCAAGGGCTTCGGCCGCGCGCTTGCCGAATGCGGCGGCGACGAGCGCATCGTGTGCATCGGCCTCGACATTTCCGGCTCCATCACGATTGCGGATTTCTATTCCGGCAAGCCCGAGCGCGCGCGGCGCTGGATCTCGATGGGCATCGCGGAGCAGTCGGCCACGGCGGCGGCCGCGGGCCTGGCGCGCGAAGGCAAACTGCCCGTGCTTGGCTCTTACGCCACGTTTTCCGCGGCGCGCAACCTCGACCAGCTTCGCGTTTCCATCTGCTACTCCAATCTCAACGTCCTGGTGGCAGGCGCGCATGCGGGCGTCTCCGTCGGCGCTGACGGCGCCACGCACCAGGCGCTCGAAGATCTTTTTGCCATGCTCGGCTTGCCGAATATGACCGTGGTCGTGCCCTGCGATGCTGTCGAAACCCGCAAGGCCACGCGGCATCTGCTGCTCGAACACGTGGGCCCCAAGTACATCCGTTTCGCGCGCGAGGCCACGCCGATCGTCACCGGCGAATCCACGCCATTTGTTTTCGGCAAGGCGAATCTCATCCGGCTGCGCGCTCCGAGTCCGGATTTTGTCGCCGCCTTCGAAACGCGCCTTGCCGAGGACTGCGCCGACGAGAGCGAACATCTGAGCATCGTCGCCTGTGGACCCATGGTGCCCGAGGCGATGCGCGCGGCGTGGATTCTCAAGCGGGAGTTCGGCCTCGAGACGCGTGTTCTGAATCTGCACACGCTCAAGCCCATCGATGCGGAAGCGATCGTGCGCGCGGCGCGCGAGACGGGCATTGTGATCACGGCGGAAGAGCATCAGATCGGGGCTCTGGCCGGACGCGTGAGCATGGTTCTCGCTACGAATCCCGGGCTCTACGGGGTTCCGGTCATCACCGGCGCCATCGGAGTGAAGGACCGCTTCGGCGAGTCGGGCGCGCCGTGGGAACTGGTGAAAGTGTTCGAGTTGAGCGCGGAACATATCGCCGAGAAGGCTCTCGAGCTCGTCGCGATGAAGAAGCACGCCGCCGAACATCTGGTGACGGTGTGAAGTGCATTTGCTTGGTCCCGTAGTCCCACAGTCCCATAGTCCCTGCTTTATTCCGGCGGTCCCACCGTGATCACGAAGTACGACGCTGGCTCGGTCTGGCTGGCGTTGTAAACGGTGTGCTGGTCGCCCGCGATGCACACGCCCATATCGCCGGCCACCAAATCGCGCGTTACACCCGCCGTCATCAACCGCGCCGTGCCTTCGTGAATACACCAGATCTCGGTGTGCTTGTGCGTGCCGATGGGCTCGGGCGGTGCGCCGGGCGCGAGATGCGTAAAGTGCGCCTCCATTCGGATGTTGTCGGGCAGCATCCCCATCAAAAAGCGCTTCGACATGCGCGGCGACGGGTGCGGGTTGGCCGGCTCAATCTGCGGATAGCGACCGGAGACGAGATTCGGCAGTGGCATGGGCGTGGCGGATGGAGCTGCAGGTGCCTGGCCCTCGGTTTCAGGTGCGAGGGCGGACGCGGCGGCAAGCAAGGGCAAAAGGGCGGAAAACTCTCGACGGTTCATCAGTGTCCTCTCGGATGGGGAATTCGTTCTGAATCAATGTACATTCTTTGCCACTGGTTTACATTCTCTGCCGCTGCGACTCCGTGGGAATGTTGATCTGAACTTCGGCGCGGAGGAACTCCTTGGGCAGATAGTCCGGCCCGACAGATGCTTCCATGAAGGCCAGCGACCTGGTATAGATCTCATGCATCAGGCGCAGCGGCGAGCCCAGATTTGGCTTGGTGCGCAGTTGCCCCAGCGGCGCGTCGTAACAGGTGAACTTCTGCGCTGGATCGTAGTGGAAGAGTTTGGGCGCATGTTGCGTGACGGTGTCAAAGGCCTCGGCAAGCGGCTTGATCTCGGCGGGATCGGTGGTGAGCATGGCGGCTTGTGCGCGCAGATAGCGGAAGCGCCACAGGCTCACGTCGAGCGCTGTATTGCAAATCGCGAATTCGCGGAACCAATCAAAACGGGTTGAAATTTCCGCGGCCTGCGCCTCGGTCAGATGCGGCTTGGCCGCTTCAAGCTCCGCGAGCATGGCGTCGATTCCGGCCAGGCATTTTTGTTTTTCCGCCACAATGCGCGCGATATTCTCCTTGGTCGGCTCCAGAAACTTTGCATATTCGGGCAGGTAGTAGCGATTGGTATAGCGCAGCAGCGTTTCGCGGCGCTCGATGTCGTTGGCAAAGTCAGAGTTGGTCGACGACCCGTGCCCCAGCGGCGACCAGCATAGGTTTGCGGCCTCCTCGGAGAGCAGCATCGCCTTCGCCATATGTGGCGCGGCCTGCGCTGGGTACATCTGCGCCGCCCAGTCGGCGTAAATCTGCGCGACACTCGCGTTCAGGTTCCACGTGAGCTCGCGCCACGCAAAAATGTCCACACTGTTCAGCAGGTCGGCATACATGTCGTAGTTCGACTGCATAGTGCCGCCGGGTGTGATCTCCGCGCCGCCGGCCGCACCGATCAACTCGTGCGCCTTTTTCATCGTCCACGCGGTGTAGGCCGCGGTGGCGGCAGGGAAGTAGTGACGTCCGATGGTCTGCCCGACCATCTGATACTCCACAATCTCCGGATGCGGCTTGCAGTGGCCGAGCAAGGTGCTGAAACGCGGATCGGGCTCGCAATCGGAGTGGTAAACCTTGGTCTGGATGAGAATTTCCTTCGGCGTTTCGTTGATGACGCGCGACCACAGCTCATAGTGCGACTGGCTGAAGTTGCTGTAGCCCGGCGCGTGCACGTAATCCGCGCCCAGCCAGTGCGGGCAGCCCGAAGACCACGTTCTCAGGTGCAGCTTTTTGCCCATGGGTTGCACCGCGGCGTAGTAGTGCGTGATAGCCGCTTGCAATTCGTTCTTGAACTGATCGAGGCCGTTCTTCCGGCAGCGCTCATCGTGGCAAAAGATGCCGAACTGGTCCCAGAAAGTGCACGCCACGCCATCGGCTTGCGATTGCCGCGCGCACTCGCGCACGTACGCCTCAAAAAGCTTCCACGTGGCGGGATCGGAGGGGCACAGTGCGGCTCTTTCCCAGGAATGCTCTTCGGGCACGCCCTTGGCCGAGGGATAGACGGCAAGAAATGCGTTGTACAAATCTTCTGACCAGCGGCTGAAATTGTTGCCGTACGGCAGATCGGCAAACACTTCGACATCGGCGTCGTGGAATTCCTTCACCAGCGTGGCATTGCGCTTCATGTCGTCGGCTTCCGCGGCGGCCAGGCGTTGCTGCACCGCGGGGCTCAGCTTGGCGTAGACTTCAGGCATTTCATCTTTCAGCGAAACGCTGGCATGGAGCTGCGCGATAAAGCTGTTCGCGCCCAGAATCGCCACTTGCTCGGCCACGCTGTGATCGGCATGATGCGCGGCAAAGCGCATGGCGAACTCGGGATTGCGCGGCCACGTGCCCGTGGCGCGATCGAGCCAGTGGTGGGTTTCTCCCGCGGCAAAGAGCAGCGACCGCGGCCTTGCGCCAACCACCATCACGCCGCCATTCTCCGCCAGCACGGCGTAACCGTCACGCGCAATGGCTGAGGCCAGCGCGCCGCGCCCGTCTGTTACTACGTTCTTGAGCGCGAGGACGATTGCGCCTCTGCTGACCGAAGTCGCGCCGGAAGATTCGTGAATCGCGTCGGCGCTCAACCCGAGCTTCTTCGCCAGCATCTCCGCCGCGCTCCTCATCGCCGGATGCGCTCCCGCAGGAATCAGAATCGCGGTGTATTTGGGTGCGGCTTGTGCGAGCAGATCGAGGCTGTCGCCCAGCGCGCCGGCTGCCGCGACGGAAGAAGCCGTTTTCAAGAAGCTGCGGCGGGTGAGACTAGAAAAGAGACTGGTCGATTCTGTAGTCATGGCCAATTCTCCTAGAGACGGTTGCATAAATCCTTGAAGCCGATTGAAGAACGCCCCTGAGGGGCTAAAGCCCCCAAGCTTTTTGCGCCCATTGCGGCACGACTAAAGTCGTGCCCTGATACAAACCAGGATGTGAAACAGCTTCTAGGGTTGCGCATCCGGTTGCGAAATCAATCGCACCGTGCCCAAAATCCCCGAAGGCAGCGGTTCCAAATGATCCATATCCTGCGGTGTAAATTTCTCGCCGTAGCGCAAATTCAGCAGCCGGTAATCCGGCGCGGCGCGGCCGGCCAGCTCGTTGATGGCGGTGTTGGCCACCACGATCCGCAGCTGATTTGTGCCCGCATGCACCAGCGCCGTTACATCCAGCCGGTACGGCGGATGCCACAGCGATCCGGCCAGCTTTCCGTTGACATACACGAGCGCCGCCTCGCGCACCGGCGGGTCGTACCAGGTGCGCGTTCCCGCCTGGCGCAGCGCCTCGCGCGGTACCGGCGTGCCCTCGCCAAAGTCCAGAACCACACTGCCGGATTTCGCAACCGCCTCAGGAATCTCCACCGTGCGCGTGTAGATGGCCGTGCCGGAGTAGTATTTTTCCGCCGCGAACTCCGTCCACGATTCGAGATCGGAAAGGAACTCGGCCTTGTGCGTCCTGTCGAAGGTCACCGTCCAGTTGTGGCTCAAGTCAATAGGTGGGAACTGCCCCGTGGCTTGCTGCGGCGGCGGGGGCGCGGGCCGCTTGCTGAAAACCACCACGCGGGACTCATACGGAGCAAGGTCGAAATGGAGGGTTGGTCCGGAGCCTGCGCCCGTGATCTTTCCCGTGAACGGATCCCACCACTCCGCGCCGCCCATGGCCCCGCGAAATGTGGCGTCGAACGAGTGCGGGCGGTTGTCGGTGTTGGCGACGAAGTAAATTTGGGCTGAATCCAGATCCAGGCCACGATGAATGAAGCCTACCTCGGGCGTCGCAGGGTTCATCACAACATCGGGCCTCTCGAAAGATGCTCGAATTGCCGCGCCAACTTCTGCTGCGCTGGCAACGATCTTGACATTTTTCCCGCCCGAGGCCATCAGCGCACGCGACATCTCGGCCACGGCTGCCGAGTCGCGCGGCCCCTCCTTCACTCCCGGCGCACGCGAAGGCAGACTTTTGACCGCAATCACCAGGCCGCCATGCTGCGCGAACGCTGCGATGCGCTGGTATGTGGCCAGCGGCAACCGCTCCGTGGCGGGCATCACCAGCACCGGATACTTGATGCCAACTTTGTCGATTGCCGCGGAATCGATGAAGTCGAGATTGTAGCCCGCGTCGAGAATCGCGGGAACCAGATCGGGCCCGAGTAGCGTGCGCATCTCGTCGGTGACCGATACGTGCCCCGGCCGGAAGCGTGCCTGCGCGTCTTCCTCGGGAAGCAGCACGGCGATGTCGTTGGCCGGTATGCCCTGGCGCAGTAGGTAGCTCATGCGCGAGAAGTAGCCCATCACATCGGGCATCACCATCCACCAGGGGTTGTGATCGTTGAAGACGGCGGCCGCGTAAAACGACCATCCGGGGTCACCCGCCGACGGCGGCGAATACGGCCAGCCATGGCCCACGAACTGATTGATCCCCTGCAGGAAGAACGTATCGGCCTCGGCCTTCATGTCCAGCGGCGTGGCGCGGAACGAGGGCGAATGCAGCCAGGTCCAGGTTTCCGACGAAGTCACAGGCCGGCCGTAGACGTGGCTTGCGGAAGTCGCCCAGCGCGTGAAGGAGAAACCGCCGTGCCATTGCGAGCCTTCGCCCTCGGGCAGATCGACGAGCGCGTTGCTCGAGAGCGTGACCGCGGGCGAACCGTAGCTCTGCGAACGGAATTTCGTGTGGTGCGCGCGCGCCCAGGTGTTGAGCGGCGTCAGATAATGTTCGTCAATTAACTCGGCGAGCGTGCGGCCCCAGTCGTAGCGCACGTCGGCGGCCTCGGGAGTGGTTCCCGCGGCCAGCTCCGGTAGATGCGGCGTCAGATCGTAGCCGCGGCGGGCGCGAAATTCGTCGAGAAGCTTCGGCGTCCAATCGGACTCGTACACTTCAAGACTGTCGCTGAACACGGAGTAAGGAACATTCGGCCCACACGCAGAGATCAGCGGATCGGCCACGTGCTGGATGTGATTCTGAATCGCCTCCATGCTGAAGTGGTCGAGAACAAAGCCCTCCGCGCCCACAGCCGCGCGCTTCACCTGCTGGCCGGTGCGGCTGGGGATGAAGAAGAGCACGACATGAGGTCCGCTGATCCCCGCGGGCAACGCCAGCCGGAAATCGTGAATCGCGTCGAGTTGCTGCGTATGCTCTGCGTTGTAGTGCTGCGGCGTTCCCGAAGCGAGAAATGCGGCCAGCAGTGCTTCGCCGTTGCGAATGGAAGGAACGGGAAGTGAAGAGGCGCCGGGCGGGACAACGTCGGCCACAATGCGCAGCCGGCCCGCGGCATCGCTGACGGGCACATAGGCCCCGCCGTAGGGCCAGCCGCTGCCCAGCGTCATACTCAGCCGCAGGTTCAAATCATGTGCCGTCTGCGCTGCAAATCCCACCATGTCGAGATAATCCTTGGAGAGAAAGGGAAGATTGCGAAATCCCTTTTGCGGATCGTCGAGCTCGAGCGCATAAACGGGTTGCACCTCCACGCCGCCGATGCCGCCCGCCTTCATGGTGCGCAGCTCGCGGGCCAGTTCGTTCTTCTCGACTGCCGGGCCGAACCACCACCAGCGCATCATGGGCCGCGCATCCATGGGCGGCGTGGCAAAGCCGCTGCGGATCGTGGTGAGGGAATCGGCGGAGACACCGGTGTTCGGGGCAGCCTTTTGCGCTGCGGCAGGCAGCGCCGTGAAAACCATGGCAAGAGCAGCACAGACAACGGCACAAAGAGAGCTTTGAGTCCGGGAAAAGCGCATGACAGAACCCTCGGAGGAATCTCTGCCGCAGCCGCGCCAACCTCTCAAGCCGTGCTGTTGCCGGGCAGAGCCCCCTCGGCCGTCCATCGTAATCCCCCGGAGATACAAATGGGAAACAAAATGTGGAAAGAAACTCGGAGCGCGAGGGCAGGCAACGAGCGCCGTCTCGCATGGCGACGCATCCCGGCTGGATTCGCACAGGCAGGATGCGCAGCGGCGCAGTCGATTCATGGAGGCGTGTGGTAATTTTCTAGTGTGTCCGCAGAGAGCGCATTGGCCACACCCGAGATCGAACCTGATGAACCAGGTTCAAAACCGAAATTTACCTGGTGGCACGGGGCAACGGCTGCGCTTTTGGCGCTGGGCTATTCCGGCTATTATTTCTGCCGCTCCGATCTCTCGGTGGTGTTGCCCGACCTGATGCACGACCTGTCGCGTCATGGCATCACGGCAAACGAAGCGCAAATCCGCCTGGGATTCATGGCCTCAATGGGCACCGCCGCGTATGCGCTGGGCAAGTTTTTCTCCGGAGCTCTGGCCGACACGCGGGGCGGACGGCGGCTTTTCCTGGGCGGCATGGGCGGCTCCATTATCTTTACCATCGTCTTTGCGCTGGGCGGGGGATTTCCCATCTTCACCCTGGCGTGGATCGGCAACCGGCTCTTCCAGTCGCAGGGATGGGCTGGACTGGTGCGGGTTTCGTCGCGCTGGTTCTCCTACTCCACCTACGGAAGCGTGATGGCGGTGGTGAGCCTGAGCTTTTTGTTTGGCGACGCGGGATGCCGCTGGACGATGAGCGAGTTGCTCGCCCACGGCGTGGGCTGGCGCGGTGTCTTCTACTTTGCCGCGGCAGCGCTCGGAGTTTTGTTCCTCATCAACCTGGTGCTGTTGCGCGAGACGCCCGCCGAGCGCGGGCTGCCGGCGCCGGAAGTGAATCCCAGAAATGTTTATGCAGATGAGGAGCCGCACGGCGAGCACCACCAGAAGATCGGCGCGATTCTGCGGCCCCTTCTCACCAGCGTCGCCTTCTGGCTGGTTTGCCTGCTGGCCTTCGGGACCACCCTGCTGCGCGAGACCTTCAACCTGTGGACGCCGACGTATTTTGTGCAGTTTGTGGGCCTGGTCCCGAGCGTGGCGGCCAGCCGTAGCGCACTTTTCCCTTTGTGCGGCGGAGTTTCCGTGCTGCTGGGCGGATTTTTGAGCGACAAGCTTGGCGCCAATGGGCGCAACGTGCTGGTCGTAATCGGCATGACGGCCTGTACCGTCTGCCTGGTGATGCTGGGCCGTGTGACGGGCCATGCAGGCGAGTGGGCGCCCTCGGTTCTGGTCGGGATGGTGGGATTTACCCTGCTGGGACCTTACTCCTACCTGGCCGGCGCCATGTCACTGGATTTTGGCGGCCAGCGGGGCAGCGCCACGGCAGCCGGCATCATCGACGGCTTCGGTTACATTGCAGGCTGGCTCTCGGGCGTTACCGTGGCGCGCATCAGCGTTGCGTACGGGTGGAGCAGCGCCTTTTTTGCGCTTGCCGGGGTGTCGCTGGCCACGGCTTTGGTGGCGTTGGTTCTCACGATGTACCACCGAAATGACCTATTGCAGAATCCATAAGTCATTTAGAGTGCGACAGATACGGATCCAGCACAACAGCAACCGCGGTGCTCCATCATCTTGAAATGAATCTCCTATTGACATCCAGTGGTCTTACCTCTATCCTTCGGCGTGGCAGTAATCCTTATCTTGCCGGCGCTTAAACAGCCGTTCCTATGAAACGGCAATAGAGCGTCTCGGCTGCAACCGTGGACCACAGGAGTGTATGGAGGCATACAAGCAAAATCCTATGACAACGTCATCTCATGAACATCAGACTTCCCAATCCTTCCGAGCCCGGAAAGCGCAGCTTGCGGCGAATCAACTTCCAGGCGGCGGGCGCCGTTCACTCTGCGTGTTGGCGAGTATTGTCGCCATCATTTGTCTGTGTCTCGGCTTCTCCGCGACCAGTCTGCACGCCCAGGGTTACGGAACCATCAGCGGCACGGTCACGGATCCCAGCGGCGCCGTGGTTACGGGCGCCACTGTGGTCGCCACCCAGGTGCAAACCGGAACCGCGATGACGACGGACACGGGCAAGGACGGCCGGTATGTGTTTCCGTCTCTTCTGCCCGCACCGTATGTACTTTCGGTTTCAGCAGCTGGCTTTGAGCTGTACAAGCGGACCGGCATCGTGCTCGAAGCCGACCAGGCGCTCACCGTGAATATTGCGCTGAAGGTCGGTGCGTCGACGGCGACTGTCAGCGTCTCGGCTGACGCGCCACAGGTTGACACCACCACCGGCACCTTGTCCCAGGTCATCGACCATGCGAGCGTGGGCGATCTGCCGTTGAACGGCAGAGCCGCGGCCACACTCGTGACGCTGGTCGCCGGCGTGGTCGATGCCACCAACGAAGGCAATGGCGTCAACCAGGGCAGCGGAAAGACGTTCTCCGGTAGTTTGCTGAGCCCAGTTCAGGTAGCCACCGTGAACGGAACATTGCCCAATCAGGACAATTTCCTGTTGGACGGCGGCAACAACCTGGACGAAATGACCAACGTGAACGATCCGTACCCGATGCCGGATGCGATCCAGGAATTCAGCGTGCAGACCAGCAACTACAACGCCGAATTCGGCCAGAGCGCCGGCGCCGCGATCAACATCGTCACCAAATCGGGCGGCGAGCAGTTCCACGGCGATCTCTTCGAATATCTGCGCAACGGCTTCTTCAACGCCGAGAACCACTTCTCGCCCCCAGGCACCCAGGACACGCTGCACCGGCATCAGTTTGGCGGCTCCATCGGCGGTCCGGTGATCATTCCTCATTTCTCGCAGGGCAAGAGCACACAGTTCTTCTTCGGATATCAGCACACGCTCATTCACTCGGGCTCCAGTGCGGCCCAGTTCACGGCTCCCACGGCGGCGGAGGAAGGCCTCGCCTCCAGCTCCACCGGCGGAGCCTACGCCGATTTCAGCAACCTCTGCGCGGGAACCATCACGGAGACCGATCCGGGAACAAGTAATAAATCCACGTACACTCAGGGATTCAACGGGAGTGGCATGTGCACGTTCACCGGGGTCACCAGCGGGGCCGGGCCGTTGAACGGACAAGCCGATACCTACAGCCAGATCTACTACCCCTATAGCCCATATACCGCATACCCCAACAACCACATCCCCAGCAGCGCCTTCGATCAGGCTGCGCTCAACTTTGAGAAGTTTTTCCCCACCGCATCCACGGATGCGTCCCCGGGGAAAATCGGTAACACCGTCAACTATTTCTCCGCCACGCAGAACTACTTTGATGAGTACGATGCGCGCGTGGACCATAATTTCGGCGCCAACGATCATCTCTTTGGCCACTACTTCTACGACTGGTACCACCAGCCGGCCATCTTCAACCCGGCTGACCTCTATAGCTACACGTCGTACTTCCAAACCCGCTACCAGAATGCGCTGCTCTCTGAGACCCACACCTTCTCGCCCAACATTCTGAACAACCTGGTGCTCAACTATCAGCGCGAGGTCTCCCAGCGCGGCGGACCTCCAGGCAGCGAGGACATTTCGGCTCTCGGCCCCTCGGGTTCCGGCCTCTCCAGTCTGTGGCAGCCGAATCTTGGCCCCTACATGGCGCTCACTGTCAGCGGCTATATGAAGGTGGGATCGTCGGCCAGCGCCCTGTTTGAGCGCAATAACTACACCTTCAACGACGATCTGCACTGGGTCAAAGGCGCCCACGACTTTGCCTTCGGCGGACACTTCGAGCTGAGCAAGTTCGATGTGGTCAACGTGTACAACTCCTATGGCGCCTTCACCGCCGGCCTGGCCGGATCTTCACTCGCCGTCGCCAACAACAACGCCATGGCCAATTTCCAGCAGGGCTTCTTATCCTCCCTCGTCCAGGGCGAATTCGAGGAGACCAACGACCGCGGCCACTTCCCGGCCATCTACGCCCAGGACAGCTGGAAGGTCAATCACCGCCTGACCGTGGACTATGGTGTGCGCTGGGAACTCTTCGCGCCATGGCACAACAAGGTCGGCGATCAGACCGCCTTCAGCCCAGCTGAGTATGCGGCCAACACGGGCACGTCCCAATTCGCGATTGCCACAACCCCGGGAACGGGAGGCTTGCCGGCCGGCTTTGTACTCTCAGGCGATCCCGGATTTCCCAAGAACGGCGTGGGTGACCATGACAAGCAATTCATGCCCCGTGTCGGTTTTGCCTACGACGTCTTCGGCACGGGCAAGACGGCGATTCGCGGCGGTTATGGCATCTTCTACCAGGACCGCTTGCCCGGCTTCTTCAATCTCAGTCAGTCCACGTTTGCCCCCAACACCATCACCGTGACCCTCGCCAACCTGGACCAGACCACCGGCAGTCCCGGTGGGCCTTTAAGCAATCCCTATTGCACGGGCTGCTCGACGGGCGCGTACACCAATCCGTTCCCGTTCACTCTGCCCTTCTCCAAGTCGCAGGTGTTCCCGAACCAGATCCAGGTCAACGAGTACGATCCTTCCGGCGACTTCCACGTGCCGGTCACGTACGATTACAACCTGACCATCGAGCAGCAGATCCCTGGCAACTGGGCCACGCGGCTGGCCTATGTGGGTTCGGCATCCCGCCACCAGTTCGTGGAACTGGAAGTGAACCCGGCCGTGAACACGGGCACCTACGCGGGCGGCAAGCTCACCTTCCCGGGCGGCACATCTGCCGCCAACGCCAGAAGGGTCTATGAATCGGCTCCCACCGTCGGCCCGTGCCTCACCACCACGGGGTGCAACGAGAGCTACTCCCAGATCGTCGAAGCGGCCATGATCGGCGATGCCCACTACAACTCCTTCCAAGCCACTCTGATGAAGAAGATGTCGCACGGGCTCCAGCTCCTGGCCAATTACACCTGGTCGAAGTCCTACGACGACATGCCACAGGCCACGCGCGACTCCAATACCGAAGACATCAATGCCGGCGAATCGTACGTCTATCCGCTCTATCCCTCCAACGCAACCAACGTTCCGGCGGCAGCTTTGGTGCCGGACATCAAGGCTCTCGACCGCGGTGTCTCCGACATCGACCACCCACAGGCCTTCTCGGTCTCCTATGAGTGGGCGCCTCCGAAGCTCAACACCGGCTACCGCGCCCTCCGCGCCGTCGTCAACGACTGGCGGACCTCCGGTCTCGTTCAGGTCCACTCCGGCGACGCGCTGACCGTGTGGACGGGAACCGACAACTCATCCACCGGCCTGACGCAGGACCGCGGCCAGCGCGACTTCTCTCAGTCGGCTTATCTGAAGAGCAAAATCGACGGCGGCGATTGCGCGGCAGGTAAACTCTGCGAGAGCTGGCTGAACCCGTCGGCTTTCTCAGTGCCCGCGAACACCGGCGCCGGCACCGGTTTCGGCAACGTCGTCAAGGACACGCTCCGCGGTCCGCGCTACGTGGTCTGGAACGCCGCTCTGGTGCGCACCTTCCCGGTCTTCCGCGAATCCAACCTGGAGTTCCGCATGGAGTACTTTGACGTGCTGAACCACACCATCCTCAACAACCCCAGCACCTCCAACCCGCTCAGCAGCAGCACTTCGTTCGGAGCCATCACCGGCGAAAACGGCGCGGGCCCGCGCATCGGGCAGTTCGCACTCAAGTTCAACTTCTGAAATTGACTGAAACCAAGGGTGGCGGGCGCTCGTCCGCCACCCTTTTTTTTGATGGACTCACCTCTTCAGGTCCAGCCAGGCTTTGGCGCCT
>Ga0326728_10014450_pt1 | contig 16763 bp, 12 predicted proteins | sample MB3enrmetagenome_FD_207602 | JGI IMG/M metagenome (GOLD analysis project Ga0326728, IMG submission 207602) | Lab enriched peat soil microbial communities from McLean, Ithaca, NY, United States - MB31MN | ecosystem: Environmental > Terrestrial > Soil > Wetlands > Peat | place: USA: New York...
ACAGGCCATCGTGCAAGCCGCCGAAAAAGCCGGCGTCCCCAACATGGTCTGGTACAACTATCGGCGCGTGCCGGCGGTTGCGCTCGCCCGGGAACTGATGGCAGAGGGCCGGCTGGGCCGCATCTTCCATTATCGCGCCAAGTTCCTTCAGGATTGGACGATTTCGAAAGATCTGCCCCAGGGCGGTGAAGGGCTGTGGCGCCTCGATCTCCCGGTGGCGGGAAGCGGCGTCACCGGCGACCTGCTCGCGCACTGCATCGACACCGCCCTCTGGCTCAACGGGGCGATTGATTCGGTCACTGCGGTCACGGCCACCTTCATCAAAGAGCGCAAACATGCCCTCACGGGCCGGGTCCAGCCGGTGGGGATCGACGATGCGTGCGCGTTCCTGGCGCGCTTTGCCAATGGTTCGCTGGGCAATTTCGAAGCGACACGCTATGCCCGCGGGCACAAGGCTCTCTACACCCTCGAAATCAACGGCGAAGACGCGTCGATCATCTGGGACCTTCACGATCTTCACCGCTTGCAATACTTCGATCACCGCGATGAGGGAAGGCTGCGGGGCTGGCGTTCCATCCATATTACCGACCGCGATCATCCTTATATGAAGCACTGGTGGGTGCCCGGCCTGCAAATCGGCTACGAACATACTTTTGTTCATCAGGCCGCGGACTTCCTCTGTGGGCTGGCCGGCGGAAACATTCCTGGTCCAAGCTTTCGCGACGGGCTGGCCACGGATTACGTGACCGACGCGGTGCTTGCCGCGGCCCGCAGCGGCGGCTGGGAAAAGGTTATCCGCGCGTAATCGCCGGGCGGCGTAAGCTCACAAATGCTGGAGAAATTCGCCACCCGGCGGGAATATACTTGACAATAGCCCCTGTGGGGCTATTAAGAGCTATTAGGAGCAGGGCGGCAACGCAGCAATGGTCAAAAAGTCCGCCTCCCGAAATCCCCTTTCGACTTGGCAAAGAGTGTGCTATCCCTTTTCATGTTGTGAAAAGTCACCCAAGGGGGCCTCATGGAAATCCGCAAGCGGCATCGTGAGAAGGAAGACTACAAGCTTCGCACCCACATGATTCACGGCAATTTTGACAGCAAAAACTGGGACTATGACCATCACGTGGTGCCGCCGGTATCGCACACCACGGCTTACCGGCTGAGTTCGCTGGAGCGCGGCGCGCGCGGTTTTGTCCAGTTCGCCTCAGCGGACGAGCGCCTGAGCGGGCACATCCCGATTTACATTTACGACCGCCTGGACGAGCCCACGCGCTCGATGCTCGAGGAAAACCTGGCCTACGCGCATGGGGGAGATATTTGCGTGACCTTCGCCAGCGGCATGGCGGCGATCAGCGCGGCGCTGGGAGCGGCGTTACGCGAGGGGCAGGAAGTGGTGTCGCACGAAATTGTTTACGGATGCACGTACAGCCTGATGACCAACTGGCTGCCGCGCTACGGCATGAAGGTTGACTTTGCAAACTTCCTCAAGCCCGAATTGCTCGCCGGTCAGATCACCCCCACCACCCGGGTTCTCTATTTTGAAACCCCGATCAACCCCACGCTCGAATTGATTGACATTGCCGCCATTCGCCGGGTGGCGGACAAGATCAATGCCCGCCGCGAAGAAAAGGACCGCGTGCTGGTGATTGTTGACAACACCTTTGCCACGCCTTTCTGCCAGAAGCCCTTGCGCCTGGGAGCGGACCTGGTGGTGGAAAGTCTCACCAAGGGTCTGGGGGGATTCGGCACGGACATGGGCGGAGCGGTGAGCGCTTCCCGCGACTGGTACAACTCGCTCATGCTGTTTCGCAAGGATTTTGGCGGCGTGCTTTCGCCGCAGAGCGCCTGGGGAGTGCTGGTGTACGGACTGCCGACGCTGGCGACGCGCATGATCAACATGCAGAAGACGGCAGAGCGCGTGGCGGAATTTCTGTGTAAGCATCCCAAGGTGGAAAGCGTCAGCTACCCCGGGCTCAAGAGCTTTGCGCAGAAAGCCCTGGCCCGGCGGCAGATGTTCACCTCGGAAGGCAATTTCGCCCCCGGCAGCCTGATGTACTTTGTGCTCAAGGGCGCGAAGTCGAAACACACGCGCGCCGAGAAGATGGTGGATTACCTCGCCCAGCACGCCTACTCGGTCACCCTGGCGGTCAGCCTGGGGCAAATCAAGACGCTCATCGAGCACCCCTTCTCCATGACCCACTCCGCCCTGCCCGACGAGCAGAAACGCGCCTTCGGAATGCACCCGGAAGGCATCCGCCTGTCCATCGGCCTGGAAGACTGGCACGACATCATCCGCGACCTGGAACTGGCGCTGGAAAAAGTGTGACAGCTAGGGGCTAGGGATTAGGGGTTAGGGATTCGGGACACGCAATAGATTTTCGATTTTCGATTGCCGATTTTCGATTTTCGATTTGTGCCCCGGTAACAAGCCAAATCGTCTTTTGGCCGCGCCCTTACTTGAAATATTTCCACTTGGCTCCGATATAGATGGCGAAGATAATCGCAATTGCTGTACCCGTGATTATCGAGAAGGTTTGTCGGAAAGAATCGACTGGATACAGACCCGCCACAACCAAAGAGATTCGCCCCAGAACCACGACGACAAGGCATGTCTCGGCAGCTATCGCCGCCCATTTTCTCATCGTGAGGAGAAACAATCCGCCGATGGCGTAAAGTGCGCCAATTCCCGCGCCGCCATAAGTCGATGCGGCACCCCCGGCGGTGGAGATAACCCCTAGGAAGTTGTGGGTGAAACCCGCCGCAATTTCCGCGAGGCCGAAGATCATCATAAGCACCGCGATGATGGTGATGCCCCGTGGACGCGCTGGTTCTTTTCCAGGTTTTTTCATCGACAGATTTCTATCCTATGCCGACCCTTGTCATGCGTCGTGGGGACCTCGAAGAGGTCCAATGTCATTAGCCGTGGGTGAAACCCATGCGATGGTTGCGGAGGTCGTCTTCGAACCCGTTCCACCACTTCTCATCCCGCTTGTCGGGTGTGGCGTATGGGTCCGGCGAACCCACGGTCTGCGATCGGGGGTTCTCGCCAGGATGCTGTTTTGACGGAACTGCGACGGATTAATTGGAAAGAGTGAAGTTCACAACGATTTCGGTGACAACCTCGACGGCGTGCCCATTTAGTGTAGTCGGCTGATACCGCCATTTACGAACCGCGCTGGCCGCAGCTTGAATGAGCGCTGGATCGCCGCTTATAACCTTCAACTCCTGAATTGAGCCATCCTTTCCGACGACAACTTCCAGCTTGACGGCGCCTTGGATGTGTGCGTCCTTAGCTTCTTTGGGATACTTCGGCGGGACCTTGTGCACCAACTTGGGCGCCATCACCTGTCCGCCAACGCGAATCCGATCCGGCAGGGGCTTTCTGGAAGCAAGCTCCTGATAGATTTTAGTCTGCTCTTCCGCTCCCTTTTCATCACCGCTCTCGCGAAGCGCCCTCCCCCACAGCCCGTGCGGACTAGGATCGTCGGGCTTCAAGCGAGCGGACTCCTGAGCTTGCGCAATGGCGCCCCGAAAATCTCCCGTGGCGATCAGGACACTCGCTAGCATATTGTGAGCGTATTCGGCATCCGGCGAAAGTTGCACAACTCTCCGATACTCCGACACCGCGCCGGGAAGGTCGTGTAGTGCTTCCAGCGTCGAACCCAGTTGGAAGTGAGCCAGGGTCCAGTCAGGGTCAATCCGCGTCGCTTCGCGGTATTCATCTGCTCCGGCCCTATCGTTCCCCTTGTGGCGGTAGGCGCCACCAAGCCAAAAGTGCGCCTCGGCAAGGTCGGGCGCCAATCGTGCCGCTTCGCGTTCCTCGCGAATTCCCTTATCCCACCCATCCTCGCCCTTAAAAGGAAGCAGCTTGCCCAGCCCAAAATGCAGGAACGCATTTTGCGGAAAAGCTTCCAGCACTTTTTGAAAATCTTTCAAAGCGTCCACTTCCTTCCCCTGTTCATCCATCTGTGAGGCATGCACCAGATAGCTGATCGCGGTATCTTCGGGCATCGTGTTGTGATTCTCGGCGGAACGGGAAGCCGAGTCCTTGCTTGCTGTGGCTGGCTCGGCCGGCGGAGGCTGATTGTTGGAGGCTTTATTCAGCAACTCGATGACGTCGTCAGTTGCGCCAGCAGATTTCAGGGCGGCAACATACTCCGCGGACGGGTGAAAGCTGATCCCGCGTTTTGAGACCAGTCGGCCCAGTCGATCACCTCGCACGTGGCTCACAACTAAGGTCATGACATCGATTTTGTCGAGAGCATTAAGATCCGCAGCCGCAGCCGAAGTCCAAATGCCGAGCATCATTAAGATAATCGCGATGAGTTTAGTATTCATAAGCCGGGTCGGTCGGAGCTGCCGCAATCTGGGTCTCCGGCGCAACCGAAAACATATGCCGGACAGCTCTAGAATGCAACCGTTTGGTCGGGCAGAAAAGGTGTCAGGGCAGAAAAGGCGTAGGCACCTTTTCTCCCCACGACCAATACCAGAAATCATTCGACCGTTTATTGCGCGACCTCAAGGCGTAGCGCGCCGATTAGTCGGGGTGGTGCCACCGCCGTTGTTGAGCCCCAAGGGGGCGATCCAGCACAGCCCAGGCCATCGGCCTGGGTTTACACGGAAATGCAATTTTGCATGAAGCCCTGAAAGGGCGATCTACGGTGGCCCGCCCTTTCAGGGCTTGCGGGGTTGTTTCTTGCCGGGTTCCCAGGGCGTTGCCCTATAAGCGTTAACTTAAGGATTGACACCAAGAATATCCGGTTCGATGATGTCGACATGCCAGAATTGGTCAAAGAAGCGGCAATTGACATTGACAGCTGGGCCATTCTTCGTAGCTTTCTTCCTTCGGGATGGGAAGAGATGGCCCGCCGCAGCGGAGCACTTCGACGGGTGCGCGACTTTCCTAATGCGGAGGCGCTGTTGCGGGTCTTGCTGTTACACGTGGCCAACGGCTGCTCGCTGGCAGAGACCGCCACGCGGGCCCGCGAACTGGGAATTCAGGTCAGTGCCGTGGCGGTGTTCAAGCGGCTGCGCGCTTCCGAACAGTGGCTCCGTTGGCTGGCAGAACAAGTACGGAGTGTCCAACGGCAACCCTTGGAGAGTCAGGGGCGGCCCGTGCGGGCGGTGGATGCAACTTCGGTGTCCGAGCCGGGCAGCACGGGAACCGACTGGCGTGTCCACTACGTCGTCAACTTAGCGAATCTGCAGTGCGATTTTTTCGAGTTGACGGGGGTGCGGGAGGGCGGCGAGACGCTACGCCGCGTGCCGATCCAGCCGGGTGACATCATGATGGGGGATCGAGTCTATGCCAGCCCGCGGGGAGTCGCGCACGTGATCAAGGCCCAAGCGGACCTCGTGGTTCGCCTGAATCGACAAGCCCTGCCCTTATTTGACGGCCCGCAAGGGCGGGTGAAGGTATTGCGGCTCTGTCGCCCGTTGAAGGTGGGGCAGGTGCAACAGTGGACAACCCAGGTCCGACATCCCCAAGGCGGCTGGATCCCGGGCCGATTGATCGCTCTGCGGCGCAGCCTGCAAGCCACGCGCATCGAACAACGCCGCTTGCAACTCCGTGCCTCCAGGAATCAGCATCCGGTCCGTGCCGAAGCGTGGGAAGCGGCCCGGTATTTTTCCCTTTGGACCACGCTGCCCGGTACCTTCTCGCCCGTAGCCGTGCTCGAGCTCTATCGGTGGCGTTGGCAGATGGAGTTGGCGATCCAGCGCATGAAGTCGATCGTGGGGTTGGGCCATCTACCCAAGAAGGACCCTGCCAGTGCACGCGCGTGGCTCCATGGCAAGCTGTTCACCAGCCTGCTCGTGGAGCGGTTGGTCGAAGCCGCTAACGCATTTTCCCCCTGGGGATATCGATTGGATGCCGGTGCGGCGAAGCCGCTGGCGGGAAACTGAATTCATGTTTCGCGAGCTCTGCATGGCCATCTTACCGCTCCATAGCTTGGCATCGACCTTCGGTGACTGGGAGGACATCGTGGAGCGGCTGGCTGAACCATCGCGCAAGAGGGTTCGTTACAGCTTCTGTTAAGTTAACGCTTATGGGGCAACGCCCCCGGGCTGGAGTTTCTACATTTCTGATTGGCATCCCCCCGACCGGACCCTCTACATAGCCGGTGCAGACCACCCGTACGGTTTGGCGACAAACCGTCAAGTGGCGACATGTTGCGAAGTATAGTCCCAGTGGGTGGCGTCGAAATTGTTGTTTATGTCATGTTGTTTATGTCGACGACCCGCCCCTCATTTTAGCGACCTGCCTACCCTGCCAGCCAATGGTTGCGTGGGCAGATAAATCGACGCGGAGGTGCGCGCCACCGGCAGGTAGAGCAGAATGATTTCCTGGCCGGAAGCATTTTCTTTTGGAGAGGAGAAACTGCATGTCGCCGGGAGACCGGTCAACGGGGACGACTAGTTTCAGCGATTCGCTATGGATTGCGATGGGCTACGGCTTTGCCGATGAATTCCACCACCTTGTCGATAGTTTCGAAATCCATACGCAGATGCGACGCCATCGATCGCCTGAGGATGGGCGGCCAATTTCGACGGTCCTCCCAGGATTTCGTGATACCTTCTTCGGAGGCCGCGATATTGCCGAAAAGCTTGATCCGGGCCAGCAAATGATCTACCCGTGCCGGAGGATCAAGCTGTTGCTCCTGGCGTTGCAGCACTTGGGCCCAAACTTGGTAATAGTCTCTGAAATTCCACATGGCCGGCCGAGTCATATGTACTTTCATAGTGGCGCTGATGAATTTTATGACCCGTTCGGAACCGAGCAAGGCTCGCGTTTTTCGGATTAGAGCCGGCGAATTCTGACGATCAGCCCACTCTCTCATCCAGCCCGCTCGAATTTCTGGGTCGCCTCCACTTGTGGATTTGCCTAGCGCTAGCCAACGATCAAGGAAGGCCTGTGCTTTATCGCTCGCGGGGTCCTCTTCCAGCATCGATCCTGCTTCACAATAAAGCGTGAGCCAGTCGAGAGATCTTTGTGCAATGGATTCCGGTGTGGATCGTTTCCACAGTTTCTCCCAAGCCTCTTCAGAAAAGTACTTTTTTCGAGAATGCAGAGTCGCTTGGCGAAGAAATTCTGTTATTTTGGAAACGTCGAAATCGGCGAATCTCTCCTGTGTCATCGTTGGCCAATGCTTGCGGTCAACCCAAGCTTTCGACAAGCCAAGATAAAATTCCAGATCACCCCCGCTATCACTCACGAACAAGTCCAATCAGCGAGTTGCCAAAGCTTGCGCCTGTGGGCTGCCCGGGTCCTCTCCCAGGGAGGCTTGTACGTCTCGGAAGAGCGCAATCCAAACCTCAGAAGGCCAAGGTTCCCGGCGTTTGCTCCACCGGACCCACGCCTTATCGCCAAAATAGGGCTTCATGAAATCCTCGTGTTCCTGCATCCTGACCACCTCAATGATTTTCTTCAGAATCGTCGCGCTTGCAGGTTGATTGCCTTGGATTGCCTTTTCGGCATCGTGAATGGCGGCAATGGCGCGTTCAAGGAGTCGTTGCTTCTCCTCCAGCGCCGCCCGCTGTAGTCGCAATGCATCCAACAGGTCCAGAGCGTTCCGGTCGAGCAGCACGACCTTGATTTGCTTCAAAGGAATTCCAAGAAACTTCAGTGCGATGATCTGTTCAAGACGTTCCAGATCCGTCTCCGCGTAGAGCCGATAGCCAGCCGCAGTCTTTTGCCGTTTCAGCAAGCCCAGCCGATCATAGTGATGCAATGCTCGCACTGTGACTCCGGCCAGCTTGGCGAACTCGTTCACCCGGTACAGCCTTCCCATCGGCATCCTCTTCCCCACTAAGCTCAAGTCTGACGTAAGGTCAGTGTCAAGCAAAATCTTATAATCGCTGTCAACCAACCGAAGACGTGACCCTACGGGCGTAGTTCTGGGTGTGGATGGGCCCACTCAAAATGCTCAAAATTAACGGTAAGAAAGTGTGGTCACAATCAGGCGGCGCGAGGGGTAAAGTGAGGACTTCACTCGTACCTGGGTAGGAACCCTGAAGCTTGAGGGCTTGAGTGGCGCACCCATGCACACATACCGAAAACACACGATTTACCGGACATATAATTTGCTCGCCACCCTGGTGAGGTTAAGCGCCCGGCGCACTTAGTAAATCACTTGGCCGTGTAACGCCCTAACCACCGAACTGCGCGCGGGGTGGGCCAAGGGATATCGCGGTGGAACAGCCGTGACCGGATGGCGTGGTGAGCGGCCTTTCTGCTCCGCCAGCGGGTATTCCGCGTCCCTTGACGTTGGATTGCCGTCCGAAATTGTAGAAACTCCAGGCCGGGGGCAACGCCCCGGGAAACCGGGAGTTTTATTTCCGACCCTACAGGGGTCGCATAAACTCGGGCCGTAACCGCGCAAAATAGGGCGCCGTTAAGGGAAATCGACCCTTGCAGGGTCGGATTTCGCGTGGGGCGGGCGTCCCGGGGGCGAAGCCCGCCTTGGAGTGCGGTCGCAGCAGCTACCGCCTTCCTCCCGTGGTCTATACGGCAAGGGGGCGAAAGCTCGAACCAGAAAGGCGGTAGCTGCTGCGACCGCACTCCAGGCGCTTCGCGCGAGTTCAGATGAAAACCCGCGCAAAGTGAACAGTATTGCGCTCAGAGCAATCCCCGCGACTTGATCTGCAAGTACTGATTGACGATTTCTGAGGAGAGATAGCCGGGCATGAATTCCATGGCCAGGGCGCCTTGTTCGCGCAGGCGGCGCAGCAGGATCTCGCGGCGTTGCAGGATTTCCTGCGCCGCCACGTATTGATACATCTGGGTGGGCGATTCGGGGCGGCGGCCGGCCAGGGCGCGCATTTCCGGTTCACCCACCACGGCAAACAGGACCACGTGCTGGGGCAGCAGGCGGGAGGCGGCTTCGATAACCTCCGGAGTCGCGGCAGTCTCGGCCAAATCGGTGATCCAGACCACCAGGCTGCGCCGCCGGTGGCGGGTGAGCAGACTATCCGCCGCCAGCGCGTGTTGGGCCTCGACGGACTCGCCGCTGACCAGGGCCAACTGGTCCACGATCTGGCGCAGGTGCGCGGCTCCCCGCGCGGCGGGCAAATAGGACTGAAGCTTGCGCCCGTAAGCCACCAGGCCGGTGGTATCGCCGGAGTGGAGCGCCACATGCGCGAGGCTCAGGGCCGCATTGACAGCGTAATCAAGCTTGGTGAGCTGAGACGTGGGGAAATCCGGCTGTTGCTCTTCCTTTGTTGGGTTCGATTGCCGCGGGGCTGGGGAGTATCCCTCCGGCGTTCGAAAGGGCGCGCGGAAGTTCAGGGGTGGGCGGGTCCGGGCCAGCATCAGGCGGCCGGCATCGACCACCAGGAACACGGATTGACTTCTCTCCACCTGGTACACTTTGCTGATCAGCTTGCCGTGGCGGGCCGTGGCCGTCCAGCAGACATCGCGGATTTCATCGGACTCGCGGTACTCGCGCAGGCTTTCAAAGTCGCGCCCTCTTCCCAGCAAACGCTTCAGTCTTTTCTCCTGCTCGATTTGCCGGCTGCGCACCAGGTATAGGGTATAGCGCTCGGGCTCCCGCAGATTCGGGTAAACGCGCACTGTCTGGCAGAGGTCGGCGGCGGCCCAGCGCTCGGCGAAGCGCACTTGACTGTGGTAGCGCAAAAAGGCCCGGCCCAGTTGAATGTCGCCACGAGTTGTGGGACGAATCACGTAGGTGGCCTGAGCGTTCCCGCGGGGTGGAACCGCGAGTGTGAACCGGGGGAGCTTCCCGCAGAGAGTGGAGGGAACATCATCTTCAAGGCTCAATTCGATCCGGCGCGCGGAGTGATTGGTTACCTGCAATTCCACCTGTGAATCGAGATTGAGGGAGAGCGGCTCGCACCAGCGGCGGGAGAGGGTGATCTCGCCGGGCAAGGGCAGCCGCCGAAGGTCGATGAACCACGCCAGCATCACCGCGCCGTCCCACACCAGCAGGGCGTAGAGGATTCGATGATTCCACCACGCCGGGCCCAGCCACACCAGACCGAGCAGCAGCGCGAGAAAGAAACGGGATTGGAAAGCGGCCGGCCAACGCCGCCCGGCCGCCGCGGGGCTGGTCATGGTGGGCGGGATGAGGCGGCCCGGCTCGCTCATTTGGGTACCTCGACGGCGGCCAGCACTTCCGCCACCACGTGGTCGCTCGAAATGCCTTCCAGGTCGGCTTCGGGTTTTACCAATAAGCGATGACGGAGGACGGGGGGCGCTGCTGCCTTCACATCATCCGGGATGAGGTAGTCGCGTCCTTCCATTGCGGCCAGAGTTTTCGCGGCGAGCATCAGGGCCACGGTGGCGCGCGGGCTGCCGCCCAGACTGAGCGCCGGCCAGTCGCGGGTCCGCTGCACCACCGACACAATGTAGCGAAAAATGCCAGGCTCCACTTTCAATTCCGCCACCTCGCGGCGAGCCGCGGCCAGCAAGCCCGGCTCGACCGTCGATAATCCCAGGGCTTCGAGGTGATGCGGGTCGAATCCCTGCTGGTAACGTTCCAGGATTTCCACTTCCTTGTCCGCCTCCGGGTAGGGAACGCGAATCTTGAAAAGGAAACGGTCCAGTTGCGCTTCCGGCAGCGGATAGGTGCCTTCAAACTCCACGGGGTTCTGGGTGGCGAATACCGTGAAGAAGGGTGAGAGGGGATAGCGCGTGCCGTCCAGGGTCACCTGGCGCTCCTCCATGGATTCAAGCAGCGCTGATTGGGTGCGGGGAGGCACGCGGTTCACCTCGTCCACCAGCAAGAGGCTGGTGAACACGGGTCCGCGGCGCAAGGTGAACGTGCTGGAGGCCATGTTGAAGACGTTTGCGCCCAGAATGTCGGCAGGCATCAAATCGGGGGTGCATTGGACGCGCTGGAAATCCAGCCCACAGATATGCGCCAGGGCCTTGACCGCCAGCGTCTTGGCGATCCCCGGAACCCCCTCCAGGAGCGCATGGCCGCCACAGATCAATACCGCCAGCATTTCGCGGGTGACCTCCTCCTGTCCCACGATGACCTTGGCAATCTCGGTGCGCGCGTGCGAAACGAACTTTTGAACTTCCCCACCCATGAAGCCTCCTTGTCCGTTGGGAGACCACCCGGCTCGGCCGGGGAATCCTTACTCCCCGGAGATGGAACAATATCATTAACCGTGGATGAAACTCACAAAGAGGGTAGACAAAGGTAAGGGTGGTTCGCGAGCCGCCCCTACGATGTTCCCCCCAGCACCAGGCGCGCGGCGTAATCGTAGAGTTCGCCAATCCAGGCCAGGGCCTTTGATTCCGGGACCTGCGGTTGCTTCAACGCCGACTCAATCTGTTCCAGGGTCGCGGCAAATCCCGGAACCGACCCTCCCGGTTTTCCCTCCAGGGTTTGGATCAGGTCGGATGCGGGGGCAGTGGAAGGGAGCCCCAATCGCCGGGCCAGTAGAAAACGGAAATGGGAAAAGGCGATGGCCAGAGCTCCCGCAGCCTCGCCCCGGCGTTCATAGAGCGCGCCCAGCGTGGCGACGAATTCCAGGGGTGAAAGGCGTGATTCACGCGCGAGGGGCCGCACCGCCCCGCTGCGGCGCGCGAAAGTGAAAACCACCAACGCCCCCAGCGTCAATATCTGCAAGAGCGCCCAGGGCAGGGGAGTGCGCTCGAGGTAATGCCAAAATCCCAATCGCACCCCATGAAAGTACTCATCCCACAAGACGCGGGTGGGGCCCGGCGCGCCCACCGAATTCAGGAATAGCGCCAAGTTCGACGCTTTGGTGATGCCGAAATTGGTGAGAGGTGAATCATCCGCCCACCAGATGACCTCGCCTTTGCCGATGCGGAAGCGGGTGACGGCGGCGCCATCGCTGTCGCCGTAGTAACGCTGCACGCCGGGCGCCTCATGAACCCAGCGAATCGAGCCCTCCATGCTGATTTCCGGCGCATGGCGGGTGAGGGGCGCGGGTTGTTCTGCGGCAAAGATCTGCCATGTATCGGCATCTCCCGGCACCGGTTCCACGCCCGCGGCATCGATCAGCACGGCGCCCATCGTACCCGTGATGAGCAGGCGGCCGCCCCGCGCCACATACTGCCGCAACTCGATGGTTTCCCCCGATGAGGCGGAAATGGACGGCCCGGCGACAATCAGCAGGGTGCCCTCCGCGGACGAGGGTAAATCCCGGGGTGAATGCATCCAGCGCTCGATTGGGTAGCCTGATTCCTCCAGCAGCGAGTAGGCGGCCTTGGCTCCGCCCTTGGTGGTGGAGTAGCTGGACGGAAAACCTTGCGACGATTCCTCGCTGCCGCCCGGAAAGATGACGGCAACGGCCGTAAGTCCCGCCAGCAGGAGGAGTGAGATGAGCACGATTTTGCGGTCGGCGGGATCGAGGGGAAGGGTCACGGCAGCGACTCCAGTTCCGCCAGCGCCGATTCATAGTCAGCGGCGGAAGCCGCCACGCGGCCATACCAGACACGCTCATAGCAAGTGGTGATGGCCACCAGCGGCGGCCGCTCTAATGAGTTCGCGGGCAGCAGGCGTACATATTCCCGGTGCGTTCGCGAGGGGTTGAGCTGCCACGTCCCGGCCGCCTCGATGCGGCGAACGGCGGCGCCATAAATGATGCGGATGGCGTCGCGGTATGCGCCGTGCGCGGCGGCGTCGCGGGCTTGTTCTGCCCACTCCCGCCAGCTTCCCGGGGAAGCCGCCGGTTCCGCCGGAGTGCTTGCGCGGTGGAAGGAATACCTGGCGAGCGAAAGGTGGGCGAGTGAATAGACGAGCCACCCCAGGAAAACCAGGCCCATGAGGATGAGCACGCCCCAAAGCAGGACCTTGGTGGCGGTGGGATGGCCTTCCATCCGATTGAAAATCCTGTCGAGGAATTTGAGCGCCCAGTCGGTAAGCTGGTCCCAAAGGCTTTCTCCCTGGCTCGGGGCATGAACTGAGCGGTATTCACGGCGCCTCAGGATCTCATCCAATTTGACGCGCGCCTGGGGGGAAGCGGGCTGGGAGTTGCGCGCTAGAGCCTCGGAGTCCCGCCGCATCGCGGCGAGGCGGTCGCCCAATTTCTGCGCAGTCGGAGCGGCAAGTTGGGGGTTGGCGGCCAGCCCATCAAGGGCATCTTCGAGCCATTCGGTGGAAATCTGAAAGCGCTGCTCCTCGACAGTGACCGACCAGTGATCCGGCAATTGCTTGCGCAGCGCCGCTGCCTCCTCAGGATGCTGGCCGAGACGCTGGGTGAGCGCCGACCAGCGAGCCAGTTCGGCTGTGTAACCCTGCAAATCGAGGGGCGCCGAAGGGTCAGCAGGCGCGGTTTGCCCCGCGCATGCGCCCCGAGCAATCCACCCGATCAAAATCGCTGACAGTAAGATTCGTTTCATGCTCACAAATTGATTGGGGCAGCAGGCAATTCCTGCGACACCGGTAAAATCATCTCCCCCTGGTTGACTTGGCCGGCGGTGAGCCGGTTGATGAGGCCGTTGATTTGAGACTGGAGATAGAAAATGCCCAGGAAAAACGTTCCCACGCGCGAGAGCAAGTCGTCGTATTGGAAGCGAATGCTGGCGGAAAACATGCCTTCCTCCCGGGGCGCCAGGTGGTCCAGCAGAATGCGTCGGACTTTGAAGCATTGCACCACCATGATGATTCCCGCCGCCAGCAAAATCAAAGGGTGGGTGGGGCCGAGGGCTTTTTCCGCCTGCACCCAGGAACCCCATTTGGCGCTGCCCGCAAAGGGCAGGCAGGCGCTCACCAGCATGAGGATTAGTGCGACGGTGGGCGCCCCCCATCCCAGTTTTTCCCGGGATTGCAGGTTGTTGAAGGCCCTGCGGCGAGTCAAAAACCAGATGGGCGGGTAGATGCCCAGGGTCAGGATGGTTAAGAAGATCATGCCGGGAACACTGGCGTCATCCAGACGGTCGCGAGCGGCTTTTTGCCCAAGGCTCGCCGCGCCCTGGGGGCCGGTGGTTTCCAGGTTCGACATCATCAGTTGCAAGTCGAAGCCTTCCTTGCGCACCCTCAGGTCGTAGTACGCGATGGCAAAGCTGATCATCAGCAGCGGGGAGGTGACGACCGCGCCCACGCCCCCGCACAACAGGCTGGGAATCGTCAGCCACAGGCTGGGCCGCCCGCCCTTCACCGAAATCAGCACGGCGGCCACGCTGAACGGCGATTGGCAGAGGGAGACGAGGGTGATGGTGATCAAATACATCAGACCAGCGACCACCAGGAGCCGCCAGAGGAATCCCCTGGTTAAATCTACACTTCGTTTCAGGGCCTGGCGAGGGCTCAGGTTTTCGAGCACCAGCGCGGGAAATGCCACGCTGTAACGCAAAAGGAAAATGACCATCAGGATGGCGCCCGTGATGAAGCCCAGAATAGCGAACAGCCCCACAATCACGGCCATCCAGGCCATGGACTTGGGAAGGAGTGCGAGACTGGCCAGCACCATTCCCAGGAGGAATCCCCCCAGAACTAGAACGCCGAAGCACCGGAGGACGATGGCGAAAATGACCCGGATGAGCTGCCAAAAATGGGCAAGAACCACCTGATAAGTTTCGCGAATCGTCGTCGCGCGCCCCAGGTAAACCTCTGAGAGCGCGTAGGTGGTGGCCCCCAGCGCCAGGGCGTAGACAATGTAATGGGGAATCATGGTGCCGAGCGACACCAGCATGACGCGCATGGCGGAGGAAACCGACTGGGCGGCGGCGTGGGCATTTTGCGGGTTACGAACCACCGGAACGCCACTCACGTAGACTTGCACGACGATCGCCAGCCCCACCATGATCGCTTCCGGAAGGACCATGATTCCCGCGAAAAGCCAGAAATGCTTCCGGAAAGTGCTGAAGGTCTTGTCCAGCAATTCCCCCAGACCTAGGGGAACCAGATTTACCGTCGGCATAGGACCCTCGGGCATGCAATGATCAGTCGAGACACATGTGGCAGGAATTCTCAGTCAATCGCCCGCAAATTGCAACTTTTATCCGCTCCAGCGCAAGCCCCCACAGCGGGGCACGGCTCTCATCTGCTGCTGATGGCGGGCCAATATCAGGGCGTCGCGGCGAACTACTACGTGGCGGGCAACGGCGTTATCCTATCACCGCTCGCACTAGCGCGGATGCGGGGCGGTTCAGTGAAAGCACTCCGATCGGGCTGATCGGTTTCGCTTTGCGGCAATACTTCTGTTAGAATCGGCGCCACGGGAGAGTTTCACTGGCGCCCATGAAGACCTGCCCCAATTGCCAAAGGACCTACCCTGACGATTTTTCCCTCTGTCCCCGGGATGGGGCGCACCTCACAGCTCAAGCCATGGGAGCCGATGCGCAGCTTGCCGCGGGATTGTCGCGCCGCTTCCGCCTTGTCCGCCGCCTTGGCAAAGGGGGCATGGGTACGGTTTTCCTCGCCGAACAGATCGGAGTGGGAAATCGCCCTGTGGCCCTGAAGGTCCTGAACCGCAAGCTCCTCGACGACCCCGACTTCCTGCTGCGCTTCCAGAACGAGGCGGGTTCCACGGGTCGTATTCATCACCCCAATGTGGTCTCCGTATATGAATCTGCCCAAGGGGATGATGGCACGCCCTACATTGCCATGGAGTACCTCGATGGAGAATCTCTCCGCGAGGTTCTCAAGCGGCGGGGCGCACTTCCCGTCACCGAAGTTGCCGAAATTCTCCAGCAAGCAGCAAGGGGGCTGAACGCTGCGCACAAGCTGGGCATTATTCACCGTGACCTCAAACCCGACAACATTTTTCTGACGCATGGCGAGGAAGGGGAGCTGGTCGTCAAGGTTGTCGATTTCGGCATCGCCAAGCTGCGTGAATCCTCCACCCACACCTTGACGGGAGTGGTGCTGGGCACGCCCCCTTACATGTCCCCCGAGCAGGCTTCCGGAATGAGGAGTGATGAGCTCGACGCGCGCTCCGATATCTACTCGCTCGGCGTGGTGGTTTACGAGATGCTCAGCGGGCGGGTGCCTTTCCATTCCGACACGCCCCTGGGCTTTTTGCGCAAGCACATGAGTGAGGACCCGCCACCATTCTGTACCCTCGCCCAGAGCTTTAGCATACCTCCCGCGGTTGAGATGGCCGTTATGAAGGCGCTCGCCAAGGATCGCGGCCGGCGCTATAGTTCTGCTCTCGACTTCGCGCGGGAACTGACCAGCGCCGCTCAGGCATCGCTGCAAGTTGAAGCTCCCGGGGCGCTGCCCTCTACCCGCACGGTGCCGCCAGCGCCGGAGAGCGGACAGCCACTTCCGGCAACGGAGGTCGTCCCGCCGCCACCCTCTCGGGAACCTCCTGCGCCCATGCCGCAGACCGCGATGGCGCAGCCCCAAGCGGACACTGCCGCTCAAAGTCCATTTCCTCCTCAGCCGAAAAGAGCTGCCGCCCCGCCGACTACCCACCCGCAAGGGCCTAGTCCCGTGGCGGCGGCAAGCCTCCCGCCGACGGGGGCGAGCGTACCGCAATTGCCGATTGCGAAAGGCAGCCCCAGGCGGGTCAAGTACTTCGTTGTTGGGTTGGTTGTGGTCACCGCCATTGCAGCCGGGATTTGGCATTTCTCCCAGTCGGGGCCGGGGCCACCCCTGAATGTAACCAACCAGCAGCCGAATTTGAGGGGCCCGTCACCTGGCGCACCCGCCCCTGCGGGGCGAGAGCCTGGGGCCGAATCTGAAGCCGCCGTGCGCGATGCGGTCGGCAAGTGGGTCCAGGCATTCCGTTCCAAGGATTTGACCGCTTTGGCAGATTCCTATGCGCCTCGGGTCGAGAAGTACTTCCGGCAGACCAATGTTAGCCGTGAGCAGGTCAGGCAATAT
>Ga0326728_10014451_pt1 | contig 16762 bp, 15 predicted proteins | sample MB3enrmetagenome_FD_207602 | JGI IMG/M metagenome (GOLD analysis project Ga0326728, IMG submission 207602) | Lab enriched peat soil microbial communities from McLean, Ithaca, NY, United States - MB31MN | ecosystem: Environmental > Terrestrial > Soil > Wetlands > Peat | place: USA: New York...
AGGAGCGCGAGCGGATCATTCGGCGCCCGCCCGACCGCCTTCTTCGCGAAGCCGATCGCTGTCGCCCGTGCCTTCTCGTCCTTTGCTTCGTTCGCGTAGAAACCCTGAAGCGCGATGTACGCGGCGCTCGATTTCGTGTTGACCGGTGCGTTCGCGAGCTCCTCGACCTGCTTCACCATCGCGGCCTCGCCATCGACGAGGCGAATTGCATTCGCGAAATAGGCCCACGCGTCGACGGAGTTGTTGTCAATCTGGATGGCGCGCTCGGCGTTCTCCCGCTCGGCTTTGACGTCGCCCTTCTCCTTCATGACCTTCGCGAGCTGCAGGCTCGGAAACGGCGAATCCTTCATCAAGTTCTGCGCGCCCCGCAACGTGGCCTCGGCCTTGTCGAGCTTCTTTTGCGCGAGCTGCGCCACGCCGAGCCCCAGCCAGTCCTCCCCATCGGCGCCCATGGCGACGATCTTGGAGAGCACCTTTTCGGCCTTTTCGGCTCGTCCGTGCTTCAGGAGCTCCTGCGCGAAGATTCGACCGCGATTGACGTCCTCCGGAGCCTCGTTCCAGTGCTTCTCGAGGCCGCCCAGAAGATCTTCGAGGCCGATGGCGATCGGTCGCCCTTGTTCGTCCTGAACTTGGACCGCCGGCCCGTTGAAACCGAGTAGCTTCCAGACCTCTTCCATCTTCAGCGCGACCGGACCCTCGACGATCGCCTTCTCGACGGGCGTCCCGTTCGGGTTGATGGGCAGGAGGACGAGGGCATTTCCCGGAACGCCGTTCGGAAACGCCGACACGGGAGCGAGGATGGCCGCGCCCCCCGTGAGCTGGATACCGGGGCCCGTTGTGGGCGCGCCAGGCGTGGGGGGCTTGTTGACTGGATTGGACATCATAGAGGCTGGCTGTTCGTAGCACGGTCGGGCTCGGCCGCCGAGCCTTCACTTGCCAGCGTCGGTTCCGGCGTTTGCCACGGGCGCGCCCGCATCCACGGGCTTCTCCATCGTCACCGAAGTTTGGTCGTTAGGCGGAGGCCCTGACGCCCCCCCGCAAGCTACCGTGCCCACGACAAGGGACAAGGCAAGCGCACACCCCAGAGCCATCTTCGTCATCGCGATCATGAGTTTCTATCCTAGCGGCTCGTCCTGGCGGAGTGCACTGCGAAGTTAAGCCGCCCCTGGGTGCACCCGAAGACTCCGCGGAATGGGCCCTTTCCTGGTCGATTCCCGAGATCCTCGGCTGCTACCGGCAGCCGACCAAGCTGACGTTGTCGATGAGGTTTGAGGTATCGCTGGGCGGATCGGCATTGAGAAACTCGATGACCGTCTGCGTGGACGTGGCCGTGAACTGCAGGCCAAACGCCTGCCATGCTGGAACGGTCATGCCGGCGCCCTGCGTGTTCTCCGCGGCGAGTACCTGCGCGCCATTCACCAACACGTCGACCGTGCTCGACGTGCCGCACGGCCCCGTGAGGTCGACGACATTGCCCACCCAGAAGAACAGCTGATAGGTCGCCCCCGGGGCCGTGGCGATCGTCTGCGAGACTCCTGTCGGAGAGTTGCTGCTCCCCGTGAGGTCAAGAGACTGCCAGCCATCCTGAGCGACGAAGGTGAACCCGCAGTACGCGAACGTCGTGTAAAGGAGATCGACGTTTCCTTGCGCTCCGACAACGGTCCAGCCACCGAGCGTGTCGCCGTTGTAGAATCGCGTTCCCCCACCGACAGGGACGGTCGGCGACTCGAAACTTCCGTTCCCGAGAAGCGTGGCGCCGAAGGGGACACACGCGTCTTCGCCGCCGTCCTCGAAGACTTGGTTCGGTCCCGCTTCCCCGACGTCTCCCACTCCGTCCTGCGCGACATCGTCCATCCCAGCTTCGAGCGCACCGCACTGGGAACCGCACGCGTCCTCGGTGGCGGGAATCGAATCGGCGGCGGTGGCGTCCGAGGAATCATCCGACGCGCCAACATCACCCTCCTCGGCGACGTCGCTAGCGGCGTCCATCGCTGCGTCGCCGACGCTCTGTACCTCAGAGCCGCAGCCGACCTCGGGTATCGCGAACATGGCCAGCGTAGCGCATGCCCAGAACCGTTTGGAAGTCATGATGTTCACGGTCGCGTTGCTCCCTGTCGAAGTGCCGTCCTCGTCCCCGGCAGTTCGCGCATTCGACGATGGCTCCGCCCACGCATTCATGCTCGTGTCGCCTCCCCCGCTGCCACCGAATCGGATTATGCCGCACCGCCCCGCACCAGACCACCGAAAGCGCGCTCCTACATTGTGGACGAGCTGAAGCCAAGCGCCCGATTTGCCGTCAGCTGCCCCACCTAACGACTTGCCAAACGAATCAACCGAATCAGCTCCTCGCAACCCGATTTGAATCGGCGCTCGAAATCGATGTGCTCGAAGCTGGAGAGGGTCCAGGATAGCTTGCTGGCCTCGCAATTCTTGACCAGTAGCGGGACGACGCGGTCCTTGTATCCAATCGCCTGGAGGGCAAAGAGCAGCTCCCGCTTGACCCACACCGATCGAACGGCACTCGGAGTCAAGACCAGCACGAACCAATTGGAGTTGGCGAGTGCTTCTCCGAGCTCGTCGTGCCATTGCAGCGCGCTGGCGATGGGACGCTTGCCGTAGAAGCAGGATATGTTGGCTTCATCGAGCGCTCCGGCAAGGCGTTCGACGAACCCGTGGTCGGGCGACGCGTGCGAGAGAAAGAGCTCAGGTCGAGACACGTGATCTTGACCTCACAGTGGGAGTTGCCTCGAAACGCTTGATGATTGCGCGACCTGCGGCCTCGGGATCCGATGTCGCGAGCGTGTTGAGCCTCTCGAAAATCCAGGGCTTGCAGCGCGTCCGCTTCACCTCGACCGGCACGAGACGGTTCTTCAACTTCGCGCGACCCAAGGCATACTCCCATTCGCGCGTGACGAATTCGGAGCGGGTGGCCTCGGGAGAGACGAGAGCCACGAATGCTTCCGCACGTGTCAGGGCTTCGCCCAGTGCGGCCCCCCAATTGTCGCCCGGAAGGATTTCCCGATCCCTCCAGACTCGGTGTCCGGCCTCTTCGAGCACACGGGCCAACCGATCGGCGAATGCCTGATCGCAGTGCGCGTGCGAGATGAAGACCTTCATGCTTCCAGCATAGCGCGGTCAGCCTCCAGCCATTCAAGAAACGCGGTCCGCGATCCCCCTTCCCCACCCGCACGCCGACGGCCTATGGTAACCCTCTTCTATGCCGAACCTACGGAACCCCATGGGCATTCGGTCCGCCGCCTTCGCCGTCGCTGTCGTTCTCGCGACCGTCGTGTCTCCGCGCCTCGCTCGCGCCGACGACACCATCAAACATCCCGGAGACCACCCGCGATATCGCGTCGAGGTCGAGCCGCACGTCCTCTTTTTCGCCTGGGACTCTGGCTGGAACAACTACTACGACACATCCAGCGGTTTCGGGCTTGGCGGTCGCGTCTCGATCCCCGTCGTGGACAACGGATTCGTCCCGTCGATCAACAACAACGTCGCGGTCTCGTTTGGACTCGACTTCATCCACTACGAAGGCTGCTGGTACCAGGGGAACTGCTCCTCGAACTACTTCGACTTTCCCATCGTCTTGCAGTGGAACTTCTTCGTCGCTCAGCGATGGAGCGTGTTTGGCGAGCCGGGATTCGTGCTCTATCACGCCACCTACGACTCTTGCCCCGCCGGGTGGCCCTACGGATGTCCCGCGCGACCGACGGAGACAGGGATCGAGCCTGCGTTCTTTCTCGGCGGCCGTTTCCATATGAGCGACTCCGTGGCACTCACGGCTCGCATCGGCTTCCCGTCATTCTCGTTCGGCGTGTCCTTCTACCCTTGAGTTCGTCAGGTTCTCGAGCTGTCAGGGAAAGCCACGTGGCGCCGCGACGAAGTGCATCATAGAGTCACACTATAAGATGTCCGCCGCGCTCACCCTTGCATCCATCGTCGTATCCATCCTCGGGCTCGCACTTCTCATGATCGTGCACGAGGGGGGACACTTCCTTTCCGCGCGATGGTTCGGCATGCGCGTCCAGCGCTTCAGCATCGGTTTCGGGCCGACGATCTGGAAGCGCAAAGCCAAAAACGGTCCGACCATCTACCAGGTCGGCATACTGCCGTTCATGGCGTACGTGCAGATCGCGGGGATGAACCCGTATGAGGAGATCGATCGCGACGATCGCGAGAGCTATGCGAATGCGTCCCTCTGGGCTCGAGCCATCACGATCGCCGCCGGTCCACTCACGAACTACGTGTTCGCGTCGGTGCTGATCTTCTTCGGGCTCATCTTTGGCGGGAAAGAGGTGCTGGACGAGACGAGTTTACACGTCGTCGTCGAGCCGGGCCCGGCGCAATCGGCGGGAATCGTCACGGGTGATCGCATCCTCGAGATCAACGGTGTAGCCCTTCATAAGTGGGACGAGCTGCGCAAGGCCGTGAGTTCGCATCCCGGAGAGGCCATCGAGGTCACCGTGGAACACGACGGGGTGACCACCAAGAAATCCGTCACTCCTGAGCGAGAGCGAGGGCTCATTCACGTCCTGCCCCCGATTTCGCACGAGCCCGTGGGCTTCGGCGAGGCCGTCAAGATGAGCGTCGTGGCCCCGCCTCTCTTCGTCTACGAAAACGTCCGCGCCATCGGACGCGTCATCGCCGGAAAAGAAAAACTGCAGGTGAGCGGGCCGGTCGGCATCGTCAAGGAGACTGCGCGGCAGGCCAAGTTCGGAGTCGGCGCTCTACTGCCATTTCTCGGAATGCTGAGCGCATACCTCGGAGCGTTCAATCTGTTGCCCTTCCCGGCACTCGACGGGGGGCGCCTTCTGTTTCTCGGAGCGGAGGCCATCTCGAGACGAAGACCGGACGCGAAAGTCGAGGCTCACATTCATGCGATCGGCCTCGTCATGCTGCTGACCCTCATCCTCTTTGTGACGTACACGGACTTCAAGACGAAGTAGGTGCCTTGGCAGCGAGCGCTCGCCCGAGCTCCGCGGAGCGAAGGGTGGCGACTTCGACAGCGTCCATGAACGCACTGCGCACGCCGTGGCTCTCGAGGGCGTGGACTCCGGCGATCGTCGTTCCCCCGGGGCTGGTCACCATGTCCTTGAGTCGCGCGGGATGTTCACCGGTCTCGACGAGCAGCTTGGCCGCGCCGAAAACCGTCTGGGCGGCAAGGATCTGGGCGACGTCCCGAGGCAGTCCTACCTTAACGCCTCCATCCGTCATCGCTTCGATCATGAGCATGACGAAGGCGGGCCCGCTCCCGCTGAGCCCCGTGACGGCGTCGAGCTGCGTCTCGGCGAGCACCACCACGCGTCCCACGGCCTCGAAGACACCGCGCGCTATGCCGATGTCCTCCGTGGTCGCGCAGCGACCTGCCGCGAGCGCCGTCGCACCCGCTTGAACGAGAGCGGGCGTGTTTGGCATCGCGCGAATGACTCGCGAACCGGACGCGATGCGGCCTTCGATGTGCGAAAGGGGGACACCGGCTGCGATTGAGACGACGAGCTGCTCGGCCCGAACATGCCTCCCAACTTCGTCGAGGACCGAATCGATGGCCTGCGGCTTGACTGCGAGAACGACGACATCGCAGCCGCGCATGAGAGAACCGTTGTCGCCGGTCGTGCGGATGCCGTGGGCCTTGCTGAGTTCAGCGAGGCGTTCGGGGCGTACATCGCTTGCGGTGATGGACTCGGGGGAGACCTGCCCAGCGCTCAGGAGTCCTCGAAGCAGGGCGGTGGCCATGTTGCCCGCGCCGATGAAGCCTATGGTTCGCATGGTGGAACGGTAGCGCGAAACGCCGGGGGCTACGCGCTCTCAGAGATTCGGTACCCTCGCGGCTAACCAGTCCGAGTAGATTGAACGTCGCGACAAGCCACCACGCCCATGGTCACTTGGCTCACCATCCGCAACTTCAAACTCGACGCGTTGGTCGAAGTTGCGCGAGCCGCCCTTCTTACCCTCGGCCAAGGTTTCCTCGCGCACCCGGACAACCACGCGCTCCGCGCGGCTCTCAACCGCGACGAGCTCTCGACGAGAGACTGCTTCAATCAGCTATTGCTTCTTGCCTATCGCATGATCTTCCTCCTCATCGTCGAGGAGCGCGCTCTGCTGCATCCGGTCGGGACCGACAAGACGGCTTCGACGCTGTACCTGAAGGACTACAGCATGGGCCGCTTGCGCGACGTGGCAGTCATGAACAGCCCCGACGACGGCCTCTCCGACCTTTGGGACCGAGCGAAGACCGTTTTCCGGGGCCTCGAACACGGTGACGCTCGCCTCGGACTTCCTGCACTCGCTGGGTTCTTCACCAGCGCCCGATGCTCGGCGCTCGACGCGGCGACGCTCGACAACCGGTCGCTGCTCCTCGCCGTCTCCAAGCTGTCATGGCTCCAGACGGACGCCGGCCTCGTGCGCGTGAATTGGCGCGACGTGAGCCCCGAGGAGCTGGGATGCGTCTACGAGAGCCTCCTCAAACTTGTGCCGGAGATCCCGGAGGGCAGCCGTACGCTGGTCCTTCCGATCACGGCCACGGCGAACTCCAGCGCGCGACGATCGACGGGCAGCTACTATACGCCCGACAGCCTCGTGCAGGTCGTGCTCGACAGCGCGCTCGAACCGGTGATTGCAGAAACAATCGCCAAGCACCCGGAGAAACCCGACCTCGCGCTCCTCGAGCTCGCCATCGTCGATCCGGCGTGCGGATCGGGTCACTTTCTCCTCGCGGCGGCCCGGCGCGTGGCGTCGCACGTCGCACGTCTGTCGATAGGTGCAGCGACTGCGGCCCCCGACGTTCGGCACGCCATGCGACAGGTTGTCGCCCACTGCATCTACGGAATTGATATCAACCCGATGGCCGTTGAACTCTGCAAGGTGGGGCTGTGGATGGAGGCCGCCATCCCCGGACTGCCGCTCACATTCCTCGACTCGCACATCCAGCTCGGCAACGCGCTTCTCGGCACGACTCCCGAGCTGATGGCCGAGGGCGTTCCCAATGCCGCATGGAACCTTGTCGATGGCGACGACAGGAAGACAGCAATCGCGCTCAAAAAGCGGAACAGGACGGCCGATGGGACCCTGGGGATCACGATACCCGGCTCGATCAAAGCCGGTCACCAGAAGTTCGTCGCCGACGCGTGGTGTTCGGCGTTCGTGTGGCCCAAGCGGCCGGGCGCGATCGCCGACGCAGCGCCGACGAATGACGTCTGGCAGAACCTTCGAGATGGCCGCGGGCAACCGTCGGCGCTCACCGCAGAGACGGTCGAGAAGCTTTCGCAGGAATACGGGTTCTTCCACTGGCATCTAGCGTTTCCTCTGGTGTTCGCGCGGGGCGGATTCGATGTGGTGTTGGGCAATCCGCCTTGGATTGCGCACGCCGGTCGCGCCGCGCAGGCGCTGCCTGCCGGGATCAAGCGGTTCTTCGAGTATCGTTATGAGTCGTTCGCTGACTACCCCACAACGCACGGGATGTTCGCCAGCACGGCCCCCACGGCGCTCCGACCGGGAGGACGCCTCGGGGTCGTGATTCCGTCATCGCTCTCCGAACTCGATGGATACGCTCCGACGCGCAGGGCGCACGATCGCCTATGCGAATTCGTGGGAGACCTCGTCGACTTCGGCGAAGGTCGTTTTCCTGGCGTCACTCAGCCCTGCATGGCTCTGGTTTCCCGACGGGCGGCGGGCGGCAGAACGGACGCCGCCCATGGGGATCCGTGGCCGATGGCGCGCCCCGATCTCACCGAGACCGACCGGAAGCTTCTCGCCCGTCTCGAATCGCTCCCCACGCTTCCCGGCGAGCTCTTTGGCGAGAGGGGAGTTCAGTCAGACAAGTCCTTGGCAGCACACTTCGTCGAATCGTCTGTGCCAGTGGACCGATTCATCACTCCCATTCGAGAGGGGACCGACGTTCGCGAGTTCGAGCTCCTTCGTCCTCGCCATCACGTGGATCCCATCGGGCTCGGGGGCCGCATGCGATCGGCCGAGGAGTTTCGCGCTGTACGGGTCCTCATCCGACAGACCGCGCGCTATCCGATCGCTGCCGTCTCCGACGGACTTGCGTTTCGCAACTCCTTGTTGGCCGGCCTTGAGCACCCCGAGTGGCCCGCGGATGCCCTCATGGCTCTGCTCAACTCGGCGCTCGTTCGGTGGGCCCACTACATGCGCTTTCGCGACGCACGCCAACCGGTATTGCCACAAGTAAAGATTGGACATCTTCGCTCCATCCCCGCTCCGCTCGGCAAGCCGGCTGACCGAATGGCTGAATTAGCGGTCTTCGGGCGACGGTTGGCGGAATGTCGCGTTCGCCCGCCAGCGGCGGATGATCGCGAGGAACTCGACCGACTCGTCGCCGAGCTCTACGACCTTTGTCCCGAGGAACTGGCCGCGGTCACACGCTGGCACGACGAAGTGGGACCTCGGGCTCAACGTTCGACTTCAGACCTCGAAGCCAAGGCGACATCCACCGTGCCGTGCTCATTGCCGCCTTCCAGCAGCGACACCCGCAGCCCTTCGGTCCCAGCCGGGACGGCCACGCGCACGCGCACCGTGTGATCTCCGGCGTCCGCCGGCAAGAGCGCGTTGGCCCGATTCCAAGTCTGCTCCAGATCGGGCTTCGCGAGCGATGCTCGCCACGGCCATCGAATCGCACCGGGAAGTACGGGCTCGATGCCTATGCGCCAGGCTCCGGGCAGATCGTCGTAGCGATGAGCCGGGCGGCCCCGCGCAGCGATGAGGGACTCGAACGAAGAGCCGGCGATGTACACGGGACCGCGGGCACCAATCACCGGCGGCTGCGTCGGAGTATGCGCGGCGGCGCGCACGGTGACGTCAATCGTGGCCAGGTCTGCGATCCCCATGGTCGCGCGGACATCGAGAATGCGAGGCGGCTCTGCGGGCGACGCGACGCGGCCGCTCTCGTCGAGTCGAAGTGAAGCGTCGCCACAAGGGACCGTGTCCCCGTCCTCTGCGAACGTCGCGCAGGCCCCGCAGTTGCACCCATCGCACACGGGCAGATCGATATCACCCGGCAGCCCGACTCGCGACCGCAGCCACTGTTCGAGGGCAATCTCATTCGCGCTGCCCGGTCCACTCGCCAACCACGCTTGGTGGTACTGTTCGGCCGCGGAGACCCCGACGTACCGGAGATGCCACGGCTCCTGCTTGAATCCAGTCTTGGGATTGATCGGCACATCGTCGTCAGGACGCGCCGCACACCGGGATCCCGGGCTCCGATCGTCGGGATGGATGGGGTAGGGAATGACGAAACCGAACTGCCACGAATGCTCTTGCAGCCATTCGCCACCTGCCGTGCACCCGAATCCATCCCTAAATAGCCCCTGCCCCGTCCGCCCGTCGCGCGTAGCCCAGTCGCTCGTAAACATGTCGACAGTCGTGCCGAGCTGATGCTGACTGTGACCCGCAAGGGCGTTCTCGGTGGTCACTTGGCAGAACCCACCGGCCTGTCGTCGCGCTGACCAAGCAAAGACGCCGCACTGCAGGCCGAAGCCGCGGTAGCCGGACTCGACGCGACCGGGAACCCCATCGACGCGCATTCTCTGGAGCATGAGGCGCATCGCGCCGGCGGCTTCGCGGCGAAGGCAGATGCGCCCCGCGTCGCATTCCGCGCCAGAACGGGCAACGCCATCGCGAAGGTCCACGAGGTCGCTGGGGCGATAATCGGGCGGCAGGCCGCCCGTCGGCGATCGGTTGGTCATGGCCAAGAGGTCGTCCCCATCGACGAAGGAAAATCGGGTATCGGCCTTCGCAAGGAATGCGTGAAATCCGCCGCCCGGCAAGAGGCTCGGGCAGGTGTAGTGAGCGATGCGAGAAGCCGATCGGCCGAAGGGAAGCGCGGTCGCGGTCGCAGTCGCGGTCGCGGTCGCGGTCGCGGTCGCAATCGCCGTCGCGGTTGCAGTAGTGGTCGAGGTCGCCGTCGCGGTTGTACTCGTGGTCGAACTCGCGGGCGCCGGTTCAGGCGACTGCCCCCCTCGCTCGACGCTCGCGGCTGGCGCGCGCTGGCACTCGAGAAGGGCCAAACATAGGCCTGGCATCACGCGCCGCGACGAGATCACCACTCGAACTGGTACCTCGCCTGGTCCTGGCCGCGGACGCGAATGACCACGCGCCATTCCGACAGGTGCACGACCGCGTGAGAGGCGGCCGCTCGTCCCGGCGCGTCGTCATCCATGTTCTCGATCAGGCTCTGTAGCGTCACGTACGGGATATTGCGAATCACGTCCAGATGATTCCAGTGCAGATGGCCATTGAAGACAGCCCGCACACGTCCACTGCGTTCGAGGATGCGTCGCAAATCACTCCTTTCTTTGACGAGAGCCAGGTGGGAACGCCCTGGCCACCACCGCGAATCCCCGACCGATTGTTCGCTCGCGGAATGGTGCATGAACACGACGGCAGGCAAACGCGAACGATCGAGGTCTTCTCGCAACCAGGTAAGCTGCACCTCCGGGATGCGCACGTCCACATCCTTTTCCTCTATCGTATGGAGAACGACGAAGTGCCAGCCGCCCTGGTCGAAGCTGTAGTAGAGGGGCCCGTCGCGCCTCCACGCGCGATTCAGATCGTCCGGGGATAGGTGGATTGTATCGTGGTTTCCGGCGACGTTGATGAGCGGAGCGTGAGCGCCGCGCAAGATGGACTGGCACTCGTCGTAGCGAATGAGGTCTGCGTCGCGCGTCTCGTCTTCTATGTCGTCGCCCAGGTTCACGACGAGGTCGGGGTCGACCTTGTCGTTCATTTGTCGAACGAAGTCGCGGGTGAGGTCCGGCGCCTGGTGCGACATCTTTCGAAGCTTACCGTCCAAGCGGGCTTCAGGCCCAAAGTGTAAGTCCGTGACGATGCCGATGGTGAGGTCATCCGCCATGGACGCCAGCGTGCCCAAAAGTTCGGCCAGATGCGAGTCCAACGGACGCTGGCCGGAGAGAACACAGGCGTGATACTCCGTCAGCGCGTGCGCGCGATGGCCACGGCAGTGAGGCGGCAATCGCCGCCCAAGGAGTCGTAACATGGACAGCGCCGAGGTCCTGCTCGACGGAGTGAGCAAGCGCTATCGTTCTGCGCGGCGCGGCGATCCCGCTCCAGCCGCGCTCGCCGGAGTCACGCTTTCCGTCGAACGCGGGGAGATCCTGGTTCTCGTCGGTCCGAGCGGATGTGGCAAGTCGACCGCCCTTCGAATTGTGGCGGGGCTCGAGCAGCCGGACGAAGGTACCGTGAGCATTGCCGGGCGGTCGATGGAAGGCGTAGCGCCCCAACTGCGAGACGTGGCGATGGTGTTTCAGGGATACGCCCTCTACCCGCAGATGACGGCCCGGAATATTCTAGAATTTCCGCTCAAGATGCGCGGAGTTTTGCGCTCCGAACGAACGCGCACCGTCCAGGAAGCCGCGGCTCTGCTGCGGATCGAGAAGCTGCTCGATCGACGACCCGGGGAACTGTCCGGTGGCGAACGGCAACGCGTCGCGATGGGACGGGCCCTCGTCCGCAAGCCGCGCGTGTTCTTGTTCGATGAGCCCCTGTCCAACCTCGACGCCGCGCTCCGATCCGATCTGCGGCTCGAGATCGGACAACTCGTGCGCAGGCTTGGTGCGACAGCGCTTTACGTCACGCACGACCACGTCGAGGCGATGACGTTGGCCGATCGCATAGCGGTCATGAGACAGGGAAGACTTCTGCAAGTCGCGACGCCGCGCGACGTGTACGAGCGCCCGGCCACGTCGTTCGTCGGAACGTTCCTGGGGTCGCCACGCATGAACGTGCTCTCGACGCGCATCGACAACGGTACCGTAACGGCGGGACCGTTTCTCCTGCCAAGACCTCGCGGGGCGGTGCCTCCGCGCCTGGAGATCGGAATTCGTCCCGAGCACGTGACGGTCGGGGACACCGGCGAGCTCGCCGAAGTCATCGCCGTCGAGCCGCTCGGCGCCGAAACACACCTTGTCGTGAGTGCTGCCGAGGTGACTCTCCGCGCGCGCGTGACGGGTTCGACCGCGTTTCGCCGCGGGGAGCGGGTGCGCGTGTCCATCGACGTTCGGAACGTGACATGGTTCGAAGCCGACGGAGAGGGGCGACGACTCGCGGTCGAAGCGCCTGCCCGATAGGGTAGTCGGGGGCGACTTCCGATCGACGAGGGGGGCGATTCGCGGCCGCAATGTAGCTCCCCCACGCGACCGCTCGCCGAGTCACTCACGCCATGATGTCGCCGGCGACTTCGTCCGCCACCCGTTGTCCGAAGAGGCGTCGCACGAGCGCCAATCCAAAATCGATCGACGTCCCCGCTCCCCGCGACGTCGTCAGAAGCCCGTCCTCGACGACTCGCTCGCTCGCCAGGGCGCGAGGCAGGTCGCTGTAGGTCGAGTCGTGGGCGGTGAAGCGCTTGCCCGCGAGCAACCCAGCGTCTTCCAGGATGAGGGGAGCCGCGCAGATTGCGGCAACCGGCTTCTTCGCCTCGACGAAACGACGCGCCAGGTCTCTTGTGCGTCCGTCGGCTCGCAGCGCACGGACCGCCGGTCCGCCCGGCACGAGGAATAGATCGAAGTCGTCGGGACCGACGTCGCCTAGCGGAATGTCCGTGCGCACGGCCAGCTTATTGCGGCTCTCGACCCACGCCTCGCCGTCCAGCGAAGCGAGCACGACCTCCGCTCCTGCGCGGCGCAAGAGGTCGATCGGCGCGACGGCCTCGATTTCTTCGAAGCCGGGCGCCACCACGCAAAGGACTCGTTTGCGAGAGGGAATCATAGGCCTTTCATAGCTCCGAATCCCTCGCTATGCCGCCATCTGTCGCACACTGGTCGCCGCTCATCCTGGTATCGTTGGCGCGTGACCCTCACGCGCCGCGATGTTCTTCGCGCTCTCGCCGCGTCGCCGTCGCTCGGTGCCTGCCGGCATCGAAAGCGGCCCGAGCACGAGGGAGGGCGCCTGGTCGTGACCTTCTGGTTCGCGTACGGCGGGCGTGTGCGAACCGTCCTGCTCGACCTCGTGGAGAAGTTCAACGCGGCCCAATCGCAAGTGACTGTTCGGCCCGTATTCCAAGGAGACTATTTCGAAGCACTCGCGAAGCTACGCACTGCCCTCGTCGCCGGAGTTGCTCCCGCGCTCTCGCACGTCGTCCTCGAGGTGGTGCCGTATCTCGCGCGGGCAGGCGTCCTCGAACCACTCGACGACTACGAAGGCGCCCGGAAGCTGTCTCTCGTGCCTGCGCTCGCGCAACCGGGGTCGTTTGCAGGGGCGGAGCGCGAACCGCTCGTCAGCATTCCGTTCAATCGATCGACTCCGATTGCGTTCCTCAACGCCCGGACATTCGAAGATGTCGGGATTGCGCCTCCCACGAGCTGGGACGAGCTGGCGGCAACCGCGGCGCGCCTGACGCGGCGCGATCCAACGGGCGAAGTGCGCTGGGGCTTCGAAGTTCCCATTTCTTGGTGGTATTGGGTGGCGATGGTCGGACAGGCCGGCGGGCGGCTTGTCGAACCCAGCGGGCGGGTCACTCTGGGAGGCGACGCGGGCGAGAAGGCGCTCGCGTTCTGGCAGCGGCTGGTGCACCGCGACCGCGTGATGCGCCCTCCGCCAGGGCGTGACTACCAAGCCTGGCAGTCGACCAACGAGAGCTTCCTCCAGGGCCGCATCGCGATGATGTGGAGCAGCACAGCTTTCGTCCGATATCTCGAGGATACTGCCCGATTTCCGGTTCTCGCCGCCCCTCTCCCCGGGGACGTGCGCCGCAGCGTCCCGACCGGCGGCAGCGCGTTCGTCCTCGTGCGCTCGGCACCCGACGAAGAGAAACGCGCGGCGTGGGATTTCGTGCATTGGATGTGCGAGACCGAACAGACCATCGAGTGGTCGACGCGTACGGGATACATGCCGGTGACGACCGCGGCAGCTGCCGAACTCTCCTCGCGCGGCTGGTACGCGCGGCATCCCAACGATCGCGTCGCGTTCGACCAGCTCGCGGTCGCCGACCCGTGGCCGTGGTCTCCCGACCTGTTTCGCTGGGAACGCGAGGTCGTCGAACCTCGTCTCGAGGAGGCTGTCCTCACCGGTCGCGATGTGCGCCAGACGATGGATGAAGCGCGTGAGGACGCGGCGAGGCCTGCATGAACCCCCGAGCGCGCTGGCACCCCTGGGCGATGCTTGGTCCATCGCTCGCGGTCCTCTTCGTGTTCTTCCTGCTGCCGATGGGTGTGGCCGCCGTGGAGAGCGTGTTCGCGTGGGACCTTCTCACGCCTCCGCGATTCGTCGGCTTGGACAACTACCGATCGCTCATGGCACGCGGGGAGCTGCCGGCGCTTCTGATACGAACGACGGGCTACAGCCTCATGGTGGTCGCGGGCACGATGGCGCTCGGCCTGGTGCTGGCCGTGCTGCTCCACCGCCCCGGAAGATTCTTCGCATTCGTGCGCGCGAGCGTGTTCAGCGCCTACGTTGTGAGCTGGGTGGCTGTAGCGCTCCTGTGGATGTGGATGCTCGACGGGAACGCGGGCATTGCGGGGCGCATCGTGCGGGCGCTCGGAGGACCGCCGATGGCGCTGCTCGGGGATCGCCGGACGGCGTTGCCTGCGCTCGCCGCCATCGGCGTGTGGAAGCTGACCGGATACTCGATGGTGGTCTTTCTCTCGGGCCTGGAGAGCATTCCGCCGTTGCTCCTGGAGGCGGCGGCGCTCGACGGCGCCGGTCCGTTCGCGCGCTTCCGCCACGTGACGCTTCCCCTGCTCGGTCCGACTGCCGCGTTCGTCGCGACGACGAGCCTTGCGACGAGCTTCCAAGCGTTCGACGTCGTGCGGATCATCACGCAGGGTGGACCGGCGCGGGCGACAGAGCTGCTGGTTTACGCCATCTACGAGGAGATCTTCATGAATCTGCGCGTCGGCAGGGCGAGTGCTCTGACGGTCGTATTCTTCGCGATGCTCTTCGCTGTCGGACTCGCCTCGCTCTGCCTCCGGCGCGCTCGGACGGTGTCGTGATCGAGGGTCGAGCGGGCAAGGTGGCGATCTACGTCGCCGCGACCTTGGCCGCGCTGGCGTGGCTTCTTCCCTACGCGTGGATGGTCTCGACTTCGTTCAAGACGCTGGGCGAGATCCTCGCGCGTCCGGCCGACCCGCTGCCTGCGCACCCAAGCGTCGAAGGCTATCGCGAGGTCTTCCGCGCTATTTCCGTCGGCCGCTACGCCCTCGTGACAGGGGCGATGGCCACCAGCATCGCGGCGCTTCAAGTTGTTCTCGCCCTGCCGGCCGGCTATGCGCTGGCAAAACTTCGGTTCGTGGGACGCCCGTTCGCCGCCGCCGCCGTGTTGGCCTGCTTGTTCGTCCCGGCACAAGCCTCATTCGTGCCGGTGTTCCTGCTCTTTGCTCGCCTTCATTGGGTGGACACGATGGGTGCCCTCGTATTGCCATTCGCCGCGAGCGCGCTCGGAACTCTCCTCGTTCGCCAAGCCCTCCAGAGCGTCCCCGACGAGCTCGTGGAAGCCGCGCGGATGGATGGGGCCAGCGAATGGACGATCATCTACCGCATTTTGGCGCCGACCCTGACGCCGACGTTGATATCGCTGTTCCTGGTGAGCTTCGTATTTCACTACAATGACTACTTCTGGCCGCTCGTCATGACGACAGACGACTCGGTGCGCACCTTGCCGCTCGCGATTGCGCTGTTGCGAGAGCAGGGCACCGGCGTGCGCTGGCACATCGTCATGGCAGGCAATGTCGTCCTGTCGTTGCCCATCCTGATGCTGTTCGCCGTCTTGCAGCGCCATCTCGTGCGGGCCGTCGGCTTGCGGTAGCCGGAGACGAGTCCGGCGACGACACGGGGCCCATCGCGCTCGGCAACTTTCGGCGCGTGGTCCCCTTCGAGTATCGTGATCGTCGCGTGCGACTTCAATGGAGACGGCCACGCCGACATCGCGTTCACGGCGAACGAGAGCGTCGGCGTGTTGTTCCTCGTGTGCGAATGAGCGGGACGATCGTAGATGTCAGGGAAGCGACGTGTTCGAATTCGAAGAACCGTTCGGATTCACCGCGAACCGATAGCTGGTGTCCGCTGCGTTGTTCAACAGGGTCACGCCGTCCGAACTAACCGACTCGTAGCTCTGGACGACGACGGCGCCATCACTCGCTCGGCGGGTAACCACGGCATATCCGTAGTAGGGACCTGCATCGAGGGGCGCGCCGGCGTTGCCGATGATGATTTCGTAAGCCTGCGTCGCGCCGTAGGAGTCGCCGTACGGCTTCGTCGAGCCGGGCAGCTGGACGAGGTGCGTATGCCCCGTCAGTGAGAGAGTGAGCGTTCCCCCGCTGTAATGGGACGACAAGAGTGACTCCGACGGAGTGACTCCCGGGGCCGTATTGGCGTTGCTCGGCTCGTGCCGGACCACGAACGTGTACGTCGTCGCCACGTTGAGCGTGCTCGTCAGCCACGTGTTTTGCGCGCTGGTCCACGCATTGGCCGCAATGTGCACGAACTTCGCCGTACCCCACGATCCGTAGGCAACGACCGAGTAATAGGGATAGGCCGACTGACCGGTGCTGGGCTGCACGATGTCCACCAAGAAGTCGTGGATCAAGCCCGAGCTCCAGCTCGTGCAGTTGGCGGACGTTGCAGCGTTCGACCCGCATCCTTCGTGATTGCCGAGTGTGGGCAGGAGCTTGCCCGAGTAGTTCGCATTGCGGTCTGCCATGAAGTGGTTGACGAACTGGTCGTGGCAGTAGCTTCCGCTGCTCGTCGACGACTGGAAGCAGTGGTCCCCGACGTCGACCGTCAGGGCCAG
>Ga0326728_10014452_pt1 | contig 16762 bp, 10 predicted proteins | sample MB3enrmetagenome_FD_207602 | JGI IMG/M metagenome (GOLD analysis project Ga0326728, IMG submission 207602) | Lab enriched peat soil microbial communities from McLean, Ithaca, NY, United States - MB31MN | ecosystem: Environmental > Terrestrial > Soil > Wetlands > Peat | place: USA: New York...
ACTCCCTTCGCGGCGAGGCGCTGGACGAGAGCTTGGACGCCCGCCGTGCGGTCCTCCGAATCCCAGGGCGACTGGCCGTCCCCCCCGGTCCAGATGCCGAGCGCTGTGAGGAGGGCAGGGATCGTCGACGGTGCGGAGTTGGCGGACCCGACCCCCTGGCGGAGCGTCCCTATAGCTCGCCGACCGGCGAGCGCCAGGTAGCGAGCGTCGACGTCGGCCGCCACCGCCCGCTGGGCGACGAGCGAGGGGAAGTCCCCCTGCGCCCAGCCACCGATGAGCTGCCGAACGGTCGGACCCCGTGGGGGCCCCAGCGTGCCCCCCGCGGGCGGGAGGCGTCGACCCTTCCAGAGCGAGCGGACCTCGGTCTCGAGGGAGTGCGGGTCGTAGTCGGCCGGGACCGGATCCATGGAGAAGGACAGTTCCCAAGAACACCGAGGACGGCCGACGCGAATAAATCCTCGTTCGGAGGTCGCCCCCGAGCGAGACCCCTCGTCCGGGGTAACTCTTATCCCGTCCGAAATCTGCCCGACACTCGAGGAGAGGCGCGATGGCCTGGACCCAGCAGGAAGTCCGCGAGCTCAAGGAGGGCCGCTACATGCTCATCGACGAGGAGCCCTGCCGCATCCTGAGCATCCAGACGTCGAAGCCCGGGAAGCACGGGGAGGCCAAGGCGAGGATCGACGCCGTGGGACTCTTCGACGGCGCGAAGCGAAGCGTGGTCTTCCCCGTGAAGCACAAGGTTCAGGTCCCGCTGATCGGGAAGCGGCAGGCCCAAGTCCTCTCTATGACCGATGCCGAGGTCCAGTTGATGGACCTCGAGTCGTACGAGACGTTCAGCCTCCCTCTCGACGCCGAGACCAAGACGCAGGTCAGCCCCGGTTCCGAGGTCCAGTACTTGGACGCGATGGGGAAGCGACGGATTACCCGCACGTAGAGCGGTCCCCCCGAGGTCGCCGGGGAGATGGGCAGGCCCCGCGCTTCATTAATAAGGGGGACAAAGCATGAAACGGGTGACCGAAGCGCGCGAAAGCGGCTGTCGGTTCGGCTCAGTTTAGGGGGGTGGTCGCACGACAGGTCCAGGGGGATTGGGAGGCGTTTCCTCGTCTCGGCTCTCCCGGATCCTGCAGGAGAAGGCGGAGGCGCTGAAGAAGCAGCGCCAGTCTGCTGAGGCCACCCTGAGAGAGATCGACGACCAAGTCGCCAAGCTCGACCAGCTCGGGATCACCCCGAGCGAGGTTCCCGAGCGCCAGGTGGCGCTGCGGGAGCTCGCTCGCCGGGCCGATTGGAACGGTGTCGATAGCCAAGCGAAGGCGATGGTTGACTACCTCTCCAAGACCGTTCCCACCACCATCCAGGAACGGCGTGCGCGGACGGCGGAATCCGTTCGCCGATTCTCGGGACTCGGGCTGGTCGTGCCGCCGGAAGTGGCGGCGGAATTGGACGCTCTCGCCCACCCGCCGGAGGGAGAGGCGTGGTCGGTCACGGTCGCGCGGCTCGCGAAGGTGGAGGAGGCCCTCCACGCGAGCGAGATGGCCCACGTGAACAAGGTCCGTGAGCAGGCCCTCGGGGTCGCGAAGTGGGCCGGCTTAACGGGGGCGCGTCTGGCAGAGTTCGAAAAGAGCCTCGACGAGGCGCTGCTCCCGGTCAAGGAGGGTCGCCTCGCCGAGGCTTTCGAGAGCGTGGACCGTCTCCTTCACGCCGGCCTTCCCGAGTCCGCCCATCGTAGGCAGCGCCTCCGTGACGAGGCCTCGCGGCTGGTTGCCGCCGCGAAGGAGTTCGGCACGCCGACCTCGCGGCTCGACGCGGCGCTCGACGCCAGCGCGGACGCGACACCCGACCGCTGGCCCGAGGTCGTTCCCGCCGCCGAGGCCGCGTTCCGAGATGTCGGGGAAGCGTTGCGCGAGCGGTGCCTCCAGATCCTCGAGGCGTTGCGCACCTCCCTCAACTCGACCTCGGAGTACGGCGTGGACCCTACCTCCGCGCGGCTCGCCGTGGAGGACGCTCTCGCCCGGATCCGGACCTTGCCGCCGCTCGAGATCGGGCCGGTCTTCCTCGAGGCACGGCGCGCGGCCGAGGAGCCGATCGTCACCGTTGTCGCGGGCCTGCTCGACGAGGCTCGGCCCCGCATCGCCGACGCCCGTCGCCTCGGGCGCGACCCGAGCGAGGTGTTCGCCGCGATGAACCGAGCGCGCGAGGCGCTGCGGCTCAAGATCTACTCCGAGGCGTTCGCCGCGAGCCAGGAGGCGCTCGACAAGGTCAGTCGGCTCACCGAGGAGCTCGACACCGCCCGTGACGAGCTCCAGGCGCTGGAAGAGATGACCACACGGTTCCGTAACACCGGCTTTTCGGTCGAGCCGTTCGACCCGGCCCTCATCCGGATCCGTGCATCCCTCGACCGTGTCGACGTGGCACCGGCGCGGGAGCTCCTCAAGGAGACCGTCGTCCACTTGGGGCGCGAGGCGCTCCAGTTCTTCGGTCAGCGCTGGGCGAGCCTCGACAAGGCACGGGAGTACGCGCGAGAACGCCAGTTCCTCTCTCCCGACGCCGACCGTGACCTGAACGAGGCCCGGGAGTTCCTCGACAAGGGCGACCTCGCCGACGGGGCGGAGCGCATCTCCCGCGCCGAGGCGGAGCTGCGGCGGGCCGCAGGCCCGTACGTCGCACGGCGGGTCGAGGAGATGGAGCAGGGACTCTCCGACATCCCCGACGAGGCCCTGGTCGCGCCGGTCCGTCGGCTGCTCGCCGACGCGGACGTGACCCTCAGGGTCAAACAGGACCTCTTGGCATCGCTCGACAGCCTGCGACGAGCGGAGCGGGAGTTCGGTGGGGTCGTCGCCGCGCATGCCTCCGCCCTGGTCGAGGTCCTCGAGGCCGAGCTCGAGGTCCTCGAGGGGATGGGAGGGCCCAGCGACGAGATCCAGCGACAGATCGACGAGGTCCAGCAGATCTTCAACATGGGGGACTTCGTCAAGGCGTCCCGCTCCTCCCAGGAGATCCGTACCCGGGCGCAACAGCAACAGCTCCTGAGAAGCGACGAGGCGGTCTCGCACGCCAAGCTGTCGCTGGTCGAGCTCGAGACGATGGGGTTCGACCTCGGGAAGTTCCGGGGGCAGCTCGACGAGGCGCAGTCGGCCGCCCGCGCCGGCCGATACTCCGATGCGTACCGGCTCGCGACACGCCTCGAAGAGGCCGCGATGCGAGCCCGAGCCGCCGGCCAGGCGATCCTCGACGGGATCGGACAGGCGCAGGAGACCCTGGGACGTCTCCGCGAGGGCGGGCTCGACCCGAACCCATTCTACGAGCCGCTCCGCAACGCTCGTCTGGCCTTCCAGAGCCTCGATTTTGACGGCGCTCGCGCGACCCTAGAAGAGGTGGCGCGGAAGCTCTCGGAGGAGTCCGCGCGGGGGGAAACGACCCGCCTTCTCGCCGAGGTCGAGCATCTGATCGAGGACGGCCGACGTCTCTCCTCCCCGATGGAGCCGTTCCAGGCCCGTTGGGAGCAGTTGAGGACCGAGCAGGCGACGGCTCCGCCCGAGGCGACGCGCACCGGGGCGCGGCTCCTTCACGAAGAGGTCATCGCCATCCTCCGACCGATCCTCGACGAGAACCTGCGGGGCCTCGAACGCGACCTCGACATCGCGAGGTCGGCGGGGGTCGAGATCGACAAGATCGTCCTGCCGCTCGGGGAGGCGCGCCGTCGGATCGCGCTGCCCGTGCCGATCGGCGCGGCCGCCCTCCTGGACGCGGCGCGGGCCGAGTTCATCGCCACGCGGGGGTTCGTCGAGCATGCCGAGCGGGTCGCCAAGCGCGCCCGTGAGGCCCTCTCCGAGGCGGACCTCCTGCACGTTCCCACCCCCGCCCTCCGCGAGCAGATGGAGCGGGTCGAGAAGCTGCTCGCCGAACGGCAGTTCGCGCGGGTGGTGGAGCTCGGCGGCCCGCTCGAGCGGGAGGTGATACAGGCGACCTACCAGCACGTGTCGAAGACGCTCGCCGGGTTCCAGGCGACCGTTACCCGCCTCCGGAAGGAGGGGATCGATACCTCGCTCGCCGAGAACCTCTTGCACCGGGCCCGGATGGCCCTCGACGAGGGCCGACCGGTCGAGTCCCTGCAGCTCGCCGGACAGAGCGAGGGGGAGCTCGAGCGTGCGGACCTGCAGCGTCGGATCGCGGAGGGGTCGGTGACGTCGGCCGAGTCGGCGATTACGCGCGCGACCTCCGAGGGAGTCCTCTCCCCGGTCGCGGCCGAGGAGCTCGCCGCCGCCAAGCTCGCCTTCCAGAGTCACGAGTACCCGTCCGTCCTCGAACACGCCCTTCTCGCCTCGGACGGGCTCGGCATCGCCCGCGAGGGCCACCGCCGGGCACGGGACGCGATCGGCTCGGCCGAGCGACAGCTCCGCGAGGCGTCGGAGGTGGGGGCCGACGTCGGCCCTGCCTCGTCCCGCCTCGAGCAGGCCCGCCAGCATCTTACCTCGGGCCAGTACCCGGATTCGACGCGGGCTGCCCGCGAAGCGACCGAGGAGGCCCGCTGGGCGATCGAGCGACTCTTCGCCGGGCCGCTCGGCGAACTACGCCAGCAGCTCGAGTCGGCCCGGCACGAGGGGCTAGGCCCCGAGGTCGACCCGATCGAGGCGATCCTCGGCGAGGCGGAGGCCTCGCTGCGCGCCCGCGAATGGGGCCGTGTGAAGGAGGCAATCGCGCGGGGCGAGACCGCCAGCGTGCGGATCATCGATGCCATCGTCGACGGCCGGTGGCGGGAGGTGGAGGCGGAGTACGTGAGGACCTCCGAGGCGCCTCCCACCGAGGTCGACCGCCGCGCGGAGGTACGCGCTCAGGTCGCCGCGCTGAGGGGCCAGCACGACTTCGGCCCAGCGCTCGCCCTCGTGCGCTCCGAGCTCGACCTGGCCCGCCGACGACGTCGCGAGGAGGTCGAGCGGGCGATGGCGGAGTTCAAGGACCGGCTCTGGGTGGGCGAGCGCCTCGCCCTGGACACCACGCCGGTGATGCAAACGTTCAGCGAGGCCCGCGTGGCGCTCGACGCCGGACGGCCCGACGAGGCCGAGGCGCTGCTCGCCCGCGCGACGAGCGCCCTCGAGCCAGCGGTGCGCGAACCGTTCGTCCGCCGATGGCGCGAGCTGCAGACGGAGATGAACTTCGCCCAAGAGGGCCTCCACGTTCGCATCGGGCCGATCCGCGAGCGCCTCCAACAGGTCGAGGAGCTCGACCGGTCGGGGCAGCTCTTGGAAGCGGCCCGGGTCCTGCTGAAGACAGAGGAGGACCTCAACCTGCGCAAATCGCTCCACCGGGAGCTGATGAACGTCCACTACCTCATCGACGCCGCGCTGACCAAGGCCCACGAGCTCCGGGTCGACACTTCCGAGGCGCGCGCGCTCCTTGCGGAGTCGTTGCGGCTCCGGGAGACGGACTACGTCGCCGCGCTCGAGAAGGCGCGGGAGGCGCTCCGCAAGCTCCAGAGCGCGGGGATCGGCACCACCGAAACCGCCCCGGGGGCGGCTCCTGCGCCGGCCGCGAACCCGTTCTGGCCGTTCCGTCGGCCCCCTTCCGAGCCCTGAGCGACTAGGACGACGTAAGAAACGTCGCGCCGGAGCCCGGCGGCGGGATCGCGGGCAGCCCTCGCGGGGGGCCGAGCGGAAGGCGGTCGTACTCGACGGTGTGTTTGATTCCTCTGCGCCGGAGGAGCGCCGAGACCTGCTCCGTGATCTGGACGACCTCCTGGCAGCGCGCAGGCTTTGCGAAGTAGAACTCGGCGCGGCGCTCGTCGGCGATCGGGAAGATCAATCGGAGCCCGAAGGCGTCCTGCCGGTTGTAGCCGACCGGCTTACGGTTCCCCTTGAGGTCCCTCAGGTTCTCGTCGAGGAGGACCTCCGGTAGGAGGGGGTCGGACTCCTTCACGAACGGTCGGTTCATCTCGACGACCCGCTTGTGGATCTCGGGGTAGACCCGCACGAGGTCGCGGTACGACCTCTTGGGGTCCAGCAGGATGTGTCCGCTGCGCGCCTTGACCGGGGGAGTCACGCCCCGCAATCGTTCGCCGGGTCTTAGGTGCTTCGGGCGGCCCTTCCTCCACGTTTATGGTCCGTCGTGGAATGCCCCTGACCATGCCGGCCACCCCCCTCCCCTCGCAGACCTCGGTGTGGGCTCCCCCGACCGATTTTCCGATTGTGACCACCCCGTACGTCCCCGGTTACCGCGTGACGAAGGTGATCGGTCTCACCTACGGCCTGATCGTGAGGTCCCGCGGGCTCGGGCGGAACATCGTGGCGGGGTTCCGATCTCTCGGCGGCGGCGAGATCACCGAATACACGCAGCTGCTCGAGCAGGCCCGCCACGAGGCGCTCGCCCGGCTTCAGGACCACGCGAAGAAGCTCGGGGCCAATGCGGTGCTGTCGGTCGACTTCGACACCTCCGAGATGGGTGAGGTGATGACCGAGATCATGGCCTACGGCACGGCGGTGGTCATCGAGCCCGACCCGGCCCCGGCCCAACCGGTCGCCCTCCGGTGAAGGGGTCCGCCGTCGAAAGGCTCAAAGAGGCCGCCCGCTACCGGCCCGTGGCGCTCCCGTAGTCTAGTGGTCAAGGATAGAGGCCTCTCGAGCCTCTGACGCGGGTTCAAAGCCGGCCGGCACCGACCGACCGGGGAAACTCCCGCCGGGAGCACCAATTCCGGTTGGCCGGTCCCGGTGCGGGTGGAAAACGGCGGGTTTGCGAACGGGACGAGGTCAGGCACCGGCTCGTCCGCGGCCCCGCGCGCTCCTCGCGGTCAGTAGTCGAAGCCGCGCACCGTTCGAGAAGGTCGAGGGGCGTGGCGGGCCCGGGATCGCCTGTTTGCAGATATCGGCGGGTGCGAGAGGCTCGCCCGGCCCGGGAGGTCGTGGCCACTGACGGCAGGTCGGAGCCGCAAAACCCCTTGGCGTCAGATTTAAGTAGCGTCGGAGTGGAATGAGTCCGCGGAGCCGAGTTCTTGGGGGCTGCAATCGACCTTCCGACAGAGCTGACGGCATTCTTGGACCGCCCGACGCCCCAGTCACTGATAATCCGTGGAACGCCGGGTACTGGGAAATCGTTGCTCGCCCTCGGCATTCTCGAAGCGTTTCCCGGGCCGCGAATCTACGTTTCGAGTAGAGTCCCCCGCTCCCGCCTCAAGCTCGATTTCCCCAGCCTCGGCCGGCAAGCCGAGGCCGGTCAGCTCTCCATCGTTGACCTGACCGCGGGCGGAACCGACCTCCGTACCGCATCTCGGTCGCTCGAGTCGGCCCGAGAACTGGTCGAGCCGGAGGCCGCGACCGACCGTCTGCGTTCGCTGCTGCTGCCTCCCGAGGTGCTAGAGGCCTGGAGTCGAGCCTCGCCCTCCGCGCCGACGCTGATCGTCCTGGACTCGTGGGATGCGATCGTCGAGCGACACGTTGACATCACCAAGAATGTCGGTGATGCTCTCCCCTCTCGAGAAGAGCTCGAGCGGGTGGCCCTCGCTCAGATGGCCCAGGGCCCCGTCTTGCTGGTGATGGTCCTAGAGCACGCGGATGCCGGCCAGCTCGAGTACCTGGCCGATGGCGTGGTCGCGGTGATTCGAGAAATCCATGAGGACCGGATGGAGCGTTGGCTGCACATCGAGAAGCTCCGGGGGACACGGATCGCCCACTCGTCCTATCCGTTCTCGCTGGAAGGGGGCCGATTCCAATGCATCGCGCCTTTGGGGCTTGGCCCGCGACCCGCCACTCCCCCTATCGACCGCCAACCCTCTCCGTCACCGGGTCAGATATGGCCGGGTTCGTCCGACTACGCCTCGTTCTTCGGACGGCTGACCGTCGGCAAGCTGACGCTGTTCGAACTCGACCCCGAGGTACCGAACTCGGCCGTGGCGATGATGGTCGCTCCGCTTCTGAACCAGGTGGTCGCGGGGGGTGGTCGAGTCCTTCACATTCCGCCGCCGGGGATGCAGCCGACCGAGATTTGGAAGCTGTACCAGGGCCAGACATCAAAGGAAGACTTCCTCCGGCAGGTGCGACTCCTCTGCCCACTTCCGGGGATTGAACCGGAAGATCTCTCCTCGGCGATCCTACCTCTTCCTTCCTCGAACGAAGGGGGTTATTCTCCTAGGGTCCCGGAGGCGGCGCGGTTCCTGAGCGAGAATTCCGACCCGAGAAAACCGAACCTGGCCGTCCTGTCGATCGCCGGCATGGACGCTATCAACGGAATCGTGCCGAACGCGTACACGCCGACCACTCTTCCTGGATTGTCGCTCACGTACCTTCACCAGTCTCCCCTCCACGGCGTCTACATCGGCTATTCGGAAGCGCCTCTCACCCGGGCCGTCCGCCCGATGGTGGATGGTCATGTTCGACTCAGTGCCCGATACGGCCGGGTGTTCGTTCATGGAGTCCTCCCCCGGACCCCCTCCCTCGTCCTGTCGGACGGGGACGAAGAGACGCCCTACCATCTCCGACTCGTCGTGTAGCCGCGCATCGCCCCTGAGGGGCGGTCGCTGAGCGAGCCATGTCCTTGTGAACGAGCCTCCTCCAATATCGGGCGGGACGTACAAGGTTCCGCCAAAGCGGAGCGCGCTGGTTCGCTCCTCGAGGTCGGTTGTCGTCCGAAGACACCCTCCATCAAAGGCGTCTCGCCGGACACCCCGCTTCCCCGCCGCCCGCTCCGACCTTTCTCAAAGAAGGGGGTTCCTAATTCCCGGACCGATCCGTGTAAGACGGTCGCGACTGGGCGCTCGAAACTCGTTCCTGGAAAGATGTTTCCAACCTATTGTCGGTCCTACCCGCCGGGAGCACCAACGCCCGTCGGCAAGCGGTCGGGGCTGTTAGAAGTCATCGCAAAGTCTAATCGGGCGGCTCGCGATGCGTGCCGAGAATCGCGGGATGTCGTCCTCGAGGTCGCCCCGGACCTTCGCCGCTCTCGGCGTGACGATTCTCCTCCTGGGCGTTGCTGGGGGGGCAGGAATCTACCTCGTGGGTTCAAGCTTCCGCGTCGTGGCCTCCCCTTCTCTTCAATCGGTATCGCTGGGGAACGCGTCCACCACCAATCTCTGTGGGGCATTGAGGAATCCCGATCGGTGCGCGTCGGGGGTGTACACCGGCTCCGCCGGGATGGTGTTTGTTGCACCCGGTAACCGTTACCTCGTCTCCATCATGGAGACTGCGAACTCCACCGGGAATGTCTCGGGCGTCGGGGAGATCCTGGAGGTCGCCGGGGGAAGTCTCGCCCGGATCGCCCAATTTCCACTTCCGTGCCTTCCTTACTCCAATGGTCTGAGCTACCCGGGCTTCGGCCCATACGCCTTTCAGATATGCTCGAAAGGGTGGAACGACTCCATCGCGGTGGTGAACTGGGCGACCGGAACCGTCGCTGGCGTGTTCCACATGGCGAGCACACCTTCTTGGGACTTCGCCCCGTTCATCTCCGTTGCCCTCGCTCCGTCCAGCCCGACGGCTTTCGCAGCCGTGGCGCCGTCGGGGGGACCGACGTCCGCGCCCTTCCTATTGACGCTGAACTTGGCCACGGACTCGGAGGTCGCCAACGTCTCCCTGCCCGCCGGCAGTTCTCCTAGCATCTACAGCAACAGTTCTGGGACCGGGGTCGCGGTCGTCGAGCCCTCCGGGAACCGGACCGAGTCAACTATCGACCTGGTCGATCCGACGAGCGGTCAGGTGACCCGAGCCATCGCCCTCCCCGGCGGGCTTGACGATTGCCTCCCGGGCGAAACACCCGGGCAGCTCTCCGCCTGCTACTATCCCGGCTTCTCCACAACAGCCGAGGTGGTGACGCTCAGCACCGAGACCCTGCAGCTCCTATCCACCATCCCTCTTCCCATAGGACTCCCGTGGACGTTGGCGGAACCCCAAGCAGTGCTGGACCCGGGAGCTGGCGACCTCTACTTGATTGGGAATTCGTTCCTGCCCCAGGTCGTTGCCGTGAACGAGAGCTCCGGCCAGGTCGTCGGGACCCTGGACTACAATCCTTCCGACCAATTTGCGCCGCAAGGGACCATGACGTTCGACCCCCGTGCCGAGACCCTAGCGTTCTCGGGCAGCCTCGCGAACCAGACGTGGCCCGTGCCAACCGACCTGAGCAACCCCGGTCTCTTCGAGATGAACGTAAGTCATGGCAACAACCCTCAACCGTCGTACTCTGCGGTCCCATGGGTAGGAACGGCCCTCCCGGCGGTCACGGTCGTCGTCGGACTCGGGGCTGGTGCGGTGCTGCTGCTCGTCGCCGGAATGATCCGAAGGCGACAGGCTCGTCAAGAGGCCTATCTAAGGCTCCTCCTCCCGCGACCCTGAGTGAGCTCCGAGGCGCTCTTGGGTGCCACCTCGCTACGCCCACTCGCTTTCGATACCGACCGCTCTCGACGCCCGAGCAACACGTATTCAACCCCCCCGAGGCAGGAATGCGGTTCCTCGGAGACGGTCCTCTGGGCGAGACAGGCCGTCGTCGGCGTTCGAAGAAGCACGACCCACGTACCCATAGCTCATGGATCACGCGCTCAGACCCTTTCCGGAGCAAGGGGTTTCCACGACCCTCCTGTCGATTCGGACGAACCTGCGATGAGCCTCTCGACATGCCGCCCGGCAGGTGTCTCCACCTTTCGGTCGGTGCTAACCGACGAGAGGACCCAACTCCCCTAACCCGACCCGATGCGCGGTGGACCGAAGGTCCGGCTCGGTCCGCCGTCGGACCCGGTGGGCCGGCCGGAGCTCACGGTGGCGACGTAAGCGGTCTACCGCAACTTCGACAGAACGAGGCGGCGGGGGCGCTTGGCTGTCCGCAGGACGGACAGTATTGTGCGGCCGGGGGCGGTGGGGGAGGAGCCACTGCGGACGGAGCACTAGGAAGATACGGCGGGGGCGGTGGTGCTGCCCTCGGCGGACCCGCAGGTGTAGGCGGTGGAGGCAGGCCCTGCACGCCGGGAGGATAGGGAACGAAACCGGGTTGCGGGTTCATCGACGGCGGGGCGTACGGGAGCGCGTTCGGGGGCGGCGGCTGCTGAAACCGCTGTCGCTGCATCGTCTGGGCTCTCCGTCCCGCGATCACGAGCCCCACCACGACCAGGACGACGCCGACGGCGGCGCTCACAAGGTCTCCGGTCGTGCCGGCGATGGCCGCGATCACCATACCGAGGAGGAACAGGGTCACCCCGATCACCACGGCTGTCGGGATGGGCGCCTTGCCGGCGCGCTTCTGGAGTTCGGACAGCCCGAACAGCCCCGCCAGGCATCCCACGACGAGGAGTGCCAGGCCGAGCAAGATGCTCACGAGGACAATGACGACGGCACAGACCACGATGAAGAAGATCCCGCCGACGACTACCGAAAGTCGGGTCCACGCGGCCATGCCCACTCTCAGCGCATCCTAGCTCAAAGTCTCACGTATAGCGAGCGCGATGCGGAAGTCCCTGGTTCGCCGTCGCCTCCCTTGGCCCTTGAACGATTCGGGAGGGGGGATGGCACAGCCTTCGTGCGTTGGTCTTGTCCCTTCTCCCAGCAGCCTCGAACCGCTTCGGGGACCTGTTGCTACCCCGCCCCTATTCGAATCGACGGTGCGCACATCGACCGTCGAGAACGGCCCTCAGCGAACGTTCCCGCTTCTCGACCGAAGCGACTCCCGGTGCCCCGATCGCCCCGGGATAGAATCGCCGCACATGCCGCAAAGACGCTGGTGCCCATGACGACGGGGGAGCTTATTCGGGCGAGCTCAATTCTCCTCCCAGGACATGGCACGACGTAAGCCGGCTCAGGTCGAGATATCAAGTCCCGAGATCCGCCGACTCGAGTCCGCCGTGCGCAGGAAGGGGACCGCGGCCGTTCGCGAGTTCTGGGCTCGCATCGAACGGAACGGCACGCCGCTCATCGAAAGGAATCGCGGTTCGAACCATGAATGCTGGCTGACGTTTCTCTGGAAGGGCGAACGGGGGCTCCGGAGCGTGGGGCTGAGGTCCGCGCTCGCCGGCTCCGTGGCAGCCGAAAGCGAGCTTACCCGCCTCCCCAAGACCGACGTTTGGTACCGAACGTATGCCGTCCGCGACGACCTGCGGGACCGCTACCAATTCGCCGTGAACGAGCCGTCGCGACCCGCGACGGACCCAGCCGAGGAGGCGCGCCGTGCGAGACGATGGTGGGCGGACCCCCTGAACCCGAAGGTGGTCGACTACGTCCGGGACTCCCAGCACCCCGACGACCTGCCGTGGGACTTTAGGTCCGTCCGCTCTCTCGCGGAGCTGCCCCGAGCCCCGCACCACCCGGAGCTCTCCCCTCGACCCGGGGTCGAGCCGGGCCGCCTTGACGAGCACCGATTCCGCAGCCGCATCCTGAAGGACGAACGCAAGGTCTGGGTGCACGTCCCGACCGGGGTCGCACCGAGCCAATCGGACCTACGGGTGGCGATCTTCTTCGACGGCCTCGTGTACGCCCACGTCCTGCCGGGACCGACGATCCTCGACAACCTTGTGGCGTCGCGTCGGATTCCCCCCGTTCTCTCGGTGTTTGTTGGCTGGTCCATGCACGGACGGAGTCCCGAGCTCTGTCTTCCGTCGCCGGCCTTCGGGCGGTTCCTGGTAGAGGAACTGCTACCGTGGGTCGAACACACCTACAAGGTTCATCTTCGCGCCGAACGAACCATGCTAGTCGGAGCGAGTTGCGGCGGCCTCTCCGCGCTCCAGTGGGCCGTTGAGTACCCGGACCACTTCCGACTCGTCCTTTCACAGTCGGGCTCGTTCCAGTCGCCCGACTTCGGTCAGTTCCCGACAGGCCTCGGACCCGACGAGGAACCCGGCCGACTTATCCGAGCGTTGATGGGCCGACCCCGTCCGCCGCTCAGGGTCTGGATGGAGGCAGGGTCGCTCGAGGGGAACTACGTGCTTCCCGGTGGCGTGACCCTTCTCGCCGCCAACCGTCACATGAGGGACGTCCTCACGCTCAAAGGGTATCAGGTCACCTATCGAGAGTTCAACGGCGGCCACTGTCCTGAGTGTTGGCGCGAAACCCTGGTGGACGGCCTTGTGGAACTTCTGGGGACCTCCCCCAAGAGGCGGCGGCCGTAGTCACGACCGTTGGCCCACAGGTCCGCGGCGGCCGGGCCGTCGCGGGTCAGAGGTAGCGAGCGCAGCTGTAGCAGTAGTATCGGCCGTATTGGGCGACGTACGTGGTGGGCTGGCCGCAGCTGGGACAGAAGGGCGTCTTGGGGACAGCTGCCGGGGGAGCGGACGCCGGGACCGAGGGCGGGGTCGCGGCGGCAGCAGGGGCGCCGCACTTGTCGCAGAATCTCGAATCGGACTTCAGCGGCGTACCACATCGAGGACAGAAACCGGCCGCCATCGCAGTACCGCATCCCCGCCGCGGACTTCAGAGTTGTCCCGAGGGCACGCGCGCGACCCGGAGACGAGAGGTACCCGTCTCTTGGGAAACCACGTGTCGATGTGCCGAGGGCCGCCCGAAGCGCGTGGGAAGCGCGGCGGACGCGTTTCCGCGGTCGAACGGGGGGTCGCGGTGAGCACCCGTCGGTCAGGGTAAGTGGGGCATTCTCCGGCGAAGCACCAGGTACCCGACGGCCACGACCGCGGTGAGAACGGCGAACGTGCCCCACAGCAGCAAAGGATCCCCCGTGCCGAGGAGGAGCGTCCCCAGCGACGGGGCGAAGACGTTGGCCCCGTTCGTGATCGCCGCGTAGGCGCCGAAGTAACTTCCCCGCCGGTCCTCGCGGGCGAGCGCGGCGATGATCGTGTTCTGCAGCGGGCTCACGATGTTCTCGCCGATCGTCAGGATGCCCATGGCGACCAGGAACACCGCGTAGGCCATCCCGACATAGAAGAGCATGTACGCGGCCCCGTAGCAGAGCGTTCCGAGCGCCATCCAGACGAGATGCTGGCGTCGGAGCCCCCAGGCGATCGGCATCTGAAGGGTCACGACGATGATGCCGTTCAACGAGTAGAGCCACCCTACTTGCTCGTAGGAGAAGTGGCGGACGCCGACGGAGAACAAGCTGAGCGCGGTGCCGAACTGCCCGGCCGCGAGCGTGAGGCCGATCCCCAGGACCCCGAGCGCGAGGAACATCGAATCGTGGAACGGGAACGATGCCGTCTCCCGCAGGGGCCGGGTAGATGGGATGCTCTCGGGTCGGGTCTCCTCGAGGAAGAGGGTGAGCAAGAGACCCCCGGCGAGGGTGGCGACGGCGGCGACCAGGAACACCACAGGGATCCCGAACTGGCTCGCGAGGAGCCCTCCCAGGGCGGGGGCGATCGCGAACCCGACGTTGCCGAAGATGCGCAGGAGGCTGAAGACGCTCATGCGCCGAGTCTCCTCCGAGACATCGGTCATCAGCGCGTTCTGGGCGCCGGAGCTCACGTTGCCCAGGAAGATGTTGGCCGCCCAGAGCCCCATGACCACGATGAGTCCCTGGCTCCAGTACACGTAGAGCAGGACGGACACGACGGAGTAGGCGAGCGGAGGGTACGCCAGGAACGCTCGTCGCCCGTACCGGTCCGAGGCCGCGCCGCCCGCGATCGCCGCGAGAAGGGAGACCGGAATGACGAGCGAAACCAGGACACCGACGTAAAGGAAGGAGAGATGATAGGAGGTGTAGAGGAGGATGGGAAGGAAGAGCCAGGCGGCCGACCGGCCCGCTGACATCACGAGGTTGGAGGCACCCAGGAGGTAGATGGTCCGAGAGAACCCGAGGAAGCCCTCCGTCTTCCCGGGCGCGGTCATGACAGCCCCGCCGAGGTGGTCTGGCCCATCATCCTCCGTGCTTGCGGCGAGCGCCCCTCCGAAAGACCCGGACGATAACGGGTTGCGCTTTCCCTGCGGCCGGGGCTACGAGCGGACCCGGCCCGCGCCGAGGTGGCTCCAAGGGCCCCGGGTCCTACTCCAGCTCTCGGCCGGCCCTCTGTTGCTCCTCGGCCCTCGGGTCGTACGGGTAGGTCACGTCCGGTTCGCTGGCCGCGCTCAGGGCCGCGACCCGCTCCGGGCTGAGCGACCAACCGGTCGAGCCCAAGTTCTCCGAGAGCTGGCCGAGGGTCCGGGCCCCGATGATCGGAGCCGTTACGGCCGGGCGGCCCAGAAGCCAGTTCAGGGCGACCTGCGACATGGTCTTACCGGTCTCTTGGGCGACCATCTCGACCGTCCCCACGATGCGGCCCATCCGGTCGTTCTCGAACCGGCTCGCATAGAACTCGACGTCCTTCGATTCGGCGATCCGCGTGCCGGCCGGAGGGTTTCGGATCCCGCTTCTGTACTTCCCCGAGAGGACACCGCTCGCGAGCGGGCTCCAGGGAAGCACCGCGACGCCCTCGGCCAGGCACATCGGGATGAGCTCGAACTCGGTGGCCCGGGCGTACAGGCTGTACTGAGGTTGGAGACTGACCGGTTCGTGCCAGCCTCGCGCTCGGCACAGCTGGAGGGCCTTTTCGAACTGCCAGCCCCGGAAGTTGCTGATGCCCACGTACCGTACGAGTCCGTCCTCGACGAGGGTGTTCAGAGTGCCGAACGTCTCCTCGAGTGGCGTGAGCGGGTCCCAGGCGTGGACCTGCAGAAGGTCGATGTAGTCGGTCTGCAGGCGGTGAAGGCTCTCGCGGACCGCGTGGAACAGGTGCTTTCGGGACAGTCCCACGCTGTTCGCGCCCTCGGCGGTGCGGAACCGTGCCTTGGTCGCTAGGACGATGTTCTGTCGGTCGTGACGGGAAAGCCACGTGCCGATGATCTCCTCGGACTTTCCGGAGGAGTAGACGTTCGAGGTGTCGAGGAAGTTGCCCCCGGCCTCGACGTAATGGTCGAGCATGCGGTGGCTGGTCTCCTCGTCGGCCTGCCAGCCGAAGGTCATGGCCCCGAGACAGAGCTCGCTCACCAGAGCACCGGTGCGTCCCAGCTTCTTCAGTTTCATGACCGTCCGTAAGCTCCTCGCGTAATGACCCTTTTCGGGCCGACGGTCCCCGCACCCGAAACGTTCGTGGACCACCGGGGCGAGCTACCGCCCTGGCCGGGAAAGATGGTGGTCGAACCAATCCGCGGTCCTTTCGGCCACGAGCTCCAACGTTCCCGGCTCCTCGAAAAGGTGGGACGCGCCCGGGATGGTGACCAGCTCCTTTTTGCATGTCAGCCGCTGGATCGTCCTCGCGTTGACCTCCTGGATGAAGTCGTCGTTCCCGCCCACGAGGATGAGCGTCGGGCAGCGTATGCGTCCCACGGCAGAGTCACCGAGGTCGCTTCGGGCTCCTCGTAGGACGATGGCCCCCACCGCCTCCGCCCTTTGGGTGGCCGCGATCATCGCCACCGCGCCTCCGGTGCTTGCCCCGAAGTACCCGAGTCGGGTCCCCTGGACCTCAGGCCGGGCGCGGAGCCAGTCGGTCGCGACAAGGAGGCGGTCGGTGAGGAGGGGGATGTCGAACCGATGCTCCGCGGTGAGCTCATCGACGCGAGCCTCGTGCTCGGAGAGAAGGTCGAGGAGCAGCGTGCCGAGGCCCGTAGCCCGGAGGCGGGTCGCCACGAGCCGGTTGCGCGGGCTCCTGCGCCCGCTCCCGCTCCCGTGAGCGAAGATGACCGCCCCCTTTCCGGACCGGGGGGGGACGAGGTCTGCCTCGAGCGACACCTTTCCGGCCGGGATGCGGACCGCTTGCTCAGCGGGCTCCATGGGTCGTGGTGGTACCCCAGAGAGCGGCACGGGATACGATTTCCCGTAGACTGCCGGGTCCGTGCGGGCCATGGGGTCGAGCCGAAGAGGGAGATGGACGGTGTGTCTCGACGGAGTA